>Ga0335081_10013571_pt1 | contig 13173 bp, 13 predicted proteins | sample Lox_Sample_35_FD_206713 | JGI IMG/M metagenome (GOLD analysis project Ga0335081, IMG submission 206713) | Soil microbial communities from Loxahatchee National Wildlife Refuge, Florida, United States - Lox_Sample_3.5 | ecosystem: Environmental > Terrestrial > Soil > Wetlands | place: USA...
GTGTAAATCTTGTTGAGGACGACCATGCGCAGCCTTCCGCTCGATATGTTCGCCAAGCATAGCGCAAATTGCGGCGCTCGCACGTCGCGCGGCAGAGGGGTGCTGTCAGCGGTGGTGGACGAAGATGAAGAGCATGATGAGCACGATAGCCACGAACTGCAGGCCGACGCGCCAGCGCATCAATTTCTGGCTCAAGTTGGGGCTCTTGCCGCGCGTGAGATTCCACAAGCCCATGAGCAGCACGATGGCGACGGCCGCCACCGCGATGGTGACAAGATGGTAAAGCACGAATTCCATGCGCGTTCGATCTCCGTTCTCACTCTCCCTTAGAGCTTTCCCGCGACCCCGGCAAACCGTATCTCGCACCCGGATCTGGCGCGTGGCCACGGGCCGCAACAGATTGGCAACGCACCACGCGCCATAATTGCCGCAATCATCGCCTCAGTTGCCCGCATCGCCATAAATCGTCGGGGAAATAGCGCCTTTGAACCGAGCGAGACCTGCGAAGCGGACCCGGTCGTTGCTCGCCGCCGCGGCTCTGGGCGTTGGCATGGGCGCGGCGACGCTACTCGCCGGCGCCAGCCTGGCCGAGACGGCCACCACGGCGGACGAGGCCAAGAAGAAGCTCGAAAGCCGGCGCATCGAACTCGAGAACGCCCAGAGCAAGACCAAGGAGCTCGAGGGCGACGTCGACGCGATCACGGCGGAGCGGGAGAAGCTCAACAAGCGGCTCGTGGAAACCGCCGACCTCATCCAGAAGAGCGAGGGCCAGCTCACCGCCATCGAGAACCGCTTGGGCGAGCTTGGCGCCCAGGAGAAGATCCTCAAGGGCTCGCTCAACGAGCGCCAGGGGCAGATCGCGAAACTCTTGTCGGCGCTGCAGCGGATGGGGCGCAACCCGCCGCCGGTGCTCATCACCGAGCGCGAGGATGCGCTCAAAATGGTGCGCAGCGCCATGCTGCTCGCCGCCGCGTTCCCGCAGCTCGGCAATCAGGCCAAGGCGCTGGCCGCCCGCCTCAATGAGCTCCTCCGCGTCATGACCGAGATGCGCGCCCAGAGCGAGCAGCTACGCACCGAAACGACGCGCCTCAACGACGCCAAAACGCGGCTCGCAGCCCTGCTCGATGCCAAGAAGACCTCGCTCGATCAGCGGCAGAGCGAGCTCAAGCGCATGCGCATGGTGTCGGCCGAGATTTCCGAGAGCGTCACTGATCTCAATGAATTGATCGCGAAACTCGATCAAGCGGTTAAAGAGAACACCGGGCTCGGCGCCTACGAGAAGGAAAGCAAGGAGAAGCAGGCGGCCGCCACGCCCCCACCGGCAGCCGTGCCGGGCGGCAAAGCCCCGCCGGGCGCGTCAACCGAGGCCGCGGCCCCCGCAGCTGAGCCGAAAGCGGAGACGCCCGCGGCGCCGTCCGCACCGGGCAAGCCTGTCGACGTCGTCGAGCTTTCCCCCGGCGCAACGCTCGGCAGCCCTGGCCGCATAAAGCCCGAGATCGCGTTCGCACAGGCGCAAGGGCGCCTGCCGCTCCCGGCCCAAGGGCGCCAGGTACTGCGGTTCGGGGAAAAGACGCAATACGGCGGCCAGTCCAAGGGCGTAGTGCTCGAAACGCGCCAAGGCGCCCAAGTCACGTCACCTTGTGATGGCTGGATCGTTTACGCTGGCGAGTTTCGCAGCTACGGCCAGCTCTTGATCATCAACGCGGGTGGTGGGTATCATGTGCTGCTTGCGGGCTTATCTCAGATTGACGTACAACCGGGCCAGTTTGTGCTCGGCGGAGAGCCGGTTGGAACGATGAGCGGCTGGACACAGCAAGCCCAGTCGGCAGCCGCAAATAATGCCCCCGTCCTATATATTGAATTTCGCAAGGATGGCACGCCCATCGACCCAGACCCATGGTGGGTTCAAGGTCATCAGAAGGTGCAAGGATGATGCGCAAGACCGAATTCGCGTTCTGGACGTTCCTGCTCATGACCGGCTTGGCGGCCGCCACCACGCTTCTGAACGTGACGCGATCCTTCTCGGCGACCTCGACTAACTCCGAGCTCTACCGCCAGCTCGATCTTTTCGGCGACGTCTTGGAGCGGGTGCGCTCCGACTATGTCGACAAGCCGGATGACTCGATGCTGATCGAGAGCGCCATCAACGGCATGCTCTCCGCACTCGACCCGCACTCCTCCTACTTGAGCCCCAAGAACTATCACGACATGCAGGTGCAGACCCGCGGCGAGTTCGGCGGGCTCGGCATCGAGGTCACCATGGAGAACGGCGTCGTCAAGGTGGTGTCGCCCATCGATGATACGCCCGCCGCCAAGGCCGGCCTGCAGGCCAACGATCTCATTACGCACCTCGACAACGAGCAGATCGTGGGCTTGACCCTCGAGCAGGCCGTCGAGAAGATGCGCGGCCCCGTCAACACGCCGATCACGCTGACGATCGTGCGCAAGGGCGTGGAGGACCCGTTCGACGTCAAGGTGATGCGCGACATCATCCGCATCAACGCGGTCAAGGCGCACAATGAAGGCGACGTCGCCTACATCAAGGTCACGACCTTCAACGAGCAGACGCACGCCAACCTGGTCAAGGCGATCGAAGAGGCCAAGAAGACGATCGGCCCCAATCTCAAGGGCTACGTCATCGACCTGCGCAACAACCCCGGCGGCTTGCTCGATCAGGCCATCGCCGTCTCCGACGATTTCCTGGAGCAGGGCGCCATCGTGCTGACCAAGGGCCGCAACAACGAGGAGACGCAGCGGGCGCAGGCCCATCCGGGCGACGAGACCGACGGCAAGAAGGTCGTCGTGCTCATCAACGGCGGGTCGGCGTCGGCCTCCGAGATCGTCGCCGGCGCCCTGCAGGACCACAAGCGCGCGACCGTCATCGGGACGCGCTCGTTCGGCAAGGGCTCGGTGCAGACGATCATCCCGCTCGGCAGCAACGGCGCAATCCGGCTCACCACCGCGCGCTACTTCACGCCCTCCAACCGCTCGATCCAGGCAAAGGGCATCGAGCCGGACATCGTCGTCGAGGAAGAGCTGCCCGACGACCTCAAGGCCAAGGTCGCCGCCGAGAAGACCCGCGGCGAGGCGAGCCTGCGCGGCCACCTCAAGAACCCGGACTCGCAGGAGAGCGCCGAGGACGAGGCCAAGGAGCTCAAGGAGAACTCCGGGTCCTCGGCCTACGTCGCCAAAGAGCCCGAGAAGGACACCCAGCTTCAGTACGCGCTTTCCTTCCTGCGCGGCACCGTCAAGGACGCCAAGACCGCCGGCGCCAGCATCGAGGCGACCCAGCCCGGCACCGATGCTGCCAAGGACGCCAAGGACAAGGCGAAGAACTGAGGGCGGTCCGTCTCGGCCCCGCCAACAGCAGACGAGATGGGCGCCCGCTGCGGCGCCCATTTCATTAGGAGGGCCGATGCGGCCCGCCCCACCCGGACGCTAGGCCATGAGCCGCAACGCCATCGATCCCAACACGCTCGGCTACCGGCCGTGCGTCGGCATTATGGTCCTCAACGCCGAGGGGTTAGTCTGGGTCGGCCGCCGCGCGGATGCGCCAGGCGAGCCCGAGGGGCGAGGCTCCTGGTGGCAGATGCCGCAAGGCGGCATCGACAAAGGCGAGGACCCGGCAAAGGCGGCACTGCGGGAGCTCGCCGAGGAAACCGGCATGCGCTCGGTCTCGGTCCTGGCCGAGACCCCCGGCTGGCTGCGCTACGATCTTCCGCCCGAGCTCGTCGGCAAGGCCTGGGGCGGCAAGTACCGCGGCCAGGAGCAGAAGTGGTTCGTGGTGCGCTTTCGAGGCCCCGAGAGCGAGATCAACATCACCCCGGCGGAAGATCACCAGGTGGAGTTCGAGGCCTGGCGGTGGGTGCCGCTTGACGAGCTCCTGGGCCTGATCGTGCCCTTCAAGCGGGAGGTCTACCGCCAAGTGGCCGAGGCCTTCCGGGCCTATGCGGTCCCGGAGCGATTTGCGACGCTTCGGTGACACGCTTTCGAACTTTAACAATTCAACGACATAGAATGGTTGAATTTTCGGCGTTATTATAGATTTGATTCTTCTGTGGATAACCTGTGAGCAAACGAGATTCAGCCCGATGACGCTGTCCGTGTCACTGACAGGAGTTCGCAGCACGCGGCTGCAGCTGCGCCCCTGTGCCGGCATCGTGCTGTTCAACGCCGAGGGCCGCGTCTGGATCGGACGCCGCCGGCCGAAGTGGGCGAACTACCCGCAGGACTACATCGAGGACCACATCTGGCAGCTCCCGCAGGGCGGCATCTCCAAGGGCGAGCGGCCGCTTGCTACCGCGTTCCGCGAGCTGCGCGAGGAGACGGGCGTCTCGAGCGCCACCCTGCTTGCCGAGTTTCCCGGCTGGCTCGACTTCGAGCTGCCGCGCGATCTCGTCGGCGTCGCGCTCAAGGGCAGGTACGTCGGCCAGCGCCTGCGCTGGTTCGCCATGCGGTTTGACGGCAGCGACGACGAGATCAACATCGCGGCCGACGGGAATTCGAAGCCCGAGTTCAACGACTGGCGGTGGGCCGACCTCGAGGAGGTTCCGCGCCTCGCCTTGGCGTTCAAGCGCCCCGTGTACGAAGCCGTCGTCCAACAGTTCGCCGAATACGCACGCCCCATCGCGGCGCTGACGCCGGCCTGATCTCTAGAACATCTCTCCGGGAGTATCAGGCGGTCTTCGCCTGCAGGCGCTTCAGCACGTCGACGAGCATCTCGGCCATGCGCTTGGACTGATCGTCCTTAGCTGCCGCGAGCTCCGCCTCCGCCGCCTTCTGCTCGGCCGAGAGCCGCTCGGCATCGAGGTCGTCGACGGCAACTGCGGTCTGCGCCAGCACGGTCAGCCGCTCGGGATCCGCCTCGGCCACGCCCTTCTTGACAAAGATGCGCTGCCTGCCCTGCGGCAGCGTGATCTCGATCACGCCCGGCCGCAGCGTCGAGATGACCGGCGCATGCCCGGCGAGCACGGCGAAATCGCCTTCCGAACCCGGCACCACCACCTGCTCGGCCGGCGCCGACAGCAGCAGGCGCTCAGGCGTCACAAGCTCGAAAGTGAACGTTGAAGCCATTGTCCCTTACGCCTCGTCGTCTGCGCCGTTGTCGCCGCCGGTCTTGGCCCGCACTTCCTCCACCGTCTGCTGCTGCTTGCCGCAGAAGGGGCAGAAGAACATCGGGTGGTCGACCATGCCCGGCTCGTTCTCTTCCTCGAGATCGATGAGCCCGACGGACATGTAGAGCACGCCGTCATCGCCGACCGTCAGCAGCGGCTCGAACTCCTCGCCGCTCATGGCGTCTCTCAGCTCGGCGCAGCAGGTGCCGAAGCTCGTGCCCGCGATGCCCTTGCCAGTCTGCTCCCCAGCCATCTGGGTATCCTTTCGTGGATGCGTTGACGCGGCATTCGCTCGATTGCGCTATGCCGCTTCGGCGAGCTTCTCGGCCTTGGCGACGGCCTCGTCGATGGTGCCTACCATGTAGAAGGCCTGCTCGGGCAGGTGGTCGTAGTCGCCGTTGCACAGGCCCTTGAAGCCCTTGATCGTGTCCTGCAGGCTGACGAGCTTGCCCGGCGAGCCCGTGAACACCTCCGCCACGTGGAATGGCTGCGACAGGAAGCGCTCGATCTTGCGGGCGCGCGCCACGATCAGCTTATCGTCCTCGCTGAGCTCGTCCATGCCGAGAATGGCGATGATGTCCTGCAGCGCTTTGTATCTCTGCAGGATCTGCTGCACCTGGCGGGCGACCTGGTAGTGCTCCTCGCCGACGACGCGCGGATCGAGCATGCGCGAGGTCGAATCCAAGGGATCGACCGCCGGATAGATGCCCTTTTCTGCGATCTGCCGCGACAGCACCGTCGTTGCATCGAGGTGGGCGAACGAGGTCGCCGGCGCCGGGTCGGTCAAGTCGTCGGCCGGCACGTAGATCGCCTGCACCGAGGTGATCGAGCCCTTCTGCGTCGTGGTGATGCGCTCCTGCAGGGCGCCCATGTCGGTCGCCAGCGTCGGCTGGTAGCCGACGGCCGAGGGGATGCGGCCCAGCAGCGCCGACACCTCGGAGCCCGCCTGCGTGAAGCGGAAGATGTTGTCGACGAAGAACAGCACGTCCTGGCCCTGGTCGCGGAAGTACTCGGCGACGGTGAGTCCGGAGAGGCCAACGCGGGCGCGCGCACCCGGCGGCTCGTTCATCTGGCCGTAGACGAGGGCGCACTTCGATCCGGCCGCGCTGCCGTTGTTCTTCTTGGGGTCGATGTTGACCTTGGACTCGATCATCTCGTGATAGAGGTCGTTGCCCTCGCGCGTGCGCTCGCCCACGCCGGCGAACACCGAATAGCCGCCGTGCGCTTTGGCGACGTTGTTGATGAGCTCCATGATGAGCACGGTCTTGCCGACGCCGGCGCCGCCGAAGAGGCCGATCTTGCCGCCCTTGGCATAGGGCGCGAGCAGGTCGACGACCTTGATGCCGGTGACAAGGATCTCGGCCTCCGTGGACTGGTCCTGGAACGTGGGGGCGGGCTGGTGGATGGGGTACTCCGCCGTTCCCTTGATGGGGCCCGCCTCGTCCACCGGGTCGCCGACCACGTTCATGATGCGCCCGAGCGTGGCGTCGCCCACGGGCACCTTGATGGGGGCACCGGTATCGGTGACCTCCTGCCCGCGCACGAGACCTTCGGTCGAGTCCATGGCGATGGTGCGCACCGTGTTCTCGCCCAGGTGCTGCGCCACCTCGAGCACGAGGCGCGAGCCGTGGTTATTGGTCTCGAGCGCATTGAGGATTGCCGGCAGGTGATCATCGAACTGCACGTCGACGACCGCGCCCGTCACCTGGCGAATGCGACCAACCTTGTTTGCCATCTTCTCTTCCTCGTACCCTTCGCTTTGCTCACAGCGCCTCGGCGCCCGAAATGATCTCGATGAGCTCCTTCGTGATCATGGCCTGGCGCGTGCGGTTGTATTTCAATGTCAGCTTGTCGATCATCTCGCCGGCGTTGCGCGTGGCGCTGTCCATGGCGCTCATCTGCGCCCCGTAGAAGGAGGCGACGTTCTCCAAAAGCCCGCGGAATATTTGCGTCGAGACGTTGAGGTTGACGAGGTAGCCGAGAACGTCCTCCTCCGAGGGCTCGTACTCGTGGATCGCTACGGCGCCTGCGGTCTTGTCGGCCTTCGCCGCCGGAATCTTGGCGGGGACCAGCTGCAGCGCCGTGGGCACCTGCTTGATCACCGACTTGAACTCCGCGAAATAGAGCGTCGCCACGTCGAACTCGCCCGCAGCGAATAGCGCCATTATCTTCTGCGCAATGCTGTCGGCGTTGGCGAAGCCGATCTGGCGCACGCCACGCAGGTCGATGCGGTCGACGTAGAGCTTGCCGAACTCGCGGCGCAGCGCATCGGCGCCCTTGCGGCCGACCATCAGGAACTTCACCCTCTTGCCGTTGGCAATCAGCTTCTGCGCGTCGTTGCGCGCGAGCTTGGCGATGTTCGAGTTGAAGCCGCCGGCGAGACCGCGCTCCCCCGTCATGACGACGAGCAGGTGCACATCGTCCTTGCCGGTGCCGACGATCAACGGCGACATCCCCTCGCGGTCGGTGACGCGGCTGCCGAGGCTCGCCATCATCTGGTCCATGCGGTCGGCATAGGGGCGGGCCGCGGTGGCCGCCTCCTGCGCGCGGCGCAGCTTGGCCGCGGCGACCATCTGCATCGCCTTGGTGATCTTGCGGGTCGCCTTCACCGACGAGATGCGGTTGCGAAGGTCCTTTAAGCTCGGCATTCGAGCGTCCTGCCTGCTCTAAGCGGTGAAGCCCTTGGCGAACTTGTCGAGGAAGGCGACGAGCTTCTTCTCCGTCGCCTCCGACAGCGCCTTCTCGGTACGTATGGCGTCGAGGATGTCCTTGCCCTCATCGCGCAGTAGCCGCAGCAAATCCTGCTCGAACTTGCTCACGGCGGAGACGGGCAGCGGATCGAGATAGCCGCGCGTGCCGGAGAAGATCACGCACACCTGCTCTTCCATCTTCAACGGCGAGAACTGCGGCTGCTTCAAGAGTTCCGTCAGGCGCGCGCCGCGCGCGAGCATCTTCTGCGTGGCCGCGTCGAGGTCGGAGCCGAACTGCGCGAAGGCCGCCATCTCGCGGTACTGGGCGAGCTCGCCTTTGATCTTGCCGGCGACCTGCTTCATCGCCTTGGTCTGCGCGCTGGAGCCGACGCGCGACACCGAGAGACCGACGTTCACCGCCGGGCGGATGCCCTGATAGAAGAGGTCGGTCTCGAGGAAGATCTGGCCGTCGGTGATGGAGATCACGTTGGTCGGGATGTAGGCGGACACGTCGTTTGCCTGCGTCTCGATGACGGGGAGCGCGGTGAGCGAGCCGCCGCCGTGCTGGTCGTTGAGCTTCGCCGCGCGCTCGAGCAGGCGCGAGTGGAGGTAGAAAACGTCGCCCGGGTAGGCTTCGCGGCCGGGCGGGCGGCGCAGAAGCAGCGACATCTGACGGTAGGCGACGGCCTGCTTGGAGAGGTCGTCGTAGGCGATCACGCAGTGCATGCCGTTGTCGCGGAAATACTCGCCCATGGTGCAGCCGGTGAAGGGGGCGAGATACTGCAGCGGCGCCGGCTCGGAGGCGGTTGCAGCAACGACGATCGAGTAGTCGAGCGCGCCGTTCTCCTCAAGCACCTTCACGAACTGGGCGACGGTTGAGCGCTTCTGGCCGACGGCGACGTAGACGCAATAGAGCTTGGTTTTCTCGTCGCCCGCGGCGTTGATGGACTTCTGATTGAGGATGGTGTCGAGGATGATGGCGGTCTTGCCGGTCTGGCGGTCGCCGATGATGAGCTCGCGCTGGCCGCGGCCGATGGGGATCAACGCGTCGACCGCCTTCAGGCCCGTCGCCATGGGCTCGTGCACCGACTTCCTCGGCAGAATGCCCGGCGCCTTCACGTCGACGCGCATCTTCTTGTCGAATTTGATCGGGCCTTTGCCGTCGATCGGATTGCCGAGCGCGTCGACGACGCGGCCCAAGAGGCCCTTGCCGACGGGGACCTCGACGATGGCGCCGGTGCGCTTGACCGTGTCGCCCTCCTTGATGGTGCGGTCGTCGCCGAAGATGACGACGCCGACGTTGTCGGCCTCGAGATTCAGCGCCATGCCGCGGATGCCACCCGGGAACTCGACCATCTCGCCGGCTTGCACGTTGTCGAGGCCGTAGACGCGCGCGATGCCGTCACCGACCGACAGCACTTGGCCGATCTCGGAGACCTCGGCCTCCTTGCCGAAGTTCTTGATCTGCTCCTTGAGGATCGAGGAGATCTCTGCGGCGCGGATTTCCATAACTTGCCTCTTCCCTTTGAGCGCTTCTCTGCGCGTCGGCTTTGATCGCCGGTTGCCTTGACGACGGCCCAGGGCCCGAGCGCCCCTTTGGCCGCGATTGCCTTGATCAGCCGCTGCCCTTCAGCACGACCTTGAGATTGCTGAGCTTGGTCCGCAGCGAGGAATCGAACATGCGGCTGCCGATCTTGACGACGAGCCCGCCGAGCAGCGAGGGATCGACCTTGGCGTCGAGCCGCACGTCCTTGCCGAACGTCGATTTTAGCTTGGCCTTCAGCGCCGCGAGCTGCTCGTCGGTGAGCGCGATCGCGGACTTCACCTCGGCGGCCACCTCACCGCGATGGCGCGCGAGAAGGCCGCGAAAGGTCTTGATCATGTCCTCGGCCGCGAACAGGCGGCGGTTGCGCGCGACGACGCCCAGGAAATTACCGGTGGTGGCGCCGATGGCCGCCCAATCCATCACGGCCTTGAGCGCGCGCTGCTGGTCCTCGGCCGCAAAGGCGGGGCTGTTGACCAGGCGCTTCAAGTCGCTCGAGGCGTCGAGGAGGGACTGAAACTTGCCGAGGTCGCGGTCGACCTCATCGAGGCGGCTTTGCTCTTGCGCGAGCTCGAACAGCGCGGACGCATACCGCCCCGCCACGCCCGCTGTCATTGGATTGTCCGTTGCCACGTCAAACGCTCTCGCCGGAGGCCGCCAAGGGCCCCTTCAATTGAACCCGGGGCACCCGGGATAAGCCCGAAGGCTTTGCCCCGCTTTGAGGAAATCCGTTCACACAAAAGGAGGGCGTGAGCACCCGTGCCTAGCGCCCCCCTCCAAGTTCGCCGGTTCTCTAACACGCAAGGCTGAGGCCTTCAACCGTCGGATGTCAGCTCAGATGCCGCATTTTTCGGGCTCCGGCGAACATGAACGCCAGCTGCACGCTCCCTTCAGAGCGCATTCAGCGCGGGTCCTGTTTTATGGGCCCCATCGCCGGCGAGGCACCGGCACCGCTCAAACCGGGTAGGGGACCAACGAAAATGACCATCAAGCGCACACTGACCTCGCTCACCGCCGCCGTGGCGCTTGCCGCCACCACGCTGGCTCCGATGGCGACCTCGGCCAGCGCCGACCCTTGGCACGGTGGTCGCCATGATGGTTACGCCCACTCCGACCGCGGCGACTGGAACCGCGGCCGCGATCATGGCGACTGGGACCGCGACCGTGGACACCACGACTTCTACGCCTACCGCCGGCACAAGCATCACGACACCGGCAAGTACATCGCGCTCGGCATCGGCGCCCTGATGCTCGGCATCATGGCCTCGGAGGCCGGCCACTACTGAGGCAACGCGTTTGACTGTGCGCCCACCCTCGCGCGCCAGTCGGGCCGGACCTTTCCCCCGGGGTCCGGCCCATCTTTTTCTCAGGGGCACGGCCGAAAACGTACCCATGCACTCGACACTGCCAACTGAGGATACGGCCGACGCTCTCCTGAGCTTGTTCGCCTCCGAGTTTCCGGAAGGCTCCAAGCCCTCGCTCCTGCCAAAGCACGACGACCAGTTCCGCGCCCGGGTCGAGGTTCCTGCCGGTCCCGTGACCATTCTCATTCCGCGCCGGGCCTTTGCCGCATTCGAATCCTCGCAGCTCGACCACGAGCGCGTGCTGGCCGCGCTCCGCCGCTTTATCCGCGAGCGGCTGCGCGCTTCCGACCTTCGTCCCGACGTGGTGACGGTCTGGGACTACGCGGAAGCGTATTGAGGGATCACAAGAAGCTATACGGGTCGACGTCGACGGTGAGGCGGATGTCGCCCTTGAGCTGCGGCAGCGCCGCCAGCCACGTGCGCATATAGTCCTGCACATCGATCTCGCGCGGCGCCTTGACCAGGATGCGCCAGCGGTGGCGGCCGCGGATCACTGCGAGCGGGGCTTCCGCCGGGCCCAGGACCTCGATGCGCTCGGCCGGCGGCGCACGATGCACGACATCGCGCGCGATAAGCTGCGCCGTCTCCTTGTCGCGGGAGGAGACGATGAGGGCGACCAGCCGGCCGAATGGCGGCAGGAGGCCTGAGCGGCGCACCGCGATCTCGCGCTCGATGAAGGCCTCGCGGTCGCCCGAGATGATCGCTGCCATGACCGGGTGCTCGGGCATATAGGTCTGCACGTAGCCGCGGCCTTCGGCGAGCGCGCGGCCGGCGCGGCCCGTCACCTGATGCAGGAGCTGGAACGTGCGCTCGCCCGCGCGCGGGTCGGCACCCATGGCGAGCCCCAGGTCGCCGTCGACGATGCCGACGGTAGCAAGCAGGGGAAAGTGGTGGCCCTTGGCTACGATCTGCGTGCCGATGACGATGTCGATGCCGCCGGCTTCGATCGAGCGGATCATCTCGCGCATCTCGGTCAAGCCGGGGATGAGGTCGGAGGACAGGAGCGCGACGCGCGCCTCGGGAAAGCGCTCGGCGACCTCCTCGGCCACGCGCTCGACCCCCGGCCCGCAGGCAACGAGCGACCCCGCCTCGCCGCAGTTCGGACATTTCTCGGGAAGCGGAATGGAGAAGCCGCAGTGGTGGCAGTGCAGGCTGCCGCGGAAGCGGTGCTCCACCAGCCATGCCGTGCACTGCGGGCACTGAATGCGGTGGCCGCAGCTCCGGCACAGCGTCAGCGGGGCGTAGCCGCGCCGGTTGAGGAACAACAGCGCCTGCTGCCTCGACTCAAGGGTCTCGCTTACAGCCTGCACCAGCACCGGCGACAGCCATTTGCCGCGCTCGGGCGGGTTGTGGCGCAGGTCGATGGCGGTCACATCGGGCAGCGCCGCGCCGGAGAACCGGCCTGGGAGCACCACGTGGCGGTAGCGGCCCGTGCGCGCGTTGACGTGGCTCTCGATCGACGGCGTGGCCGAGGACAAGACGACCGGAAAGCCGCCGAGGCTGCCGCGCACGACGCTCATGTCGCGCGCCTGGTAGTGGACGCGGTCGTCCTGCTTGAAGCCGGCGTCGTGCTCCTCATCGACGACGATGAGCCCGAGCTCCTTGAAGGGCAGGAACAGCGCCGAGCGGGCGCCGACGATCACGCGCGCTTCCCCCGTCGCCGCGGCACGCCAGACGCGGCCGCGCTCGGGGCCGGCGAGCGCGGAATGCCATTCGACGGGTGAGCAGCCGAAGCGCTCGGCAAAGCGGCGCATGAACTGATCGGTGAGCGCGATCTCCGGCAGCATGATCAACGCCTGGGCGCCGCGTTCGAGCGTCCCTGCGACCGCCTCGAAGTAGACCTCCGTCTTGCCGGAGCCGGTGACGCCGTCCAAGAGCGTCACCGAGAAGCTGCCGGCATCGACCGCCGACTGCAGGGCGTGCACGGCGCGCGCCTGCTCGGGCGTGAACTCGGTGTCGCGATGGCGCGCATCGGGCTGAGGCGCGTGCTTTTCCGGAATCGCCACCTCGACGAGGCTGCCCGCCGCCACCAATCCGTCGATGACGCCAGTCGAGCACTGGGCCTCGGCGGCAAGCGCCGATTTGGCCCGGATGGCGCCGTCGCCGGCGATCTCGAGCGCACGCTTGCGCGCCGGCGTCAGCCGCGGCGGCTCCGGCGCACCCTCGACCACCGTCACCCCGAAGCGCGGCTTCACCGGCTCGAAGGCGGCGCGCGCGCTCATCATCATGCGCAAGACCATGCCGAGGGGGCTAAGCGTGTAGCGGGCGATCCACGCGGCAAAGCGCAGGGAGCTTATGGGCAGCGGCGGCACGTCGACGGCGCCGGTGACGCTCTTCATCTTCTTGGGGTCGACGGACTTGCCGTCTTCGCCGACCGTGCGGTCCCAAACGACGCCGATGCGGCTCTGCGGCCCGAACGGGACGAGCACGAAGGCGCCGGGCGCGAGCTCGAGCCCGTCAGG
>Ga0335081_10013572_pt1 | contig 13172 bp, 11 predicted proteins | sample Lox_Sample_35_FD_206713 | JGI IMG/M metagenome (GOLD analysis project Ga0335081, IMG submission 206713) | Soil microbial communities from Loxahatchee National Wildlife Refuge, Florida, United States - Lox_Sample_3.5 | ecosystem: Environmental > Terrestrial > Soil > Wetlands | place: USA...
GCACCGACGACATCCGCGAATCACCCGCGATCTTTCTGGTGCAGGCGCTGCTGCAGGAAGGCAGCAAGATCATCGCTTACGATCCCGCAGCCATGGACCGCACTCAGGAAATCATGAACTCCGGCATCAAGTTCGCCAATTCCGCCTACGAGGCGGCACACGACGCCGATGCCCTGCTCATCCTGACCGAGTGGGAAGAGTTCGCCAATCTCGACCTTGCGCGGCTTCGCCAGGAACTCAAGTATCCCATCGTGATTGACGGCCGCAACCTGTATGATCCCGACGTGATGGCCGCCCAAGGCTTCACCTACTACAGCGTGGGGCGGGCGGCTTGTCATCCCGACGGCGTGCCCGCCGGAGCCTTGAAGAACGGCAAGAAAGCATGACCCTGAAACGCGCGCTCGTCACCGGAGGCGCTGGTTTTCTCGGCTCCCACCTTTGCGATGCCCTGTTGGCCGAAGGCTGGCGTGTGGTTGTCGTCGACAACCTCATCACCGGCCGGCGGGCCAACATCGAACATCTGCGAACTGAATCGCACTTTGAGTTCATCAAAAAGGATATTTCCGATCCCTTCGATCCCGGCAAAGTCGATTACGTCTTTCACTTTGCCAGCCCGGCCAGTCCCGTCGACTATGCCATGTATGGCATCGAAACGCTGAAGGTTGGATCGTTTGGAACATTTCACACCCTGGAAGTCGCCAGGAAATACAGCGCGAAATATCTCGTCTCTTCAACTTCGGAGTGCTACGGCGATCCGCTCGAGCATCCGCAGGCGGAGACTTATTGGGGCCATGTGAACCCGATTGGCCCGCGCTCGGTTTACGACGAAGCCAAGCGCTTCACCGAAGCCGTGACCATGGCCTACCGCCGCTACCACAACGTGGACACGCGCATTGCGCGCATATTCAACACCTACGGTTCGCGCATGCAGTTGAATGATGGCCGTGTCGTGCCCAATTTCATGAAGCAAGCGCTGCGCGGCGAAGACCTCACTGTCTACGGCGACGGCAGCCAGACCCGCAGCTTCTGCTACGTAAGCGACGAAATTGACGGCTTCATGCGGCTGGCGAAGTCGGACGAACATCTGCCGGTCAACGTTGGAAATCCCGACGAGTTCACCATCCTCGAATGCGCCCATGTCGTGCTGAAAGTGACGGGATCGAAGAGCAAGATCCATTACGAACCACTGCCGCAGGACGATCCCAAGCAACGCCGCCCCGACATCAGCAAGGCGCGCCGGCTGCTGGGCTGGGAACCGAAGATCGACCTCGAAACCGGCCTCGGCCTGTCCCTCGACTACTTCAAGAAGGCGGTTGCCGAAGAGGCAGCTGTGAAGTAACTACGTAATATACGTACATTCTCACACGTACATTCTTACCAGTATTTTTATGCACGTACAATCTTACCGATTTTTCGGCCAGTTACCTATAAGTCCTATTTTGCGGCTTCAAAGAGGGAATCGGTCGACAACATATGTTTGAAGTACTCGTCCTTCCAAGTGGGACGGATCCGATCCAACAGGAAGCCCTCCGCCGCCCCGAACGAGTACACCACCGTCCGCTTCCATGTCGCCAGATCCGCTTGCTTGAGCTCGTCGAGAGTACTCGCCCTCTTCGTTGTCGCATAATCTGCAAACAACTCATAGTCGGTTAGCGCGGCGAAGTCCGCGCTCGGCTGATACTCGCGCGCAGCCTCCGCTGCTTTCACCTCGGTGTAGCGCGCAATTCCTTCCTGCCACAGTTGAAAGGCCAGGTATTTGTGGTCGGCCGCGGAAAGCTGCGCAAGGAATTTATTTCGCTGCTCCCCATACTTTCGCGCCAGCTTTGCAAACGCCGTCGCGTCGGTTTCTTGCAAAGCGCGTAACAACGAGTCCCGCAAGTGTGCGAACGATTCGCTTACCCTAGGATCCTCGTAGGGGAATGGATAATTCAGCATCCACATTCCGGTAGTATCTCCGCCGCTCAATCCCAGGGCTTGAACGGCTTCGATATAGCCAGGCTGCGCCCACTGCAACTGGTGGAAATGCTCGTGCATCACCATGAACAGCCACGGTGTGCTGGTCTTGCTGGCGGTGCTCGCGGGCTCTCCCACCACCATAACCGCAGGCGGCCCGGACAACGGAAAGGTGGCCTGCAGATTCTCCGGAAACTGGCGCGGCCGGACGTAACGATCCTCAGCCGTCTTCTGGAATCCAGCGGGCGGCGCAGGGTGGTGGGTCAGAAATTCGGTCGCCGGTGTCTCGAGCAGAAGCGGAGCCGGCACCTTGCTCCAGCCCGGCCAGATTCCATCTTGAATCGCCGCTGAGAGGCGATAGAACTCCGCGATGCGTATAGCGTCATCAACACAGAGCTTTGGATTGGACGGATTCTGAGCGAGCAGCGGAATTGCAAGCAGGCACACCGCGATCAGGTTCCTCATGCAGTATCGGACGCTGGAGTCTTGGGTTGGTAAGCGGATAACTACCTGGGAGTTGTGGTGGCGGCTACGAAGTCAGTGAGCTTCTTGACGTTCTCGCGTTCCTCTTTTGTCTTCAGCTCGAACGCGACTCCCATCCCGTAGCCGGGATGCGAGGCTTGCACCACGCCGCGCAGGCGCAGTTTGATCTCGTACGTACGAACCAGGATTTCGACCTCCGCGCCGGACGCGAACGGCAGAGGCACTTCCAGATAGCATCCGCCCGCGCTCAGATCGGTCAGACAGCAATGATGCGGCACCGGCGTGCCAGTGCGGTAAACTTCTGCGCCCAGGCGGCAAGCATAGCGGGCCTGGGAGCGCCGATTATCGGCATCGGCGGGTTGTGCGGCCAGCGGTTCCGACGCCTTTCCGATTTTCTCAGTGGCGGGTGCCGCTGCGGTCGCGGTCCGCTTCCCTGCCTCGCTTCCATGGATCTGCTCTGCGACCGATACCGTGGCCATAGGCAGAGGCTCTTCCACTTCGACGGTGACGTCGGTAAACCGGTCGCGCTGCCATTCGCTTGGCAGATTGACACTGAGAAACTCCTCGATCAGTTTCCGCGACGTTTTGGGGACATCCACGAATTGCACACCGGCGCGGCCATTCCAGTCCTGCCAGATCACCTGCCCCGACAAACGAATGGCGGCATTCTGATCGGGCAGCTTGAATTGAAAATACACCTTGCTGGTGGGCGGAAACTTCCTGCCAAACAGCACCGACATCCCGTCCTGCGCCAGGTTGATGAGGGTAGCGCGCTCCTGCTGCACGTTGGCGTAATCCACGGTGGCGTGGGCGTGAACGGCGGCGCGTCCGCTCTTGCGTTTTTCCTTGCGCATGGCGCCGCGGGCGGCGCGCAGGCTGCTGCGCACGCGATCGTAGGCTACAGGCTTGTAGAGAACGAAATTGACGCCGAGAGAGAATAGTTCCCGGATATTCTCCTGCCCCGAAACCACCACAATGGCGAGTGTGGCGTCGTTCAGCCGCGACAGGCGGCTTTCGCGCAGCAAGCCAATCACTTCCGCATTGGACTCGCCGTCCACGATCACCACGTCAAAACGATCCTGCGCCAGGCGGATGCCGGCGCGGGCGAAATCCGGACACGACTCGACCCGGATGCTGAGTTCTTCCAGAACCCCGCGCAGGACCCGGGCCGCCGCCTCGTCCACGCACACCAACAGGGCCGATAGAGTCATACCTGCGCTCATGGTATGAGCCGGCAGTTCTGCCGACAAGTTACCGCAGTCACGCAAAAAACCTCGGGAACACTCTTAAGTGACTTGCCTTCAATCGTGACATCGGTAACCGCAAAGGATGACAAAAGGCCAACGCCAGGGTGTTGCACTGTAGTGCTTTGACGCTTAGTTCAGGGCTTCCTACGATGTGACATGACGCGATGAATCGCCGCGCGCCCGCCGTGTCGTCTGCGAGTGGGAGTAGCGTTTTTCCCCTGGGTTGGCATCGCAGGGTCTTGACGGGACGGGCGCGCACGCAACAGGGTCGCCCCCCGGTGAAAGAGACATATGAGATCAAGAAACCGCCGCGGATTTTCGCTGCTCGAAATGATGGCCACTATTGCCATCGGCCTGATTATGGCCACCGTCGCCTTCATGGCTCTGCAGCCAAACCTCAAGAAAAACCACGTGGATGACGCCTACGACATGACGCTGTCGACGCTGCGCACGTATCGGAACCTGGCTATCAGCCACGGAACCCGCTACATCATCTACCCCACGGCACCGGGAACGATCACCGTGCAGCAGTGGCATTACGTGCCGCCTCCGGGCGTTTCGCCTGCTCCCAACACCGTGGCGACGGTCACGTTGCCGGTGGATGTTCAATTCGCGATCCAAGCTGGATTTCCCAATCCCGGCCCCGATGGGTTCTCGGGAACGGTAGCCATTTCTTTTAACCCGTGCACGGTCACCGAGGGCGGCTCGCCCTGCCTGATTTTCTATCCGGACGGTTCTGCCGAAGACGATGCCAGCGCGCCCGGGAACTTCAACAGCGGGGTCATCTATCTCACTCGTCCCGGCGACCTGTACAACTCGCGGGCCATTGACGTGTGGGGCACGACAGGGCGAATCCGGGGATGGCGCCTGTACAACGAATCGGGGGTCAACACGTGGGTACAACAATGACGCAACGTAGATTACGCCCGTCGCAGCAACGCGGATTCACGCTGATTGAAACCATGGTCGCCATCGCGATTATGAGCGTCGGGATCATGGCCCTGATCGCGGCTTTTGCCACCGCCGTCGCCTCGACGAACAACTCGCAGGAAAACCTGATCGCGCGCGAAAAAGCGATGCAGGCGATGGAGAGCGTATACACTGCGCGCAACACGCAGCAGATCACCTTCTCGCAAATCGGCAACGTCTCGAACGGCGGCATCTTCACCAACGGCGCCGTGCAGTTGCTCTGTCCCGGACCCGACGGCCTGGTCAACACCACCGATGATGTCTCCTGTCCGGCCAACGGGCCCTGCGCTGCCGGACCCGAGTGTGTCGTGCTGCCCGGTCCGGACGGCATCCTGGGCACGGCCGACGACGTCGGCCTGAGTCTGGGCAATTTCAAACGCACGATTCAGATCAATTCGACCATGGAATCGGACGGCGTCACAGTCAACCCGACGTTGAAGCAAATCGTGGTGACGGTCAGTTACACCACGGCCGGTACGCAGACGCCGCGGGTTTACACGGTAAACGCGCTGATTTCAGCCTACCGCTAAGGCCAGGTGACAGAAATGAACATGAGGACGCAAAAACATAACGCGACGCTTGGCTTCACGCTGGTGGAACTGATGGTGTCCATGGCAGTGGGCCTGATCGTGCTGGCTGCCATGGCCAGCCTGTTCAAGACGGGCATGAATTCGACCATGCTGGTGACGCAGCGCGCCGAAACGCAGCAAAACATGCGTGCCGCCATTGATCTGGTGGCGAAAGACATCAGCATGGCCGGCGCCGGGCTGCCCTCGGGTGGCATCCATCTGCCCAACGGGGCGGGATCGAGCACGTCCAAGTTCGGCTGTGACCAGACCGGCACCTGCCACGTCACGAACCATTCTTACCCCAACAACAATTACATGTACGGGATCGTTCCCGGCTTCACTAACGGGGTGGAAGGCGGAGCGTCGATTGCCGCCGCGCCGGCTCCTGCGGTCAACGACAGCATTACCGTTGTTTACGCCGACTACAATTTTCCGCTCTGGGAATACAACATGACCTTCACCAGCGCTACCAGCGGCGCTAATGTGACGCTTGCCGTCGCGCCAACGTACACCGCGAACCCTCCGCCGGGCATCACCTGCGCGGGAGGAATCCAGGTCGGCGACTTGATTATGGTTGCGGGCGGGGGCCTTACCGAAGTGGGTGAAGTAACCAACCTTACCTCCACGGCCACAGCGGCCACCTGCGGCAACGGCACCGCCGTGACCGGAACCATGGCCTTTGCCAACGGAGACGCGCTGAACATCAATCAGGACGGGGCTGCCTCCGGCAACTTGAAGGCGATTGCCAGCAACCTGGCTGGCTCTCCGGCGGTCGCCTACCGGATCTACGTTGTGACCTACTATCTGACGGTGCCGGGAGCGAACCAGACGGTGCGCCTGATGCGCCAGGTCAATGGACAGACCCCGCAGCCGGTAGCCGATGACATCATCAATCTGCAATTCGCGTACGACGTTTACAACTCCACGACCGATGCGCTGGATTCCAACCAGGCCAACCCCCTGGGCGCCGGAGAATCCCCCAACAACATTCAGAAGGTAAACCTTCTGATCATGGGGCAGAGCATTATCAACAACGGCAACAAGTCGCAGAACTTGTATCTGGCAACCGACGTCAGCGCGCGCAACATGGCATTTCGCAACCGTTACAAGTAACGCCTTTTGGGCAGGAGAAACCATGGGACCAGGGAAATACAGTTCGCAGGGATTCACACTGATCGCATCGCTACTCATTCTTGTGCTGCTGTCGGGCGTGGCCGCCGGCCTGCTCTATCTGGTCACGGATGAAACCAAGATGGGCGGCAACGACCTGGAGGCCAATCTTGCCTTCTACGGCGCTGAATCCGGCATGGAGGCGCTGACTTCGGATCTGGCCGCGCTGTACCAGCAGACCCAGTCGCCTACGGAAGGGTCGATTCAAGCCCTGGCCACCTTTACCACGTTGCCCCAGGTGCCCAACGTTGCCTTCAACAATCAAATCACCTTTCCCGCGACCGGAAGCGGCACAGCCGGAATGCCGTGCACCACAACTCAAACCGGTGCCGCCCCGCCGAGCTGCTACAACACGGTCACGCAGGGAGGTGACACGGGCCTGTATGCCGAACTGGCGCCAATGACCCTGCAGGTCCAAGCCACGCGTCCCTCCGGAGCGACGGTGAGCATCACCCGGACCGTAGAAGTCGCGTTGATTCCGGTGTTTCAGTTTGGCGTGTTCTGCGGTTATGACTGCAGCTACTTCGCCGGACCCAATTTCAGTTTCGGCGGCCGCGTGCACACGAACATGAATCTGTTCCTGGCGTCCGGAGCCGACCTTGTGTTCAACGACAAGGTCCAGGCGTTCCAGCAGATCCTCACCGATGAACTGGAAAACGGCCATGCCACGACAGCCGGATACGGCGGCGTCACGTATGTGCCGAGCGCCAGCGGCGGCTGCCCACTCAATACGTTCCCCCCGACGGGGGTGAACTGCCTCGTCCTGCCCGGCGCCGCCAGCATTCCCGGAGACGCCAGCTGGAGCGGGGGCTATCCAACTATCGCCGGATCCGCCAATGCCAACTTCCCCAGCATCTCGACAGGAACGTTCAACGGATATTTGGCCAACTCTTTGACGGGCGTTACCAATCTGCAACTGCCGTTTGTGCAGAACAGCTGCACCAGCAATCCTCCGCCTTGCACCGATCCCATTGCCATCACGCGCAAGCCGCTGGCGGGAGAATCAGCGGCCAGCGTGCTAGGTTCGGAGCGCCTGTATAACAAGGCGCAGGTTCGAATCCTGATCGCCGACAAGCAGACCGACCTGCATCCGGAACGCCCGGGCGTGCTCGTCGGGGACGTTCAGTTCCCTAACACAACAGCGTACAACACTGCCCCCTTCACCAACCCCACTGCAACGGCACCCACTCTCCCTCTCACCGGAGGCGTTGGTTTGAACCTTAGCGCGAACGAGGCCATGGGCTTCTACACGCCCGCAGCCCCGACCTCCGCGCAGGGCTGGGTCTACCCTTATACCGATGCCGGGCACCAGACCACCTGGGCTACGATTCCGCTGATTGGCGAGGTGACCGACAACCCCGCCACTCCCGCGGCCATGACCGGCCCTTGGATTCGCGTGGAATACTGCTCTGTGGCGCCGTGTAACGTGGCCGCAAACTGGGTGCCAGTCACGCAGGAATGGCTTGATCTGGGCGTGGGTCAGCCGTTTAACACTCCGCCGACCTGTCCGGGTGTAATCGGCACCGCCGCCTGTTGGAATCCCATCAACCAGAACGCGATCCTGATTCTGCAGCAGCTTCAGCCCCCCACCGCCGTCCCTCAAACAGCTGCCAATGTCGCTCTTGCCAGCAGCTGGTGGCCGATCAACTTCTACGACGCGCGCGAAGGCGAAATGCGCGACAACACGGTCAACAACTACACGCCCGCAGCGGGTAGCGGGGGCTACCCCAATACTTACTCATCCTGCTCGGTCAACGGCATCATGAACGCCGTGGAGCTCGACGTGGGCAACCTGGCGCGCTGGCTGAACGGAACCATGGGCAATGGTACGACGGGCGCGAACGTGAACTGGGCTGCGATGAACGGATATGTCATTTACTTCTCCGATCATCGCGGCATGTTAACGGATCCGAATCCGTCCAACGGCGGAGGCACACCGGCGGGTGTCATCAGTGGCGAGTCCGGTATCGAAGATGTCGTGAATTCGGCCCAGAACCTGACATCGAACGCGACCGACGGCGTTCTTGAACCCAAAATTTATTATGGATATTCTCCGGAGGACGTTGATCAGAACAACGTGCTCGATAACTGGGGCGAGAAGAACATCGGCTACGGCTTCGGAGTCAACACCAACACCGCTCCGCTAAATCCGTACCTGCGAGTTCCGTTTAACGTCGCCGTCACTAACGCAACCGTTAACTGCGCCTCGGTCAACCTGAATACGAATGTATTCACCGAGGCCGTGAACAACCAAGTGGGCTTGGCCAATCCGGTGAGCGGCGCCCGCCATGTTCTGAAACTGGTCGATGGCGGCATGACCGCCGGCGGAGTGAGCTACCTGCCGAAGATGCCGGCGGCCAGCGGGTGCACGCAGAATGCGGCCAACCCCACCGGATGCGGCGGTATCACCTTTGCCTCCGAGAACCCGGTCTACGTTCTGGGTAACTTCAACAGCAGCGCGGCAGACGCGTTGTGGGGTACGGAGAACAACTCTCCTCCTACCCAGACACCACACTCGGCAGCATCCATCATCGCCGATACAGTCACCCTGCTGTCGAACCAGTGGAATGACGCGGCCAGCCTGGTTGCTCCCGATCTGTTCAGCGTCTCCAACGGCGTCAACACGCTCACGGTGCGCACTTCGACTACAGACGCGTACTATCGCATGGCGGTATCCGGCGGCAAGAACATTCCGTTCCCGCAGCCCAACTGGGGAGCGCAGGACTTCGGCACCGACGGAGGCATGCACAACTTCCTCCGCTACCTGGAGAACTGGAACACCACGTTGCACTTCGACGGATCACTGGTCAGCATGTACTACTCCGAGTACGACACGGGAACGTTCAAGTGCTGCACCGTGGTGTACAATCCGCCGACGCGTGACTATAGCTTCGACGTGCTTTTCCTGAACCCGGCGAACCTGCCTCCGGCCACGCCGATGTTCCAGGACATCGTAAACCTGAGCTATCACCAGAACTTCACCCCGCAATAAACGTCTGGCACGCCAAAACGCCCCGGCCGCGCGGCCGGGGCGTTTTGCTTTGGGACCGGCCTTGAAAGGGCACAGCTTTGACAGGCTGCGGAAAAAGTCTTCTGCGTCGGAAGGCGAAGCCAGAAGCGTGCCTCAGGCGCTAAAGCGCCGACGTATTTTCAAGGGCTTAGCGGCACGAAGCTGATGCCCTTCCCGATTTTGCTAACTTGGCTCCTTTTTCCGCAGCTCACGGCGCCGCTGGAAGCTGCTCCCTTTCAAAGCGTCATTGACAGGACTCTCACGACTCCACACCAGATCGACCTCCGGCCCTGACCTCCGTGGAGATAATCTAATTGTGTAATTGCCAGCGGCCGCCCGGCTTGTTTCAAATGGCACAATCACTCGGGGTCACCAAGAACATCTCATGCAACCACCTGGCTCTCGCCATACTCTCTCGTGGCTGATCTTTCTGGCGTCGGCGCTGGCCGCAATCGGATGGTTTTTCATTCCAGCGTTCATTATCCGCCCGTTCCGTTACCAGGCGCCCGCGACGCTCAACCTGGCCATGGCGCTGCGCCAGCACGCTCCGGCGGTAACGCTGTCTGCGGGCATCGTCTGTCTTGTGTTGGCGTTCGTGCTGTGGCTGGCCAGTAGTGGGTGGCGCAGGATCGTCATCGCGCTGGTGATGGTGCTGGTGGCATTCTCGGCGGTCATGGCGCGCATGAACTATTTCGAATGGATGTTTCATCCCATTGACATGCCGCAGTTCGAAGCCGAGGCGGACAGCAAGCTCGATGCCGGTGAAATGATTCTCTCGGTGCGCTTCGGTCAGGACGCGCGCGCATATCCCATCCGCGCCATGGCCTACCATCACATTCTGAACGATGTCGTCGAAGGGGTGCCCGTCGCGGTCACTTATTGAACGCTGTGTCACACCGGTCTGGTGTGGAAACGAACAGTAGACGGAAGGGCGCTGCATTTTTATCTCGCGGGCATCAACAACGAGAATTTCCTGATGCGCGACAAAGAGACCGGCACGTGGTGGCAGCAGATTACCGGGAAGGCTATCTACGGGCCGATGCAGGGTGCGGCGCTCGAACTCGTGCCCAGCGACGAACTGACGTTCGGCGAGTGGAAGGCGGAGGTTTCAGGTGGGAAGGTGCTCGCCCCGGTCCCCAAATACGTGAAGGAATATGATCGCGATTGGGAACCGAAGGTCGCGAAGCTGCCGGTCGTAATCAGCTTTCCGGGAACCGAGTTGAAATCGCGCGACATTCTTGTCGGGCTGACCGTTGACGGCGCCAGCCGCGCCTATCCCTGGGATACCCTCGTGAAACAGTCGCCGGTCGTTGACCGGGTGAATGGCACGCCACTGCTGGTGGTTGTGGGGCCCGACGGCAAGTCGTTCCGCGTCTTCGTCAGCCGGATTGACGGTAAGGACGCCGAATTCTTTCTTAAGGGTGAGACGGAGGCTGACGCTGCTGCCGGAAAGCCCGCCGACAAGAAGACGGATGCGGCGGCCGCTGCGAAAAACTGGGCGTTGCTTGACACCGCGACGGCGAGCGAATGGAACTTCCAGGGGTGCGCGGTGTCAGGAGCGGCACAAGGCAAGTGCCTGGAACGCGTCCCGGCGCTCAAGGATTACTGGTTCGACTGGCGGAATTACCACCCCGACACGACGGTTTACAAACGCTAGGCGCACGCGACACGGGCAGTGGGCCGGCTCAAATCATTGTTCCTCGCGTTCTTCGCGGCGGCCCTTTGCGCACTACGACAAAAAGCCTCCACCGCAAAGATCGCTGAGGATTCGCAAAGGACGCAAAGAAATCATCCCACCCCAATTTCCAGGCTGCGTGAAAACGGCATCAGATACGAACATCGTCTACACTCTAGTCTCCAGCTTGATCATGTGGGGAGGGTCGATCTTGCCTGCCATTCGCGCACTTTTTTGGGATGTCGGCGGCGTGCTGCTCACCAACGCCTGGGACCGCGTGCAGCGGCTCGCGGCGCTCGAGCACTTTCATTTGGATGAAGAAGAATTTCACGATCGCCACGAAATGGTGGTGTCGTCTTTTGAGCGGGGCAAGATCACGCTCGACGAATACCTTGACCGCACGGTTTTCTATCGGGCTCGCCCGTTCACGCGCGACGAATTCCGCGAGTTCATGTTTTCGCTGTCGCAGCCGATTCCCGAGGTGATTGCCTTCGCGCAGACGCTCGCCGACTCGGGAAGGTATTTCCTGGGCACGATCAACAACGAGTCGCGCGAACTGAACTACTACCGCATTGAGAAGTGCGGGCTGCGAAAGATCTTCCGACTTTTTGTGAGTTCGTGCTTTGTGGGATTCCGCAAGCCCGAGCGCGACATCTACCGCCTGGCGCTGGAGTTGACCCAGATTCCGGCCGCGGGATGCTGTTTCATTGACGACCGGCAGCTGAACCTGGAGTGCGCCGTCAAGCTGGGAATGCACGCCATCGAGATGCGGGGCGTGCGCGCGTTACGAGAGGATCTAGCGAAGCTGGGCGTGAGCCCGGAGCTTCCCAATTGTTGATTTCTGATTGTTGATTGTTGATTGAAACTCAACGCGCCCACGGCGTTCGGCTTTCCGTCAACACTCAAAAATCAACAATCAAGAATTTGTGTTTAACCCTTGCGCGGCTCGCGGGTCTTGACCCCGCCGCTGGGCGGAACATCGGACTCCAGCATCGTCATCGATAAATCGCTCGACCAGCAATCGGCCGCCAGGCGCCATTCGCCGTTCGCCTGCCGCGCGAACACCCACAGATATTTGCCACGCTCTTCCCTGCGCTTGCCCGTCGCGCCCGGCACCAGAGCCTTGCAGCGCCCTGCTTCGTACGCCAGGTCGCCGACGACATCCACGCGCAGCGGTTCGACCTCAACTTCTCCCAGCCCGGCATCGAGCGCGCCGAAGAAGAATTCGCGGACGGCGGCTGCTCCCCGAACGGGAGGATAGTTCGAGCGCAGAACGAGCGCATCGGCAACGTAGAGATCGAGCAGATCGTCGAGATGTTTGGTGTTGCAGGCCAGCACCCACTCGTGGGTGACGCGGCGGACGGCGGCTTCTGCGCGGCTCATGTCACCGCGCAGCGCAGCATTCGGCCGCATCCGTTCCTCTCTGGCAAGATCTCGCGCGGGATCGTGCCGGGCCGCCTCGGGCGGACGGGGAGAGGCTCCGTCATAGCCGCCCGGCAAGTAGTGGTGGTGGTAATGGTGATGGTAGTGATGGGTTTCGAGCACGGGACGATCGGAGCGCGACGATCCCGGCAGCCGCTCCTCATCCTCGGCGCCCCACTCCGGTTTAGCATTGTCGGGGGGCCCCAGCGCCAATCCGCACATCCCGCAAAAACGGGTGCCCGGGCGATTGCGGTGGCCGCACGCCCGGCAAACGTCACCGCCGGCCAGCGCTTGCGTGACATCTTCGGCGGCCTGCTCGGCGTCGGAGTCGGCGGCCAGACGCTGTGCGGCCTCCGTCGCGGCGGCAATCGCTCCCGGGTCGGGGCGGGAAGGCTGCAAGCTGCGGAAAAATTCGTCTAGATGGGACGGGCTTTCGGGCTCCGCCTCAGAACGGGGTGAGTCCGGCCGCAAAGACTTCTTTTCTTTGTCCACGAGTTTCGACAACCAGCTTCCTGCCATTCTAGTCCAGCAGCTAGCGGCTGGAAAACTCGATCTTGCCCTCGGTCTCGGTGGGGACACCGTTGCAGGTCGCGGGGCGATATCTCCAGGTGCGCACGGTCTCGAGCACATGGCGGTCTCCGGCTATGCCCGCGCTTTCGAGAATCAGCGGGCTG
>Ga0335081_10013573_pt1 | contig 13172 bp, 8 predicted proteins | sample Lox_Sample_35_FD_206713 | JGI IMG/M metagenome (GOLD analysis project Ga0335081, IMG submission 206713) | Soil microbial communities from Loxahatchee National Wildlife Refuge, Florida, United States - Lox_Sample_3.5 | ecosystem: Environmental > Terrestrial > Soil > Wetlands | place: USA: Florida...
TCCCAGAAAGACGCGCTGAGGCGGAACTTGGAGGATCGGGGCACAATGATTCCCTCAGTGCAGACGCAGTGGGTGGGTCAATTGTTCCCAACAATTTACACCGGAGGGGCGGGCTCGCAGCGACGCGTTTAGCAGCATCCCATCCTGATTTCACCGCCGGGCGCCGCAGGGGGTCCGAAAGCCTCGGGCGGCGCGGGTGCGCCGTGCAGCACTGCGAGCCAGCGCCGGATGGCGTCGTACAGCACCAGAATCACACCAACGATAAAGATGGCCATCAGGGTCGAATCGAGGTACCCGGTGAACTCCTGTCCGGGCTGCCCGGTCAGCGGCCAGAAGATACCCCGAATGGACAGCACTCCCGCCGTGACCGTAGTGACGCCGACGAAGCACATGGGAATGGCCGTGATCCAGGCGTATCGGGCTTTGCCCATGTTGATCAGGAACGTCGTGCACACGGCCAGGGCGATTGTCGCCAGTAACTGGTTGCCGGTGCCGAACAAGGGCCAGATAGTCGAGATACTGCCGGTATAAATAAGATAGCCCCAGCCCAGCACTACGAAGAACGTAGTAACTAGATTGCCCGGAAGCCAGGCCGTGTTGCTGAAGTTCCGGTTTACCTTGCCGAGCAGTTCCTGCAACACGTACCGGGCGACGCGGGTTCCCGCATCGACGGTGGTCAGAATAAAGAGAGCCTCGAACATGACCGCGTAGTGATACCAGTACGCCGCCAGGCGATCCATTCCAGGCAACGCCCTGAAGATCTGCGCCATGCCGGCGGCGAGCGACACCGCGCCCCCGGTGCGTCCAGCCAGATTCTCGCCCACTTCCCTCGAAAGCGTATCGAGATTCACGGTATGTAAGCCGAGCCGGCTGAATACCGCGGGCGTGCAATTGATGGCAAAGTAATCGCCCGGCTGCATGGAAGTGGCGGCAATCAGGGCCAGGATACCCACCATTGACTCGGCGGCCATGGCGCCGTAGCCGATGAAGCGGGCGTCGGTCTCTTTGTCGATCATCTTCGGCGTCGTCCCGGAAGCCACCAGCGAATGGAATCCGGAGATGGCGCCGCAGGCAATCGTTACAAAGAGGAACGGAAACAGCTTCCCCTTGATGATAGGCCCGCCGTCGTGGACGAACTGAGTGAAGGCCGGAAACTGGATGTCGGGACGGACGATCAGGATGCCGATAATCAGAACCGCGATGGTGCCGAGTTTGATATAAGTAGACAGGTAGTCGCGCGGCGCCAGCAGCAGCCACACCGGCAGCACCGAGGCGACGAATCCATAAATCGCCATCAGAACCGTGATCTGGTGTGGAGAGAAGGTGAGGGCGTGGGCGGAGGCGGAGTGCGAAAACCAGTGCCCCCCGAGGACCGCAGCGATCAGGAAGATCACGCCGAAAACGCTCGGACCCGCGACCGTGACCTTGGCCGCGTGGCTCTTGAACATCCACAGACCCATGACGAGGGCAATCGGTATGGTGCTTCCGATGGTGAAGACTCCCCACGGACTGCCCGCCAGAGCGTTCACCACCACGATCCCCAGGCCGGCCAGCGTCACCAGCAGGATAAAGAGCACGGCTATCATGGCCACCAGACCGGCGAAAGGACTGATTTCCGTGCGGGCCACATCGGACAGCGAGCGGCCTTTGTGCCGGATGGAAGCCGTGAGCACAATGAAATCCTGGACCGATCCGGCGAGTACCGCCCCGATCACCAGCCAAAGGAACCCTGGCGCAAAGCCGAATTGAGCGGCGAGTGTCGGACCCACCAGCGGCCCGGCTCCGGCGATGGCGGCGAAGTGGTGACCGAAAAGCACCCAGCGGGGCGTCGGGATATAGTTGTGGCCATCCTCCAAGGTGTGCGCCGGCGTAATCCGCCGGTCGTCGAGAGCCAGAGCCCTGGCGGCGATGAACGCGCTGTAGTAGCGGTAGCACAGGGCAAATACGCAAAGAGCGCCCACCAAGACGGGAAAAGTGTTCATGGCTTCTCCGCGGCGGCGCTCAGTCGCGGAAGACGTCTCCGCGCGAGAAATCGCTCAGCTTCAGGATCTCGTTGAGGCCGGCAAGCAGGCCGCGCAGCACACGCCGCGGCCGGCGTGCGCTCTGGTCCCGGTTTGAGGGATGCGCGCCGGCACCGCTGGAAACGCTGCGCGCATTTGACACGCGGCCGCGCCCGATGCCCGGTGAAGCTTCGATCCTCGGCATATCCTGGACTCCAAGCATAGTTTAGGACATTGCCATCTTGAATTCAATGCCAACCATGACACAACGTGGTTCGTGCTTTCCACTCTCAAGTCGCACATCCCCAACCATCCTGCTGCGGCTTCCAAACAGATTCACGGTGTTATACTGATGCCGGCCGGGCCCGAACAGGGTGTTTCGGCTGCGATTCTACTCACTTGACCGGAGGTCGTTATGAAGCGCGTGACGCGTCGGGACCTGTTGCGAACGAGCCTGGCGGCGCCGGCCGCTGTGGCGGCGGTGGAGACCAGGAACGGTGAGGAGGCGCAGTCTCAGACCCCCGCGCCGGCTGCCCCTGTGACGGATGCATCCGGCGCCGGGCGGGAACGGCTGCTTCTGGATTTCGGCTGGCGCTTCCATTTCGGACACGCCGACGACCCGGCGCAGGATTTCAATTTCCGGGGCAACTTTTCGAAGACCGGGAACTTCAATCCGGCGGGCACGGTGTTGTTCGATGACACCGACTGGAAGGCCGTGGATCTGCCTCACGACTGGGCGGTCGAATTGCCCTTCCAGAACGATCCGGCGCTTTCCAGCAAGGGATTTTACCCGCTGGGCCGGACATACCCGGCCACCAGCATCGGCTGGTACCGCCGCATCTTCGAGCTTCCGGCCTCCGACGCTGGCAAGCGCATCAGCGTCGAGTTTGAAGGCGCATATCGCGAGGCCCTGGTGGTCCTCAACGGCTTCTACATCGGCCGCCACATCGGCGGGTACGACCCCTTCAGCTTCGACATCACCGATTTCGCCCACCCCGGCGGCCGGAACGTGCTGCTGGTCCGCGTGGATGCCACCCAGAGCGACGGCTGGTTCTACGAAGGCGCCGGCATTTACCGGCACGTATGGCTGGTGAAGACCCATCCGGTTCACGTGAAGAAGTGGGGCACGTTCACGCGGACCGAAGTGCGGCCCGGCGAAGCCACGGTCCTGATTCGGACGGAGGTGGAGAACCACGGCAAAGGCGCGCCCGATACGCGCATCGTCTCGACGATTTTCGATCCGTCGGGCAAAGTCGCGGGGAAAGCGGCGACCCCGCCCGTGTCCATACCCGAGCAGGGCGAGCGCGCTTACGAGCAGCAGATCGTGGTGCGCGGGCCCGCGCTGTGGTCGCTCGAGAACCGAAACCTGTATCGGCTGGTGACCGAGGTGGAGGCGGGCGGCGCCCTCACGGACCGCTACCAGACCACGTTCGGCATTCGCACCTGCACGTTCGATCCGGAGAAGGGCTTCTTCCTCAACGGCAAGTCCGTCAAGCTGAAGGGGACCTGCAATCACCAGGACCACGCGGGCGTGGGCGCCGCGCTGCCGGACGCGGTGCAATATTTCCGCGTGCGGAAGCTCCAGGAGATGGGCTGCAATGCCCTGCGCACGTCGCACAATCCGCCCACTCCCGAACTGCTGAACGCCGCCGACCAGTTCGGCATGCTGGTGTTCGACGAGACCCGCATGATGTCGTCCAACCCCGAAGGGCTCTGCCAGTTCGAGAACATGGTGCGCCGCGACCGCAATCATCCCAGCGTCTTCATGTGGTCGATGGGCAACGAGGAAGGCGCGGCGGATACCGGCAATGGGCTCTCGATCCTGACCGCGATGAAAGCGGTGGCCACCCGGCACGACGGTTCGCGGCCGGTTTCGATGGCGCCGAATGGCGGCAGCAACATGGGCAAGTTCGGTTTCGCCGCGTGCGACGTGCAGGGCTACAACTACGCCGATCCGGCGGCGGACGCGTTTCACAAAGCCAATCCCAAGGTTCCCGTGATGGGCACCGAACAGGTCAGCGCCGTGGCGACGCGCGGCATCTACGTGATGGACCCGGAGCACGGCTACGTCGGCTCGTACGACCCCTACACCACCACCGGCCGCGCCTCCTGCGAGGGATGGTGGAGCTTCTGCAATGCGCGGCCGTGGCTCGCCGGGGGCTTCATCTGGACGGGTTTCGACTACCGCGGCGAACCCTCTCCCTACGGCTGGCCCAACATCAGCTCGCAGTACGGCATCATCGATACCTGCGGCTTTCCCAAGGACAGCTTCTTCTACTTCCAGGCGTGGTGGACCAACCGGCCGGTGCTGCACCTTTTCCCGCACTGGAACTGGCCGGGAATGGAGGGGCAGGAAATCGCCGTCTGGGCCCACTCGAACCTGGACCGGGTCGAACTGTTCCTCAACGGACAGAGCCTGGGCGCCAAAGACATGAAGAAGGACTCGCACCTGGCGTGGAACGTCAAGTACGCTCCCGGCGCGATTGAAGCGCGCGGCTTCCGGAACGGCAGACAGGTGATGACCGCGCGCCGCGAGACCACGGGCGACGCGGCGAAGCTGGTGATGACGCCCGACCGCCGGGAAATCTCCGCCGACGGCGAAGACGTGGCGATGTTCGCCGTGGAAGTGCAGGATGCGCAAGGCCGCGTCGTGCCGGTGGCCGACAGCGAGGTGACCTTCCGCCTCTCCGGCTCGGGCCGCGCGATCGGAGTCGGGAATGGCGACCCGACCTGTCACGAACCCGATCAGGGCGAGTCGCGCAAGGCCTTTTCCGGATTGTGCATGGCCCTGGTGCAGTCCACCAAGGCGGCGGGAAATATCACGGTGGAAGCCACCTCGCCGGGATTGACGCCCGCGAGCGTCACCATCTCCGCGAAGGCGGTGAAGCTTCGGCCGCAGGTGGCGGTTTGGGAGCGCGAAGTTCCGGCGGGTCCGGGCATCACGGGCCTCTGGAGACCGGCTCCCGTAGCGGCTGCCGCCGGCCGCGGTGGCGGAGGGTTCGGCAGCTTCGGATTCGGCCAGGTCTTCACTCTCCGGCAGAACGGCGGTGCGCTCACCGGAACCATTGAGGGCGGCGGCCGCGGTGAAACACCCGTGGCGATCGAAGAAGGAAAGGTGGATGGCGACAACATCTCCTTCAGAGCCGGAAATGTAACCTATGCGGGAATGCTGAAGGGGGACCAGATCGAGTTACAGCGGTCCGGCGGCGCGCCCTTCGGCGGCCGCGCAGGCCGGGGAGCCTCCACGGAGCCCGCGGGCCCGCGCCCGGCGGTCGGCCCTCCGCCCGACGGTTCGGACCCGTCATCGCGAGCCTTCTTCGCCGGCAGAGGAGGAGGCCGCGGCGGGCCAGCGCCCGCTCCGCTGGTCATTGTCCGAGCGAAGCGGTAGCCGGAGATCCACTGTTCACGGACGCGGGGAACGGGTGCAAGATAGCCCCATGGGATGTCAGGAGCGGTGGCCCCCGATAATCTTCAGAATTTCCGACGCACTGCACCAGCGGCGCCCGTCCTGTGTCTGCCATACGCGGCGCGTGTAGCCGTCCGGCATGACCGCCGGAGAAGAGGCCACGGCCGGCGGCGAAAACGCCACCGCCAACGCCCACGCGAGTTGCAGTGTCACCATCCCCGAACCGCCGGGGGTATTCTACCACCGCGAGCTCGGGCGGACCCGACTCCCACCGCAAAAACCACTACAGTGCAACCAAGTCCGGCAACTCGTCCCAAGTGCGGCCTTCCAACTCGCGCCCGGTACGCTTCTTCTGCGCGCCGCCCCATTGCTTGAAGAAGAACGCCACACCAGCCCGCAAGCACTGATCCCGAATGTCCGTAACCCAGGCCGGGTCAATTGGCCGCGCGCCAGGACCCGACTTGCCGCCGACAATCACCCAATCAATCCCGCGCAGCTTCAGTCTTCGCAGCGGTCCGAGCAGCGGCTCAAGGGACAGAAATTTTACGTGAGCGGCGGTCTCCCGCAGATGGTCGATCCGCTCCACATAATCCTCATTCTCCACGCTCACGCCCATCCAAATCTGCGGACGCCAGGGCAACTGATCACCCAGTTCAAGCAATCGATCCGCTCGCTTCGTTAAGACTTGGTACTGGTGCCAATTCGCCAGCCCCATCACCTCGAACACCCCCTTGATGTAGGCAACCGGCACATACTCATGGAACAGGTCGCTCATGGAGTTGACGAAGATCCGCTTTGGACTCTTCCACCGCAACGGCAGTTCCAGCTTCTGCGGCTGGAGCGTCACCTCAAACCCGTTCCGGTAGTTGATTTGGCCCATCAGCCTCAACCGATTTGCCAGGCGCTCCGCATAGCAGTGTTTGCACCCAGGGCTGATCTTCGTGCAGCCCGTCACAGGGTTCCACGTCGCGTCCGTCCACTCAATGTGCGAATTCGTCGCCATCTCAAAGCCCTTGCTTCTCGCGGTACTTCTTGAAGATGTCGTTGACTACACCCGCCGCCACCGGCTTTTGGGAGGCGAAATACAGGTAGTAGATCGTCGAGTTGCTCTTCGTCTGCATCGGCATGGGCGGTGGCACATATTTGAACCCGGCCTTGCTTTGCAGGCGTTGCCGGAACGCCTCGGAGAACTCCTCATTGGAAACCTTTTCTGGCTCGTCGAACAGGTTCCTGTCCGTAGCGTAACCCGCCTCCCTCCAGGACTCGTCACCCCATAGCCGCGTCAACTGATCCATCTTGCTCTGAATCGACTTGTCCGGGTTCCGCCGCATCGCGTTGCGATTGGTATCCATGATCATCCGGTTCATGAAGATCTCCATCGACGACGCCTTTCCAGCGGCTTCGATCACCTGCCAAGTCAGGTTGATATTGTAAGGGTCCAGCAGGCACAGCGCCCGGCGGTACTCCTCATACCTCGCTCGCGGAAAGACGTCCCGCAATAGAACCGTGTTGCAGTCCTCACAGTAGGTGAAAACGTCCTTCCACTCGCCAGCCAGCTTGCGCAACTGCTCCGTACGCCGCTCCTCCGTGTCGATGAAGTGGTACTCAAAAAACGGCGGGTTCGTTTTCAGGGCGATCAACGGACTCCCATCCACCAGTTCCCCGCTCGTCTTGGAGAGATGATACCCCGGCCCCGCATAGGCGTCGATGTAGATCCACCGGAGGCTCGGGATACTCTTGCGCCGCTGCGCTTCCATGATTGTGGCGTAGGCGGAGGCGTACTCCTTAATGATGGCCAGCTTTGACCTCGGACCAAATGCCGATTTCGTCGTACTCGACTGCCACAACAAAACTCTATCAGAATGTTTGACCGGTGTGTTGAGCAAGAGAAGATCTCGCCCATTGCTGGCCAGGCCGATTCCGGCGATCACCTCTCTGCGAATGCCTGCCGCAGAAACTCGAGCACCTTGGGCATGGAGTCGAGCGAGGACAGCGCATCCCCTCTGGCCGAGCCTCCCAGATCGATCTCCCGCCCCGACACCGGGTGCCGGATTCGTCCGTGCCAGGCGGGAACGATGTCCGGCCGGCCCGCCGAGTGCCCGGCGTGCGGATACTTCAGGTTCTCGAAGCTGTAGGCAAAGTGATTCCGCCGGAGGCGCGAGACCACGGCATCGGCCATCTCCCACGACCGCCACAGGTGGTCGTCTTCTCCCGACATCATCAATACCGGTCCCTGCGTACGTTCGACTTCGATTGCCGCCCGGAAAACCAGTTCCGGCTGCCGCCGGCCGCCCAACGGCAGGTACGCCAGGGGGTGGCCTTGCCACGTCCAGGCATACGGCACCCGGTTGGCGCCGCAGCAGGCCGGGTAGCGCACGTCGGCGGGCACGTAGGCCACCACGGCCCCGATCTGCGGGAACATCGAACCCAACTGCAACGCCAGCTCGCCTCCGCGCGAGGTTCCCATCACCGCCATGCGCTTGCCGGCCATTTCCGGCCGCTGGGCGAGCCAGGCCAGCGCGCGCTCGAAATACTCCAGCGGAATCGCTTCAAGCTGCGCCGGCAGATCGTCGTAGCGAAAGTAGGCCAGTGCCAGGGCTACATATCCGTGGGAGGCCAGCCACGCCGCCGGCCGGAGAGGCACCCCGCCATTGGATCCTCCCACCACCAGCACGCCGGGACGCCGCTCCGTGGCCGACGGCAAAAACAGCACGCCGCGCAGCACTCCTTCCCGCACGGCAACCCGTTGTACACCGGGTGCAAGGGTCGCCTGCTCCAGTTGCGCACTGGATGCCGCCTCGCCCTTACGGAGCAACCGGAAGCCGACCGTCTGCGGACCCAGATTGGGCATGGGTTGATACGCGGCCACGTTTTTCTCGACCGGCATCATGGACCAGATCAGGCCCATGGCCGAAACCTCTTTATACGAGCCCGCGGCGGGAGCCTGCCGGGACACATCGACGGCGCCTTGAGCGTCGGCGACGAACTCCGCCTGCGCTGCCCAGTGATGCCCGCCTCCATCGACCAGCTCCGCCCGGATGGTCACGCGCTCCTGGGGATCGAGACCCTTGGCTCGGACCGCGGCCGGTTCGTCGGCCAGCACGTGATCGGGCACCACCTCGAGCGTTTGGGCGGACAGACAGCCGGACACACACACCGCAAAAATGACGAGGGGCTTCCTCGCGGCGTCACGGACGAAAGTCACTTTCCCTTTCCCGCGGCGCTGGGCGGCGGGCTGGGCGACGATGCCCCGCGATTCTCCGATGCGCCGGACGAAGAACTCCTGGGCGAGGAACTCGCGGACGACGACGTCTTGGACGAGCCGCCACCCGACGAGGAGGATGTGGCGGAAGCTGCCGCGGAGGCCACGTCGGTGGTGACCTGCAGCGCGTTGGCCAGGATGGCCGCCACCTGCCTCCATCGGGAGAAGGCCCGGACGATCCGGAATTCCGGGTTGGCGGCCGGCCCGCGCGCGATCATCTTCTGGCCGGCACTCACCCACTCCGAACCGGCCGGCGCCCGGACCTGGACCGCCCCCGTCCACGCCACGATCTCCGAATGGCCGTCCTCCTTGAGGGCGATGCGATAGGCGCCCTCGCGCGCCGGTACCACCGAAACGCTCGGCGTATCGACCGCCACGTCCGCTGCGGAAGGGCCGTGCACGCTGTAGTTGACGGCTCCTTTGGCAAGCCGCATCTGGTACGATCCGGCCTCCACGCGCCCTACGTCGATTTCGGCATTGCCATCCATACGGAGGGAGTGCGCGGGGTCGACCCACACTTCCGCCCAGGAGCGCTTGCCGGTAAGGAGGCGGTCACCGCCCAGCAGAGGCGCGTTCACGACGGCGGCAACCGGCGCCGCGGCGCCTGAGCGCTGAACGGAAGCGTTGCCGTGCATCGCGGTGACGTGAACGGCTTGGGCCGGCACGCGCACCCCAGCCCCGGCTGCCAGCAACAGAACAGAAGATCGGATTACCAGGGTACTCACCATATCGTCGACTCCTGTACCGAGGCCCGTTGCTAATCCGATCTTAAGGCGTTGATGGCTGCTTTCTTCAAGGCTCTTTAGAGCTACTTTACGGTAGCCCGGATGCACAGAAAAAGGGCGGGCCTCGCAGCCCGCCCCGTACCACGCGCAGCCTCTAGCTAGAAAGTAAACTTACCCATCACCACAATCACGCGTCCCGTGACAATAGCGCCCTGCCCCGAGCCATAGATGCTCGTCGGCGGAGCCAGGTCGCCGCTCGTCGTGCCCATCGAAGTACCGGAAGTCACACTGGCATTGGGGTTCGAAAAATTGGGGTGATTCAGCGTGTTGTACATCTGCGCGCCGAATTCGAAGTTCATCCGCTCCCGGACCTGGATCTTCTTGGTGATCAGCGTGTCCAGATCGAAGTACCCCGGGCCGCGGAATACGCCCGGGCCCGTGACGCCGAAGTCCATCTGCACCGGCGTGTTCACCCCGGAAGTGGAATTATAGGTCAGGAACTGGCTCGGCGTGAAGCAGCCCGGCTGGCCGCTGCCTTGCACCACCGTGCAGGTCTTGGCGATGTTCGGATCGATTGCCGTAGCCAGGAAGCTCAGCCCGATGCCGCCGCCCGAGTTGATCTGCGACGCGATGTTCGAATCGCTCGACGAGAACGGCTTGCCGGTGTACATGTACATCTTCATGCCCAACGTCCAGCCGCCCGCCAGGTTGTTGACGATCTTGTTGCCGAACCGGTGGGGCTCCTGCCAGACCAGGTCGCTCACCACCGCATGGCGCACATCGTTGCCGTTGTTGCCGTAACCGAAATGCAGGTTGTATGGATTGTAGATCGACGTGTCGCCCAGATCGTGCGCCCAGGTCCAGAAAATCTGTCCCTGGAATCCGTAGCTGAACGAGTGCCGCAACTGCACCGTCCCCGCATCGTAATTGGTGTATCCCTGCAGCAGCACCTGGGTCACCGTCAGGAACCGGGGATCCGGCGCCGCCGTCGGCAGGCCGCCGAATCCGTTCGGATAGTACTTGGAAATCGCGGCCGCGGTGATGAATGAATTGGCGTCGGAGTTCGACATCGACAGGTTATAGGAATGGTTGCCCACATAAGTCACCGCCAGCACATTGTGCGGGGTCAGGGTTCGCTGGATTTCCGTGCTCCACTCCGTGACCCGCGGCGCCACGAAGTTGTCCGGCGGCGAGTTATAGCTCGGCGCCGAGAACGGAATCTTGCCCAGCGCGGTCTGGATCTGGGTCAGCGTGAAGCCCTGTCCGAACCCCGACGTGAACGTGTTGAAGGCCGCGTACGCCGCATAGGCCGAGCTCGCCGGATCGGTCGGCATGCCCACTTCGCCGAACGTCACCGACGGACTGAACACGTTCGGCGCGTTGCGGAAAATCGTCGATGCCGTGCTTCCCGAGAACAGGCTCGAGAACAGGCCGATGCCGCCGCGAACCACCGTCTTGCCGTCGCCAAACGGCTGCCAGGCGAATCCGAAGCGAGGCTCCGCGATCCCTGCCTCCAAACTCTTGTACTCCGACCGCAGACCCGTCGTGATGGTCTGGTTGTAAGGCACATTGGCCCCGCCCACATACCCCGCCGTGCCGAACTGCGTGTTCATGCGCGCGAAGCAGTTGTCCAGACAGGCCGGGTTCCCGTTGTGCTCCCAGCGGAAGCCCAGCGTCAGCGTCAGGTTCTTGAAAGGCTTGTACTCATCCTGCACGTAGGCGCCCAGCGAGTTCATGCGGATGTGCGCCGCGAAGATATCCGGGAAGCTCTGGCTGAACGAGCTACCCTTGCCCGTGGCGTTGATGTTGCCGCTCACGAAATCCGCCAGATCGCTGAACGAATACGTCCCCTTGTAGGCGCTGCTGGCGATGCTGGTGTCGGTGATCTTATCGAACCGGTAGTTGATCCCGGTCTTGATGGTGTGCTTCCCGTGGAGCCAGGTCAGGTCGTCCACCAACTGCGCCTGCCCTACGTTGCGGCCGGTCGGAAAAGATGCGCCCAGCGAGGTGAACGAGCCGTCGCTCACGCGAATGCTCTCGGGCATCAGCGACGTGGTCTTGCTGAAATCCGCCACGCCGAAGATGGCCGTATACCAACTGCCCGAACCAACGAAGTTATTGATCAGGGTGGGGCTGATGGTGTAGGTGTAAGTGAACTGACCCTGGTCGGACGGCTGGTTGCTTTGCGAGTTGAACACCGGCGCGATCAGGCTCGGGCCGGTCGACTGCAAGCCCCAGTCCTTCTGATAGCGCGCGCTGATCTTCTGCTTGTCCGTGATACTGTAATCGCCCTTGGAGGTAAAGTACTGTTCCGTGTTGGTCTCGCTGGCCGAGGTTCCCCACTTCATCGAGCAGGGAACCGTGACGCCCCAGATGCCTCCGCCCGGAGCGGCCGCGTTGGAGGTGGCGAACGTCTGGCGGCCGCAGCCCAGATGATTGTTGGCATCCTGCAGCAGCCCGCTTCCGTTGGTCGTCGGCACCGCGCGGTTGTATCCCGGCGCGTTGTTCCACAGCGCGAAGGCCGACTGGTACAACGAGGTCGCCGCCGCATCCACGTGCGACAGCACGTATTGTTCGAACTGCGGCGTGGGCACCGTCACCACGCCCGAGGTCGGCAGCGCGTAGCGTAGGCTCTCGTAGTTCACGAAGAAAAAGAGTTTGTTCTTGCGTATCGGGCCGCCCACCGATCCGCCGAAGTTGTGAGCGTCCATCCTCGACCGGGGCACACCCAGTGCGTTGTTGAAAAAATCGTTGGCGTTGAGGATCTTGTCGTTGAAGTTATAGAACAGGTTCCCGTGAAACGTGTTGGTGCCGGACTTCGACACGTAGTTCACCTGTGCCCCGGCCATGCGGCCGAAATCCGAGCTGTACGCGTTCACCACCACGGAAGCCTCGGCGATTTCGTTGCTTCCCAAAAGGTTGTTGCTGTTCAAATACGGGTCCATGTCGTCGGAGCCGTTCATCGTATAGAGAATGTTGGCCCCCGGGATTCCATTGACCACGAAGTTGCCGCTGGCGCCGCCGCCCGGAAGCACCAGCACGCCTGGAACGGTGAACGCGATGGTGGTCAGGTCGCCGCCGTTCATGGGCAGGTTCGCGATCTGCGTGGTGTTGAAGCCGGTGGTCAGGTTGGCATTCTCGGTCTGCATGATGCTCGCCTGAGCCTGCACCTCCACCACCTCCGTGGTGCCCTGCACGTTGAGCGTCAGATTAACGGTCAATTCCTGCCCGTTAACCAGCGTCACCTTTGTGGTTTTCGATTTCATCGCCGGCGTCTCAGCGAAGATGGTGTAGTCTCCCGGCCGCAGCAGTGAGAACCGGTACTGCCCCACCGAGCTGCTGACTGCGGTGCGTATTTCGTTGGTGTCCGTATACTGGATCGTGACCTTGGCGTCGGGCACTGCCGAACCGGTGGTATCGGCAACCATGCCCACAATGTCGCCGGTGGTCATAGTTTGGCTGAACGCCGGGGCCGCCGCGAACACGACGGCCAGACCGGCTGTCGCCCAGTGCAAACACGAAATGCGTAGTGTATCCCTCATGTCAAAGAACCCCTCACTTTCCGAAATTTCCAACCTCTGACTCGAACATGTCACCACGTGACACGTGGGGATATTCATATCAGAGTCTGGCCCCGATTTCAACCCCTACCCTAACTAGCCAAGGGCTTCGCCCTTGATATCCCTTCGGGATATGGGAGTCGAGGAAGTCAGGAGCCAGAAGCCAGAATGGCGGCGGCGTACGCGCCGAGAAGCCGGCTGACTTCTTCCAACGAAGTA
>Ga0335081_10013574_pt1 | contig 13170 bp, 9 predicted proteins | sample Lox_Sample_35_FD_206713 | JGI IMG/M metagenome (GOLD analysis project Ga0335081, IMG submission 206713) | Soil microbial communities from Loxahatchee National Wildlife Refuge, Florida, United States - Lox_Sample_3.5 | ecosystem: Environmental > Terrestrial > Soil > Wetlands | place: USA: Florida...
CGACGCGATGCGTCTGCGCGCGCCAATCCTCGTTGGTCTGTACTCGCTGCTCGTGCATGAGGGTTACACCCACGCAGAGCTCGAGACCATCGCGGCGCCATTCCACGAGTGGGCAACCAGCGGCCTCGGCCTCTCTTTGCACGAGGCACGCCAGGCGCTGGCGTGGATCACCGTCCACACCGGGGGCACCGAAAAAAATCACTTTGCACACTCCTGCGCATCGCTGATGCACTACCTCGAGGGCAGCGGCACGCTGATCGACCTCGGGGTGGCGGGCGAGACGTTTCGGACGTACCTCCAGCTCAAGGGAGCGGTGATGGCGCAGCTGAACGAGACGTATCACTGAGGGGGTGATGGCGGTGGCAGTCGGTCCCACGGTTCCTGGGGCAGGGACCCGTCCCCAGCAGGGCGGGCGTGGTTGCGGTGGGGCCGCTGCCGTCGTCGGGTGCCACGGCTGGCCGGCTGCGAGCCCGAACCGGCGCTCTCTATCACTGCAAGAGCCGACTCTGCTCGAGGGATCGCGACGATCCCGGGGCACGTCTGCCCGCTCCCCGTTGCCGGGCCCCGCCCCGTCCTGGAGCCTTCACCATCATGAGCTTCCTGACGCGATTCGGGATCCTTGGCTTCTTGCAACGCGAGACCCACGCCCTGGATCGCAAGCTGCTCGTGCTCACGGCCGTCTCGGGCGTCGCCAACGCGACCAACCTGGCCGTGATCAACGCGGCGGTCGATGCACTGCGGGGAAGCGGGCCATCCTGGCAGCACTTCGTCTGGTTTGGCCTGTCCATCACGCTGTTCGTCTACTCCCTGCGCTACATCCTGTACGAATCCACCAGGATCACCGAACAAGCCATCTGTAGCGTTCGCCTGCGGGTAGCCGACAAGATCCGACGCTCCGACCTGCTGGCACTGGAATCCATCGGGCCGGTCGACATTCACGCCCGTCTCAGCCGCGACACGGCGGCCATCTCGCAGGCGGCGCGGCCCCTCTTCGCCGCCGCGCAGGGCGTCGTCATGATCATCTTCACCCTGGTCTACATCGCCCTCGTGTCGCCGGTGGCCGTGCTGCTATGCCTCGTCCTGATCGCGGGCGGTGCGGTCAAGTACTTCCGGGACCGCGGGGCCTACGACAAAGGCCTCCAGGGCGCATCGCAGGAGGAGGATGAGCTGTCCACCTCGCTCGAGGCGTTGCTGAAAGGATTCAAGGAACTCCGCATCAACAAGCGGAAGAGCGACGACGTATTCGACGAGTTCCAGTCGAGCACGACCCGGGTCTGCGAGGTGCGCACCCGCGTCATGGTCCTGTTCTCGAACAACATCCTGTTCGTGGAGATGTTCTTCGTGCTCCTCCTGGGAGCCGTCGCCTTTGTCCTCCCGGTCCTCGCGGTATCCTTCTCGGGATCCGCCACCAAGATCGTCGCGGCCATCCTCTTCTTCTTCGGGCCTCTCACCAACGTGGTCACCATGATCCCCGCGCTGGCGCAGGTGAACGTGACGGTGGACAACCTGCAACGCCTGGAGGCGAGCCTTGATGACGCCCTGAAGGGCTCGACGGGGTGGCAGACGTTCCCCGAAGCCGATCTGAGCGCGTTTCGCACCATCCGCCTCGAGGGGGTGTGCTTCACCTATCGCGACCCCGAAGGCAATGCCAGCTTCCAGGTCGGGCCGCTGGATGCCGAGATCCGGCGGGGCGAGATCCTGTTCCTGGTCGGCGGAAACGGCAGCGGCAAGACCAGCGTTCTCAAACTCGTCACGGCGCTGTACCGTCCGGCGCAGGGAACCATCCGGGTCGACGACGTGGAGATCGGGCCAGCCAACATCCAGTCCTATCGCAACCTGTTCTCGGCCATCTTTTCGGACTTTCACCTCTTCCATAAGCTGCACGGGTTGCGGGACGTGGCCCCGGAACGCGTCAACGCCTTGCTGGAGGTGATGCAGCTGTCCCACAAGACGAGCTATGTCGATGGACGCTTCAGCAACATCCAGCTCTCGACCGGCCAGCGCAAGCGGCTGGCCCTGGCGGTGTCGTACCTGGAAGACAAGCCGGTTTACGTCTTCGACGAGGTGGCGGCGGACCAGGACGCACACTTCCGCGGCTACTTCTACGAAACGTTCTTGCCGGAGCTAAGAAGGTCCGGCAAGACGATGGTGGTGGTCACGCATGACGATCGCTACTACCACATCGCGGACCGGGTTCTCGCGATGGACTATGGCAAGCTGCGGTGAGTGCGCCGGAGACGTGTGGAGGGCCAAGAGTGACCCTGGACTGCCTCCCTTCGGGAACTGTCCATCTCTACCTTGCCGATACGGCTGCGCTGCCGACGGCTGATCGAATCCGGCGCTATCTCGCTCAGCTCCAGCCCGACGAGCTAGAGCGGTACGGTCGCATTCGTTTCGAAGCGGATCGCTACGAATACCTCGTCACGCGCGCGCTCTCGAGGGCAGTGCTCTCGCGCTACGTGGCGCGAACACCGGAGTCGTGGCACTTCGCCCGGACCGAGCAAGGGCGCCCCTATCTCGCAGAGGCCGAATCCGACCCAGACGTGCGCTGGATCTCGTTCAACCTGTCCAACACCCGCGGCCTGGTGGCCTGCGCAATAGCGCGGGATCGCGCGCTGGGCGTAGACGTCGAGCGAACGTCTCGCCAGCACGACCCCCTTCTCCTGGCGGACCGCGTCCTCTCGGCGCCCGAGCTCGCCGACTTGCGTTCCTGTTCGACGGAGCAAAGGCCCCAACGGTTCTTCGACTACTGGACGCTCAAGGAGGCCTACCTCAAGGCCCGCGGGAAGGGGCTGCTGTTGCCTCTCGATGCGATCTCCATCCTGCTCCCCCTGTTCTCCCCTATCCGCCTTCAGCTCGCTGCCCCCATCGTCGACGATGCAGGAGGGTGGCAGCTCGAGCTGTGGTCACCCACGCTCGAGCACCGCCTGGCGCTCTGCGTCTGGTGCGGCGCGGAGCCTCCGCTGCGGGTCGAGATTCGCTGGCTCGACCCGTAACGGGGCGACTGGAAGGTCGATGAGGACGGGATGCTTTCGCCCGGCGAGCCGCTCTCCCTCGCCTGCACGGGTCGCCACCTTTCCCGAGGGAAGCCAGCGGATCACTGCCGAGTGCAGGCAGAAAGGGAGCATTCCCGTCGACCGGATTCTCGACTGGCTGACGGCTTGCTTGAGCCACGAGGCGCCTAAAGTTCGCGCAATCGCCGATCCAGGAACGGGGCGGGCGGCCGCGGGAGAGCGTTTTGAGCGTCCAGGTGGGGTGACCCGAAGTCCTTCGGCTCTTCGACGGGCTGGCGACTGCGACCGCTTCTGAAAGGGAGACTGCGTGACCTTGGCTTTTCGCTCGACGAAGAGGCAAGCTGGCATCGCAGCACGCTGACGACGAAACGACAGCGGAAACCATCCCCTCTTTGCCGCGATCAGCCGCCCAGAAGCAGCTCGCGGATGCAGTGATCGGGCGCCTCAAGCAGAACGCGCGGCAAACCCGAGCTCCCAGGCGGGGAGCGTCCCGGAGATGCCCGCTGCCAGATTGTCCGAGCGACGCCCCGGAAGAGGGGTTAACTGTGTGGAGCTGAGGGGACGACGCGAGGGCGATAGCTTTGCTTACGGGGAGAGATCCGCATGGCTTCACCCGGCCGTTCACTCATCGAAGCCCGAGATGAACGGGTATTCCCGAAACTTCGTCCCGCGCGAATCGCCTGCGGCTCGCCAGCGGGGAGGGCGACCACCTTGACGTGGCAGACGTCAGCCCGGCCATGCTGAGCGGAGAGTGCAATCACGTAGCACAGCGCAATCCATCCTGGCGAGGCCATCGCGATGCACGCGGTGCCGGTTCGCTCGCCGCTGGCGGATGTTCGAGGCGAGCATGTCGCTCTGTCTGGTCAATCGCAACGCCAGCCAGGAAGACGTCGAGGTGCTGTTGCAGACGGGCGTGTTCGCCTGGAGGGAGGAGATGGCAGCGAGCGGATCGGAGTGTCGTACGCACCCGGACACACGCTGGCCCAGAGTCTTTGACGAAGCACGATGTGTCTGCGAAAGGGACCTTCAGTGAAAGACCGAAGCCGACTTCTCCTCGGCGCATTGGCCGTGGCGGCCTGCGCCCCACCCCTAGCCAGGCAAACGCGCAGGGACACCGGCACCGCTCTGACCGCGTGTGTGGCAGCCCCGGACATCCAGGATCTCCTCGCCCGCCATGGCCGCGCCTTCGGCACGAAGGAGGCCGTGATGCGCGCGCTCCCGAGATCGTTCGCGGGTGAGGTCGTCACCCAGGGGAAGAGGGGGTTCGTGGAGTTCGCGCTCGATCGCGAACGCCGATTCTCTCAGGCCGCGGTCGTCGACGGCATGCTGTCCGCCAGCGGAGTCGACACGAAGGGGCCCTGGTCTCTTCCCTATGCCGGAGTACCGGTGCGCCTGCGGGAGGACGAGGCCGTCGAGCTCGCCTTCGGTGTATGGTTAGAGGGGCGCGACTATCTGGCCTCCTTCGACCCCAGGCGCGATGCGGCGGCGTGCGGGGTCGGCGCTGGTGGCCCCCAGGTCTCCGTGCGCTACAACCTCCCCCAGATTGGCAATCCCGAACTCGCCTTCGCCCTCGCCGACGCGGCGCTTCTCTCGGTGACGCACCTCGACATCTACGGCCACAAGACCGTCCTCAGCTTCCGCGAATGGTCTGACGCGGACCCGACCGGCGTTCGCTGGCCACTGGTTACCACCTGGAAGGAGGCTTCAGGCCGTGACGTTCTCGTTACCTTGACGAGGAGCGCTCCTGGAATCGAGTGCCCGTCGCGTCCATCGGAAGACTGTCTTGCGCCACCACATTCGAGAATCGGCTTCTCCTGGCCCAAGGAGAATCCTGTTCGCGTACCCGCGACCTTCTTCCTGAACGAGATCTTTCTGCACGCCCAGGCCGGGGGTCGTGCGTTCTGGGGGCTCGTGGACTCGGGAGCAACCCTCCATGTCGTCGATACGGGAAGTCCCCTTGCAAGCCTGTTCCGTCCCGCAGCGGCCGCGCAGAGCTCGACGCCGGATCAGCGCAGCCAGTTCGCCCTCGGCGAGATCCGCGAGGCTGTCGAGCTGGGCGACCTCGTGGTGCAGCATTTCCCGGCGGCCGCAGTTTCCGTGCCGTCATTCGACGAGTTCGGCAAGCGCCGCCCTGAGATGCTCATTGGCCATCCTCTCTTCCTCGGTACGGCCGTCCGCATCGACTATGCCCGCCAGGAGTTCCTGCTCTCGAAGGATGCACGGAGTCTTCACTCGAAGAGCGCCATCGCGATCCCCTTGAAGATCCTGGGCCAGACCGTCGTGGCGGAAGCCAAGATCGATGGCCTCGCCAGCTGGTTCGTGCTCGACACTGGCGACAGCGAGACGCTCGATCTGTTCCAGGACTGGGCTGCGGTGCACGGGTTCCCAGGACCAAGGCCGACCTTCACCTTCCGGCAGCAGTCCGAGGTTGGCAACAGTCAGGCCGACGAGAAGCGCATGCGGCCCGCGACCTTCGAGTTCGGTCCGATTCGCCTGACCGAGCCGCTCGCGGCCATCGACTCGGTCAGCTCTCCGTCGGATCGCGTTGCCGGACAGGTCGGAAACGGGGTGTTGGCCCACTGCGCCGCGGTGGTGTTCGACATGGACAACAGGACCCTCTGGCTCGAGCCTCCGTGTGATCGCGACGTGCCGGAAGACCTGTCTGGCTGGGTGCTGGAGAGAAAGGACAGTGCGGCGTATCCGAACCGGCCTTGGGTGGCGAGGTTCGTGATCCCCGGCGGATCCGCCGACCTGGCCGGCGTGAAGGCCGGCGATCGGATCCTTCGGCTCGCTGGCAGGGCTGCGACCCTCGAAATCTCGACCTTCGAGTCGGTGACCAAGCAGGCTCCCGGAACGAAGATCCGTGCCGTCATCGCGCGCAGCGGTGAGAAGAGGGAGGTGAACCTCCGCCTCGTTCGGCTGCTCGCTCGCTGACATCGCCTACGGCATCCGTTGGCCCGAGTTCCTGAAGAGGGTGTTCGCCGTGGGCGTGCCCGCCTACCCGGAGTGTAGTGCTCGGCCGCAGCTCATCGCCTTCATCTCCGAGAACGTCGTCGCGAAGCAGGATCCATCGCGACCCCACCGGGCCGCCGCTGACGCCACCTGATAGGCCCCCGCGCGCGACCGTCCGCTCACAACTTTTCACGGAGTTCGAGGAACGAACATACAACGACTCGCGCAGTGTTTGCATGCTGGCTTCACGGCCCGCTCACACAGGCGAAACCAGCTGCTGGCGCTTTGGGGACCGCACAAGTGAGAGGCTGGACAATGCGCATCACACATACCGGGACGACGCCCTCCAAGAGGGGTCCAGCCGAATACTTCATCGGTTCGGCACGCATCTGGTCGGTTGAACTCGACGGGTGCGGTCCCGTGAAAGATCGACCGAGCGGGCGACCATGTGGATGGCTCCGGGCGAGCCTGTGGGTAAGTGGCCCCAAACTCGATGAACGTCCTCCGAAATACCGGGCAAGCGGTATTCATGTGAGACCGTGGCCAACACGATGATCATCGCATTGGCGATCACGGGGGGCTGCGCCGTCGCGGGCACTGCAGTCGCCCTGCTGGCTCAGCGGCGGGTCAGGAAAAGGAGAGCTCCGCGGCAGCTCAGCCCACCGATGGCGAGTCGACCCTCTCGCCACGGACCCACCGTGCCGTCACCGCCCGACAGCACCGTTGCCGCCGGCCCCCGGCGCTCCTTCGCGCGCGAGAATGGAGCGGGGGAGGTGCTGCAGACGATCACGAACCTGCCGCCCTTCGAGCGCGAACAATATATTCGGACCTTGATCGGCCGGTGGGTGAGGTGGACGGGTATCGTCCTGGCGGTGGGCGAGGTATCCCGCCCAGCTTCCGGTCGCTACGTCTTGGCCCTGCGAGAACCACGGGAAGTTGGGCTCGTCGCTCACCTCGACGTGGCGGGCGAGGAACATGGCAGCGATCGATTGAGAGCAGGCGATCAGGTCACCTACGAAGCCGAGATCGCCTTCATCGACACGGAGGTTCACCTGCGGCGCGGAAAGGTGATCGAGTCGAGGTCAGTGCCCCACTGATCTCGGGGCGACCGGGCACCGCCGCCCCCCACGGAAGCCCCGCTGACCAAACCGGTCGAAAAGAGTTGTCATGCGCGAGCGCACCCGAGTGCATGAAACGATCCGGCATGGGGGAGTTTCATAGGAGGCGACATTGGTCGCGAGGCCGGAGAGGTCGTAGCCAGCGGCGCAGCCGCAAGGCGAGGGCTCCGGAGAACGACCGACGAGATGATGCGGGGTCCATCAGCTACACCTCCTGGAACCCACCCCGGGATCTATCCGTGGTGCGGGTCAGGTTGGGTGGCCGGTGGCGGAAGCCTGCACGGCTGGGATCACCGTCTCGGCCCGACCACGCTGGCGGCATGGGGGATCTGCCGGCGGCCGCAGGCCCTCCCCATGCCTTGCGCGATCACGGAGGGGCCACGCTTGCTCCCTCAGGTACATCGGGACCGGGCTCGGAGCTCCCTGGGCGAGGCGGCCAAAGACGCGCCCGGGTCTGGCTCGGATCCGTTTGTGGAGCCCCGGCCGCGGTGCATCGATCCGGCCGACCAAAGAGCGCGATCACGGAACCAAGTTCAGGTCTGTGCGCCACGCTGCTGCGCCTGCATGCGGCGTGCGAATTCCTCTCCGCCCCGGCGGATTTCCTCTGCGGTGAGGTCGCGGGTGTGTGTCATGATCATCCAGCAGTGGCCGAACGGGTCCATCATCACGCCCATGCGGTCGCCCCAGAACATCTCCTGGACCGGCATGACAGGCTCAGCGCCCGCATCCTTGGCGCGCTGGAAGATCGAGTCGCAATCCTCGACGTGGAGGGCCAGCGAGGCCGTGGCCGGCTGGTCGCCGGTCGGCGCATGCGTCTTGCTCCCCGGCATCTCGTCGTTGAGATAGAAGATCGAGTCGCCGATGCGGAGCTCGGCGTGCCAGATGTACTTGCCATCCGGAGAGGGCATCCGCATGACCTCGTCGGCTCCGAATGCCTTCTTGTAGAACTCGATTGCCTTCGCGGCGTCCCGGAAGGTCAGGTTCGGGGTAATGGTGTGCATATCCTTCGGAATCGCGTCTACTTGAGCCATCTTGGGCCTCCTCCCAGCGTGTCAAGGAACATCGCTGCGACGTACATGCGAATCGGGAACTACGACCAGGCCCCCCCATAGGCCGCCAGCTTCACCACTGCCGTTCACAGGGGGAGGCCAGCATACACTTACACCCCAGAGGCTTTGCGCCGCATCAGGGATGCACGGACACGGAAGACCATTGCGCCTCGGAAATGCGGCAGGACTGTGCGTCAATCATCATGAGCTCGAGGCCGCGCTCGCATCTTGAGCGGTGGTCCGATACCGCCGACGTGTTTGTGACGGCATTGGTGAAACGGGCAGCAGCCAGAGGGCGCCGAAAGCTCCTCAACGTTGGGGCCTTGCCCGGAAGGCCGCGTGACGACAGAAAGCAGTGCTTCATGCCCTGAGCGAGATGTCCGTGGATAGCTTCATCGCCGCCAGGTCGGTGATCGCCCGGATCATGGCCAGGTGAGACCAACGCATTGCGCCGTGCTCACAACCGTCTCATCGCTCAATTCTCCGGAGCGCCCGTGGGATGACTGGGCAGCGCGTTGAAGAGATGTGAGCGCGTCTGCCAGGGTCCGAACGCGGGCGAATCCGGTCTCGGCCCTTCGAGGGGAGGCGCTTCCCGGGTTGACGCCTCGGCGTCGTGCTCGTCGTCGGCATCGGCCCGCGCATTGCGGCTAGGAGGTTGCTCACGTCGAACAATTCTGGGACCGAGGCGGAACTTACCGTTCACACGGATGTGGCAGAGGCCGGCAGTGCGCCGAAGCCAACCCACTAAGCGAGAGATCGGAAGATACAGCTAGTGAATTGACCACGAGGGAGGGGGAGCGATTGGGGCTGTCGATGAGCTGGAACTCCGGTTGCGGTTCCGCGCGGATACCAGTGGCAGCCAGCACGCTGATCCTCCACGGCATCGGGGCGCACCATCCGGTTGCTGACGGTCCCTCGCCTCCTTCAGGCGACGCTCTCAGCCATTGCTGCGGGCCGCGCTCCGGCGTTTGGCAGGGCGATCCGGAAGACGGAGCCCTTTCCGATCTCGCTCTCCACGCTGATCTCGCCGCCGAGCGAGGTCACGATCCCCTGGCAAATCGAGAGGCTGAGCCCGATCCCCGCGCCCACTGGCTTGGTCGTGAAGAACGGCTCGAAGATGCGGTTCCGGATCTCGGGCTGGATGCCGCACCCGCTGTCCCGCACCTCGATGAGAGCACGCCCCGCCGTGTCGGTCCGGGTCGCGATCCGGATCTCGTTGTCTTTGGGGTGCCCGGCGGCGATCGCTTGCGCGGCGTTGATGAGCAGCGCCACCACGAGCTGGCTGAGACGACCCTGATCGCCATGTACAGGCGGCACCTCGCCGTAGTCCTCCACGAGGCGTGCGTGCGGTCGAATCTCGCGTGAGGCGATGGAGATGGCAAGTTGCAGGGCCTTCCGGACATCGAGGGGCCCCGGCTTCTCGCTCGGGCTCGCGAAGTCCTGAAGGTTTCGAACGATCCGCCTCACCCGATCGGCTCCCTCGATGGCTTCGTGCACCACCGCCCTCGCCTCGGCCAGCCGCTCGGGTTCGTCGGTCCCGATCGCGTCGAGCTCTCCGGAGAGGAACCTCAGGTTGCTCAGCACGCAGGAGAGGGGGTTGTTGATCTCGTGCGCGACGCCTGACGCGAGCGTTCCGATAGACGACATCCGTTCGGCGAGCGCCAGCCTGCGGTCCATGTCGCGTCGCTCGGTGATGTCGCGGACCACCGTCGCGATCGCGGGCGCCCCATCGAACTCGACGCAGACACCGCTGATCTCGCACTCACGCAGTCCGCTCGTCCCCGGGACCCGCACGATCGAGGGCTCCGGATTGCGCCCCGCCGCGAACGCTTCGCGTCGGCGCAGGAGGATGGCGCGATCCTCGGGTACGACGCGGTCGAGGACCGAGCGGGTGGTGATCGGTGAGCCTGGGATGATGCCAAGCATTCGCTGCCCGGCACCGTTCACGAACGTGACGCTTCCATCGAGCCGGGACACGACCACGGCGTCCGAGATGCTCTGCAGGACCTTGCGCAGGCCGTCGCGCGACTGCATCGCCTGCGCGTAGGCGATCGCGACATCTCGCTTTCGGCAACGTTCGCTCTTGGCGGCGGCGAGCGCTGTTGCGAGCCTCTCGCGCTGAGCGCGCGCCTTCGCCTGCCAGACTCGCGAGTAGAGCCAGGCGCCGAGCGCCGCGAGGAGACAGGCAGCGAGGCCAAGGTAGGACCAGACGGCGACGTACCTCCAGCCCCTTCCTTCCCGCAGCATGATCGACACCCCGCCGCCGAGCGTGCCGATCGTCGTGAGCGCGGCGGCGGACGGGATGTCCGGCAGCAGCACCAGCGCCGAGAATGGGAGGGCGAGGGAGTAGAAGAAGTAGGGGCTATTCGAGTTCCCCGTGGCGGCGACGATGAGTGAGAACAGGAACCCGGTCGCGAGTCCGCACAGGCGGGCGGCGAGATCGGCGGCGCGATGCGTGCGGTAGCTCTGGAGGAGCGCGCCCGCGACGAGCACGGCCATCCAGATGAGCTCGTAGCAGAGGGAGGCGGCGCAAGCATGCCCGAGCAGCAGATCGAGCGGGTAGAAGGGGACGACCAGGCCGACCGCAAGCAGCAAGCCGCGACGACGGTAGCGCAGCGTCCCGGATCGAGGCGTGAGGATCGCCATCCCGCCAAGTCCTCGTTGCATGCCTGGTGCCGCCTGGAGGTGTCTCGATCGTGTGAGGGGATATCTGCGGGCGCGGGCACGCGGCGCTCGCTGGGAGGTCTCGCGAGCGGGCGACATTCGCGAGGTCCGCGGGGATGATCCAGGTAATCCCCTCTCCCTGCATGGCCTGGTTCCGCGCTCGCGAAGCGGCCCGACCCGATGAGCTGGGGCTGTCCTTGGCACCTCTGGGTACAGGGAGCCCCACCCGGCGCACCGCGCGCGCGCCCGTGCGTCCAGGCGAGTCTCCCGAATCAGATGCGAGCTGACCGCTGAGGGTGGGCGCGCGGACGGGTGCATGCCTCGGGCAGTGGCGCACGAGGGGGGGCCCGGGCTCCGAGGCCCCGCGGAAGGAGAACGCTACACCCGCAAACAGACATCGGCCATCAGGTGGCGCCTTCGAACGGCGCCCAGTCAGGTCGCGGTATCTCGGTTGGTCAGGGCCCCTCGCCGCCCGTGATAGCGATAGAGGCGCCCGGCTTCGGTGACCTCGACCACTCCCCGCGCTCGGGTTCCTGGACCGGATCGGTATTCTCGGGACGGACAGGGGTCTACTTGCGCTTCAGCTCGGATACGATCCGGTCGAGGTCTTCCTCGGCGTCCTCGATGGAGAGCACTTCCCCATCGTCCGGCCGTCTCTTTTCGCGGGCAGCGTCCTTTTCTGACGGGCGACGGGACCTTGGGGTAGCTGGCGCGGTGGGGTTGGACTCAGCGACTTGGAGCGGGCGCGGGACGCTGAAGTTCTCCTCCTTGGCGCCGAAGGGGGGAAGAACCAGTCCGTTCGCTTCTCCATCCAGTCGCGATAGCGGGAGAACGTCCAGCACCCGTCGTGGCCACCGGTCTCCAGCGCTGTCGGCAACTTGAAGAAGTGCCCTTGGCGGACTGTGGCACGCACCTGCGTGGTGGCAAGAAGCAGTTCGCATTCCGGAGCCAGCATTCCGCGCTCAGGCCAGAAGCGCAGGCGCTGGCACACGACGGCGACGAGGGCATCGGCGAGCTGCGCGCAGACGCACTGCTGGATCTCGGCGGGGAAAGCGGCCGCCACGCGGGCGAGCGCCTCCGCAGCAGTTGCCGAGTGAAGCGTGGTGAGGACGAGGTGGCCCGTCTCCGCCGCGGCGAGCGTGAGCCTCATCGACTCCGGTTCGCGGACCTCGCCCACCATGAGGACATCCGGATCCTCCCGCAGGGCGTCGCGAAGCGCCTGTTCGAAGGAGGGAGTGTCGCGCCCAACCTCGCGCTGGCGGATGAAGGCGAGCTTCGGCTTTAGCGCATACTCGATCGGGTTCTCGATGGTGACGATGTGGCGCCTCTCGGTCCGATTCACCTCCTCCAAGAGCGCGGCGAGCGTCGATGACTTGCCCGAGCCGGTTGGTCCGCTGACGATGACGAGACCATGGGTAGCCTCGACGATTCGCCTGAAGTCCGGGTGCAGGTTGAGCCGCTCGATGGAAGCCTGGAACGGCGCGAGCAAGCGGATGGCCATCCCGACGCCGCGCGCGGAGCATAGTATGTTCAAGCGGCAGCGCACGCCGCCAATCGTCCTGCCGAGATCGGCTGACCGCCGCTCCACGAACGAGTTCCAGAGCTCGCCCTCAAGCACCTCCTTCGCCGCGGACAAGAGTGACTCCGCTGCGATCGGTTCACCCACCGGGCGCAACTGCCCTCGAACTCGGAGGGCGGCGGGGAGGCCGGGTTCCAGGTGGAGGTCGCTTGCGCCGGCCTTGCTCCCGAGAGCGACCAACGGGTCGAGGTACATGATGAGCCATGTATGTAGCTCGACCCTCGCCGAAAAGGAACTACCGCGTTATTCCAGAGTGTTCCGCGTGGGAGGGACGCTGAATCGGGACCGTCTCGACCGAATTTCGTGCCGAAAGATTCGCTGGCGGGTCTTGCGAGGGCTCCCGGGTGGCCCAGAAGGGCCATTCGATCGGGCGGTGGACAACGCAGGTTCCCGTGCCGTTCCCCCGTTGTCGGTCCAGTGCTGCATCAGCCGACGCATGCTGTGTGGCGGACGGTGACTGTCTTACCCTTCGCCACTGGGTGAATTGGCAGCAGGGGTCGCGCAGCTTTGGCAGAGTGGCATGGACAGCCTGACCTTCTGCGCCGCATGAGAGGGCGCTGGACTGTGCTGCCGTGTTCTCGGCCAATTGCCTTCAGTGTGCTGAAACACCGCTCGCGCAATCGTCGCTCGCCGCGTGGTGAGTATCCTTGTGGTCAAGGCGGGGGGCGTTCATGACTTGCCACAGTCCTTGATGCATCTTCGACAGTGCAAAGTAAAAAACCCTGCTAGAACAGCAGCTTGACGGGACGTACGTAGGCCTTGGCACCAGACATTTCCCGTCGGCATTGAGTTTC
>Ga0335081_10013575_pt1 | contig 13169 bp, 6 predicted proteins | sample Lox_Sample_35_FD_206713 | JGI IMG/M metagenome (GOLD analysis project Ga0335081, IMG submission 206713) | Soil microbial communities from Loxahatchee National Wildlife Refuge, Florida, United States - Lox_Sample_3.5 | ecosystem: Environmental > Terrestrial > Soil > Wetlands | place: USA: Florida...
GCAGCAAACGCTGCGCCGCCTGCGCAATCGCCTCAATTCCCGACCCGCATAGCCGGTTTACCGTCACCGCGGGCGTCTCCTGCTTCAGTCCCGCCTTCAACGCCACATGCCGCGCGCCGTAAATCGCATCGGCGCTGGTGTGCATCACGTTGCCAAAAATCGCGTGATCAAACTCCGCCGGATCCGCACCCGACCGCTTCACCGCTTCTTTCGACGCCACCGCCGCCAACTCAATCGCGCTCACCTCGGAAAACGACCCGGTGTACCGCGCCATCGGCGTCCGCGCGCCCGCCACAATCACCACATCCGTTGGAAACATATTCTCCTCACGAATTCCTCATACCAGCACTTGCAAGTTTACCTGCGCTATTCGATCTTGCCAAAATTCTCACGATGCACTACACTGTAGTGCATGAAGACCGAAGTATATAGCTGGCGAGTCTCCAGTGAGCTTAAGTCTGATCTCGAGCGCGCAGCCCGCCGCCGGCGCAGTTCGGTGGCGGCGGTGTTGGAGGAGGCTGCTCGTAAATGGCTAAAAGAGAGCGCCACCAGAGTCTCCGAAGACGAAGCCCAGCACGAACTTCACGCCGCGGTCGAACCTTTCATTGGTGCTCTCTCGGACATCGGTCCCGCTGATGCAAGTTCTATGCGTAAAGTGATTCGACGCCGTCTGACTCGTCGGTATGGCCGCTGACGCGCTCATCGATTCTGGCGCGATCGTCGCCATGCTCGATAAAACCGATCCTTGGCATGGCGTTTGCCACGAAGCGCTTCGGCAGCTTCGCCTACCTCTGCTGACATCGGAGGCGGTCCTTACAGAGGCATTCCATTTCGTCGGCGAAGTGCGGTCCAAAATGGAAACAGCCTGGAAGTTTGTCCGCTCTGGCGTCTTGGTTCTGGGGAAAATCGAGCACGACGAACTTCCGCAAATTCACGCTTTGATGTCTCGCTACTGGGACCGGCCGATGGATTTCGCCGACGCCACTCTCGTCTACCTTGCGAGACGTGAATCTATCTCGGCAATCCTGACTATAGACCACGCCGACTTCACTACCTACCGGATCGAAGGCAAGCGCCAACTCAAGATCTTTCCAGTTCATCGGCCCGGCGACGTACGTGTTTAAAGAAGCACCTTGGGCGTATACTTCTTGAATGCCCGCCTATCGCATCGCTTCTCCCTGCTCAGCCGGTTGGGACAGCATGCCCGGTGACGAACGCGTTCGCCACTGCCCGCAGTGTAACCTCGACGTCTACAATTTTTCTGAGATGACGGAGTCCGAGATCGCGCGGCTCGTGAAAACGCGGACCGGGCGCGTCTGCGCTCGATTCTATCAACGCGCCGATGGCACGATGCTCGAGCGGAACTGCGCGCCCACGCCGTCAGCGGTCTCAAAATCACCTCTGCTCGCCACGGCGGCACTTACGGCTCTCGTCGGAATCGTGCCTATGCGCGTCACGGCAACTCCGCAGTGTCAAGCGGCAAACTCACCGGCAGCGCACTCGGTAGCGCAGATACTCTCGGTTGTGGTCCACGATCCTTCTGGAGCTCCCATCTCTGGCGCAGCGGTGTCTCTCGTAAACACTCAGACTGGCGAACGCTTTGAAGCAAAGACCGACGAAACAGGAGAATTCTCGACTTCGACTTTGCCGAGCGGTACTTACGACCTCACCGTCAGGGAGAGCGGCTTCGCTACTTTCGTTCAAAAGAGCGTCGTCACGCCCTCGCATATCAGCGCAACTCTCTGGGTTGCGCTCATGGGCGAAGTCGTGTTTATCCAGCCGCAGCTAACAACTGTGGAAGAGCCTACAACCTTAATCCAGCCGTCCGACATTGAAACACCGCGAACAAATGAAGGTTCGGGTTCCGCGCTAACCATTTCCGCAGAAACCACTCGTACATCTCACCGGAGCGCCCTCCGCCGCTTCTTTTCAAAGCTTCGGAGCGCATTCTAGGCAGGAAATGGCGACTGTTTCTTCTGAGAAGCGATGGCTACAGCTTCGGCGTCTCCAGCGTGACCACCGTATCCCCACCCTTTTTCCTAGCCTCATCCACGCTGAACTCCGCCCGGTTAATCAAATCCGTCACGATGTCTTCGCTCTCGTATTCTTGCTTCGCCACCGCTTCCACGATTCCCGCGCTCAGCGTGATCGAAGTCGAATCCCACGGCGGCCGCAGCCCGCTCGCCGCGCGGCGCAACTTGTCCGCCAAATTCTGCGCGCCCGCCAGCGTCGTATCCGGCAAAATAAACGCCAGCGACCACGACGTATACTTCACCGCGACATCGTTCTGCCGCACAATCGGCTGCAACGACCGCGCCAACTGCTCCAAAAATCTCTCCAGCGGCGACTCGCCTTGTGTCCGCAAAATCTCCGACCCGCGATCGATCTGCAAAATCGCCAAGGATAAAGGTGTTCCCTGCGTGCGCGCGCGGTCCGCTTCCGTCAACAAGCAACTCTGGTATGAGCTTCGGCTCAACAAACCCGTCCGCTCATCCGAAACGCCCATGCGCCGCACCAGCGACCGCAACCGCGTATGGCTCACACTCATCAACATCTGGTCGCCAATCGCCTGCAAAAAATACGCCTCGTTCGGCCTCCACTTGTGCGGCGACGAGTGTCCCACAATCAACATGCCCGCCGGCGCCTGCGTCTCTTTGTCGGTAATGATCACGCCGAGCGCGGTCGCCAATCCCATTTCGCCCAGAATCGACCCTTCTGTCGCCTCCACCACCAGCCCGCCCAACTCGTCCGGCTCCGCTTTTTCCAGTAGCGCCAACACCAGCACCACCTGCGCCCCCGGCGCCGCCTTCAGCGTCTGGCTGCAAAACTCCGCCGACATTTCCGGCGGCCGCCCCGGCGCTCCCACTACCGCAATCGCCCGCGCCGTCCGCAGATGCGAGCCCACTTCGTTCACCGCGGTGTTCAACATCGCGCGCGGCGTCTGCTGCCGGAAAATTTTCTGGTTAATTTCAGAAATCTTCGACAAGTCGCGCAGCGTTTCCGCGCTATACACGCCGGACTTGGTCGTCTGCGCCAGCGGAGACGCATCCACAATGGGAGGTGCTGCAACGACCGGCGGAGGAGCCACGGGAGCCGCGGCTACCGGCGTCGCCTGCACCGGCTCAGCCTTAACCTTCGCCGCGCCCGGCGGCCACCAGTTGGCCATCTGATACAAATTCTGCAGCCGCGCGTTGCGACTCTCTTCCCCCGGAAACATCGCCGCGATTTTCTGCAACCGCTCCAGCGCCTTCGCCTGCAGCGAATACTGCAAGAAAATCTCCGTCTGCACGATCAGATCTTCCAGCGCCTGCGCATGTCGCGCTTCGTCCGAATTGGGCGCCGGGACCGGTGCACCCGCGCCGCCTCCGCCCGCCGCGCTCACGCCCTGCGGGACCGAAGCCGGCGCTTGTGCCGTACCCGTTCCTGTTCCCGATTTGCTCAGCCGGCTGCTCACGCGCTTGAGAAACGTTTCGTCCACATGCCCGCGCAGCTTCTCCGCTCGCGCCTGGTTGCGATAGTCGTACGCATCGATGTCAACCAGCTTCTCCAGCGTGTCGCCCGCCTTGCGAAAGTCTCCGGCGTTGAAGTACACGTCAAACAGCTTCACCAGAATTTCGAAATACTGCGTCTCGCGATTCAGCTCGTTGTACGTCTGCGCCCAGAACTCCATCATGCCTTGCGAATGCGGATGCTTCGCGGCCACCGCATCCAACTGCAGCGCAAACTCATTTTGCTTTTTGTCCGCGAACATCCTCCGCTTCAACGTCAGCAGCACGTCCACGCCTTTGGTCGTCTGCGCCGACGCGGTGTAAGCATCTGCCAGTTCGAACAGCCGCTCCGCCCCGGCGTTTTTCTCGCGCAACAGTTTTTCCAGCACCTCGCGTGCCCGGTCCAGATTCCCTGCGCGAATCAGCGCGTCCGCAAACGTTTCGAGAAAGACCGCGTCGCCCTCCGTCGCCGCAAACGGCTCCAGCAGCGCCGCCGCTCCCGCCGCTTCATCACTCCGCAATTTCGCCTGCGCATACAGCAGCGCCACACTGCGCTCCTGCGGCGCCAAATGGTTCGCTCGTCCCAGCAGCTTCAGCGCGTCTCCCGAAGCTCCCCCTGCCGACGCCAGCTGCCCTGCCCGCAAAAACACGCGCGCCGCCAACGCATTTTTTCCCAGCGCTTCCGCCGCTTCCGCCAGCTTCAACTGCCGCGTTAGATTTTCCGGATCGAGCTGCGCAATACGCTCCCAGCAAAACAGCGCATCCTCATGCCGTCCCGCGTTCGTAAACAACTCTCCCGCTTTCGCATACTGCTCAATCGCTTCTTCCGGATGATTTTGCTTTTGCTGCAGAAACGCGTATCGCGCAATGCGCTCCGGAGGCTGCCCGCTCGGCGCACTCTTCAAGAACCGGTTATAAATCGCCAGCGCCTTCGACTCATCCTTCGGCTCAACCAGCAAATCGAACAGCATCCCGTAGAACACTGCCGCCTTGTCGGGCTGCTCGATTCGCGCATACAAATCCCCCAGCGCCTGCGTCGCCTCCTGATGTTGCGGCGCGTCGTTTAATACCGCGAGGTACGCCTCGATCGCGTCCTCGACACGATTTTTCTCCAGGAATCGCTTTGCGCGATCCAGGTGCTTGCTGACGTCTGCGGCCATCCGTCCGATTTGCCTTTTAAGGTTTAGCCCGGTTGCGCATTGCAGTGTCTGTAGGGGCGGGCGCTAGCCCGTCCCATCGCGCTGCCCACGCTGCAAAAGTCACTGCAGGGTCGCGTCCACTCTTGCGTGGACCGCCCCAGTCACTATATACCGCGCATCAAACCCGGCAAAACCCCTGTCTTCCGCTTTTGCGGTATCTGCCACCGTGTGTTCTATGGAACATTTGGCTTTTTCTACCGTCATGACAGTTGTAGCCGACTCCCGGGGCGGCACAGGAGGCGCCATGCGCAACTTTCTCTCCGATCTTCGCCTGGGCCTTCGCCTGCTTCGCCGCAACCCCGGCTTCGCTGCAACCGCCATCCTGCTTCTCGCCCTTGGCATCGGCGCCAACACCGCCATCTTCTCGGTCGTCAACGCGGTCCTCCTCCGTCCCCTCCCCTACCAGGATCCCGACCGCCTCATGCAACTCTGGCACGTCCCTCCTGCCAAAAGCTTCCCCGGCATGACCACCTTCAGCGTCTCCCCAGCCAACTTCCTCGATTGGCAGCGACAGAACACGTCCTTTGAAGAAATGGCCGCCTACAGTGGGAGGATTCTGAACCTCGGCGGCAAAGATCGTCCCGAATCCCTCTTTGGCGCGACAGTTGCTCCCGGCTTCTTCTCCATCCTCCGCGTGCAACCGGCACTGGGTCGCACTTTTGCGCCCGACGAAAACCGCCTTGGCCAAGGCCACGTTGCCATCCTCAGCGACCAGTTCTGGCGCAATCATTTCGGCGCAAACTCCGGCATCGTTGGCGAAGATATCGTGCTCAACAGCGAGCCCTATCGCGTCGTGGGGGTCATGCCGCCGGGATTCAAGCTGCCCGGTTGGGCGCAGCTTTGGGTTCCCGTGGCCTGGTCGGACCAGGAGCGCGCCGTTCGAGCCAATCACAATTACTCCGTCATCGGCCGCCTTAAGCCCGGTGTGGACATTCGCGCGGCGCAATCCGAACTCAGCGCCATTTCCACGCGTCTCGAACAGCTTTATCCCGAAGACGACAAAGGCTGGGGTGCCACGATCATCCCATTGCGTCAGCAACTTGTCGGTGACGTCCGCCCTGCGCTCCTCGTCCTTCTCGGTGCCGTCGCCTTTGTCCTCTTGATCGCCTGTGCCAACGTCGCCAATCTCGTCCTCGGCAAAATCCTCGCCCGCAAAAAAGAAATTGCCATTCGCTCCGCGCTGGGTGCTAGCCGCCTAACTATTCTTCGTCACGTGCTCGCCGAAACTCTGCTTCTCTCCGTCGCGGGTGGCGCACTCGGCCTGCTGCTCGCGAACGTCGGCATCACCCTCGTCTCCAAATTCCTCGCCGATCGCCTCCCGCGCTTCGCGCAAATCCATCTCGATGCTTCGGTACTTACCTTCACGCTGGTGCTTTCCCTTTTCGCGGGACTTCTCGCCGGCCTGCTGCCCGCTCTGCGCTTCACCAAAGCCGACGTCAACGAAGCTCTCAAACAAGGCACCAGCCGCGGCACTTCCGATTCCGGCGGCGCCAAAACTCGCGGCGTCCTCGTCGTCGCCGAAGTTGCTCTCTCTCTCGTCCTCCTCATCGGCGCAGGCCTCATGGTTCGCACGCTTTGGGAACTCAGCGCCGTCCGTCCCGGCTTCGATCCCAACGGCGTGCTCACCATGTCTCTCTCCGTCGCCGCCAACAAATTCCCCACTGCCGCCGGCCAAATTGCTTTCTTCGAACGCGTCCTCCAGCAGGTCCGCACCACTCCTGGCGTCGAATCCGCCGGTGTCATCGACGATCTGCCGATCAGCGACAGCGGCTCGCATCAACCCGTCCAAGTCGAAGGCCAGCCCGTCGTCCCCATGTCTGACCAGCCCGAAGTGGATGTGCGCTCGATCAGTTCCGGCTACTTCAGCGCCATGCACATCCCGCTACTTCGTGGACGCGATCTCGACGCCTCCGACGTTGCTGGGCGCGCGCCCACCGTCGTCGTCAGCCAGGCTTTTGCCGAACGTTTCTGGCCCGGCCAGAATCCGCTCGGCAAACATGTCACGCTAACTTTTTATCCTGGCGTCGCGCGCGAAGTGGTGGGTGTTGTGGGCGACATAAAACTGGACTCGCTCGACGAAACTCGCCCCATCGCTATGGTTTATTGGCCCATCGATCAAATTTTCGCGCCGCCTTCTGAACCCTGGCGCTCTTTCGGCATGAGCCTCGCCATTCGCACCACCGGCGAGCCTATGAGTCTCGTCTCCGCCGTCACCGCCGCCGTCCATCAAGTCGATCCCGAAACTCCCGTGGGCGATGTGCTCAGCATGAACCAACTCATCTCCAATTCGCTCACGCCGCAACGTTCGAACATGCTGCTGCTCGCCGCCTTCGCCGGACTCGCGCTCATTCTCACCGCTGTGGGAATTTACAGTGTGCTCGCCTACACGGTTCGCCGCCGCGTTCGCGAAATTGGCATTCGCATGGCGCTAGGCGCTTCGAACGCCGACGTTCTCCGACTCGTGGTCGGCGACGGCATGAAACCCATTCTCCTCGGCGTCGCGATCGGCCTGGCCGCGGCTCTCGTCCTCGGCCACGTCATCGCCTCGCTCGTCTACGGCGTCCGCCCCACCGACCCACTCACTTTCGTCAGCGTCGCGGCCCTGCTCGTCGTAGTGGGCCTGCTAGCCACCGTGCTCCCCGCCTACCGCGCCACCCAAGTTGAACCCACCCGCACCCTCCGTGAGGAATGAGGAGTCCCGTGTAGGGGCACGCTTCAGCGCGTCCCACGGTGTAGGCCCCTCCGCGATTTTAACGATGTTAACGATGAGCACTTAGTCTGGCGCTCGCCTCCGTGTAGTGGCGTAGCTGGCTGCCCCAACGATCCGTCTTTATTTCTTTACTTCATTACGTCCTTGCTTCCTTACTTCACGCCTTTGCTCGCGTCCCAGCTGCCCTGTTCTTTGCGCACCATCACGATTTCGCCGATGTGATAGGCATTGTGCGCATTGATGTTCGCAATCGTCGTAGCGATGGACTGCAGCTTCGCATCGTCCGCGCTCTGCACTAAATTCTCCAGCTCGGTCATCCCGGCGTCCATCCTCTCCACAGTTTCTTTCCAGCTCTTCGCGTCGAACTTGTCGAACGTCTCGTCGTTGTTCCCGCCGAACTTCCCCGCATCCTCGCCCTTCAGCCGCTTCAAGTTGCGGTCATTCCAAAACCAAATGTGATACGCCAACTGCCCCACCGAGTGGTTCCCTTTTCCATCCTTCCAGTTAGCCTGCTCCGGCGTCACTCCTGCCACCGCCACGTCCGCGCACACAAACCAGTTGCTGTTCGTGTGCGTATCCTTCAACTGCTGCAGCAACACGCTCCGCAACGTCGCCGGCTTCTTCTCTGCGTTCTGCGCCCGCGCCACGACGGACACGACCGCCACTGCCGCTACCACCAGCAGCACTGCCAGGCTATAAACTCGTTTCACCATTTCCAGACCCCTCCTGTCCCACCTTAGACGCACCATCCATCCCGCCGTTTCTCACGAACGCCAAAACGCACCCGCGCCGAAACAAGACGCCACGGTCCTTCAAACCGCTTCGGTTTCCGCTTTGTTGTAGTACAGCACCCGTCCCGACTGGAACGAATACCTCGCCACGCGCGGGGCCCACTTCTGAAACGCATCGATCGGCCGATCTTTGAAACCTTTCTTAAACCTGGCCATCCGCTCGAACAGCTCATCCCACTCTGTCTTTTCGACGTCCTGCGAGCGTTCGCTCGATCCGTCTTCCTTCGCTTTTCCTCGGTTCGCCGTCCGTTTCGCTGCCGGCTTTTCGTTGCTCGATTCCACAGCTGGGAATTCGCCCTGCAACCGGTCCATAAAATCCCACCAGCTCTTTCCCGGCTGCTTCTCAATCAACCTTCGCAAAATCTCTGTCGCTTGCTCCGGATAACCGGTCAACATGGCGAGAAGCAGCATCGCCGCCTGGTACGCGCCGCCCTGGGTGTCCCCCGAAAATTCCGCGCGCTCTTCCTCCGTCACCGACGCTCGCAGCAGCCGGTAGATATTGATGAACCGCTTGCCTGATCGCGGCGTCGGAATGAACTCATTCAACTTCTTCATGAACAAGCGCTCCGGATCACTAATGTTCAAATGCTCCGGGCTACGGTTGACTGGCGGCCCGCTCTTTGCCGCTGCGGATACCGCAGGTGGCGCAGCTCCAGCCACCGGAGCAGCTGGCGGCAGACTCGCGGGCGAACCCGGCGCGGCTACAGGCGGAGCCGCTGCCGGAAGTGGGGCCGACGGAGCTCCAACTGACTCGCTCGGCGATGGCATTACCGGGGGAGCGCTTGCTGACTTGCCGAGAGGCTCCGCTGGAGGCGGAACAGGAAGTGCCGCCGCTCCCGGTGCGTTCGCCGGGCCGCCTGCCCCCCCAAGATTCGCCCGCGCGCCTGCTGCGGCTCCGCTTGCAAACCGATCCACCAATTGGCCAAATCCTCGCTGATTGATCGGCCGCAAGGAGTAGGGAATCTGAAAAATTTTCTCCAAATAGTTCAGCGGCGTGGATTGCCAGTGCCGATCCTCTTGCCACTCGTCCCGTTCCGTATCGCCATTTTTCGTGGATTGTTCTTTCACCCGGAACGCCGCCGACGATTGCTGCAGCGAATACAACAGCCAGCGCGGATCCACTCCCACCACTACGACGAATAACGGAAACGCCAGCAGCAAATGCACCGCCTGCAGCACCTCCACCACGTTTTTTTCCGGACACCGGTCCAGATCATCTATATACAAAATGATTCGGTCGATTCGCGGAAACAGCTTTCGCCCACCCTCCTGCTGACTCTGTCTTTCCTTCATTTTCTTTTCGGATTCGTCTTGCCCTTCGGTATTCACATCGCGCAACAAGGTGCTGAGGTGTCGTAGATCCGTACGCACACGAGAAATGATTCCGAGATGCTGTTTATAATCGGTGCTTTGCTGGCGGTCTCTGATGTAGTCGGCCATCCGCCGCGTCGCATACATTTTCGCAAGCTGGTCATTTAGCTCCTTCACCCGCTCCTGTTCGGCGGCCAGTCTTTTGCGCTCGGCTTCCGCCGTTTCCCGCACTCGCTTCAGCCGTTCTTCCAGTTCTTTAACTTGCTGCTGTTTTTTGCTCTCAATCAGTTCTCTTTTCGAATCCCTTGCCGCTCGCACCGCCCCCAGTATTTTTCGGGAGGTGGCCACCAGGGGCGTCAGTGCCGCCGCCACGCCCGTCAGAAGCGTGACCGCCTGCTTTGCAAGGCCATCCACTCCGCTCGCCGCAAGCCTGTGCTGCGCGTACCATCCTCCGGCGAGTGCCAGCCCGAGCGCCAGAAGCCAAATCCAAAGCCGCTTTTCATGCTTCAACGTGAACGCGATTGCGCTCCAACTGCTTTCCAGTTCCAGGATTTCGGACTGCACGTCGCGGGTTGCCGCCTTCACTTCTGGAATTCGAGCCGCTTTGGTCACCTTCTCCACAAATGATTTTCCCTGCGGTGTTTGGAGCGCGAAACGAAAGGCTTGCTTGGCCAGTTCGCCCGCCGTCAACCCGCTCTCGATTTCCGCCTCACTTTGCTTTAACGCCGAAAGCTTCTCTTCGGTTCGCCGGACCTCCTCTTCCGCTGCATTTGTTTTGCGTTTCGTCTCCAGCAGCACCGCCTCGGAGCTCGATGTTGCCGCTAAGACTAGCTCTCTTTGTGCGGCACGCTTCTCCGTATCGGCGGGCGTTCCAAGCCCCTCGCCCGGCTCGCTCACAATCGCCGCTGCCAGTCCCTCAAAAATCTCCGCCGTCAAACTTGCCCAAAGGTCCGTGTCAATGTAGTTCCAGGCGTTGAACGGAATCTGCACGATGTTGCTGCAATACGCGCTGTTCACGCCCTGGTCTCTCGCCACTTTCGCGTCTTCGCCGAGCCGCCGGATCTCCGCTTCCAGCTTGCCCATAAAAAAGCTTTTGCCTGTTCCCCAATCGCCAAACAAGCCCAGCGACAAAGGCGGCTCAACATCTTTCGCCGCCAGCACTGATGCCAGCGCTTCCACCTCCGGCGTAATGTCCAGTAGATCGACACCCGAAGCATCATCCGACTGATAGCCCGCCAGCACCGCTTCCCGCCGCGTGCCGGCTGCAAACCGCACCAGCGCCGGCCTGATGCCGGCCTGATTCAGCGCCTGAACATCTGCGTTACGCGTCGCGGACAAAACTCCAAACAGAACGTGCCGTTCATCCACCGGTTCAGCCGGCCCGGCTTTTTCAATCGCCAGCGACAATGCCCGCCGCACATTCACGGAAATTGGCGGCAGCTTGGTAATCGCCGGAAAATCTCCGCGCGGCAGTGGCGTCCCTTTCTCCAGTTTCAGCAGTTCCGGCAAATCAACGTCTCGTTCCAACAGCAGCTGCGCCAGAAAACTTCCCGGCCTCCAGAAAAATGCCAGCAGCAAATGCCGGATGTGCACGATCGCGCTGCCGAGGCTCCTGCCAATCTGCCGCGCATCGGATAGCACGTTGATCGCTTCGTCCGAAAAACGCCCGAAGTCTTCCTCGGTGATCCACGGGGAACGCCCTGGCCGCGGCCGCCGGGAATCTGCGGGCACCAGCGCCGCTACCGCATCCGTCTCGCTGCTATTCAACATTTCTGTCAACGGGATCGCGTACCACACTTTGCCGGTACTATCCCCGGCCGCCACGATTCCCAGCAGGCTCTCTCCCCCGATCACCGGCGCTCCACTCATCCCGCCGCCCGTGGTTACCCGCGAAGTCGTCTCCAGCTTCAAATACGTTTTCTCGTCCGAGGTCTGCAGGCCGGCGACTCTCCCACTGACTGGAAACTCACCGCTGGTCGTCGACCAGTACGAATCCCATTTTGTGTTCTCCACGAAATCCGTCGCTCGCACCAGATTCGCCGGCACGGCGATCGCCACGGCGCGCTCAAGTTGCAACACCGCGAAATCGCGCGCTTCGTCCATGTCCAACACCGTCGCTCGCTGCGGCTGCTCCGGCATGCCGAGAAACTCAATGGTCGCGCTCTGCTCATCCAGTTCCAGCAGTCGTGATTGTGCCAATACATGCGCCGGTGTCAGCAGCACGCTTGGCGACACCAGCGTCGCCATCGCCTGGTAATTCCCCACCGCGACTCTCACCGCCAGCCGCTGCGCCAACGGCGGCACTCCTTCCACCTGCTTCGGGGGTGGAATAGGTGCGTTTGGCGCTGGTGCCGGCTTCCGCGCCCGGCCAGCCTCCGCCGCAGTGATTGGCGCTGGCTCCGCCGGCTGTGCTTGCTGCTCCTGGATTCGCGTTGCTGTTTGTTCCGCGTTTCGCGCTGGTGGATTGGCGCCAACGGCATCCGGCGCTGGCCCACTTTCCTGAAATGCGTCTCCGCGAGCTTGCTCGTTCTGCGCAGTTCGCTCCAACGCCCGTCGAATCTCTTGCACCAAATCGTCCAGATCTTGCCGACGTTGATTGTTAGTGCCCTTCTCCAACACTCGCTCTTCCCTGGGGATCACGACCGTCGGTTCGGCCGGCGACGTGAGACTGGCCCGCCAAGGGCAGCTCTCCAGAACGAGGTAGATTATTCGCGCTTGGCCGGAGCGGACCATCTCTCGAATTTGCGGCAGCTCGTTTTTGTGGATATCGTCCGAGGTCAGGTAGGCATTGCTGACCAGCAGAATAAATACCCGGGCGTGTCGCCGTGCTTCGCTAGCTTGTGGTTCAGATTCACTGGAGAAACGCACAAACTGCTGCCACGTCGCTTCGAGCTTGGCTTGCCTCAGGTACGTTGTGACAATTTCGGCCCAGTTTCGGTCGGCGGCTGCGTAACTAAGGTAAATCGGCGAGTTCGGTCGTTCGGCGGTGGCCATCCAATCTCTCCACGTGCCCGGATTGTAAATCAAATTGCATCAGAGAAGCGCCCGCAGTTGCCTTTTTTCCCTCTCGGCCTGGAGCCGTTTCTCGACATATGACCTTCTTCGGTCTACTCACTACTCACTACCCACTACTCACTCCTCGCTCTCTTATGGCAAACTGATTTGTCTACACAACGCGATTTTGCGCCTGCCCTACGGTAGGCGAGCGGCGTGATGTGCCGGCTCCCCGAAGCATCCTGCCGGTAACCACAAATCTCAGCAGTCGCGAAACGGAAAACGTAGCCAAGGTTCATGGACCCCAAGTTCATACGCAATTTTTGCATCATCGCGCATATCGACCACGGCAAGTCCACGCTCGCCGATCGTCTGCTCGAAATGACCGGCGCGCTTTCCGAGCGCGAAATGCATGCGCAGGTCCTCGACTCCATGGACCTGGAGCGCGAGCGCGGCATCACCATCAAAGCCAAATCCATTCGCCTCCACTACAAAGCGAAAGATGGCAACGAATATCAGCTCAACTTGATCGACACCCCCGGCCACGTGGATTTTTCCTATGAAGTCTCCCGTGCCCTGTCCGCTTGCGAAGGCGCTCTTCTCGTCGTGGATGCCAGCCAGGGCGTCGAAGCGCAAACCGTCGCCAACACGTTTCTCGCCGCCGGCAACAATCTCA
>Ga0335081_10013576_pt1 | contig 13168 bp, 10 predicted proteins | sample Lox_Sample_35_FD_206713 | JGI IMG/M metagenome (GOLD analysis project Ga0335081, IMG submission 206713) | Soil microbial communities from Loxahatchee National Wildlife Refuge, Florida, United States - Lox_Sample_3.5 | ecosystem: Environmental > Terrestrial > Soil > Wetlands | place: USA...
GTTCCAGTTGTTCCCGACGCTTGCGTTCTTCCAAGAGCTCCGCCTTGTAGGCCGGCTCGTTCTTGGCCTTGTCGGCGTCGGCAAACTCCTGGATCGCCTGCCGTACGACTGCTTGAATGTCGATTCCTTCCATAGACCTCCCCAAAAAGGTTCCGGGGACAGACGGGTCTGTCCACGCGGCGCGGCCCGCAGAAACGGCGGGCACCCCCGCGCCTTGGGACAGATTCGTCAGTCCCCGGGGATTTACTGCTTGTCGATCTCCTCCGCTACCTGATTCTTGATTTCCTGCCGCGCGTCGTTGAGGTACTTGAGAGCCAGTCTCTTGAAGACTTGTTTCTTCAGGGTCTCAGAAGGGATTCCCAAAGCCAGCAACTTGGTGGCGTCGTCGAGCTCGGCGCTCAGATCGTTGATGTCGAACTCGTCCATTCCCGAGACATCGATCACCACCCCGTCCTGCCGCGCCGCGGCTATCGCGCCCAGGACCTGCCTCATTGTCTCTTTCACTGCGTCGCCGTAAGCGAGCAACACCTCCTCTGTCGTATTGAAGTCCAACTGCTTGCTAAGAGCCGACTGGCGGGCGCCTCCGGTTTCGCCCGCCTGGCTCATCAGGTAACACACACGGTATATCTCGTCCTTCAACTGAACGAGGTTATTGGCTGCGATCTGATAGACCTTGCCCTCGGGTTCGGTCCAGCCGAAGCGGTCATTGGGCCCCATCTGGATGTAGTAGGATTCGCCGACGATCTGCTCCCATTCCCGGTCGGAATAGATTACCGGCGTCGCGAACAGGCCCATGGTCAGCGCCCACGAGAGGGCGTTGGATTTGTTGAAGTGCTCCAACTGGAGTAAGGCCGACTTGTTCATCAGCCAAAGGCCGTCGGTGACCTTGAGTTGGAACACTGGAACGCGATTGAGCGAGCAAAGAGCATGCGGTCCCTCATCGATCAGCTCGATCGGGCTGGAGTCGCCTGTCTTGCGAAAAATCTGGAAGTTATGGCGGTCATAATAAATCCACCGCGTTTCCTTTTCCCACTTAGCATCAGTTACCTTCGACTGTTGTAAGCAGGAGGTGCGAAGCACGACCCAGTCCAGGCCGCCGGTTGGGTCGTAGTTCCAGTTGATCACCTCGTCCGGACCGTAATCCACCAGGTAGGCGCGCGAGCGACCCGAGGCATCCTCCTCGGCGCGCGAGCGCACTTCTCCGCCGAGCTTGGGAAAGTCGGCGACGATGTAGCTTCGGCCGCAGACCATGGTTTGAACGAAGCGCTGACGGAAAAACTCTCTGAGGTTGGTGCCCTTGAGGTCGCAGTCCGCGCAAAAAGTGTTGTAGAACTCCCTGGCGGCCGAATCGCTTCCGTTGAGCAGCAGCGACGGCTCGCGGCGCATGAGCGTAGCGGCGTACCAATCGATGATGGAGCCGATGTAGTTCTCGTAGAAGACGCGGCAGAGGCGCTCCTGGTAGACTTCGTTGGGTTCCTTGTGACGGCGCACCAAGTACTCCGAGGCGTTCGTGCGTAACTGCTCGCCGCCTGCGTAGAGGTCCTTATACTGCCTCCACATCGCCTTGCGGGCGATGTATTCGGGATGTTCCCGGTTGATGTTTTCCATGGCTATACCAAGCGTTGAGGTCGCTCTCCGATGTGGGGAACAGGCTTGAATTCCTGCCACAGCAGATAGCCGAGGGCATCGGAGAGATGCGTCCGCATGCGGTCGCGGTCTTTATCGATCTGTCCGCCCTCAGCCTTGTAACAGACCTGTTCAAAATCCTGGATCAATTCCTTGCACTTACCGTCCACATACAACCCGATCTTGCCGGAGGCGGACCGCAGCTTGCCGTTGGTGAGGTTGACGCGGCCGCGCACGGGCGGGTTGGCCTTGGGGACCTGATACTTCGCCTTGTAATTGGAATAGGCGTTGAAATACTCCTTGATCATGTCGTAGTCGGTCAGGCCGGTGGTCTGTTGCGCGTTGCCGGAAGCATCTCCATAAACCACGAGGCCCTGGGCGTGCCGCGGGTAACGCTTCAGGAACTCCTCGACGGCCTGCGACGTGGTGCCGCGGCGGATGACGATCTCATCCAACACGCGGACGATCCCACCCGATGTCTGCGCCACGATCGAGCTCATGGGGTCGACGTTGAAATCCAGGGCCCACAGCAGGGGCAGGTTCGGGTCGAGGGTCGACTCCACGATATGGGTGTCGCGATCGAAGGAGCTGTAAACCCGGTTGCCATCCAGGCTCACGTAACCGCCCAACACTTCCTGCTCGTAGAACTTTTCGTCGTAGCTGTCTTTCAGACGCAGGTAATAGTCCGGCACCTGCTTCAACAGGTGCTTATTTTCGTTGGCCGGCGCGAAGATCGCGATATAGCCGGGGGTTTTGGCGGGGCCCACGAACCGGCGGTAGACCCAATCGAAGCCCTTGGGAGTCCAGGCGGCGAAACCGCAAAGCTGGTGCGCCTTCGGGTCGCGCAGGCGACCTTCGAGGCGGAGCCAGGCTTCCTCCATGGTGTAAGTAAGCTCATCGAGGCCGAACCAGGCCAAATTCGTGCCGCGGAGGCGTTCGAACTCGTCCATGGACCGGAAGAGGATCTTGGATTTGCCTTCGAGCATGACCAGCATGTTTTCGGCCTTGTTGAACTCGAAGGGGATCTCGTTCTCATGAAGAATTTCGAGCAGAGTTGCCTGAGTGGCATCGCGCAACATGGGGTAAGTCGGCGCGCCGAGCAATCCCATGCGGCCCGGATTCTGGTAAGCCAGGCGGATCGCCTCCTGGCAGAGCGCCTGGCTTTTTCCGCTTCCCACCGGTCCCGAGAATCCCTTGAACCGGGCGGCACACTCGTGAAAGTCCTTCTGCGAAGGCAACGGGTCGTAGGCTATTTCTCTTCTTCTGACTTCACGGTCGGTCCGACCCATGTGACTTGAATCTCCTTGTCATTGCCTTGGTCTTCCAGTTCTTTTTCCATTTGCAGCAGCTTGAGGTATTCGGCAACCGTCGGTTTGAAATCTTTTTCTTTCAGCTTGGTCTCGAACAGCCCAATCGCTTTGTCCAGGAGTGTGGAAATCCTGAATCGTTCTTTGATCTCCGCCCAGTTTCTGCATCCTTTGCAGGTTTCGGGAGGCCCTTCCAGTGCTGTTTCGGTCATGTCCATCAGTGCCCTCCAAAAATGAAAACGGCCTCGCGTTGCGGCGAGGCCGTTCGTAACTCTCCTACCCGACTTCACGGTAGCAACCGGGTAGTTTCGTCAATCGCACAAAAGTTTCTAAGCGATTGAAAACAGGGCGAAAATATTTTTATTTATTGGAAAACAGGTATTTTCCGCCGGCCATTTTCACGGTAAAAAGGCGGTCCCCGGCGAGTTTTTGAAGGCGCGGGAGCTGCGGGCCTTCGGCAACCAGGTAGCAGCGCGAGGCGCCGGCCCAGAGCTGCTGGAAATCGTGGTCGTCGATGAAGACATTCTGCGGCGCATCGGGCGCGTAGGATCCGTACACCAGGTTGTTCACGCGGCCGTTCAGCAGAAGCGCGCGGCGATTGGTGTAGAAGAAGACGGAGGAGAACGTGTAGTATTGATCGTCCACGATCAGTTGGCCGGGCGGGGCGTCGAGCAGCGCTTGCGCGAGCGGGCGCGATGACATGTAGGGGTCAAAGACCACCAGGGCGAGTCGGGCCGCGTGAAAGAACACGACCATCATGATGGTGAGCGCGGCAACGGGCACCGCACCGCGGCGCGCGCCCCTCCACGCGCCGGCCGCGCCGATGAGGAACGCGCAGCCCGCGACGGCCAGCGGCAGGCGCAGATACGCGAACGCGCGGAGCGTGAGGTCGGTCATGTGGCCGAGCGAGAGAGTGTAGACCTCGGGGTGCTGAGTGAGTGCGACGGAAATGTCGCCGGGCGCGGTCATGCCGCGGACAAGGAAGAGGATCGCGGCGATGGTGAGAGCGGCCAGCGCGGCGATGGCGGCGACGGCGCGGGTGCCGTACTTGAGCCAAGGGTGATCAGTAGCGAGACTCGCGCCCAGCAGCAACGCCAGGGCGGGGTAGCAGGGCATCGAATAATATTCTTGCGTTGTGGAGAAAGTGAAGAAGATCAGGATGAAGCCGGCCCAGCAGAGGCAGAGGAGGCGGGTGCGGGAGGCGCGAGATATAGCTCCCTTAGGGTCGCGGCTCCGAGGAGAGCGCATGAGAGCAGGGAGGTACACGCTCCAGGGGAAGAGCCACAGGAGATGGAACAGCCAGAAATACAGGCGCGGGACGGTGTTGTAATCGCGCGGATAGCGCAGGTTCAGGAAGCGCAGGACGTGCTCGTTGATGAAGTAGAACCAAAAAAAGCCATGGTAGGAGCCGCGCTCGCTGTGCATCGTGAAATCGAAATAGGGCGGATTGCGCAGCGTGGCCAGCACGTGCCAGGGCGCGGCGATTAGCAAAAACAGCAGAACGCCGGAGAAGGGCTTCAGCTTGGTCCACGTGGCGCGCACGAACAACTGCCGGGTGCAGGCGAGATACAACAGAGCGGTTGCGATGGGAAAGAGTGCGGCGATCAATCCCTTGAGCAGCAGCCCCGTGCCCATGGCAGCCCACATAAGCGACGCCCAGCGGGCAGGGTGCGGCTCATCTTCATCGAGCGCACGCAGAAGGCTCCAAAGCGCCAGCGTGATGGTGAGAGTGAGGAGGGCGTCGGGGATGAGGATGCGAGTGAACAGGAACAGCCCCACACTTGTGGCGAGCACAAGGCCGCTGTAGATCCCTGTGCGGCGCCCGCAGGCCCAAACGCCGAATTGTGCCGTGACCCAGCACAGCAGCACGGTTCCGATCGCCATGGGAATGCGCGCCGCCCAATCGTGCGGCCCGAAAACCAGGAACGACACGGCGATCATCCAATATTTGAGCGGCGATTTTTCGAGGTAAGCGACGCCGTCCAAACGGGCCGTGACCCAGTCGCCGGATTGCAGCATGTTGCGCGCAATCTGCGCCTGCACGGCGTCCACATCGTCCATGAGCGACGGGGGACTAAGGATGCAGCCCAGGAAGATCAGGGCCGCCGCAACCGCGACAATTACCGGATAGCGAGAACCTGTGCCGGAACCGGCTGCAGCGATTCGAGCGGGGCCGGCACTTCCACCCTCCACCTTTTCATCCACAGGAAAAGAGTCAGCAGGCCCCATAGATGGTATCCGACATTGATGCGCCTCTCCATATGATCGCGGATCATCGCATGGATGGCGCGCGAATCGAAGACTCCGGTGGACTCAATGGCTTGCGGCGTCAAGGTATCGAAGAGCAGGCCGCGCAACGTGCCTCGGAACCAATCGTGCGTGGGGATGTCGAAGCCGGTCTTCTTGCGGTGGAGCACGATGTCCGGCAGCTTCCCGCGCATGAGCTCCCTGAGGATGTACTTCTGTTTAAATCCGCGAATTTTCAGGCTCTGGGGCAGGGAAGCGGCGAACTCCACGATCCGGTGGTCGAGAAACGGCGGGCGCACCTCGAGCGAATGCGCCATGCTCATCCGGTCGGTCTTGTAGAGGATATCGTCCGGCAAATAATAGTTCCGGTCGACTTCGAGATAGCGGTCCACCACGCCGCCCGGTGGAATTTCCAGACGGTCCACGAGCTTACGCAGCCCGTTGCCGTTGGCGCCGCGGCGAATCCGCCGGCGCTGCTCGTCGGAGAAAGCGCCGTTCCAGAAGAAGTGCGCTTCATCGGGGTGGAGGCCGCACCCTTCGATCCAGCGCTTCAGCTTGTACTCCAGGCTGATCTTGTCGTCGGAAACCGGCACGTACCGGTCGAGCGCGTTACGCACCAACCGGCGCAGGGGCCCGGGAACGAGGCGGAAGGGACGCGCCAGCCTGTCGGCTACGTAAGTCAGGTAGCCGCCGAACAACTCATCCGCGCCTTCTCCCGAAAGCGCCACGGTAACGCGGCGGCGGCTCATGCGCGACAGATACCAGACCGGCAACGCGCCGGCGTCGGCGCTGGGCTCGTCCGAGTAATAGGCAAAGTCCTCGATCGCGCTCTCCAGCTCCATGTCCGGGTTCAGGTCGAACTCGTGGTGGTCGGTGCCGTAGATGCGCGCCACTTCGCGAAAGTACCGGCTTTCGTCGAAGCTTCGGCCCGCAAAGGACACCGAGAAAGTCTTCAACGGGACGCCGCTTGCCGCCGCGGCGTAATGCAGGATGGTGGAGGAATCCAGGCCGCCCGATGCCCAAACCCCCAGGGGGACATCCGAGACCAAATGCTCGCGAACCGCATCGCGAAGCAGCCAATCGAGCTCTTCTTTGGCCGATTCCAGGGAGCACTTGTGCCCAATGCGGGCCGGCGGGCGCCACCAGCGATCGATCCACACTCTTCCGTTCCGCCATTCCAGCAGGTGGCCCGGCGGCAATTTTTCGATGCCCCGGATCAGCGTGCGCGGACCAGGGACGTAATTGACGGCAAGATAGGAGTCGAGCGCATCCAGATCCAGGTCCCGCGGGATATGCTGGTGCTCCAGAATCGCTTTTAGTTCCGAGCCAAAATAGACGTCATCGCCGAGCCTGGAGTAGTACAGCGGCTTGATACCCATGCGGTCGCGGACCAGCACCAGCCGCTTGCGCGATTCGGTCCACAACGCCACCGCAAACATGCCGCGCATGCGCGCGAAGCACTCGGTGTCCCATTGCAGGAAGGCATGCAGAATGGTCTCGGTATCGCAGTGCGAATGGAAGCGGTGACCCAGGCCGGCCAGTTCCGAGCGAAGCTCCAGGTGGTTGTAGACCTCGCCGTTGAAGGCAATAACGGTATCTCCATCGTCACTGACGACGGGCTGATCGCCGCCCTGCAGGTCAATGATTTTCAGCCGGACGGCGCAAAGCGTTGCCTGGGTGCCTTCAAAGATCCCTTGCTGGTCTGGCCCACGATGATACAAGGCTTCCGTGAGGCTGCGTGCCGCGCTCCATCCCACGGAATTGCCTAGACGTGTAAACCCTGCAATTCCACACATTTAGGTTCAATCCCCGTTCCTTTAAAGGAACCTTCTTATCCGTTCTTCGATGGATTAGTGATGAATATACCACACCTCACGCAGGACCTGAACCTGACCGTAGGGAGTTCACCCCGGAGGTGTGGGGTACACCAGGACGGGCTGTTCGAAAACCCGACCACAACCTGATCTCGCATGCAGGCGATGAGCCAGAAGCAGCCAAAAACGTGACCACGATGGATGAATCCGGTGTTTTCCCTCCAGTTCACGCAGTCTGCAGGGCCACACTGTGTCGCCGATTCACGGGGAGGTTCGTGAGAAAGTGCTATCAACCAATTGGCCAGTTCCGGCGTCTAACTTGCGAGATAGCCTATTATGCTGCGTTCGGTGTGTCCGCTGGCGCCCGTAATCCCTTTGCTGCTGCTCGTCTCCTGCTCCCATTCCTCGCTTCCCGTTACTCACGCAGCATCTCCTTCGGGTGGGGAGCCGAATCTTAAGCGCGAGGTTCGGATCACGGGAATTGTGCAGGCGGTGCATTCCTTCAAGGTTCTGGTGCCGCAGATCACCGGCAACAATAACCGGATGAGTCTGACGCACATCGTTCCCAGCGGCACGCACGTGGAGACCGGCGATCCGATTGCCAGTTTCGACGCTACGACGCAACTGGACGCCTTGCGGGATGCCAGCGCGAAGTTTGACGACCTGGGCCACCAGGCGGACCAGAAACGCGCGCAAAACCGCGCCGACGCCGAGAAGCGCGCCACCGATCTGTTGCAGGCTGAGGGCGACTTGGCAAAGGCGACCATCGAACTGCGAAAAGGCCCGGTGCTCGGCGAGATCGCGCGTTTGAAGAACGAAGAAAAGGCGCGGATTGCGCGCCTGCACGTCGAGAGCCTGAAGAAGTCGATGGCCGAGCATGACAAGTCCGACGCCGCGGCGTTGCGCATTCTGGAGCTGCAGCGCGACCGCCAGAAGGTGGCCATGGAGCGGGCCCAGACCAACATCGACAAGTTGAACGTGAAGGCGCCCCTGGCCGGAATGGTGGCGCAGGCGACGGTCTATCGCGGAAACACCCAGGGACACCCCCAGGAGGGCGACCAACTCTTCCGCGGGCAGCCGCTGGTGAGTATTTTCGACCCGTCGGAAATGTTGGTGCGCTGCGCCGTCGGAGAACCGGATATCGCCTCGATCACATCGGGGAGCCGTGCGACCGTGTACCTCGACGCCTATCCCGACATCGCTTTGGCGGCGCACTTCGAGGCTGCCAGCCCGGTGGCCTCGGCAGGATGGGACAGTCCGATCAAGACCTTTACGGCCGTGTTCCGCGTCGAGAAGAGCGATCCGCACCTGCTGCCCGATTTGTCGGCGGCGGTGGTGCTGGAGGCAAAAGCCGCCACCGGGGGTTCGAAATGAGCGCGCGCGGGCGGCGGGTGCGATTCTGGTTCACCGTGCTGGTGCTGGCGCTGCTCGTGGGCGGCGCGGCTGCAGGCGTGTACCGCATGCGAATGGTGCAGGCCACCGGCACCCTGCCGGTGGCGCAGGCGCAGCGCGGCGATTTCCGGGTGATCGTGCGGTGCCGCGGCGAATTGAAGGCGCGGCGCTCTGTTCTGATCTACACGCCCAACGTTCCGCAGTTGCGGATCGCGTTCATGGCGCCGGCCGGCGAGACTGTGCATGAGGGCGAAACGATCATTCGCTTCGACTCCAGCACCTCGCAGCAGCAACTCGCACAGAAGGAGGCCCAGCTCAGGCAGGCCCAGGCAGCGCTCGATCAATACTTGGCGCAGGCGCGCATCACCCAGGAGCAGGATAAGAGCGACCTGGCGGACGCACAATACAACGTCGAGAAAGCCAAATTCACGGTCACCAAGATGACCCTCAAGAGCCCGGTGGATGGCGAAGAAGCCAAGATCGACCAAGGCATCGCGGAACAGAGGCTCAGGGTGGAGCAGGCTACGGTGGAGTTGCACGCAGCGGCCGACCGGTCGAAACTGGCTTCCCTGACACGGCTGCGCGACCAGGCCAAGGCCGACGTGGAGCTGACGAAGTCGCGCATCGCGCAAATGGAGCTCAAGGCGCCGAGCAGCGGCTACATCTCTTACAACCTGAACTGGCAGGGCGTTCTGAACAGCGCCGACGCCAAGCCGTACAAGGTGGGCGACAGCGTGTATTCGGGCATGAACCTGGGCGAGATTCCCGATCTTTCGACGCTGGAGCTCGAGAGCAACATCGAGGAGACCGACCGTGGCCGCATCGAGCCGGGCCAGGACGTAATGGTGCGGGTGGATGCGCTGCCGGAACTGCCGTTGGCGGCGAAGGTCGACCAGATTTCGCCGTTAGCGGTGGTGAGTACCAACGAATGGCCGCCCACGCGCAGTTTCAAAGCCATGGCGGGCATTCAGCACCCGGACCCGCGGCTCCGTCCGGGGATGAACGGAGCGATGGACATCGTGGTTCGCCACGTGCCCAACGCCATCAGTATTCCGGCGAAAGCCCTGTTTACGAAAGCCGGTAAGCCGGTGGTCTACGTGGCGGCGGGAGGCGGCTACAAGCCGGTTGAAGTCAAGGTGGAGGCTCGCAATCCGGACGAGGTGGCAATCTCGGGTATCACGGCGGGGACTACGGTGACGCTGGTGGATCCGGAGAAGAAGGAGCAGAAGAAATGAGGACGCGCATCCTGGTTCTCCTGACCGTGGCAGCGGTGCTGGGCGCACTGGGCTGGGGCGCCCTGCGGATGGTCAAGGCCGTGACCACGACTGCCGGCACGGAATTGCCGACCACCAAGGTGCGGCGCGGGCGTGTGACCGTCTCCGTATCGGCGCGGGGATCGTTGCAGGGCGGCAACTCGGAAATGCTGGTGGTGCCGCCGACGGGCGCCGATTCGACGGCCATCACGTACCTGCGCGAGCCCGGCGAACTGGTCAACGAAGGCGACGTGGTGGCGGAGTGCGACACCACCCTTCAGGAATACACGCTCCGGGAGGCCGAAGCCGACCTGGCGGAGGCCGAACAGCAGGTGATTCAGGCCGAAGCCAACCAGAAAGCTAGCAACGAGGAGAACAACTTCGCGCTGCTCCAGGCTCAGTCCGACGTGACGCTGGCGGAGTTGGATGTGCGCGGCAATCCAGTGGCGAGCGCCATGGACCAGCGGATCAACAACATCGCCTTGGAGGCCTCGCAATTGCGCCTGAAGCAGGCGGAGCGGAACCTGGCCAACAAGAATCAGACCGCTTCGGCCGGCGTGGACATTCAAAGAGCCGTATATGCCAAGGCCAAGGTGACCTCGGACATGGCTCGCAAGACGATCGAGGGGTTGACCATCAAGGCCAAGACGGCGGGTTATGTCAACGTCCAGCCCAACATGAACTTCAACATGATCTACAGCGGCATGGTTCTGCAGCCGCTGCAGGTGGGCGACACGGTGTATTCCGGCATGGCGGTGGCGCAGATCCCCGACATGAAGGACTGGGAAGTGAGCGCGCGCGTCGGCGAGCTGGATCGCGGCCACATCGAGACGGGCCAGAAGGTGACGGTGGAAGTGGTGGCGCTTCCGGGCAAAACCTTCCCCGGGCGCGTGAAGCTGGTGGGCGGAACCTCGGGCCCCTCCTGGGACCGCCATTTCGAGTGCCGCATCACGCTGGAGAACCCGGCGCCGGAGATGCGCCCGGGCATGACTTCCAACATGGTGATCACGGTAGGGTCGCTCGACGACGTCCTGTGGATTCCTTCGCAGGCGCTGTACGAGAGCGACGGCAAGACGTTCGTGTACCTCAAAACCTCCCAGGGCTTCATGCCGCACGATGTGACGCTGGTGAACCGCAGCGAAAGCCAGGCGGTTATCAAAGGACTCAACGAGGGCGAGTTGGTAGCCATGTCCAATCCAACGCTGCAGAACAAGCCGGCGGCCCAAACGGGCGGGGCGCTGAACGCCATCCAAAAATGATCGCCTTCTCGGATCTCGGCCAGGCGTTAGCCAACCTGCACGCGCAGAAGACGCGGACTCTGCTGACGGCGCTGGGCATCGTGTTCGGGGTGGGCTCGGTGATCGGCATGCTGGCTATAGGCGCGGGGGCGAAAGAGGAGTCGCTGCGCTTCATCGAGCAACTGGGCGTGCGCAACGTGCTGATCGATTCGCGGCCCACCACCAGCTACGAAGAGCTGCAGCAGCGGCGGCGCTCATCGCCGGGGCTGTCCGACCGCGACGTGCGGATCCTCAAGGCCAATATCGACGCGCTGGAGCTGCTTTCGGCGCGGCGCACCATGCATCCCGCGCAGGTGCTCCCCAAACCGTCGCGCGATATTCCGGAGCTTTACGGCGTCAACCCCGCTTACGCTGCGATCCACAGCCTGCGCCTGGCGGAAGGTCAGTTCTTCACGGAGAAAGACGACCAGGCCAGCGCCTCGGTCTGCGTGCTGGGAGAATCCGCCAAGGTCAACCTGCTGGGCTACGCGCCCGCGGTGGGCCGGTTCATCAAGGTGAACGACAACTGGCTGGAGGTGGTGGGCGTGCTCAACGAGCAGCTTATGGCGGGCTCGACCAACACCGGTGGCGCAATGCAGGACATCAACAACATCGTCTACGTTCCCCTGAATACGTTTCAGTACCGGTTTTGGGATACCAGCTCGGGGATGAAAGACGACCTGGACGGCATCGAGCTCCGCCTGCGCGGCGACGCCGACAGCATCGAGACGGCCAAAGTGGTGACCGCGGTGCTGAACTCCACGCACCATAACACGCAGGACTTTACGGTGACGATTCCAGCCGCTCTGCTGGCGCAGCAGAAGCGGACGCAGACGATTTTCACGTACGTGATGGTGGCGATCGCGGCTATTTCGCTGCTGGTGGGCGGCATCGGCATTATGAACATCGTGCTGGCGACCGTGCTCGAGCGGACGCGTGAAATCGGCGTGCGGCGTTCGGTTGGAGCGCGGCGGTTCGACATCGTGCGCCAGTTTCTCACCGAGTCGGTGCTGATTTCGATGGGCGGCGGGCTGCTGGGCATCGGCTTCGGCTTCTTCCTGGCGTGGCTGATCGCGCGCACGGCGGAGTGGAGGACGATTGTCACGTCGGCCTCGGTAGTGATCGCGTTCGGAGTGTCGGTGTTTGTGGGGGTGGTGTTCGGGATTTACCCGGCGGTGAAGGCATCGCGGGTCAATCCGATTGACGCGCTGCGGTACGAGTAAACCGTGGGGCGGCTCCCCTGAGCCGCGCCGGACGCCCTCGTCCCGCGTAGGAGCAGGGCAGGGAAGCCGGACTCCTGACCCGGCCTCGCCCGGTCGAGTTCACCGTCCGTTCATCTCGCGAAGCGCATAATGGCGTTCATGGCGCGCCATCGGGCGCACCCGGGACCCCTTATGTTGGCAACCATGTCTACAATCCAGCAAGGAGACACATTCCAATGCGCAACCTTCTGAGGATCAGCCTCGTTGGCGCACTCTGTCTGGGAACGGCTTTGGCCGATAAGACTCTCGCGCTGAAAGACCTGCCTGCAGATGTGCAAAAGACCGTTCAGGCCGAATTGAAAGGCGGCCAGATTAGGAATATCGGCAAGGAGACCGAGCATGGCGTCGTCCAATACGAAGTGGAAACCATGCTCAACGGGAAGCACCGTGATTTTAACGTGGACACCAAGGGCAAGCTGCTGGTGGTGGAAGAAGAGACCACCATCGATTCGATTCCCGCGGCTGCCAAGGCCGCCATCCTGAAGACGGTCGGCAGTGGAAAACTCGGGATGGTGGAAAACTTCATGCGGGATGGCGAGACGATGTACGAAGCGGCTTACACCAGCAAAGACGGCAAAAAGCACGAAGTACTGGTGAAGGCTGACGGGACCGCGACGAAGGATTGACGGGTATGAAGCAGGCGTGCGTGGTTGTATCCCTCCTGCTTTTGGGCGCCGGTCTCCTCGCGCCCCAAAGCGGCGAGTTTCAGTCGGCCTTCGCGGTTGATAAGAAGACGCTCGGCGTAAAAGGCTCGAACGCGTATTTCAACCTGACGCCCGGGTACCGCTTGTCCTATAAAGACGGCAACAACACCGACACACTCACGGTCTTGAATGAGACAAAGTTGATCGACGGCGTGGAAACCAGGGTCGTCGAAGATCGTGAGATGAAGAACAGCGTGGTGACGGAGTTGACGCGGGATTACTATGCCATCGATTCCGCTACCAACGACGTGTACTATTTCGGCGAAGATGTGGATGTCTACAAGAA
>Ga0335081_10013577_pt1 | contig 13168 bp, 12 predicted proteins | sample Lox_Sample_35_FD_206713 | JGI IMG/M metagenome (GOLD analysis project Ga0335081, IMG submission 206713) | Soil microbial communities from Loxahatchee National Wildlife Refuge, Florida, United States - Lox_Sample_3.5 | ecosystem: Environmental > Terrestrial > Soil > Wetlands | place: USA...
CTCCGACCTGCTTGCAAACGCCTCCTGGTCAGGCTGCTACACCAGCGGCTCGGCCATCACGAGTGCGAACAGCCGCTGGATCCAGTACCAGTTGGGGCTTGCCACCACGAATCCCGCAGCCACACCGACATTCAACGAGATCCGGATAACCAGCCTGACCAGCACATCCGGGGCGCCCGTACCGGCGATCACGAGTCTCAGCCCCTCATCCGGCACGGCCGGAGGAACGGCCTTCACGCTCACCGTCAACGGCAGCAACTTCGCATCCAACTCCACAATCCAGTGGAACGGAACGAGCCGAACGACGACGTACGTATCAGCCACCCAGCTGACCGCCTCGATCGCGGCAGCTGACATCGCAGCGGCCGGGACCGCGTCAGTAACCGTGTTCACCCCGGCCCCGGGAGGCGGCACCTCAAACGCCCTGATCTTCGCGATCAATAATCCCGTGCCGACAACCACGAGCCTGAGCCCCACATCACGGACACATGGCGGTACTGCATTCACGCTGACCGTGAACGGCACCGGCTTTGTAACCGGCTCGACTGTGCGCTGGAAAGGTTCGAACCGCACGACGACCTATGTATCTTCGACGCGGTTGACCGCGGCGATCACGGCAGCGGATATTGCCACTGCGGGAACAGCCTCGGTGACGGTGTTCAATCCAACGCCCGGAGGCGGCACCTCCAGTGCGCGTACCTTCACGATCAACTGATCCGCCGGCACCCGCCATTGAGTTTGATTCCATCGTCCCTGACAGCCTGAAATCGTTTGCAAAATCGATCAAAAACGGTATATTGAACGGGTTCATTACTCAAGGCAGAGGCCAGCAACTCCTTGCAACAGCATTGCCGGGGCAGGACCGAAAAGTCAACCGGCTGAATCTGAGTTTCGAAGCATCCGGGGAGGGTATTGGCGCCAGAGCGATACCCTCCCTGTGTACGTAGAGAAAGGTTCCATGAAAGTCAGCGTAGCAATGGTAACCTACAATCACGAGAAGTTCATTGCCAAGGCTCTGGACAGCGTCCTGATGCAAAGGACGAACTTTGATTATGAAATAGTGATCGGCGAGGACTGCTCCACGGATAATACCCGGGCCATCCTGCTCGATTATCAAAAAAAATATCCCGGCAAGTTCCGGCTTTTGCTGCACGAAAAGAACCTGGGCATGCACCGGAATGGCGCTCAGACTCTGGACGCCTGTACAGGCGAATACATAGCCATGCTGGACGGCGATGACTACTGGACGTCGCCCGAAAAGTTGCAGAAACAGGTGGATTTTCTGGACAGCCATCCGGCATGCGCGGTCTGCTATCACGATGCCCTTATCGTTTATGAGGATGGCAGCAGGGAGCCGACCTCTTACCGGCCCGGTCAAAAGGCCTTCTCCACAATAGAAGATCTGTTCCTGGACAATTATATCCCGACCTGCGCGGTCATGTTCCGCGGCGGCCTGTTCGGGAAGGTCCCGGAATGGATCGGAACGTTGAAGATGGGGGATTGGCTGATCCACATCCTGAATGCCCTCCACGGCAATATCGGCTACCTGGATGAGACCATGGCCGTGTATGTCGTTCATCCCGGCGGTATATGGTCCACGAAGAACTGGCAAGCTCATGAAGAGGCAATGATAGCGATGTTCGAAGCTCTGGTTGCGCACCTGGGGCCTCACTATACAAGGATCATACGACGCATTCTCAGGCGCAGGCATTTTCTCGTATCCGCGCGGTATGAAAACGAGGGTGATCTGGCCCGCGCCAGAACGCATGCCGCTCAGGCCCTGAAAGAACATCTCCTGATCATGAGCGAGCCGTTGAGATACGGCAACCGGGGTGATGCAAGTTCGGTCAGCCCAATATTCCGGAACGTAAAACCGGTGAGAACCGGAGACCTGCTCAAAGGCATGGTGAGACTGAGCGCGATCCCTTTTTTAAAAGAATATACACCCCCGCTGTACAGGCTCCTCAGGGCCATCGGACGCCGGCTGAATACGGGGTTCTAGGGTTCGTTCCAACTGCACACTATAAGATATTTTGAGGGTAACTGGAATGCAGGAATCACCGCTCGTGAGCATCATCATACCAACCTACAATGATGGACCGGTTGTATGTCAGGCGATCGATTGCTCGTTGAATCAGACCTATGAGAACCGTGAAGTAATAGTCGTCGACGATGGGTCCACCGACGACACGGCAGATATGCTGAAAAGGGTGTACCATGACAGGATCACCTACGTGCGCCAGGAGAATAAGGGCGCCGGAGGCGCAAGAAATGCCGGCATCAGGAAGGCGTCCGGGAAGTTCGTGCAATTCCTCGATGCCGATGATCTGCTGGACCTTGACAAGATCCGGATCCAGGTGGAACAGCTGCAGGTCCTCCCTGATAAAGCATTGAGCTATTGCGACTATGTCCGCTGCGACGTGGAAGACATCACGGTGACCTATAAGCGAACAAGCCCCGTCCTGCAGAAGGAAAACCCCCATGAAGATATCATGATGAAATGGGAGTCGGAGTTGAGCATCCCGATGCACTGTTTCCTTTTCAACGCTGCCTTGTTCAAGGAATACGGAATGGCATTCGATGAAAGCCTGCCAAGCAATGAGGACTGGGATTGCTGGATGGACATCTTTGCATTGAGCCCCCGGGTAGTTTATGCAGACAGGGTCCTTGCCTACTATCGATTACGCAAGGGCTCACGCTGTTCGAACAGGCTGAAGATGAGGAAGGGCTACCTGACGGCGATTGACAAGCAGATCCAAAAGAACAGGTCGCACGGGGACATTGTCGAGAAGCTGAAAGTAAGGCGAAATCAGATAAAATTCCTGTACCGGGACGTAAGCCCGCTGATGAGAGCGATGGCGATATTCCCGCCGGTCGTCAAAAAGGCCTACCTCGAGAACGTCCGATGGGGCATCCAGCGGCTGTTTGACTGAGAGGCACGCAAAAAAGGTAATAGGAGCACAGATATCATTACTTGCCTCAAATGGGAGAAGACCCTATTTATTTTAACTACGTGCGCTTCATGTTTTTCGTGGCAAACATTGTTTCATTTTTGAGCTGATTTTGATTATCCAGTACTAAGAGGTTGGTATGGCCCGTCTGATCGCTTTTTATCTCCCCCAATATCATCCAATCCCCGAGAATGACGAGTGGTGGGGCAAGGGGTTTACCGAATGGACGAACGTGGCAAAGGCCAAACCGCTGTTCCGCGGCCATTATCAGCCCCACGTGCCTGCCGATCTCGGGTTTTACGACCTCCGAGTTGCCGAGACAAGGGCCGCGCAGGCTGAAATGGCAAGGGAATACGGCATCGAGGCGTTCTGCTACTATCACTACTGGTTCGCGGGAAAACAGATACTCGAAAGGCCCTTCAACGAGGTCCTGAAGTCGGGCGAGCCCGACTTTCCCTTTTGCCTGTGCTGGGCCAACCAGACTTGGACAGGAATATGGCATGGCAGCCCGGACAGGGTGCTCGTCGAGCAGACCTATCCAGGCGAGGACGATCACCGGGCCCACTTCAACGAGCTGCTGCCGGCTTTTCAGGACAAGCGGCATGTCCTGGTGGATGGAAAGCCATTGTTCCTGATCTACAGGCCCAATGAGATCCCCGATGTCCGCAGGGTAATGGATTTTTGGAGGAGCATGGCCGTCAAGTCCGGGCTGAAGGGCCTGCACCTGGTGGCGGTCGTTCACGGAAATCATCCCTGGGACCCGAAGCAGCATGGTTTCGACGCCTCGGTCAGGCAGATCCTTCCGCCGCTGAGGAACGGGTACGTATCACTGCGCCAGCCTTTCAAAAAGCTGCTGCATATCTACGAAAAGCGCTCCGGAAAACCGACGATCTATCGTTACGGGGACGTGCTGTCCAACATGCTTCCCGACGAATGCGGGGAGCAGAACTACCCGTGCCTGCTCCCCAACTGGGACAATACGCCGAGGAGCGGGGGGAACGGCCTCGTGCTGGAAGGGGCCTGCCCTGAACTGTTCAAGATCCAGGTCAGGAAGGCGCTGGAGATCATGAAAGGCGTTCCTGACGAGCACAAGCTCATTTTTATCAAGGCATGGAACGAATGGGCGGAAGGAAATCATCTTGAGCCTGACCTCAAGTTCGGCAGGGGTTATCTCGAGGCCATCCGGGATGAAGTGCCGCGTTGATCTTGGAACGATGTGAAAAGGTTTTAGCTCCGGCTTGTCCGGACCAGGGAAGACACCGTGGACATCAGCATCATTCTTTGCACTTATAATCGCTGCGATCGCCTGGAAAGGGTCCTTCAAAGCCTCGGGAACCTGAAGGGGCATCCGGAGATAACCTGGGAAGTGATCGTTGTCGACAACAACTCGAAAGACAGGACAAAAGCGGTTGTTGAGGACCATGTCCGGTCGGGTGCGGACAGGGTCAGGTATGTCTTCGAAGGGCGGCAGGGAAAGTCCTTTGCCTTGAATACGGGCATCGAGGCCGCACGGGGAGAGATTCTGGCGTTCACCGACGACGATGTAACGGTCCATCCGCAGTGGCTGCGGGAATTAAAAAAGACGTTCGACACCTATGCATGCATGGGCGCGGGAGGAAAGATCATACCGGTCTTCGAGGAGAAAGGCCCGTCATGGCTCAGACTGGATGTTCCCCACCCGTTCCTGAACGCCCTTGTTTCCTTCGACCTCGGAGAAAAACCCTGTGCTCTCAGGACCGCTCCCTTCGGGGCCAACGTGGCGTTCAAGAAAGAAGCCTTCAAAAAGTACGGTCTCTATCGGACCGACATGGGGCCCACGAAGGATAATCCCCTGGGGAAAGGCGAAGATACCGAATTCTCCTCCCGGCTCCTTTCCGCCGGTGAAACCATGATGTACGCGTCAGACGCGATCGTGTATCACCCGGTGGAGCAGGAGAGAATGCAAAAGAAATATTTTGAGTCATGGTATTACAATTTCGGGAGGGCCTCGATGACGCGATCAGCCCTTCCCGGCCGGACCGTATACTATTTCGGCGTGCCCCGGTATCTCTATCGGCAGGTATTCACAAGATTCTTCGCATGGATCATGACCCTCGACGGCAATGAACGCTTTTGCCGTAAACTGGAACTGTGCGAGGCCGCGGGGGCAATGGCCGAAGCCTCCCGGAGACACAGGGCGGATGCCGTGTCGAAACAGCAAAGTGTCGCCGGGTGAGATGAGGATCGTAGGCAGTATGCAGAATTCTCCTTATATGAAAGATATCGGCGTCATCGGCCTGGTCCCCGACGAATGGAAAGGGACTTGGCAGCCGCGTCACCATGTCCTCCTGCGCCTGGCAAAATACTTCAACGTGGTCTGGATCGATCCGGCGAAGGGCTGGCGGGAGCTCTGGCTTCATCCTGAAAAGAAAGACCGGGACGGCGAGGGGATGGTCGTGCCGGCTTTTTCGGTCTATCGGCCCGGCAGGCTGCTTCCGCAGCTTTACAAGCCGCGGCTTGCGGCCTCGCTGACCGAGAAGATGCGGTATCTGCGGGCGAGGAACATCCTGAAAAAACGGGGATGCAGCAGGATCATCCTGTATGTCTGGAGGCCGCAGTTCGGGCATGTCCTGGACCTGATCGACCATGATCTGAGCTGCTATCATATCGACGACGAATACTCTTTCTCCGATGTCGAGACGCCGATCGGTGAGGACGAGGCAAAACTGTTGTCCCGGGCGGACCAGGTGTTCATTCACTCACCCGGCCTGTTGAACAAGAAAGGCCATCTGAACCCCCATACCTCGTTCGTGCCGAATGGGGTGGATTATGCCGCCTATGCAGCGGCCTGCGATGAGCCCGACGATCTGAAGCGGATTCCCCATCCCCGCATCGGCTACACGGGCGTGCTGAAGAAGCAGATCGATTGGGAACTTCTCCTGCACCTTTCGGCGCAGCACCGCGAATGGTCCTTTGTGTTCGTCGGCCCGGTGGCTTCCCATACGGAGATCGCCGGCGCCATCGCCGAGTTGTCGGGCAGGGGCAACGTCCATTTCCTCGGAGCCAAGTCGGTGCATGACCTGGCGGCCTACCCCCAGCATTTCGATGTCTGCATCATGCCTTATCAGAAGAACGACTATACGAATCACATCTATCCCTTGAAGCTCCACGAGTACCTGGCGGGCGGGAGGCCGGTCGTCGGCACGCCCATCCGCTCCCTGCTGGATTTTTCCGGCATCGTCAGGCTGGCCGATACGGGAGACGACTGGTCGCGCGCCCTGACAGCCGCGCTCGCGCCCGAGGCCATGTCGGCCAAGAACGTGGAGGCGCGCCGCAGCATCGCGCGGCAGCATGACTGGAACAAGCTTGTGCAGGGGATCGCCGGGACCTTCTGCGAACGACTCGGCCCTGCATACCATGAGCGGTTCGAGAAGAGCATAAAGATTGATGGGAACGAAGCATGAAACTTGTCATAACCATTGATACTGAAGAGGATAACTGGGGCGGTTACGATGCAAAGGAATACACACTTGCGAATATACTCAAAATACCCGCTTTGCAGGACCTCTTTGACAGGTTCAGCGTAAAGCCAACCTATCTCATTACCTATCCCGTTGCGACGGATGAAGGATCGCTTTCAATATTAAGGGGTATACAGGAGGGAAACCGGTGCGAGATCGGGACCCACTGTCATCCCTGGAATACCCCGCCGATCGAAGAAGAGAAGACGGAAAAGAACAGTATGCTGTGCAACCTTCCGTCCGATCTGCAATACAAGAAGTTGAACGTGCTCCATGAAACCATCAGGAAGAACGTCGGTGTCGCGCCTCGGTCCTTCAGGGCCGGGAGATGGGGATACGGCAGGGACGTCGCGAAGAACCTTCATGCCCTGGGTTATAAAATAGACACGTCCATCTCGTCGTACACCGATTGGACCTGCTACCACGGGCCGGACTTCAGCGATGCATCGCCGAGACCCTATCGCTTTTCATTGGATGACATCTTCCGGGAAGCGCCTGGCGGCCCCATGGCTGAGATACCGGCCACGGTCGGCTTTCTCCAGAGGGACTTCTCCTCGAGCAACGCCCTCCTGAAGAAGCTGAGCAGAAAGCCGGTCAGCAAATTGAGGCTCGTCGGCATTCTGTCCAGGCTCCGTCTCCTGAACAAGATCTGGCTTTCCCCGGAGCTCTCGGACGCAAAAAACATGATCAAGTTGACGAAGCGCATGATAAAAAATAATTACACGCTCTTCAATATGAGCTTCCATTCGACCTCTCTGAAGGCGGGCCTATCTCCCTTCGTGAGAACAGAAGAAGATGAAAAGGAATTCTTGAAGCGGATCGGGGATTATCTTGCTTATGCTAAGGATGAGGGGATTCAGTCCTCGATGATATCCGAGAGCACGGATCTTGTATGACAATTCGTTGGTGAGGTTTGATATGAATGTATATTCCATCATAGCTGGCGTCGTTCATTTCGCGATGAAGAAGAAGAGAGAACGGTATCTCAACGATCTAGTTAATAAAGGGCTCACCCTGGGGGCGAATGTTGAAATAGTCGGTAATTTCGTTTTCGATCCGTCTCACTGCTATCTGATCTCCATAGGCGATAATTGCACGATATGCCCGAATGTACGGTTGATAGCGCATGACGCCAGCATCAAGAAGATCCTGGGATTCGCGAAGATGGGCAGGATCGATATCCGGGAGAACTGCTTCATAGGCGATTCAGCCATAATCCTGCCCGGAGTAACCATAGGTCCAAATTCCATTGTTGGAGCCGGCTCTGTTGTAACGAAGGATGTGCCGCCCCATACCGTAGCAGCAGGGAACCCGGCGAAGATACTTTTTCCGGTTGAGCACTATATCAACAAGATCGCAAATATGAGCAGGTCCAGAAAAATATTTAGCAACGAGTATCATATTGATAAGCTCAACGAATCAAAGCGGCAGGAATTAATTGAATCACTTGGCAACACCATAGGGTTCATTGCCTGACAAGACCTGCATCCAGATACTTCTCAAAAAAAATGTGCGGCATAACAGGCATATATTATAACGGCAAAGCCGATCAGCAGCTCCTGAGCGCTGATATCGCGAAAATGACCACCTGTCTCGCACATCGCGGTCCTGACGACTGCGGGTATTACGTCGATGATCATGTCGCCCTGGGCCACCGCAGGCTCAGCATTATCGATTTAAAGACCGGCCATCAGCCGATGTTCAGCGAGGACGGGAAGACCTGCGTTGTCTTCAACGGCGAGATCTACAACTTCGCGCCGATCAGGGCCGAGCTCATCTCGAAAGGCCATCGGTTCTCATCGAACAGCGATACGGAAACGATCATCCACGCCTATGAGGAGTGGGGAGAAACGTGTGTTCAGCGCCTGCGGGGCATGTTCGCCTTTGCGATCTGGGACAGCCGGAACAGGACGCTCTTCATCGCGCGGGACCGGCTGGGCAAGAAGCCCCTCTTCTACGCGCAATACGATGAGAAATTCGTCTTCGCCTCGGAGATGAAATCCATACTCATTGACCCCCGTTTCGACCGTTCCATGGATGACGAGGGACTGAGCTCCTATTTTCTCTTTTCCTATATACCTGCACCCCTCACGGTGTTCAGCAACATAAAAAAGCTCATGCCCGGCCATACGCTCACGGTCAGGGACGGCCGGGTCATCACGAAAGAATACTGGGACGTCTTCTTTGAGCCGGACACACGGAAGAGCGAACAGGATTTCATTGCCGGCTTCATGGACCTTCTGCAGGAGTCGGTCGATATCAGGCTGATCAGCGACGTCCCCCTCGGCGCTTTCCTGAGCGGCGGGATCGACTCCAGCACCGTGGTTGCCCTCATGACCCGCGGCTCCCTCGAGCCCGTCAAGACCTTCACCATAGGGTTCGGCGGGAACACGGGCGGTTTTGACGACGAACGGCAGTATGCGCGGCTGGTTGCGAACCAATACAAAACGGACCACCGGGAGTACGAGGTCCTGCCCAGGGTGGAAGACGTGCTGAATACCATCGTGGCCTCCTTTGACGAGCCCTTTGCCGACGATTCAACGGTTCCTTCCTACTACGTGTGCAAGACGGCGAGGGAGAATGTCACGGTCGCCCTGTCGGGGCTGGGCGGAGACGAGACCTTCGCCGGGTATGAGCGCTACCTCGGGTTTTACCTCGGCAGGTTCTTCAACAGGATCCCCGCCGTGATCCGGAACGGGATCATAACGCCGCTCGTGAACGGCCTTCCCGAGAGCTCCTCGGGCCATTACCGGGTGAACCACCTAAAGCGGTTCGTCAGGTCCTCATCCGGCGACGCCGGGCAGCAGTATCTCGGTTTCGTCTCAAAGCTGAACGCCCGGTACAGGAGCTCCTTCTTTGCGGACAACGGTAAACGCATGGCCGGGGCCCTTGATGCCGCGGAGAAGAGGTTCCTGAACGTATTCAACGCGAACAACGCGGAAGACCCCCTCAACAAGGTGTTTTACTGCGATATCAAAACATACCTGCCGGAGGACATCCTGGCGTGCACCGACAGGATGAGCATGTGCAACTCGCTCGAGGTCCGCGCGCCTTTTATCGATCATAAGATGGTGGAGTTCTGCGCTGCCATACCGCCTGAAATGAAGATGAAGTGGTTCCAGAAGAAGTACCTCCTTAAGAAAGGCGCCTCCCATCTCCTTCCGAAGCCCGTTCTGAACCACCGGAAGCAGGGCTTCGTCGGCCCGATGACAAAATGGCTCCAGACCGACCTCAAGGAACTGACGCTCGGCAAGCTGTCAAAGGAGAACCTCGACAGGCACGGAATGTTCGACCGGAAAACGGTCAGGACCGTCCTGGATGACCACTACAGCAGGAAGGAGATCAATGACACGCTGATATGGTCCCTGCTGATCTTCCAGACGTGGTTCGACCTGTATATGGACAAGCGATGATCCGCTTTCTGCCTGACACGGAAAAGGCGGAAACAATACAACTTTAACCACAGGCGGCTTTGCCGCGCACGGGTGAATGCACGGTGAAGGCAGATTTCACGGATTAAACCGGACCAAGATTACTTTTTTAAAATCTGCGTCCATCTGCGACATCTGCGGATAGATTATTTTTTCGGGTCTTTTGAAGGTTACTCATTTAGCACAAGTGTGGTGTATGTATCAGCACGGCGGACCCGTGGTTTGGCAAGGTTTGTTCCTCGTAACTTGTTGTCTGTCCCGGTGAACAAAGCATGAAGTCCCTTGAATTCTCTTTTTGGTTATCTCTCTTTATGGTATTCTACGCTTACGCAGGGTATCCGGCCCTCCTTCGAGCCATCTCGTTTTTCAAAGGGGACGCGGAGGGACATGCGAAGCCAGGCCTTGCATCCGGCCGTCTGCCGAAGGTGTCTCTCCTGATCTCGGCTTACAATGAAGAGTCCGTGATCGAGGCCAAGATCCTGAACTCCTTTTCCCTGGACTATCCCCGGGAACTCCTCGAGATCGTTGTCATCTCGGACGGGTCCAGCGACGGGACCAATGGGATAGTCCAGCGATATGCCGGGAGGGGGGTCGTGCTGAGGCACTATGAGGGACGGATAGGGAAAACGGCCTGTGTCAATAAGACGGTCCCTTTGGCAGCGGGTGAAATCATCGTGTTTTCCGACGCGAACTCTGTGTATGACCGGAATGCCCTCAGGGAAATGATGAGGCATTTCGGCGACCCGAAGACCGGGTTTGTGACGGGTTGGACAAAGTACCTTGCGGGAAAGGACGAAGAAGGCGCCGGTTCCCTGGGCATGTATGCGCGGCTGGAGCTGCTTACCAAGAAATATGAGAGCATGATCGGCTCCTGTGTCGGCGCCGACGGGGCGATCTTTGCGATCAGGAAAGAACTGTACCGCCCCCTCATGCCGCATGACATCAACGACTTCGTCATACCCCTCACCATCGTTCAGCAGGGGTTCCGGGGGGTGCTGGAGGAAAAAGCCTTCTGTTTTGAGACGACGGCAGGCAGTGCAAAGGGCGAGTTTCGCCGCCAGGTCAGGATCACCAACAGGACCATCAGGGCCGTTGTGAACAACAGTCCTTTGCTGAACCCGGCCCGCTTCGGTATCTTTTCCTTCGAGCTCTTCTCGCACAAGCTTTGTCGTTTCCTGGTCCCGCTCTTTCTGATCGTTCTGCTCGCGGGCAGCCTGCTGCTCGGCAGCAAGAACTCCTTCTATCTCACGGCCTTCATCGGACAGGTCCTTTTCTATGTATTAGCGGGTTTCTCCAGGGGCATGGAGCGGATACCCCTTCTGCCGGGAGTATTCGCGGCCGCGCACGCGTTCGTGATGGTGAACCTTGCCATCTTCGTGGCATGGATCAAGTATTTCCAGGGCACAACCTATGTCACCTGGTCGCCGACACAAAGGTAATACAGGAAGAGAAAGGGATAAGACAGGACTGACGTCCTGATCGTCTTCGAGATCGTGCATGTATGCAGAGCTATAGCGTAGAGATCATTCATACCCCGGAAAGATGGCAGGAGCTGTCAACTCAATGGAATGATTTACTTTCAAAGTCGGCTTCGAACACGATATTCCTGACCTGGGAATGGCTATTTTCCTGGGCCGAGTGCTATATCAACGCAAACCGGGAGATTTTCATCCTGGCCGTCTTTGACAAGGAGGAACTGCTCGGCATCGCACCGTGGTATGTAAATCATCAGCGCGAGTACTATTTTCTTGCATATAAACAGATCGAATTTCTCGGAACGCCGGAGAGCGCGTCCGATTACCTCGACGTATTTGTCAAGAAGGGAAAAGAAAAGGAAGTTGCGAATCGGATATATGATTATCTGATAAGAGAGGCCACTTCATCCTGGGATTGCCTGGCTTTCAAGGATGTCCCGGTTGATTCTCCCTTTTTCTTTCATTTCATGAATCGAATGGAAGAGGAGGGGAAATATGCAGAGATCGGCAGGGGATCGATATGCCCCGTTTCATCCCGTCCCGCGGGAACCGGGGATTTCTTTCTGAACATATCCCAGCATCGCAGGCAGCGGTTCAGCCGGGAATTGAAACTACTCAACGACGGGGGCATAGACTATCGCTCGATCTCTTCCGGCGCCGATTTATCGGGTGCGCTCCAGGAGCTCTTCTCCTTCCACGAACGGCAAAAGGACTTCAAGGACAGGCAACTCTACCGGCTTATCGAGAAGTTTGCAGCCCGATGCAGGGACGGGAGCGTTGAAATAGATCTCCTGTCCCATCAGGGGAAGAACATTGCAGGACTCCTTCATCTTCGGCATCAGGATACGCTTTCCCTGTATCTCATGGCGACGGACAAGGGCTTTAATCCGAAGATCAGCATAGGAAATGTCCTGGTCGGGCTCAGCATCAAGAGAGCCTTTGAACGGGAATTTTCAACCTACGACTTTCTGAAGGGAAGCGAACCGTATAAATTTTCCTGGGCAAACGGCATGCGGAGTTCCATAAATATCTTTGTGTATGGGAAAAAAATAATACCTCTTTTCATTGTCGCAAAACGCTTTCTCAAATACACCGCCAAGATCGTGCTGCGATAAAAGGCGCTGATGTCTGCAGTGGTTGCATCTTCATGCGGATAGCTGTCAGGAAAAACAAAAAGGAAAGATGAAAAAATGATGAAACTCGTGCTTGTTGTTGGCGCTAGGCCCAATTTCATGAAAATAGCGCCTATCATTGACGCGATCAAGGCCCATAATAGTTCATCCGAGCGGCCCCTGCAGTATCTTCTTGTCCATACCGGCCAGCATTATGATGAAAAGATGTCGAAGCTTTTTTTTGACGAACTGGGGATTCCGAAGCCCGATATCGATCTTGGCGTCGGTTCCGGATCGCATGCGGAACAGACGGCAGAGGTCATCAAAAGATTCGAAAAAGTGTGCGTCCGGGAAAAGCCCACCCACGTTCTGGTGGTCGGTGACGTCAATTCGACGATCGCCTGCGCTCTGGTGGCCTCGAAGCTGAACATCAAGATAATACACGTTGAGGCCGGATTGCGGAGCTTCGACAGGACCATGCCCGAGGAGATCAACAGGGTGCTGACCGACGCGATCTCCGATTACCTGTTCATTACCGAACAGAGCGCTGAGAAAAATCTTCTGAAAGAGGGCGTAGCAAAGGAAAAGATCTTTTTCACCGGCAACGTCATGATCGATACCCTTCTCAAGCACCTCCAAAAAGCAGAGAAATCGCCGATCCTCGGCCAGATGGGGCTCAGGAACGGAGCAGGGGAGTGT
>Ga0335081_10013578_pt1 | contig 13167 bp, 14 predicted proteins | sample Lox_Sample_35_FD_206713 | JGI IMG/M metagenome (GOLD analysis project Ga0335081, IMG submission 206713) | Soil microbial communities from Loxahatchee National Wildlife Refuge, Florida, United States - Lox_Sample_3.5 | ecosystem: Environmental > Terrestrial > Soil > Wetlands | place: USA...
CGGAACTGCCGTTCCGACATCCCCAGCAGCTCCCCGGCCTCCATCATCGAAAGCTCGCCCGCCTCCCAGCGGCTCAATACGTCGCGAAACTTCTGCATCCTGCGGTCCTGTAGCCACGCTGTCCGGTTCATCGGCCCTGCTCCCTGCAGGGCCAGAAAACCGGACAACTCGTGTGCTACCTAACCCGGACAACTCGTCAGCTTACGACACTAACCCGATCTGAGAGTTGCGCTTTCCTGCCCTTCGGCATATACTGCCTCCTACAGGAGGGAGGGCTTTCCATGAAAGCAACGATCATCGGCATTGCAGTCCTTATCATGGCAACGACAACAGGCTTCGCCGTCGAGACCTGTAACCATTACTATGCTATCTGCGTGGAAAAAACTAAACAGCTTGGCCCCGCATGGCATGGCGAGGAGAAATGTAGGGCGGCGCGAGACCGAGCACGCAAAACTGGCGTCTTTATCTCGCCACACTACGGAATCACCAATCCCTGCAAGCCGTAACATGGTGCTGCCCGTGCTGCGGCGGACGCATGATCATCATCGAGACCTTCGAGCGCGGTTGCTCGCCCCGACATCAACCAAACGGTCCGATCAGGATCGATACGTCATGACCATGACGATCAACTCACGCCGCCGTATTCCTTCGCTTCGCTGGTTCTCAACCGGCTGCACCGCCGCTCGCACCAACGTCAAACCGTCATTCACAATGGTGCGCGAATCTCGCTCGATCGGCCTAGTACCCACTTTTCTTTGCAGGTGAGTCATGATTCAAGATCGGGATGATTCCCGAAGCAAGAGAAGTTCGGCTCAAGCCGAAGGTACGCAAGATGCTTGAGGCGCGCTGCCGAGCCCCGAGCACGCCGCAAGGCGAGATGAAGCGGGCGCGGATAGTGCTGCTGGCGGCTGATGGGCGCAGCACGCGTTCGATCGCAAAGGAAGTAGGCGTTCAGCCGCGCATCGTGAGCAAATGGCGGCATCGCTTTGCCGATCATGGGCTTGCGGGCCTGACCGATCGCCCACGCGCCGCCAAGCAGCCGATCTACGGCCCGGCGACGAACAAGCGTATTCTGGCGTTTTTGGATAAGCCGCCGCCCGCAGGCTATGCTCGCTGGACGGGTCCGCTGCTGGCGAAGGCGCTGGAAGATGTTGATGTTCAATATGTTTGGCGGTTCCTGAGGGAGCACAAGATCGATCTGGCGGCGCGCAAGTCCTGGTGCGAGAGCAACGATCCTGAGTTTGTGGCCAAAGCCGCCGATGTGGTCGGCCTCTACATTGACCCACCCGCCAAGGCGATTGTCCTCTGTGTCGACGAAAAGCCTTCGATCCAGGCGCTGGAGCGGGCGCAAGGCTATTTGAAGCTGCCGAATGGACGCGCCTTGACCGGGCAGAGCCACGACTACAAGCGGCACGGCACCACGACTTTGTTTGCAGCGCTCGAAGTCGCCACCGGAAGGGTCATTGCGGAACACTCGAAGCGGCGGCGCCGTGTCGAGTTCCTCGGCTTCATGAAGAGCGTCGTGGCTGCCTTCCCGGATCGCGAGCTGCATGTCGTCCTCGACAATCTCAACACTCATAAAAAGTGTGACCGCTGGCTCAAGAAACACCCGAAGGTGCACTTCCATTTCACGCCGACACGCTCGTCGTGGCTCAATCAGATCGAGACTTGGTTTTCTATCCTCCAAGGCCAATCGCTCACCGGCGCATCGTTCACCTCGGTCGAGCAGTTGCAGGAGCACATCGATGCGTTCATTGCAGCCTACAATGAGATGGCCAAGCCGTTCGCCTGGACCAAGAAGAAGGTCCGCCAGCGGCGATTCAAAAACCGCCGTATCACCCAGCTGTGATTCCGGGTACTAGCTCACCGCCGCAAATGTCGCTTTCCTGCGCGGCCTCGTCCTCGCCCCTGACAGCCGTCCAATGCACGCAATGGGGTCGATCGGATTCGCTCAGCGTGCCCTGGGCGATCAGCAAGTCGATCATCGCCGGCATGTGCTGCGGCTCGTAGCACCAGATGGTCCACTTGGATTCGCCCAGAAGCTCATTGGCAATGGCGAGCGCGCGCTGCGCACGGCGCTCGAAGCCGCGGGTCATGGAAGGTTCCGGTCGTGGTGGAAGGCGGCAGAGACGGTGCGAGGCCGTTTCTCGGGGGGTGAGTCCGATGTCCGCTCTACCCCCAATAACGTCCGAATTGCTGCGCCGCGATGGAATGTCGCGATGGGCCAGGGGAAACATGGCGTTGGCTGCGGCAATCCGTCCCGTTTTGCTGCCGCCCCTAGATGAACGCCGGTCTGGTCAATGGCGGAAGAGGTGACAATGCGAGTTGCCGCTGACGTCATTCCAGCAGCCGTTCACAAGCAGCCACGATCCCGATGGCATACTTGGATGCATATGGCATGTTCCTTCTCTCTATCACGGTAACGACTGCATTGAGGATCGCAGGAGTGGTTACGACCGGCACGCTAGCACCTGTCCGCGTCCTCGATGCATCGTTGCAATGCGGGTTGACAGCTACGAACGTAGTCGTACGGATGCTGCCTCTTGCAATTCTCAAGGTTTAGATGGCATTGGTGCAATTGTAGCTCCTTATTTACGCACTCGCGAGGGATGACTGGATGCTCCGGGGTCCCGCAGTCGGTCCGCGCAAGGCACATTCGGTACTCGGAATCACAGCCGTTGCAGCGGAGTCCCGGGCACTGTTTATGGATGCAGGTGTTCCTCTCCTGGTCGCAAGACCTCCGAAGTACCGGAGTGCACGCCACGGGCGTCAGTCGCTGCGAGCCGTGCGGCATATTCAAGCCACCCAGCGAGGTCCCCGCGGGAGCAGCGCTGCCCAACCAGGCTAAGGCGGCGAGCGCGAAAGCCAAGCATGTCAGCGAACGAAAGAAAATGCGGCTGTTCAATCCTGCGTACTCCTCATCGCTCTCACCGGCATCCCGCACAATGCGAACCGCGCCGACGTGCGGATGCCTGGTTGAATGGAAGGACGGCGGCTTCGCGAATAACAGCAACCTTATCACGCGCGCGCGGGCGTCGGTTGGACAACTTTGCGCATATTCCCGGCTTGGTGCCACTGCTGCACCGGCGCGGCTTCCACTTCCTCGACTATCGCGGGCACCTCTTTGCACAGCTTTGCATAGTTATTCCGCATCTGTTCATACAAGAAAATTGAAGCTGGTGATTCCTTGCTGGATCTTGAGGGGCTGGATTCGTGGGGTACCTGAATATACAAGCTCTATTACACTCCCTCTCAGTATCAGTGCATTTGTTGACACACGCATTATCTTGCGCCAGAGCGACAGTGTGGATGGCGACAAGCACGAGAGACACACCCAAAAATACCAATACGGCTCGCATCATGTTCTTCTCCAAGCACGATCCAATCGGCCCACCGCCCGCTCGATTCCGCTTGCCGAGACGCCAGCGTGCGCGCCCTTCCCTTTCGGAACGACCAACCGACCGCCGTTCCTTCGGTAGAACCTACCACGGCTCCGGATTGGCGGTTGGACAACTTTGCGTATTTTTCGGGCGTGCCGTCTTGCTGCACCGCCGCCGCGCCGCAGCCGGCGCCGAGCGGCACCGTGCTCCCGTGATGTCGCGGGCCCGCTCGATGCCGAGCGCGCCGATGTAGCCCCGAGCTGCTGCTCGCCGGCGTCTCCCGACCGGCATCGCGCGCGACCGCGCGGCCGGCCTTGCGGGAATGGAGCACGCCCGCGGCGCCTGCGGCTCACTCCTCCTTCACGCCGTAGGCCAGCTCATTGCCGCTCGCGCCGTAATACTTGTACGGCAGGAACTTGCCGGTCATGCCGATCCGGACGCGGTCGCCCTTGGGGTCGGGCTGGCGCGCGATCTCCATGTCGAAGTCGATCGCCGACATGATGCCGTCGCCGAACTCCTCCTCGATCAGCGCCTTCCAGGCCGGGCCGTTGACCATCACCAGCTCGTAGAAGCGGTAGATCAGCGGATCGGTCGGCGGCATCGGCGTTCCGGTGCCGCGCATCGGCACCTCGTTGAGCAGCGCCTGCTCCGCCTTGGTGAGGCCGAACAGCTTGGCGGCGTTCGCCGCCATCGGCTTGGTCATCTTCTGCTGGCCGAGGACGGCGCCGGCGATCAGCACCGGCGACATGCCGCCGATCTGCTCGCAGATGTATTTCCACGTCCAGCCCTTCTCGCGCTTGATGTCGAGAAGCTTCTCGCTCAGTCCGGCACGGGTCATGTCACGCTCCTTCGTCAATGGGCGGCGGCCTGCTTGCCTGGCGCAAATCCCGGCGAAGCGGCCGCCCGTTCGCCGGGAAGGATATGCCCGGTGCGGGCGGATTCTGCCGGGCGAGCGACGGCTCGGCAAAGCCGGGCCGCACGACCGCGACGTGGCGCGGGGTGCAGCGCGATCCTGGCGGACGCGCGCGCCTGAGGGAAGCCCTCACCCCGCCCGAGCTTGCACGCGCGGCCAGACCCAATAGCCCAGCGTCAGCGACAGCGCGCAGCCGATGACGGTGGCGAGCAGCCGATCCAGCATGATCGCGAGCGACGGCGTCCTGCCGAGGTCGAGCAGCAGCATGATCAGCGGCGTCATCAGCGCCGCATAGGCGGCGTAGTTGGCGACGCGCAGAACCGGCCGCGCCGCCGCGAGCGCGGCCACCAGGGCGATGAGGACGGGGAGCGGCGGCGACCACAGCAGCAACAGCATGGCCGCGAGCACGCCGGCGACCGTGCCGAGCGCGCGTTCGACCGTCCGCGTCATCGCCTCCGACATCTGCCGGCGCACCACGATCGCGACCGTCAGCGACACCCAGTAGGCGTGGTGGGTCGGCAGCAGCAGCGCGACGCCGGCGGCGGCCGCAAGGCACGACGTGATGCGCGCCGGATATTGCCAGCCCGCCCAGTGGCCGAGCGACTGGCGCCAGCGGCGGAGCTGGTCCGCAAGCGTGCGCTGGCGCGACGCGGCGGGCTTTTCCTGCGGCGCGACGGGGCGCGGCAGGATCCGTTGCAGCGCCAATGAAAGTCCCGCGGTCCAGGTCGCGCCGAGGAGAAAAAGGACCGCGAGCGCGATCGGCCTTGCGCCGGCATTGCCGATCCCGGTGCCGATGATGGTGAACAGGATGAACTGGGCCGCGATCAGCCCGAGCGGTCGATTGATGCCGCCGACGAGCGCCGCCACCGCCGCCAGCGCCGGAACCAGAAACAAGGCGATGCCGCCGAGCTGCGCGATCGTCGTGCCGGCCGCGATCGCGGCGGCACCGAAGACGGCCGAGCCCGCCATGCCGAGCGCGCGTTGGGCGTGCGTCGCCCCCTCGCCGCCCCGGCTCAGCGCCAAGGCGCCGATCGCGGCAGCCATGCCGAGCGGCAGCTGGCCGAGCGCCGCCGCGAGCGCGATCGGCCCGGCGAAACCGAGCGCCGCGGCAATAACCTGCGCGGCCGGCGGGGCGCCGCCGCGCGTCCAATGGAAAATGTCGGCGAGGAGCTTGCGCAGCACGTCTTCACCCGCCATTCCAGGCAAATGCCGGATAGCGCCCGAGCGGGGTCGCGTCCGGCCAGCGGCGACGCAATTGGGCGAGCCACCCCTGCGCACACGCGTCGATGCCGGGCAGCACGTTCGCGGCGGCGGTCATCGCGATGACGAAGTCGAGATACCACAGCAGCCGCCCGCGCACCGACCAGATGCCCCAATGGGTGTCGTCCTTGAGCGCCTCGTCGAGGCGCCAGGACAGGCAGGTGAACAGCCAGATCGTCGCGACATAGGCGATCTCCGTGCGGTAGGCATCGTCGTCGCGCGCGGGCGGGATCGCACGCGCGATCTCGGCCCGGTAGACCGCGTCGACGCGGCGCGCGACCTCGTCCGGGACGCGCCCCGCGCACCAGCAGGTGGGAAAGCCGATGCGCCAGTAGATGCCGTCGAGGAGCGCGTGGGCGGGGCGCGCGAACTCGTAGTCGATCAGCCGGATGCCGTCGTCGACGAGCAGCGCGTTGTCGGGGCATGGGTCGCCATGGGTGAGGCATTGCCACGCGCCCGGATCGGCGAGAAGCGACGACAGAAACGCCAGCTCGCTCGCCGGCGGCGCGCCGCCGATCAGGCGGACGACCGCCGCGGCATCCTCCTCGACGCGCCAGCCCGGCGGGCGGCGCGGCCGCCCGCCGCCGAAGATCGCCTCAAACGTCGCGTGATGGGCGTCGGCGCAGGCGGCCGTATCCGCATGCAGGCGGCCGAGCGCGGTGGCGTAGCGCGCAAGCGCCTGCTCGGCCTCCGCGGCGGTGCCTTCCAGCAGCACACGATCGAGCGAGCGCAGGTCGGCGCCGAGATCGGCGAAGACGACGAGCCCGCGCGCGACATCGCCGGCGAGCAGCGCCGCGCCGTGCCCGCGGCCGGGCGCGTGCGCCGCGATATACGCGGTCGCGGTCCACTCGCGCACGAGGCCCGAGCTTGCCAGCGCCTTGTCGTCGGCCGCATCGTAGCTCGGCGCACGCGTCATCTTGACGATGACGGAGCGGGCGTCGCCGTCGTCATAGGTCGCCCGGGCACGGGCGATGAAATTGCGCCGCTCCTCGCCGCTCACGGTCTGCACGTCGCTCAACGCGACGGTGCGGCCGGATGCGCGCGCGAGCGCCGCCGCCGCGCAGGCGACGATGTCGTCGACGTCGATGCTTTTCAGGTCCGCCATGCGAGGTGGTGACTCCCACAACAACCGACTCGTCATGGTGAGGAGCGCCGCCGCAGGCGGCGCGTCTCGAACCATGGGCCGAGCACGTTAACGGCTCCGCTTGCGCCCGCGGCCGATCCTTCGAGACGCTCGTCATCGCTGCGCGATGACGAGCGTCTCAGGATGAGGAAGAATGTGTGGCTGCAGCACCTCGCAACACCTGCGCACGTGCGCGCCCGCCATCAATGTTCCGGCAGCCCGGCCGCGATCTCGGCGCGGGTGATCCGGTCGGCCGCCTCGCGCCAGAGCGGGCTCGTGTTCGCGAGCGGCAGCCCGATATTGTCCGCGGTCGAGCCGGGGCGCAGCCGGAGGCCCGCCGCCAAGGCGGCTTTCGCCTCGGCGAGACGGCCGAGCCGCTGGTAGGCGCCCGCCATCAGCAGCTGGGTGCGTCCGGTGCCGGGCGTGATCGCGAGCGAGCGTTGCAGCCACGGCAGCGCCTCCGCGTCGCGCTCCATCAGCATCAGCACCATGCCGGCGCCAAGCAGCCAGGTCCAGCGCGACACCTGCGGCGTGTCGAAACGGTCGGCTTCCTCGAAGGTCGCGAGCGCCTCGCTGAAGCGGCCGAGCTGCGCCTGCGACATGCCCATGTTGAAACGCACGAGCCCGTTCCACGGATCGAACGTCAAGGCGTTGGCGCAGGCGACCAGGCTTTCGGCGAAATGGTTGGTCGCCGTCAGCAGGCGGCAGTAGCCTTCGAGCACCGGCAGATATTGCGGCTCGGACTTCAGCGCGCGCTCGAGCAGCATTCTGGCGCGCCTTTCCGCCGCGGCGCCTTCAGCCCCGCTGTACCAGCTCGTCTGGATCCCGCGCAGCAGCTGCGCGGCGAGCGCCGCCTCGAGGTCGACATTGTCGGGCTCGGCCGCGAGCCCCTTCTCCAGCATCGCCGTCGCGGCGGCGAAGCGTTCCCGGCTGGTGCGATTGATGTAGGCCGTCGCCTGCTCGACGATGATTTTTGCGCGCGATGCAGCCGCGCGGTTCTCGGCGCGCTCGCCGGGATAGAGCAGCGTATTGACGTATTGCGCGAGACCGTGACCGAAACCGCCGGCGAGGCGCGACTGCTGGAGCATCGCGTCGACGCCCGCGCTCGCGACCGCGACCGCCGCCGACCAGCGCACCTCGCCGCCCGCGATCGCCTGCGCGCGCAGCACCCAATTGGCGCTGTCCTTTTGCAGCCGTCCCTCGACCACGATGTCGGCGCGCGCCGGCGCGGCAACCGCCGTGGCGACCGACGCCGCGGCTGAACGCGCCGGCGGCGGCAGCACGCGGATGGTGTCGATCTTGGCCAGGCCCTCGATCACGTCGCCGGTGACATTGGCCGCCATCGCGGCGGATTGCGCATCGTTGCTCGCATCGACGATCGTCACCGCAACCGTCGGCGGCAGCGGCTGCGTCAGCATGCCGGGCCGCACGACGCCCGCCACGACCGCAAGCCCGAGGATGGCGCTGAGACCAAGCAGCGTCGCAGGGGCCGCGCGCGGCGGAAGCCGCATCGTCCTTGGTATCTGCGCTGTCGCGTCGCGCGGCGCGGGCTCGGCTTGACCCACCGTGCTTGCCGCGTCCGCGGCACCAGCCGGCGCCCGCGCCACCTGCGTCACCTCGGCGTCGAACAGATAGCCGCGGCCGGTGACGAGCTTGATGAGGCGGCGCTCGTCGTCGCCGAGCGCGGTGCGGATTTCGCGGATGCATTGAAAAAGGCTGTCTTCGGCCACGTGGACGTCGGCCCACACCGCCTGCATCAGTTCCTGCTTGCTCAGCACGCGCCCGGCATTGGCCACGAACAGCCCGAGCATGGCAAAAGTTTTCGGCCGCAGCCTGATCGGCGCGCCATCGGCCCCGCGCAGCTCGGCGCGGAACTCGTCCAGCTCGAAACCGGCAAACCGCAGGACAGTCACGTTCGGTCGCTCGGGGGTGATAATGGGCGTCAGATATCAGGAATGACGCGGAAAGTCACCGGCGCGCCCCCCGCAACACACTCCTCCTCATGGTGAGGAGCGTCGCGCAGCGACGCGTCTTGAACCCATGGGCCGCGGGCGCAAGCGGCGCCGCTTGCTTGCTGGGCCCATGGTTCGAGACGCGCGGCCTGCGGCCGCGCTCCTCACCATGAGGATTCATATTTGGCCCTCACGCCGCCGGCAGCACCAGCTCGGCGCGCAACCCGCCGATCGGCGCGTTCGACAGCGTGAGGCCGCCGCCGTAGAGGGCGGCAAGCTCGAGCACGATCGAGAGGCCCAAGCCGGAGCCGGGCTTGCTCTCGTCGAGGCGCTGGCCGCGGCGGGCGACCTGCTCGCGCTCGGCGGGGGAGAGGCCCGGGCCGTCGTCGTCGACGGCGATGCGGATCACCGGCTTTGCCGGCGTGCCGTCGCCGCGCTCGGGCACGACCTCGACGCAGACGCGCGCCTGCGCCCACTTGCAGGCATTGTCGACCAGGTTGCCGAGCATCTCTTCGAGATCCTGGCGCTCGCCGCGGAAGCGCACGCCGTCCGGCGCCTGCACGTCGATCGCGACGCCGCGCGGGTGATAGATCTTCTCCATCGTGCGGGTCAGCCCGGTCACCACCGGCGCCACGTCGGTGACGCTGCCGACGATCTTGGTGCGCGCCGCGATGCGGGCGCGCTCGAGGTGGCGGGCGACCTGGTCGCGCATGATGTCGATCTGCTCGCGCACCTTGCCGGCGAGCGGATCGTCCGGGCGCGCGGTCGCCTCGTTCATCATCACGGAGATCGGCGTCTTCAAGGCGTGCGCGAGATTGCCGACGTGGGTGCGGGCGCGCTCGACGATCTCGCGGTTGGCGTCGATCAGCGCATTGGTCTCGCGCGCGAGCGGCTCGATCTCGACCGGGAACTCGCCGGCGAGGCGCTCGGCGGTCCCCGCCCGGATGGCGGCGAGGCGCTGCGAGATGCGCGCGAGCGGCGCGAGGCCGAAGCGCACCTGGAACATGGTGATGAGGATGAGCACGGCGGCGAGCAGCACGAACGTGATGGCGATGGCGCGGTCGAACGAATGGGTATCGTCGTCGATCTCAGCCGAGTCGCCGGCGACCGCGACGAGGTAGTGGCCCTCGTCGCCGAGGTCGACGGTGCGCTCGATCATGCGCAGGCGCTGGTCCTCGGGCCCCGCCACGTAGGCGCGGCGCACGCCGTCGTCGCCCGCCGGCACGCCCTTGTCGGCGAGATGCGGCAGCCCTGAATCCCACAGCGAGCTCGACGAGCGCACCTCGGGCTTGTCGACGTTGAGCTTGGTCACCTGCCAGTACCAGCCGGACAGCGGCAGGGCGAAGTTCGGCTCGCTGAGCGATTGCGACATGCGCTCGCTGGTCACGTCGGGCGCGTCGACCTCGGCAACCAGCGTGCGCAGGAAGCTGTTGAGCCGCGCGTCGAACGAGCGCTCGACCGCGTCGCGATAGAGCGAGGAGAGCACGAAGCCGGTGACCAGCAGGATCACCACCGTCCAGGCGGTGGCGGAAACGAACAGGCGCAGGGCGAGCGAGTTAGCGCGCATCGCTCGGCGGCGAGAGCAGGTAGCCGAGCCCGCGCACGGTCTGGATCACGTCGACGCCGAGCTTCTTGCGGATGCGGCCGACGAACACCTCGATCGTGTTCGAGTCGCGGTCGAAATCCTGGTCGTAGAGATGCTCGACCAGCTCGGTGCGCGAGACGACGCGGCCGGTGTGGTGCATCAGGTAGGCGAGCAGGCGGTATTCGTGCGAGGTGAGCTTCACCGGCGTGCCGTCGACCGTGACGCGGCCGGTGCGCGAGTCGAGCCGCACCGGCCCGCACAGGAACTCGCTCTTGGCGTGGCCGACCGAGCGGCGCAGCAGCGCGCGGATGCGGGCGAGCACCTCCTCGAGATGGAACGGCTTGGCGACGTAGTCGTCGGCGCCGGCGTCGAACCCCTGCACCTTGTCGCTCCAGCGGTCGCGCGCGGTCAGCATCAGCACCGGCATGGCGCGGCCGGCGCGGCGCCAGGCCTCGAGCACCGAGATGCCGTCCATCTTGGGCAGGCCGATATCGAGGATGACGGCGTCATAGGGCTCGGACTCGCCGAGAAAATGCCCCTCCTCGCCGTCGAAGGCGCGGTCGACGACGTAGCCGGCGTCGGTCAGCGCGGTCGCGAGCTGCCGGTTGAGATCGGGATCGTCCTCGATGACGAGCAGGCGCATGCCTCAAGATTCCTTCGCCTCGGATTCTGACTCAAAATTACGCTCGGGTTCTCGCTACTCTCTATACCCATGACTATGACCATGACCGTCACCACTGAGGCGGCCGCGCGAAGCGCGGCCCTCGAAGGGCCGCGGTGGTCCCGCGTGCGCGCTTGCAGCGCCACCTCGGCCGATGATCCTTCGAGGCGCGCCTGCGGCGCGCACCTCAGGATGACGGCTTTGGCTTATTGATTTTCGGCCAGGCCCTCCTGCTCATTTTGCCTTTTTCTCGTCCCTGCCGACTTTTTTCTCGTCCTTACCGACTCTTGCGTGCGGATGCGCGGCGATCACCGCGCCGTTGGCCGCGTCAACGCTCGCCACGGCCACCTTGCCGTCGTGCGCCAGCACCGTGAGCAGATAGACCAGGTGTCCGGAATGCTCGCACAGACGAGCGTTGATCACCTCCCCGTGTTTCCTCACCGCCCGCATCGCCCGCGACAGCGGGACGACCGCATGCGCCGCGGTCTTCAGCCGCTGCTCGGCGCGGGTCAGGCACCGGTCGGCCGCCGCGGCCGCCGCGGCCGAGCCGGCGGCGCCGAGCACGAGGAGACCAGTCAACAAGGTTCGTCCCAGAATCATCGATCCCCCGGCCGTGCCGGCAGGTTACGGGCCCAGTTGGTCAAGACTGCGGCATAGCCGACTCTGCAAACCCGCGAAAGGTGGCGAAGTCATCGACGCCCAGCCGCGGGGCGCGCCACCGGTTGACGGCGGCGCCCTCGTCGCAGAAGCCGAGCGCGATGCCGCAGAACAGGATGTGGTCGGCCGGCAGGTCGAGAAAGGGCGGCACCGTCTTGTGCCAGTGCGTCCACGCCTCCTGGGCGCAGCCGTGCAGGCCGTGCGCGCGCGCGAGCAGGAGGACGGTCTGGATGAAGCCGCCGAGATCCGACCATTGCGGCGGGCCCATGCTGCGGTCGATCGACACGAACAGGCCGACCGGAGCGCCGAAGAATTCGAAGTTGCGCGCGTATTGGGCAAGCCGCGCCGGGCGGTCGTCGCGCGCGACGCCGAGCGCGGCGAAGAGCAGCGCGCCGACCTCGCGGCGGCGCGCGTAATAGGGCTCCTTCAGCGGGTCGGGATAGATCCGATATTCGGCGCCCTCCCCGCGCGGCAGCTCGGCGTCGCGCGGGCGGATCAGCGCCTTGACGGCCTCGAGCGGCTCGCCGGCGAGCGCGTCGACGCGCCAGGGCTGCAGGTTGCCGCCGGACGGCGCGCGCGCCGCGCGATCGAGGATGTCGCGCACCACCGCGAGCGGCACCGGGACGGGAAGGAAGGCGCGGCAACTGAACCGGCTGGCGACCGCCTCACGCACGTCCATCAAGTCCCTCCGATTTGGCGAAAGATCGATGCGAAGTCTCGCGCGCCGATTGACGCCGCGCCAACCGTTTCGGTGCCTAATCTAGGTAATTCTACTAAACCCGGCGCGACGCGTGGCGATGAATTCGCTCGTTTTCCAGTGCCCGCAGACCGGTCGGCCGCTCGACACCGGGCTCGACATCACGGTCCATCGCGCCGGCCTGCAGAGCGTGCAGCCGATCACGCTGCTCATGCACTGCCCGCTGTGCGGCCACCGCCACGTGTGGAAGCTCGCCGACGGCTGGATCCGCGAACCGCGCCGCGGCCAACGCACCGGCGAGTGGCGGGAGGTGTGAACTGCCGCGTGCAGGTGACGGGCGGATGCCGGCCTCGTATAATTCGCCGGCAATCACAGGTGGGGGATAACGACATGACCATGCACCTGCCGGCGCGCCGGGCGTTCGTCGCGAGCGGGCTCGCCTTCTTCCTGACCGGGCTCGCGGCGCATGCCCAGGGAGAGGGGCTCACCCGCGAAAAGCTCGACTCGCTGATCCAGAAGGCCCTCGCCGAGCCCGACACGACGCCGATCGCGCGACCCGCGATCCTCGGTTTCCTCGAGCCCAAGCTCACCACCAAGTCGATCGAGCGCGGCGATGCCACGCACAAGCACGGCTTCATGGTCGTCATCCCGCGCCACGAGGACGGACTGATCTTCTTCGAGGGCAAGGACGCCGATCCGTTCTTCTTCGCCATGCATCGCACCGGCGAGCACCTCAACCGCGTGGCGAGCGCGATCAACCGCAACGGCGAGCTGTCGAACTGGTCCGGCCCCGACGCGGAAGAGAATTTCGCCAGCCAGAAGACGTTCTGGGCGGGCGAAGCGTAAGGTAGGGCGCTTGCGCCCCCTCTCCCCCTTCAGGGGGAGAGGGTCGGGGTGAGGGGGCGCTTCAGCAAACTCCGACGCTGCGACTCGCGGATA
>Ga0335081_10013579_pt1 | contig 13166 bp, 8 predicted proteins | sample Lox_Sample_35_FD_206713 | JGI IMG/M metagenome (GOLD analysis project Ga0335081, IMG submission 206713) | Soil microbial communities from Loxahatchee National Wildlife Refuge, Florida, United States - Lox_Sample_3.5 | ecosystem: Environmental > Terrestrial > Soil > Wetlands | place: USA: Florida...
CAAATAGTTAGACAATGCTGCTTGAATCGCATCCAGCTGTTTGAGAGCCTTAAGAAACAGGATCATCGACAAGTAATTATGGAAGAAGGTAAGCAGGGCGAGCCCGATCCAGGTCTGGAGAGTGAAATGAGGAATGGCCGCGAACACTCTGGGTTCCTGGGCCAAAGTCAACGGAGTCATGACGAAGAACATCGCCAGGTACGTGAAAAATAACATTTCTGTCGGAGAGTAGCGTTCTAATACCTTCTTGCCGTAGGAGTTGTAAAACGCGCTGCCGAGAGTGCCCGCGAAGATCAAGAGATTCCCGTACAGATAGCCCTTGCCGAAGTTCAGGGTTCGAAAATCGATATCGGAGCACATGAGCACACCGATGATGGCCAAGCCGAAGCTGGCCCATCGTATGGTGGTCATTCGTTCGTGCAGAAAAAGAAACGCCAGGAACGCGGTTGACACTGGTAATGTCAACATGAGTAGAGCAGCATTACTGGCTAGAGACATGCGCGTACCCCAGGTGATAAGTACCTGCCCCGGGAACACGCCCAGCACCGCCAGCAAAAGGAAAATCAGAATATCGCTGCTTCGCCAGTCCCGGTTTCCGGCATGTTTCGCCTCCGATCGAACCAGCGGATAAACCATTAAGGTGGCCAAAGTCATGGGACCCCAGACGGTGAACAGGGAGCCGACCTGATCCTCGACCAATTTGATACAGGTGAACTGCAGTGCCCACATGAAATTGCAGCTAAGTAGAAGCAGCCAGGAGCGCATGGGTCCTCAGTTCAACATTTCACTTAGCTGGTTCCGGATCTGTTCCAGCGTGACATCGATGTCGGCGGCAGTGTGAGCAAAAGAAATGGAACATTGCTTCGCGGCAAGTGGGAAGAAGTAGACGCCAAACTCGATCAGTTTCCTGCGCAGGGTCTCATCCAAACTGAATTCGTGGTGGGCCGCAAGGTCGTGCCAATCTTTCGGGCAATGGTCCATGAAATAGATGCAGAAAGCAGACCCTTGCCTGGCCACGACGGCCTCAACACTCAAAGCACGGAGGATTGTTTCCAGGCCGATTTGCATTTTTTGCCCCAACGATTCGACGTGCCGATAGACTTCCCCATCATTCACGAGCAGCCGCTCGATCGTGGCAATCGCGGCTGCGGTGGGTACAGGGTGCGCATTGTACGTCCCCGCCAGGAGAACTCGCTTCGAAGGGTTGGGATGAACAAACCACTCCATCAATTCCTTCCTTCCCCCGAGCGCGGCGATAGGGTAGCCGTTAGCCATGGCCTTGCCAAATACGACCAGGTCCGGGGTCACGCCAGCAATCTTCGCATAGCCGCCGAGCCCGTGGCGAAAGCCTGTCTTAACTTCATCAAAAATGAGGATCACGCCATAGCGATCAGCCAATCGACGCAATCCCTGGAGATATCCGGTTTCGGGTTTGATGATTCCGACATTTTGCAGAATCGGTTCCGTAATCAGCGCCGCCATGGAATATTTCTGACAAACGTACTCTACTGATTCAAGATCGTTGAAGTTGATGGGGTGAACAAGCTTCTGATGCTCGGGGGGAATTCCGGCGCTAATCGGAATGTAAGGGTATTCACCGGGAGAGACCCTCGCGCCGATCACATCCAGAGGCGTCATTAGATTGCACGAGACATCGTCATGCCACCCGTTGTAACCACCCTGCATAACGATGATGTGATCTCTTCCCGTGACCGCACGAGCTAAGCGAATCGCCTGATAAGTAGCTTCGCTGCCAGTATTCAAGAATTGGACCGACTCCACAGCTGGTATATGGCGGCAAATGAGCTCGGCTAGTTGCCCTTCCAGTTCGGTCGTTCCCGAACCATACAGGCTGGCGCCTTTCCGCAGCACAGAGATGACCGCGTCGGTAACGTACGGATCATTGTGTCCCAAGAAGTGCGGAGCAAAAGCAGCATGGTAGTCGATATACTTATTCCCGTCCGCATCCCACACATACGCCCCTTGGCCTTTGATGAAAACAATCTCGGGCTGCACGGCCCGGTTCACGGATACCACGCCCCCCGGTATGAACATCCGATTATGCTTAAGAATTTTCGACGATTTCGCATGCATCGCCAGAACGTCGGTCTCCATCACGGGCTCCTTCGTTATTCTCTATTTCCTTCTCGGTAGTTGGACTCTTCCAAGCCAACGAGCTAGTGCTCCTCCAGGATCCTTTCTAATGGCGGTAGAACGTCTCCTTCGTGAGAGCTATCCGAGAATTGCTGCAATTGCTGCTGGCACCTTCGCCAATACTGGTATTCGGCATCCCATCTTCCCAGTGCCGAAGCGAGACGGTAGGGAGAATACTCATCCAGCCACTCCGCACGGTAAAGTGGGCGCAGTTCTGTAATCGCGTCCATCAGGTCCACGATGCGGGAATGATCCTGGTAAACCACCTGAGATTCCCATTCGTTCCACCACTTGTCGGCATCAGGACGGGTGGTACCGATTCGTCCCCACAGAGCAACTAGCTCTGGAGGTGTTTGGAACTTCTTCCCGGCGTAGTCGAGCAGCCGAGCCCCCACCAAAAGGCTATGCAACGTTGTGGGATCCGCACCTGAAGTCAAAGCGTGATCAAGGTGAGTCTCGGCTTCTTCGGCCAGCAGGCGTGTCTGCTGCAAGTGTCCTTTGTTGGGCGCTAAGTTCTTGAAATAGGTTGGGAAAAACGGGTCGTTCCACAAGGCAAATTGTGTGGACTCGCCCAGGACCTTTTGCAACTCGGTTTCAGACTGAGAAAGCTTTTCGAGGGCCGTAGCTACATCCGCAGAAACATCCTCCGGATAGAATATCCGCGCATAGTCCGTGAAAAAATGTGCCCTGTCGATGGGCGTAGGTTGCCACGCTGCTGCAGCACCATAAGCCATCCCCGGAAGGGACATGCGCAGCAAGACCTGGCCATCATCCGCCCAAATGGAGTTGATGACGCCCAATGCGTTCGACTTTCGCCCAGCTGCAATAAAGGTGTCGATATTTTCAAAACTGGTGTCGAAGTCGGGAGCAATCTGGGCCCAACTGGTTACGCCGGGTTGCACGAAATGTGGCACCGCCTTTGCCATTAGAGGTCCCAGCCAATGTTTGTACTCTCTGTCGTTAGGATCAGCGCTGTAGTACCAAGCGACCGCGATAAGACCGTGTGGCAATTCTCGAACTATGTCCGGATATCTCACCATGATGTCTGCCCAGGCCATCACCTGCTTACCGCGTTGCTGGAAGAGCCGAGTAACATCCGTAAGCTGCTTAACAAACAATCGCGTTGCCGAAGCAGTCGCGCCCTGCTGCTTCACCGCCATCTCAATTTGAAAGGTCTCGTCGAATCCGATGCTGACGAAAGGACTCGGAAACAGATCGGCCAGCTGGTTGATCCAATTGCTCAAAAGGGGCATCACCGCGGGGTTGCTTGGGTCGAACTCGACTCCGTGCGGCAGGTCAGAGAGTTGGGAGTACTTCTCCACTCGAAAGAGGTCGTGCAGATGAGCGTAGAGCTCCAGGTTGGGGATGACGTCAATGTGCCGCTCACGGCCGTACGCTATGATTCGCCGTACCTCATCCTTGGAGAGTCGCCCTTCCGGATTGAGCAGCGGAGATCCGTCAAGCTCAATACTGGCTTCGCTGTAAAGGTAGTACTGGTTGGCCTTCCAGCGGGCAAGGAAGTCGAGTTGTCGCTTGATCTCAGACTCGGTGGGTAGAGGTCCATGGCTCATGTCTACCATGGTTCCCCGGTACGCTAGCGATGGCCAGTCGTGAATTTCCACTTCCGGAAGGGCCGCCTCCGCCGCGTCTCCTTCGATCAACTGGCAGAGAGTTTGTACTCCATAGAACAAGCCGGCCGATGACGTCGCTTGGACTTCACCTCTCTCGGGTGTCATTTTCAAAGTGTAGGCTTCGCGGGACGCGGGCCCGGGACGTTCGCCGGGAAGCGGTAACGCACCGACATCGGCGGTCCGTTTAAGCAGAATCAACGTACTTCCAGCTTCGCCTTGGGAAACGCGAACGGGTTCTTTTGCTGCAGCGGAAAGGCAACTCGACAACCGCTCCGCAGCGAAGCGATCCTCAATGCCCGGATCCGCCAGCAAGCGAATGCCCAGGCCTCGTACTCGAATCCGATGCGGCCCATACTGTATCTGCTGGGGTTGAGGCAGGAGCACGTTGTGTCCTTCGCTTGCCCATGCGGCCACCAAGAAAGAGGTATGCAAAATCAGGGGGCCAAGCGACCAGCGCACTAAGACTCGTGTTCTCAAGGCCGCCCCTCTCTGGTATCGTCTTGTCTGAACGCCGGCTGCCATAAATTAGGCACCCCGTTTTAGTTGGAGCATCACCACACCATGCTGGGGGACGGTCGCGGTGTACTTCTCCTGGAACTGCCCCAGATCCTTTTTCGCCCAGAGGTCCCGAATGGCAACGGAGTTACCCAGACCGACATCCCGAAAGTCTACGGTCACCGGCATGGTTCCCCAGCCACGGTTAAATAGGCCTACCGCGGTGCTCCCGTCCTTTAGCGGCTTGATCCATACTTCTAAGGGACCTTCCTGCTTGAGGCGGTGACCCTGAATGCCAAGTGAGTCTTGGTCAACGGCTATGACTTCCGCATTAATGAGCATATCCCGCGTCTCACTGTCCATGGCTGCGAGATTATTGCCCGTAATAAGCGGAGCCGCGAGAATACACCACAAGCTCATGTGTGTCCGATACTCGTCCGTGGTCATGCCTCCATTACCAACTTCGAGCATGTCGGGATCATTCCAGTGTCCCGGCCCGGCGAACTGCTCAAGCCCATTCTGCCCAAACCCGAGTTCGGCCATCGTGTAGAAATCGTCGCGAATATCATCATCCGTACGCCACAGGTTGCCACCCACGGATGCACCCCACTGCCAGCCTTTCTGCATACCGTATTGGCAGAGAGCGTAAACCATAGGACGGCCGGTTTTTTTGAGTGCATCACCCATCTTCTTGTACGCGACAACTTGATCACCCATTCCGTCATAACTGCACAGGTCATATTTCAAGTAATCCATTCCCCAAACAGCATAAGTCTGGGCGTCCTGTTCTTCATGACCGTAACTTCCCGCATAACCCTCGCAGGTCTTCGGGCCAGGCGAAGAATAGATTCCAATCCTCAAGCCTTTGCTATGCACATAGTCAGCCAGTGCTTTCATGTCGGGAAACTTTGCGTTGGGACGAATGTACCCTGCCCCGTCACGGGTCCCTTGCCAACAGTCATCGATCAGAACGTACATGTATCCGACCGCTTTCATTCCGGTAGTTACAAGCGCATCAGCCTGAGCCCGCACAATGGTGTCGCTAACTTGGCACGCAAAATGATTCCAACTGTTCCAGCCCATGGGCGGCGTGCGGGCCAAAGCAGAATCTTGCGCCGATATCACACTCCCCGACAGCAGGCTCAACAGAATGCAAAAAGTGCGGGATCTGATTCTCATGCTGATTCCCCGTCCGAAACCAAATCGAGATCAAGACCTTCCATTGACGATTGATGAGCCCTTGAATGCCGGCTATTCCCATGGCGGGCCGGCACGGTGAAGCGATCGATCACGCTTCCTGGCGTGCACTGGACGTCATTTTTCCCGCCACCCGCTGGGCCGCATACGAATTCTCCGCGGATCTCGTTTCGTATGAAGTGTAGCTTTAGAACACCAAAATGCATGGCGCGATAAGCCGACCACCAGGGTTTCGGGCACACGCGGAACAAGCAAGAGGTCGGATTCTCTTCGAGCTCTGAACCGCCGGTTCCAGCTGTGACGTGAACGAGACCGTGCTGGGCAAGACTGCGCTCGTAATTATGGCTGTGCCCGTTGAGGTTGAGGACGTACTTGGGGTGCCTCGCAAGACGCTCCAGATACTGCCTCAAAACCAAATCACCGGAATGGTAACCGGAGGAATAAGCCGGTCGATGCCCGAACGTCACGACAAAGTTGAGATTGGGATCCTGCTCCGCTTGATCCATCAAATCTGCCGCTTTGCTGTACCAATCGGAAAATGTTTCTGCGTTGTAAGGCTCTGGATACGCGATGAAACGGACATCTCCATAGTCGAACCAATACCAGTCCTTGCCGCAGCAACCCTGGCGCGGGGAACCGGTTGACATTTGCTGATGGGGCAATTCGAAACGACCCTTATAGTTCCTCAGATCATCTTTTGCAGCAATATCCCACTCATGGTTGCCCCACGCTGGCATATACGCGGTGTTTTGGGACCACACCATTACATCGTTGAAATGCTGATCGACAGACGCCTGTCCGGTTTCGTTGCCGTAGGTTAGATCCCCGAGAACCAGGACGAAGTCTGGCAGGTCGTCGGCGATGAGGCGTTGAACACCTGGAACGCAAGCGAAAGAGTTAGAACCACCGATGTCGCCCTCAGCATCGATGGTGAATTGCGCAGGGCCGGGTTCGGGTGGCATGCGAAAAGTTCGGTCGGGGGCCAAACCAATCGAGTAATGGTAAACGCCACCTGGTTGCAAGCCTGTCAGCTCGGCTTCCCAGAATGGCCCGGAAGACGAGAACGGCATAGGACTTGGAGGTTGCGCATGGGCGATGGCTCCGTAAGCCGTAGTTAAGCCATAACGAACCTCAGTCGTCGTACCCCGCCAATTGAAGGTGGCCGAGTTTGGTCCAGTGAATGTCCAGTGAATTTCGTCGGCCGTGCCGGTCGCGGTGGAATCCACAGTTTGTGGAGGACCAACAATCGCGGCGATTGTACCGACCCATATTGTCATCGACAAAAGTTTGCCTGGCACGGTTCGTATATCCCGCCCCACTACGGGTTGCGGGGAGGTCTTAAGCCTTAATGAAAATTTTGCGTTTGTACATCCAGAACAGGATGAGCCATTCGACCGCAAGGACCGCAATCTGTTGGAACAGTAATCCGGAATTCGGCAAAGCCCGCGCGATTCCCTGCGTGAAAACGTCGACAATTGGGTCAAGGTGAATCAGGCTGCTAAATATGTAAATGAAAATGGCGTTCATCCCGATCACGGTCAAAAAGAATGCCCATCTTCGATAGCCTCGGATGTCAACAAGCCAATAAAAGAGCAGAAACATGAGGCACGCCCAACCAGCCGACACCAGACCGTAAGAAGTCGTCCACATCTTCATGACGATCGGCACAACCGGGCTTATTGCAAAACCAGCGGCGATGCACCCAAGTCCTATACCGCCAATGAGCTTGGCCTTACTTTCTTTCGAGCCGGGGGTGATGAGCAATTCACCAATGAGCAGACCGAGAAGCGTAGTCGAAATGGTTGGTATCGTGCTCAGGACCGTCCCCCAGCCCTCGTCTGCAAAGGGCCAGCGATCCCAGTGAACCTGGCCGAGCAGTGCGATATCGACCCAGTGAACCAGGTTATGATTGAACTGATAGCTGCCCGCCGCTATGCCGGGAGCGGGAATAAACGCTAACACAAGCGCATAGCCGGCGAGGATCACTGCACCGAGTACGGCCTGGAAACGCCAAGACTTGCGGACTACCAGCATCGCCACAAAATAAGCGATCGCGATCGGTTGCAGAGCGCTGCTCAACTCAATCAGGTACGGCGAACCAATCAAGACCGACTCACGCAGCGAGCCAAGTAAGAAGAGAATGAGGGCTCGTTTTGCGGCGTGAACCAGCTGTTGCTCATAGGTCTGGGTAAGCGAACGCTTAGCAAGCGAAAACGGCACCGAGACTCCGACCATCAGCATGAAGGAGGGCCAGATACAGTCATAAAAGCGGAGCCCCCGCCAGGGTGTATGGTTGAGTTGGTAAACGATGGCATCGACGATTCGATTGTGTCCCAAGGCCGCTAGACCTGCCATCAATCCGTCCCCGCCAATGATCCAGAGCATGACGAAGCCACGAAAGGCATCCAGCGAGCCTAACCTCTCAGGGACTCCGGGGAGGGGTTTTCTTTTCATCTCAGACTCACTGGTTGGAGAAGTTTGGGCAGCTGCAGCGGGAACTGATACGAGGTTTGTCATCTCTTCCTCCAATCAGGGGCCACAATTACTCGTGGCGATCCGATTCCCCAATTGCTCGCGAACCGATTCCAGTAAGGTCTGATCTCTGGTCCAGTGTGTCCAATCCCGGCCGACTTTTAAGGCCTCAGCCAAAGCAAAAGCACCCTGACCACAATTCTTGAGCAGTTGCACGTATTCGTAGTCCTCGACCCCGTCCCTCAGATATTTGAGACGCATGGAAGGGGCGACGCCTCTAAGCCCTGCAGGCCCACCGGGGTAGACCAGCACTCCTTCTCCGGGATAATCAGGGTTCTGATTGCCTTGGGGGCTTTCCCACGGGTCAGCGGACCAGTCGTCCACACTCCAGTAAAGCAGTCCGGTTAATCCCAGGCTCTGGCTAATGAAGCCGGCCTGGATACGATAGTTGATCGGCAGGAAATCCAGCTCCCACTTCGGAGAATAGGAGTCTTGCACAAGGGCGTTATACGACCACGCTTTGTCCCCCTTTTGCAGGACATGAGTCACGCGCGGAGGGGAAAAGGATTGAGCATCGTCGTAGGCGAACGGGAGCATCGTCCAGATATCGACCGCAGATCGGCCGTTTCCCAAACCGTCGTCGTAAAGTTGTGGCACTGGTTCCTGGGTTACCAGGTTCTTGACATTGGCTCGATGTAAGTGCCGTGCCCAAGCGATCATGGCACCATAAAAGGAGGGGCTGGTGCAGCTACTTTCGGGGTCTGCCGATTCGTCGTACAGGTATAAGTCGGGTTGATGGAGCGCCTTGGCGCTTTCTATGGCTTGAACGGAAGGGACCGCAGACATCTCGCACTGGCCATAAGAAACCCCACTAAAGAAACCGAGGTCTGTAGCGTTCAGTCCATACTGTTCGATGAATTTCTTCTCGCTGGACGGATCCACGGCGTCCGGCATAATCCGGTTTCTCAGAAGCTCTTCATTAACACCGGCTACAGGTTTGCCGCCGCCATTGAAACTGGATTTGAGAGATGGCTCGAGCGGCAAACTGAATCCCCACACCTCTATACAAATCTTGCCCTCGAACGATCCTTGATCGCTGGTAACAGCGTAAGTACCCCGGTATCGGCTGGGCACCGTGCCCCAGGGCACGAAGACATCAACCCAGAAGACCGCATTGCGACCGGCCGCCAAGTCGAAGGATACCGCTCTGAATTTGGCGTCCACCGGCGGTTTGGCTGTGGCGGGATCAAGGAACGGAATGAGCGCATCGGGAAACCTCCGAATGTTTGTGATTGGAAGATTGGGCGGTCCGTTGTAGGTCGGGCTGTGGTGCTGTACGGTTACGTACCATTCCCGATAGAGAATCAAGTTTGCTCGGGAAAGCACTTCGCCTTGCGGCCCCACCAGCTCGGAAACTGAAAAACCGACATTCGTGAGGCCACCGCTAGGAGCCTGTACCGCAACCTGGAAGGATCTGTACTCTCCTCGTGCCGTATGGACGAATACGTTGCTTACGGCACCAAGTGCGTCGTTCGGGCCCACCCGATGCAAGGAACTTGGCACGGCCCACACGATGGGCATCGCACCAAAGGCTCTGCAGCAAAAAAGCATCCAGGCTATCGTCAATGATGCTGCTTCTTTCATTTTTCATCGGCACCTGCGGAGATGGCTCGGGCCAGAGCTTTCAGGCACCGTTTCCCTTGCTGATCATTCCCCTAGCTCCTTGCCGGTGACGATCACCTGTTGAACCTTTTTGGGCACGTTGAGGTGGTTGGTGGTCAACTTCACGGCCTCTTTCAACCGCCTCGATGAGCCTGAGCTGATAGGTGTCACGGGACTGAAATCGATAATCAGCACGCAGATACCGGCGGCTGGGAGCGATGTGATCGAGGTGCATTGGTTGTTGCCGGAGGCCTGCGGGAAGTCTGGTGGATAGGTCAGAGCGGAAAACTTCAGCGCAGCGTTGCCTACGTTTTCGACCTGTACCGTCTTCGGACTGTCCTGGCTTGTCGAGTTGATCTTCGTGGGATCGAACTCCAACAACGGCGTATCTGCGCGGTCGATTTTCGTCACATGGTCGCTGAAAGTGTTGGCTACGTAAATGTTGCCGGCTCCATCCAGGGCCACGCCGTTGGGGACGTCGAATCCAGTGCTGACGGTGCTCTGGATGCCGTTTGGGGTTACTTCATACACCGTGTCGGTGGCAGAATCAGTGATATAAACGTTGCCGGCCGCATCCACGGCGACGGCTGCGGGACTGATAAGCCCGCTCCCCATCATGGTCTGCTTGCCGCCCGGCGCTACTTTGAACACCGTGGCATCGAAGGTATCGGCCACGTACACATTGCCGGCCGCATCCACGGCCACACCGGCGGGTGTGTTGTATCCGCTGCCTACCATGGTTTGCGCGCCGGCCGGCGTTATCTTAAACACCGTGGGAACGAAAGGATCGCTCACATAGATGTCACCGGCTCCGTCCACGGCCACGCCAACCGGGTAGGAGAAATTTCTTCCGACCATGCTTTGCATGCCGCCCGGTGTCACCTTGAATACCGCGTCGGCTTGACTGTCCGTGATATACACATTGCCCGCTCCATCAACCGCGACATCTTCCGGCACCCCTAGCCCAGTACCTACCGTGGTTTGAGTTCCACTGGGGGTTATCTTGAACACCTCTTCGAGGCCAATGTCGGTGACGTACACATTGCCCGCCGCGTCCACCGTAACACCTTGGGGACTGATATATCCGCCGCCCACCTTCGCCTGTGCAGCAGATGGGCTGAAAACCACCTGCGGTCCGGTTCCGAGCCCGAAAATCAGTACCGTGGCCAGCGCGGTGCTGGTTTTGGCGGCACCTGAATAGAACACCACTGCACCCCGGCGCCGGCCGGCTACTAGGGGTTTGAACCTCACATTGACCACGCACTTGGTGGCCGTGCTATACGTCATCGCCGTGCAAGTGCTGCCCGTGCTTTGCGCAAAGTCCTTGTTCGCGATGCCAGTGGTCAACACGGCGATGCTGCCAACTTTCGTGCCCGCGTCGATTGTGAAGGGCAAGGAAACAGTTGCGCTGGGCGATCCAACTGCCTGAGAACCGATGTTCACGCTACGGTGGGCTCCCGTAAAGGTCACCTGCGCCGGCACCGCAATCGGCAAGAGCACGCAGCACAGAGCTACTACGAAAAACCAGCTATGCTTCACCCGCCGGAACTGTGAATAGCGAAAAGAAAAGGCAAGACGTGTTGTCATCATGGCCTCCAAGGTTCGTCTGTGGACATCCTCATACTCTTAGTCCCAAGCTGCGGCCCAAATTGAAAGCCGCTCGCGTCCGGTGCACGACCGCCGTTCGGAAGAAAATCCGGCGCCCGACAATCGAGCGCCGAAAATCCGTTTTCATTCCTGGCGCGTCTTACTGGAACAAGCCACTCAGATCATTCGTCTTGGGGTCAGCCGCAGCCCCCAAGAGCGGCCCAACGTGAAAGATTTCCTGCAACGTTTTCAGGGTGGAGCTATGGTCGTAGTGGATGCTATTGCTGTAAGGCCTCTTGCCCCCACCCTTGGCGAATGGCGAAAGCAAGAAAAACGGGATTGGGCCATCACTAAACTGGTCGGTGTCTTCGGCTTCATCCCAAACTATGATCAAGGCGCCACCTTCCTTGTACTCAGAGGACTGGAGAATGAGTGGCACGTTTTGCTTAAGCCAAGTATCGCCCCGTAGCGTGTTGTCTGCAGGCTCGGTGCTATCGCAAGGAGAAATACCCTCATGCCCGTCATGACACACGTTGGGCACGATGAAGTTGTAACGCGCCACGGTGTGGTCGGCTAGGTCTGTCGCCAGCTGGTAATAGGGCCGCACATGCGCTATACATTCGGCTGACTGTGGGTTTGGCGGGTTCCCAGCGACATCGGTGAAGTAGACGAACGGGAGATGTTCAACATCGAGGAAGTCAAAACCGGTAGGACAAACGTCGAAAACGGGGCTACCAAAGTCGGGCTCCGCATACGCCATCCAGGAAATGCCATTCTGCTGAAGAAGTTTCACTAAATGCTTCGCGCCAATATTAAACGGGGACTGTCCGGGCATTGTGTCAGCGAAGACGCGGAAGTTAGTGCCCGCTTCCAGCCACAAGTAGTTCGGCTGGCTGGGATGATTTCCGGGAGGATTGAAATACTGCTCTGCGTGGGCCGACATTTTGAGCAATGGGCCATTCACATACGGGGCCAACGGGTTGCCTTTGATGTCAGGATCGCCAAAAGACGCACCGGCTTGGTTGCCGGTCCAATTGTGATTTTCCATAAGTATGATCCAGACCGTCTTTACCTTACTCATTTGTGCACTCGCAGCAGACGGCATCAGGATAGCCAGCAACAACATACTCAAGTTGAGCGTCAGAACATTCCGCAAATGTTTCATGATCCCTCTCTAGACCTTAAGGTTGGGCTACGCACTCACTTCGGCAATCCATTCAGAATGGACAGCCGATTCCTAGCGTGACTCCACTTGCGATAGCACATTCGCGAGACTTGCCATGAAGCACAGGATGCGGGCAGATCGATCACCAGAAGAACTTCAACGCGAACGTCATGTTCCGCGGGTCAGTCTGGACATTGGTGATCTTGCCGAACGTGCATCCCGCTTGATGCACCAAGTCCACCTCGCCTCCTGGGCCGGGTGGCAAACAAAACGTGGTATTGGGAAGCGCCGGGTTTTGATGATTGAGCGCATTGAACACTTCCCACTGGAACTGAAAGTATCGGCTTTCAGAAAGATGGAAGTCCTTCATCAAGGATGAGTCTAGGTTCCAAAAACCAGGACCGCGAATGGCATCCGTGCGCGGCTTCATATTTCCGAATGTCCATGCTTGAGGGTCCGTGACCAAGAAATCGTCATCGTTCCCAAAAGCAGGTTGGAAAGCTGCCGGGTTGATCCAATCCGCAATCTGCTGCGCCTTGCTGCGATGCCCGCTGAAATGTGGGTCCCCGATCATGTTGCATCTGCCTCCCGACTCCTGGAAGGAGGTACCCGGGGTACTTAGCATTTGAAGCTCGCTGGATGGGCAGGAAATGGGTAGGGGCAGACCCTTTTGCGCATTGAAATTGCCGGCCATTTTCCAGCCTCCGAAAAAGCCATCCAGTATCGCGTTGTGGTTCAGAAGCGCCTTGCCTCTGCCGACGGGAAGCTCGTAAGTAGCGCCTACGTTGAACTGCTGGGGTACG
>Ga0335081_10013580_pt1 | contig 13166 bp, 12 predicted proteins | sample Lox_Sample_35_FD_206713 | JGI IMG/M metagenome (GOLD analysis project Ga0335081, IMG submission 206713) | Soil microbial communities from Loxahatchee National Wildlife Refuge, Florida, United States - Lox_Sample_3.5 | ecosystem: Environmental > Terrestrial > Soil > Wetlands | place: USA...
GTTCGAGTTCACGCTTGGTGCTATCGCGCAAAAAACCTACGTCGGTTCGTGAAGCTGATCGCTCGATCGCCGCCGACGTCGATGAATGTGTTGCTTGAGCGCGTATAATCCGCCCAATTGGTGATTATCCCCTCGCAAAAGGAGAAAAATACAGGACGTTCCCAAAGCAGAGCAGCCGCCGCGCCATCACAGTCGCCGACTTCCGCAACAAAATCCGCCGATAGCGACCAGAACGCGCTGCAGCAATGATGCCTGTTTCACGCCGGTGGCGCGCAGCAGGATCGAAGTCGGCGTAATGATGCCGATCTAATGTGGTGGGGGCTCTTTACTTCACCACTACGGTTGTGCCGACCGGTACCCGCTTATAGAGATCTGCGATGTCCCAGTTCCTCATCCGACTGTCGCATCGATTCCCATCATGATATGACATGATGAGTCTGTAAATTTGGACATTCTTTGCACGCCATTCGCAAGTGAACTGCCCTTATCCAGGCGGCCGTCCTAGCAATAGACGGACTCATTCTGGACCTTTGGATCAACGGTGAAGCAAGGCCTGCAGTTTTCACGCTCAGCAAACCGAACCGGAATTCTATGTGATAGCGGCAATGGGTGAGTCCGATTCTCACTCAATTTCAGACATCGATGAGCCGGTTTCTGATGACGTAATGTGCCATTTACGTGGTTAGTACGGAGCAGCATAAGCGGCACTACTGCTCGATCTCATGTGTCAGGTCGGTTCAGGGCCATAAAATGACTGCTGCGCGATGCTAGCGATTGAGCCACCGCCGCAGGAACCCGAGCAATCCCTGCGGCATAAAAATGACCATCGCGATGAAAATGATACCGACTGGGATCAGGTAGTACTCCGTGAAAAAACGAGAAAACATCTCGCGCAACAGCAGAAAGAAGCCAGCGCCAACGATCGGTCCGACCAGCGTGCCGATGCCGCCCATGACGTTGAAGATCACGGTCTCGCCCGAAGTGAGGAAATAGACGAAATCGGGCGCGGCGAAGCGGTTTTGAATCGCGTAGAGCACGCCGGCAAGGCCCGCGAATAGTCCCGACAACATCACGGCGACAATCTTGTAGCGCTCGACCGGATATCCGATCGCACGGGTGCGGGCCTCATTCTCGCGGATTGATTGCAGCACCATCCCGAATGGCGACTGCGTAATGCGGCGCAGGAGGAGATAAGAGGCGGTCACAACCGCGAGCACGAACCAGTGCAGTGTTTCGGCGGTGAAGGGAGCGGAATAAAGCCACGGTATCGACAACCGCGGCCGGCTGAAGGTCAATCCGTTTTCGCCACCTGTCACCTCAGTCCAGGTGAAAATGATCACATAGAAGATCTGAGAGAAGATCAGTGTCGTGATGGCGAAGTATATGTCGCGCAGGCGCGTCGAAAAATAGGCCACGAACAAGGCCACCGCGCCGGCACCAATGAGCCCATAGATGACGGCGAGCCAAAGATTGGGCGGGCTCACCGTCAGCAGTGCGGCGGCGGCGCCATACATGCCGAGCCCGAAGAACGCCGAGTGACCGAATGAGATCATGCCGGTGTAGCCGATCAGGATATCGGACGACATGGCGAGCAGACCCCAGATCAGAATTTCGGTGAGGAATCTTTGCCAGAACGGCGGCAAAAAGAACGGCGCGATCGCCAGCAGCACCAGAATGATGCTGAAACAAATCCAAAATGCGCTGTTGAAGCGGTTGATCATTTCGGTGTCGGGACGAACAGTCCGGTCGGCCGGAACAGCAGGGTGAGAATGAGCACGACGAAGGACACGATGACCGCCTGGGCCGGACTGACCCAGATCGAGGCATAGGCTTCGAGGAGGCTGATGAAGATCGACGCGGCAATCGAGCCGCCGAGATTGCCCATGCCGCCGACAACAACGACGATGAAGGCTTTCAACACCCAGTCGAGACCCATGGCGTGATTCACGCCGACCAAGGGGCCGAACAGCACGCCGCTTGCAGCCGCCATACCGGCGCCAATTGCAAAGGCCGCGGTGTGCACCCATGGCACCGGAATGCCCATGGCCTGCGCCATCACGCGATCCTGCGTGGTGGCGCGAATCCAAATTCCATAGGTGCCGTATTTCAGGAACAACCAGAAGCCACCGATAATGGCGGCCGAGAGCGCCGCGATGACCAGCCGATAGTACGGATATTCCAGATAGAACAATTTGAAATGGCCGGTGAGCGGCTCCTGAATCTTTCGTGCGACCGGGCCAAACTGCCAAAGCGCGTAGTTCTGCAGCACCAGCGAGATGCCGAAGGTGGCGAGAATCGTCGTCAGGGGATCGCGTCCAAGCAGGGGTCGCAGCGTAACGATCTGAAGCGCGGCGCCGATAATGGCAACCACGAGCGTGGCGATAATCAGCGCGAGCCAAAAACTTCCGGTCGTTGCCAGCACGACTACGCCGAGATAGGCACCGAGCATGAACAATTCACCGTGCGCAAAATTGACGACATCCATGATGCCGAAAATCAGCGTGAGCCCCGAGGCAACCAGCGCCAGAATCATGCCAGTGACGATACCGTTCACGGTCTGAATCATGATCTGATCAAAGGGAATGCTGGCGATCAAATCGTGCAGCATGGTTCACACTCCAAGATATTGCTTGATGACCGCGTGGTTCACGTTGATCTCCGACGTAGCGCAATGATGACGCACGGCGCCTTTTTCCATGATGTAGACGCGCTGACTAGCTTCGAGCGTCAGCGGTACGTTCTGTTCGACCAGCAGGATCGCGACGCCCTCCCGGTGCAGCACGTCGATGATCTGCCTGATCTGCGAAACCATGCGCGGCATCAACCCCTCGGTCGGCTCATCCAATAGTATGATTTTCGGCTCGAGCATCATGGCGCGGGCAATCGCAAGCATTTGCTGTTCGCCGCCCGAGAGCGTGCCGCCGGCCTGATTGCGCCGCTCGCCGAGCACCGGGAAATAGGCAAAGACCTTGTCGAGCAGCTCGCGCTTTTTCGCATCGCCGACGCCGTGGCGGTCGAGACCGGTGCGGAGATTTTCCATGACCGTGAGCAGGCGGAAAATGCGGCGATCCTCCGGCACGTAGCCGATACCGCGCCGTGCAATCTTGTGAGACGGGAGGCCCGTCACCGCGTTGCCCGCGAGCAGCACCTGACCTTGGCTTGGATGCACCAGTCCCATGATGGTTTTAAGCGTGGTGCTTTTTCCGACGCCATTGCGGCCGAGCAGTCCGACGACTTCGCCTGCGCCTACGTGCAGCGACACGCCGTGCAAGATGTGGCTTTTGCCGTAAAAAGTGTGGACTTCCTCGACCTGAACGAGAGGGGCCATCATTCCTGCATCCGCGCTCATGTCTTGAGATAGACCTCGAGCACCTTTGGGTTCTGCTGGATTTCCACCGGCGTGCCTTCCGCCAGGATTTCGCCGTAGTGCAGCACGGTGATCCGGTTCGCGAGTTCCATCACCACTTGCATGTCGTGCTCGACAATCAGGATGGTGAGGTTCTTGTTGGCGATGCGACGCACCAGCTCCATGGTGTCGTGCGTCTCAGCCGCACTCATGCCGGCGGTCGGTTCGTCGAGGCAAAGCAGCCGCGGTTCGGTGGCTAGTGCGATGCCGATTTCGAGATTGCGCTGCTCGCCGTGAGAAAGGTTTGCGGCCAGTTCGTCGGCCTTGGCAAGCAGGCTAACCGAATCGAGAACCGCCTCGGCTTTTTCGAGGATGTCCGCGAAGGCGCGGTGATGGGAGAGCATGTTCCAGGCGTGACGGCGCGACTGGACCGCGATGCGAACATTCTCAAGCGCCGTGGCGTTCGGCAGAATATTGGTGATCTGATAGGACCGGGCGATGCCCTTCTGCGATATGCGGTTGGACGGCAGGCCCGTGACGTCCTCGCCGTTGAACGAAATTCGACCCGAGGTCGGTCGCAGCACGCCGGTCAAGCAGTTGAAAAACGTGCTCTTGCCCGCGCCGTTCGGCCCGATGATGGCGCGGATTTCGCCGTGGGCGACTTCGAAATTGACGCGCGTGAGCGCGGCCAAGCCGCCGAAACGGACGGTCAGCTGTTCAGTGGAGAGGATGGGAGCTGACGCGGCTCCCCGGCCGCCCGCCGGGGAGCGCAGGTCAATACACTGTTCTGCAAGCACTTAGGCGGCGGCGAACTTGCAGGCCGGCGGGAACAGGGTCTTTTCACCGGGGATCGTCTCGGTGATGTGATGCTTGCCGCCCTTGATTTCGAAGATGACCTCCAACGGGAACGCCTGATGGTCATCCTTGCGAAGCAATTTGTCGCCCGTCGGGAAGTCGTCACTCAGTTTCATCTGCAGGCCCTCAAGCGACTCGATCAACTTCATCGTGTCCTTGCGGCCTTCAAATTTCGACTTCTCCATGCCGACCTTCAAGGCATTCATGGCCTCGAAGTTGGACTGCACGTAACGATCGGGCAACGGCCCCGAGGGGTCGACCTTCTTCAGCCGGGCTACGGCATCGTCAAAGAAATGATGGTGATACGGCGTGTCGAACGGTCCTTCGAACACCGGGATGTAGCGGTTGATACCGATAAAGCCTTCGATCTTGTTGCCCAGCGCGGGCAGGTTGGTCGACTCGGCGATCGCGCCGTCGCCGGCCCACTTGTACTTCTTGGTGAGGCCGAGATCGAAGGCCTGGTTGCCGATGGTTACGCCGTCCTTGCCGAAGAAGATGCCGAACAGTCCGTCGAACTCACCTTGGATCTTGGACAGGAACGGCGTCATATCGGCGGTGCCGAGCGGAATGCCGGTGGTGCCGACGACTTCGCCGCCGTGCTTCTTGATCTCCTGCGCGTAAGCGTCGCGCGTGGACTGGCCCCACGAATAATCGGCGTAGGCGATGTGCCATTTTTTGCCCATCTTGGTGAGCGCGGGCCCGAACGCGACCGCTTGCGCCGGGGCGTAATCGTGCACGCGGAAGCTATAGCGGTTGCACTTGCTTGTGGTGAGCGTGGTGTCGAGGCACACGCTGATCATGTTGACGACCTTCTGCTCCTCGAACACCGGCATGCATGCGAGGCAGATGTTCGATAGGAATCCGCCGACGTGAACGTCGACCATGTCCTCGACCACGAGCTTCTCGGTCTTGCGGCGACCGACATCGGGCTTGGATTCGTCGTCAGCGATAACGATCTCAACCGGCCGGCCGTTGATTCCCCCGGAGCGATTGATGCGATCGACCGCCATCTGCAGGCCAACCAGCGCGGTCTTGCCACCGGCCGCACCCGCGCCCGAGAGCGGCTGCAGCGTGCCGATTTTGTAGGGCTTGGCCTGACCGTAAGCGGACCGCCACGGCGCCGGTACCAGCATGGTCGCGCCGATCGCACCCGCTCCCCACCCGACGACGCGACGGCGTGTTACTTTGCCGCTGTACCAAAAATGTTGAGCCCATTCCTGCTCTTTCCATTTCTCAGACATTGCATTTCTCCCTCAGATTTTGTGTTCCCGACTAAGAGGGCCAAGCGGCTCCCGAGCAAGCGTCAACGACGCCCCGCATGGCCGGTGGACTTCCCAATTGATGTGATCGCGAATTTTGCAAGGCATCGCCGCACTCCCGGTCAACGCACGTCTCAATTCTCAGCGGCTTGACGCGACATTGCCAATTCCGCCTCGGTCGGCCCTGATGGCTAACCGGCGCGGATTGTTCCATTAGCAAACGCGATCCAGCTGCAAGATTCAACCCGTAATTTCGTGTTGCTGTAATTATTCGTGTTGCTGTAATTATTAGCGCATGGTCGTATTTAGCCCATGTCCATCTTACCCCTCCGAGGCGACGGTAGGCCGGCGACCGGCGGCGGCCATGCCGCACGGCTCGCTATTCGCAAAAAAGAGCATAGCGGGCCAACCGCCGGGATGGCGCCCGGCTATGTCCAAGGTAATCTTGCCATCCTGCCGCATGCGCTGGCCGACGATTTTCTTCGCTTCTGCCAGCTCAATCCAAAGCCCTGTCCGCTGATCGGCACCTCCACGCCGGGTGACTGGGGCGTACCGTCGCTTGGCGTGGATCTCGACATCCGGACCGATCTTCCACGCTATCGGGTGTGGCGGCATGGCGAGCTCGTCGCCGAACCAGATGACATTCTGGAATTCTGGCGGGACGATTTCGTGAGCTTCGTCATCGGCTGCTCGTTTTCATTCGAGGAAGCGTTGATGGCCGACGGCATCGAGATGCGCCACATCACGCGCGGCTGCAATGTGCCGATGTACCGCACATCGATCCCGACTGTGCCAGCAGGACCATTCCATGGACCCATGGTGGTCTCGATGCGGCCGATGACTCCGGCCAATGCCATTCGCGCCATTCAGATCACAACGCGCTTTCCGTCGGTGCACGGTGCACCGGTTCATATCGGCAAGCCGGAGCTGATTGGAATTACCGATATTGACAAGCCGGACTATGGCGATGCCTTACCGGTGCTGGCGGATGAACTTCCGGTGTTCTGGGCGTGCGGGGTTACGCCACAATCGGTGATCGCGACGATAAAGCCGGAATTCTGCATCACGCACTATCCCGGCAGCATGCTGGTCACCGATCGCAAAAACAGCGAACTTGCAATGTCCGAGTCAGATCCGCTTTTCCACCGTTAGAGACCGCATAGCGGACCGGCGGCGTTTCGATCTCTTGCCAATCAGCGATATCACCTACAGCCTGAGATCGTCATCGCCCCCACGGTTTGACGTCAGTCCCGAACAATGTCCGCTGTTACTCCGAATGTGTTCTCTAATTCCGGGTCTGGAATATGCTTGATCTCATTCCTTCCTGAACGAGAACGCTCCCGATTTTGCGAACTTACCGACGACATTCCGCTTCGGTACGTCCCAGATGTTTTTTCTTATCACGGATCCTGGCCTGGCCCAACTTGCGCCCGCAATGTCGTCTTCCGGTCAGCGACCGATTCCGCATTGCTGTACATTGTCCAACGCACCGCCGTTAGCGACAACACAACGGTCAAAGGTGCGGAAACGAGATGGTCACAGAGGGCGTGGTTTCGACTTTTCTGAATCTGCTGTGCCTCCGACAGTTGACTTTCGCCGACCACACCATTGCGACGCAGTGGGTCAATAGTCCCGCGATGACGACAATCACGCGCTTCACCTGATTAGCAACTTATAGGGCGAGAACTTTATCGTTGAGGATGTAGTCGGTACGAGCCGAAATGCGGCACGACGGGGACTCCCGTGGTTTGAGTGTGTATTGGATAGCTGCTGGTTACCTAGCTGGTTGCAGCTCAACTGGATTCAATATCGCGAATCGGAAAACGGATGTCGGGATGTCTGCTGCTGTTCACCCAACAACCGACATGACAGCGGACATCGCCGACGTCGGTTAGTGCCAAATGCGACCGTTGCCTGCCTCATTCAAGCGCCTTAGCGCCCAAACGGGAAAATGTCATAGCCCCGCCGATAATCACCGCGCCTGGCCGGGGAAAAAAAGAAGCCGGTGTCGCTCCGGAAGTCGTCCCTCGCAAAGGTGCTAGCCTGGCGCGTTATGAACCCGCCCTGAGGCTGGTTGTTCAGCACCACGACAAATTCGGTGCGATAGTTGGTCTCGCTACTCAGCGGCTCGTCCGAAACGATGATCGAGGAGCGCGGCAAGGCGGTCTCCGCGATTCGATCGAGCACGTCCTGCGGGATGGTGATGCGGTCGAGCGCGTTCCTGGCGTCATCCCCGTTGTCGATCGTGACTGCGGTCCAGCGCAGGCCCGCGTCGTTGCGCGCCATCGCGGTGAACACATGCGTACCGATCGGTTTGTCGGGATTACGGATCGTGACCGGAACCTCAATGCTGAAATCGAACACCTCGCCACCGTCCGGCCACCGCTTATGCGTGTTGCGTCGCACGTAAAGCTTCTGCGTCGCGCGGCTGATGAAAATCGAGACCGGTTCAAGCGCGAGCTTCGCTTCATTCGCCGCTTTGGCGGTGGCGATCTTCTTGGTCTCGGCCGCCTTCGCGGCGTCCTTTGCGGCTGTGTCCGTATCGACTTTCGATTTTGTATCGGCCGTGGCGGTTTCGAGCTGCTTCCTCGCTTCCTCGGCCCTGGAAGCGGCCTTCTGCCTGCGCTCCTCGGCCTGCGCCTTCGCTTGGTCCGTTTTTGCGATGGCGATTGCCCTGTCGGCCAACGCCAGCTCGGCGTCGGCGCGCGTCTTGAGCGATGTCAGATTGCGCACCCGCGCCGTGAGCGACGTTGTCTCACGCGCCGCTGTCGCGGCAGCCTTCTTGGCCGCGTCGGCGGCCTTGGCGGCCTCTGCAGCTTCGCGGGCGAGTGTTTCGGCTCGCGCCCGAGCAGCCGCAACGGCATCCGCTTTCGGCATGAAAAGGGCCGGGTGCGACAGCTCGACCGGTTCCGCATCATTCGGCGAGATGATCACCCGCATCCCGATCCGTGTCTTCCCGAACAGCTTTTCCGCAAAGCCGAAGGGCATCCGCACGCAACCGTGCGAGGCCGCATACCCGGGCAGTGGCCCGCCGTGCAGCGCGATGCCGTTCCAGGTGATGCGCTGCATGTGCGGCATCCAGGCGTCGTCATACATGTTCGAGCGGTGGTCGATCTCCTTGTCGATGACGGCGAACACGCCGGCTGGCGTCTCGCGCTCCTTAGTGCCGGTCGACACCGGCGCGCGCAGGATCCAGCCCTCGGTGTCGTAGAACGTCACCTGCTGGGACTTGATCGATACGATCGCCATGATCGGCTCGCCGGCATTGCGCGGCGCCGTCGCTTCGGCCGGTTGCGCGGGGCGCGCCTGTGTCAGGGCATCGGCGGTCAGCGCCGTCAGCGCGGCCGCCGTCGCGAGCGTTACGATGGCGGCAGGCCGCCAATGCCATATCGCCACGGTGGATTGCGCCGTCGCAAATCGATTGACCATCCCCTCCTTGCCGAGCATGTCAGTACCCCCCAGGCATTATGCAGGCCCACCAGCAGGTTCGCATGCCCAGCGCCAAGTCAAGCTCCAGCTCGCATCACCGGCCATGCGGCGACCATCCTAGGGCGCAACCGCATTAGCTTCCAATCCTGAAGCCTGTCTTCTAACGACTAGCTCCAGCGAGCGGTTCCGGCATGCGTACGGAATGCTGGGCAGCGCTTCACACCGATACGCTGCTTCATGTGCGCTTTGGGTCACCAACGCCCGATTCCGTATTTCCGCCAATGGTCTGCTTCTCACCCCTTAGCGTCCGAAATCGCAACCGGAAAAATTTCGGGCTAGGAGGCAATCCCCAGCGATGTCGGCTTTGACCCCGGTAGCGCCACGTCAGCAGACATCCTGAAAACGACGCGCCGTGCCAAGAGCTGCCTGAGCATCTGCAGCAAAGCCCGCCTCCCTCGACCTTTGCAACGAAGCTCAATGGTCCATTAAAACTTGCTTAGACGCGGCATTGGCGTTACGGCAGCGGGGCGCCATCCTTAATGAACCCGTCGGGGTCCACAGTGTGGAGTAGTGCATCAAGGTGACGTATCTTGGACGCTCTTGAACAATTTCTCGTCTTCACAGAGCGGCTGACCGCTGCGAAGATGAAGATACAGTACCGTCTCGACCGTCAGCGCGAAGCAATCATGGTCGCGATCGTGACCCCGCAGGCCTATTACGAGGTCGAGTTTTTGTCGACGGCCACATCGACGTCCAGACATTCGCTGCCGGTCCGGTCGACACAATGATGCTGGAGGAGATTACAGACAAAATCCTAAGCGAAATGGGCGATTAAACTGCGTCAATGGTCATTTGGCGTAGCAGCAATTCAACTGGCTAACGTGTAGCAACGGGTCAAAACTCACATTTTGCAGTATTTTCCGCATGTCCGGTCCTCCCCCAATCGCGTCTGAGATAGCGATTGCGAAATGTTAGGGCTTGGAAGCAATCCTCGGCGATGTCGGCTTTGCCACCGATAGCGTCACCTAAGCGGACATGCATCGATGGCAGCGACGTGCCCAAAACGACTTCGGCGTCAGATCCGAGACTAGAACTCCACCACGCAGAAATCGGGTGGCCAGGGCAAATGCAGAGCGGCAAGGTCGCTGCATCAGCCTCGGAGTGACCATGTCGGCCAACCCAATGCCGAACCGAATTGCTAGCAAGACATTTGGAACAGTTAGCGCTGACAGCCAGAAGGCGATAAGCGGCTTGGAATTTGTCCAAGGGCTCGTCAATGGGACGCTTCCTCTCAATACATTTGCTGAAATCTTGGGCTATGACGTGACCGAGGTGGCGAGTGGGCGTGTGGTTGTCACCGTCACACCAAACGGCACCCATCTCAATCCGTTTGGCACTGTACATGGCGGTCTGTCGGCAACGCTGCTTGATAGCTGCATGGGTCTTGCCGTGTTGTCGACCCTGGAGAAGGGTCTTGCTCAGACGACTCTTGAGTTCAAGATTTCACTTGCTCGACCCATCACAAAAGAGACAGGTTTGATCAAAGCAGAGGGCGTTGTACTAAGCAGAGGACGCCGTGTTGGAACCGCCGAGGGGCGGATCACAGATCACAATGGGCGGCTACTCGCTCATGGTACGACTACGTGTCTAATTTTTCAGATCTAGTGACGGTGGCTGTCGAGTACAAACGATGTAGGTTGTGGGTGTTTGGCCATCAGTTCTTCGCCTTGTTTAATTAACGGTGGTGAGATGCCCGTTGTGGCTCACCATGCACATTTTGCCGCAATTTTCGCATGTCCCGGTTTGCCCCGATCGCGTCAGAAATAGCGACCGCAAAAATTTTGGGCTGGGAACCGATACCGCGTGATTTCCGCTTTGACCCCCATAGCGTCACGATAACGGACATGGCCTGAGGTCTGATCCAGGGCCGGCTGCCTAATCCGGGCGCGCGCGAAGTCCTGGTCGAGCGGCATTATGTGCGTTCTTCCAATTGAAGCCAGGATCGAGCGTCGACATTGGCGGCGAGCAATATGTTGTCACCGGCGTTGCCGACATCCTGGAAGGCAGCCAGATCGTCGCCAGCAATTTTTATATGGACATCGACGAGGCGCGCCGGCTGGCCAATCTACCGGCCAACCTGGTCAACCAAGTGTTCTTGAAACTGTCCGACATGGCACAGACCGAATCGATCAAAAGCCGCATCGCTGGCTGGCTGCCGCACGCCTCGGTGACCTCGCCCGGCACCATGCTGCAACTGTTCGGCGGCGTGTCGCAGACCATCGGCCGTTTTCGCATTGTGGCAGTGCTGGCTGGCGCGCTGGCGGCGTTGGCGCTCGGCGCCACGTTTGTGTTTGGCAATCTGGTGGAGCGCAGCCGCGAGTTAGCGATCCTGCGCGTGATCGGCTGGGAGCAAAGCCAGGTGCGGCGCGAGATCGCGACCGAAATGGCGCTGCAAGGGCTGGTCGCCGGCTTACTAGCGCTCGGCCTGCTGGCGCTCGGCAGTAATCTGCTCGCCCATATCAGTATCAATCTGCCCGCGAGCCTGCCAGGTGAAAACCCCGCAAGCTTCGCCTCCGGCGGGTTTCAGATCGGCGCCAGCACCATCGCATTGCCGGTGACATTGACGGCCTGGGACTGGCTGTCGGGTCCGCTGATCGCCACCGTTGCGCTCGGTGTGTGTGGTTGGTGGATGGCAGCGGATCGCAAAAGAAGCCTTTGGACGGCCATCAGGAGCTAGTTGGCATTTGTGCTTCGTGAGCTGACAAACGCTCATTATTGTTTTGCGATCACACGCTAGGGCTTAGGCAGCAAGAGTGCAGCGCCGGCTTTGAGTCCCCAGCGGTCGAGATGCGCAGTGGACTTCTCATCGGGAGCCACCCAGTGGCTGTGGTTGCGCGTGCCGCCGTGGCTTACGATACCGACCAGGTCGGGTGACACATAAAGACCGGCGACCATGCCGGTGATTGCGTCGCCCTTTGTCTCGCGCGTAATCGCGATTGGCTGCCCCATCCCATGCGGTCCGTTTGTTGGTGCTGCATTGACGTGCATGACATAGGATGTGAGTGTGCCGCGAATTTCGAATGGAAATGGTCCCCCGGCGTTGAGGCCGTGTGCGCCGGAGGTCTGAGATAAAAACGCATCAATGTCGTCGGGCGCAACATCATGCTCGACGATAATGGTTTGCCAGCCAGAGACGGTCGCGATCGCGAGCAATGCTGCCGGTTCGGAGGTAGCGGCCGGGTGTGGGGCTTCTTTACCGTAGCTGATTATCAGCTTTCCATCATAGATCGTGATTTCGCCGCGCGCATCGGCGACGGTGCCCACACCAATTGTGGGGCGCTTGGCCATGACTTTGGCCAATGTCACCTTGGGGGTGAAGTCGCCCTGTAAGATCGTTCGCCGGAATGCTCCGAAGCTTTCGATGGCATACAGTTGTCGCTGCGTGTGTAGTTCGGGATCGGTCGCAGATGGGGTCTGCCCAACTGCTGGGCCAATGACGATCGCTAGAACGACAATGGTGGCTGCGCGCGTCCACATTGCGCAAGCTCCCCCACTTGGGATTCAAGTCGTATTTGCTAATATCAAAAACTGAGTCGAGTGACTATGGCGGGCGAGCAAAATCCTACAACTATTGCGGCACGACCACTCAACCGGTTCGACCGAAGCGAACTGGCGGGTGCATTTGGCGATCTTGGCATACTCATCCCGTTCGTTGTCGCTTACATCAGCGTACTAAAAATGGATGCCTTCGGCGTTCTCTTTCCGTTTGGCATCTCAATGCTTGTTTGCGGGATGGTTTATCGCACGCCGTTTCCTATCCAACCGATGAAGGCGGCAGGCGCCATTGCAACGACGCAGGCTGCGCACACACTCAATAAGCGCGGCTTGCTGCGGGTGTAAAATATCTTGGTCACGGATGACGTCTGTTGTGGGTCTTGGCTGTTCTCTAATTCCGGGCCAGGGGTCAAGCTCCCCGTCAACATCCTTGCCGGGTCCATGGTTCTCTCCGCGGTAGGGGCACGCCCTCCGCACGATGGCGTAAGATGACGCTGGCGGATCAATGTGTGAAGCGCGTTTTGCTCTCTCGAGCATCGCAAGACCAAGAGCGATCTCACCAACGCCAGCAAAATGCTGTTGCCCGGTCGATACGACCGCGCAGCCGTGGTGCTCTACTTGCTTCTTGGTTGGAGTGGGGCGATGGCATACCAAACCGTCGCGTCAGCGCTGCCGAACATGAGCCTGTATCTCATCGCCGCAGGCGGGGCTCTTTACTCCAC
>Ga0335081_10013581_pt1 | contig 13166 bp, 18 predicted proteins | sample Lox_Sample_35_FD_206713 | JGI IMG/M metagenome (GOLD analysis project Ga0335081, IMG submission 206713) | Soil microbial communities from Loxahatchee National Wildlife Refuge, Florida, United States - Lox_Sample_3.5 | ecosystem: Environmental > Terrestrial > Soil > Wetlands | place: USA...
CCGCGCATCCGCTCGCAGCTGATTCGCGACTACGACACCCACGCCGGCGGCGGCGCCGAGTAAGCCGGACCGCAGGCGTCATGTCTGGACCCCGGGCGCGGCCCGGGGTCTTGTTTTTGTGCGCGGGCGGCGAAAGATCAGGACCAGTCAGGCTCGGCGAGCTGCCTGAGAAGCGTGGGGTCCACGATCGTGATGATGTTGTCGTCGATCCGCACGATCCCGCGCCGCTGCCATTCGTTCAGGCACTTGTTGACGCTCTCGCGCGACGCCCCGACCATGTTGCCGAGCTCGCGTTGGGTGAGCCCGACCTGCGCGGCGGCCCCGCCCGTGCGCGCGTCGCTCGCGAGCAGGCGCAACAGCGCCTTCGCGAGCCGCAGCGGGATCTCCAGCAGCGCCATCTCGGCAAGATGCTCGTCGGTCCGGCGCAGCCGCTCGCACAGCACCTCGACGAGCTTCGGCCAGGCATCGGGATGACGCTGGAAGAAGGCCAGAACGTCGCGGCGATCCAGCATCGCGATGTTGCACCGGCTCATCGCGCGCGCATCCGCGGTCCGGCCTTTGCCGTCCAAAAGCGCGATCTCGCCAAATACCTCGCCCGCATGCAGGATCGCGAGCACCACCTCCTTGCCCTCGGAGGACGGCACGCTGATGCGAACGCTCCCGTCGAGGATCGCCATCATGCTGTCGCCCGCCGAATCGATCATGAAGATGGTGTCGCCCGGCTCGAACTTGCGCAGGTGGGCGCGGGCAACCACCGCGTTGCGTTCGTCCGGCGCCAGACCGCGAAAGAGCGAGCATTCGGCGAGTAGCCGGCGTGCATCGTCGAGAACGCTTCGTTCCTTGGTCTCCATGGCGGCGATGCCCCCCTTCGGTGGTAATTCTAACGCTGCGCGGACCCGACCGCAAACGGGCCCATCGAATGATCGCGATCAAGTGCAAGATTCCACACGCCGCGGACCTGATCGTTCTTTGATCAGGGCGATCGCCCTGCCCGCTCGGCGTGCGGCGGTCGCGCCGGATCTCGCCTGCGCGGCCGCCCGCCGCGCGGGGTAAAACCCTGTATCCACCGCAGGTTGTCGCTTTTCGCGTGCAGTTTTACCGCCCATAGGTGTGAACTAACTCATACGCCTGACATGTTGTTCTGGGCTAACGAGGCCGCGTTCACGATCACGACACGCTGATCTTGATGGGAGGTCAAAATGGACCGTGACGAACGCGACCTCATGGCTTGCGCGGCCTCGACCTCCGAGCGCGCAACCGGCCAGGATTTTCTCCAGCTCGGCCTGAGCTGCATGGTCGGACGCTCGGCCCCGGTCGATCTGGTGTCCGCCCACAAGTGGTTCAACGTCGCGGCGCTGCTCGGCAACTCGGAAGCAAGCCGACTGCGCCGCGAGGTCGCCGCCGAGATGTCGAAGGCGGACATCACCGTCGCGCAGCGCGCCGCGCGCGACTGGATCACCATGCATTGAGCCACGATCCGCCGGGATCCTGATGGAGCCTCGGACATGAGACCCACCGCCCTTGCTTGCAGCGCAGCCGTGGAGGCCGCAATGGCACGGAGTCGAGACCCGGCTGACGGCGCTCGCGCGATCCTGTTTCAGTCCGGTCTTTTCCGTCAGCTCGGCGTCGGACAGCGCGACGCCCTGTTCGCCCGCGCGCGGGTGCAGAAATACACGGCGCAGCAGACGATTTTTCTGATGGGCTCGCCCGGCGACAGCATGCTGGCCGTGCTGAGCGGCACGATCCGCATCAGCGTGCCGTCGCCCGACGGCAAGGAAGTGGTGCTCGCCATTCTGGGTCCCGGCGAGATTTGCGGCGAGATCGCGCTGCTCGACGGCAAGGAGCGCACCGCCGACGCGCGGGCGGCGACCGATTGCAGCGTCGTCGTGCTCGAGCGCCGCGACGTGCTGGCCTTCTTCGCGCAACATCCGGACGCGTGGGCGCGATTGGTCGAGGTGCTGTGCGAGCGGCTGCGAATCGCCGATCAGCAAATGGCCGAGTTCGCGCTGTCGCCGGTGCCGGTGCGTCTCGCCCGCGCGCTGCTGCGCCTCGCCATCGCGGACGAGCGGCCGGTCAATGGCGCCGCCGCCGCCCGCGTTCACCTGACCCAACGCGAGCTCGGCAACATCATCGGGGCGACGCGGGAAAGCGTGAACAAATACCTGCGTGCCTGGCAGCGAAAAGGCTACGTCCGCATCGGCGGCCGCCTGATCGCCATCACGAACCGCGCGGCCGTCGAAGGCATGATCGAGCCCGAGGACTGACCCGCGTCATCGCCGTCGTCCGCCCTGCGCCCGCGGGCCGGCACCGGCTTTGTCGGACCGGTGTGAAGTGCTTCACACCCGACGTTCCACCAAGCATGAAAGAATGGTGTCGTGTGGGACTGCCGCAAGCGACGAGCATCGAGCCAATGAGCGAAACAGCGCCTTAGCGCTCGACCGGCGGTCACAAGGGGGTGGCTCAATTCCGTTCGGGAGCGGCATTTACGCCGAGATTTCGGAGTGCCTGGCATATTGGTCCGGTTTTGGGGCGTCCGGGGCAGCGTCCCGTGCCCCGGCAATGACACCGTGCGCTATGGAGGCAATACGTCCTGCGTGGAGGTGCGATGCGGCGACCGCCTCGTGATCTTCGACGCCGGCAGCGGTCTGCACGCCTTGGGCAGCGTGCTCACGCGCGATGCCGCGGGCGTCGAGGCGGATCTCTTCCTCAGCCATTGTCACATCGACCACATCGGCGGGCTGCCGTTCTTCGCGCCGTGCTACGCGCCGGCGAGCAAGATTCGCCTTTGGGCCGGAAACCTGCTGCCGGAACGCACCCTCGCCTCCGTTGCCCGCACGGTCATGTCGGCGCCGCTGTTTCCCGGCACCGCCGAGATTTTCAAGGCCGACATCGAATTCCGCGACTTTCATTGCGGCGAGATGGTGCGCCCACAGCCCGGCATCGTTCTGCAAACGGCCCCGCTCAACCACCCGGGCCGCGCGACCGGCTACCGATTGGAGTATGGCGGCCGTTCGATCGCCTACGTGACCGACACGGAGCACCGGCCGGGCGAGCTCGACCGGCACGTGTTGAACCTCGCGGATCGCGCCGATCTGCTGATCTACGACTGCAACTACACGGACGATGAATTCGCCGCCCATGTGGGCTGGGGACACTCGACCTGGCAGGAGGGAATCCGCGTGGCCGAGGCGGCGCGGGCGAAGCAGCTCGCGATCTTCCACCACGATCCGGACCACGACGACGCGTTCCTCGACGACGTCAAGGCGCAGGCGTCGGCGCGGCATCCCGGCGCGATCATGGCCGCGGAAGGGCTGGCGCTCGAGCTCTAACCCGACTGCGGCAGCAACCGACCTCAGCCGCCGTCATCGTCCCCGCAAGGGCGATCCAGTGCTCCGCGGCAGAATGTGTTCGTCACCGCGCTCGTCCCGTGCACCGTCCGTGCGTGCTGGATTGCGTCACACGCTCGCAAGCGGGCAATGACGCGGCAAGATTGGTCGAGGATTCAACGGGAATCGCCGGCGCAGAGTCACAACGTTAGTGCGGTTCGCAATCCGCCGAACAGGGGTCGAACAAACAGGCCTCGTCGTACTCGACCCGCGGGCAGTTCGGGCGGTAGACCGTCTGCTCCACCCACTGCGGCGTCTCTGCAACGGCCATCTCGTCTGACCGCGCATGCGCCGGACCTGGCGCGCCCGCGACGGCGGCGACGCCAACAAGCAGGACGACGACACCATGTACGCTTGGATTCGCCATGTGAGCCTCCTGGGTCGAGGCCGGCCCGGCTTGCGGCCGTTCCGCTCTGATACGCCGGCGCGAGGCGCGGCGCGATGAACTGATTCACATCGGCGAAAAGAAATCCGGTCGCAGGCGGCACGGACCGCGGAATGGCGGTGTGCCGCTCTTCCACATCGCGGCTGTTTCTCCGGCCGCGGGCCGGCCTAGAGCATGTTCCGTTCCTTCGGAATCGGAACATGCTCTAGATTCACGATTTGGCGCATGTTCTTATCGGCGAACCGGCGTCCACTTCGCCGGAACATGCGCTAAACTTGCGCCAGACAGCACGCTGCATTCCGCGTGAGCATCCGAGGGGGGCCGAGGGGGCCATGATGCTTCGCCGCCGCCAGTTCCTGCATCTGGCCACCGCCGCGGGTGCCGCGGGTGCCGGGCTGTCGATCGGGCCGCGCGCGGTGCGCGCCGAAAGCTATCCGGCACGGTCGGTCCGCATCGTCGTCGGTTCGCCGCCCGGCGGCACCTACGACATCGTCGCGCGGCTGATCGCGCAATGGCTCTCGGGTAGGCTTGGTCAGCAATTCGTCGTCGACAACCGGCCCGGCGCCGGCACCAATATCGCAAGCGATCTGGTCGCGCACGCGGCGGCCGACGGCTATACGCTCCTGCTTGCCGGCTCGCCGGCGGCGATCAACGTATCGCTCTACGACAAGCTCAACTTCAATTTTCTCACCGATATCGCGCCGGTCGCGCCGATCGAGCGCATGCCGCTCGTCATGGCGGTCAATCCGGCGCTGCCGGCGAACAGCGTCTCCGATTTCATCGCCTATGCCAAAGGCCGTGCCGGCGCGATCAACATGGGCTCGGGCGGCGTCGGGTCGACCGGCCATGTGGCGGGCGAGCTGTTTCGGATGATGGCGGATATCCGCATCGCCCATGTGCCCTATCGCGGCGAACCGCCGGCCCTGACCGACCTGATCGGCGGACGGCTCGACGTCGTCTTCTCCACCGCGGGCTCGCTGATCGGATACGTCAAGGCCGGATCGCTGCGTGCGCTCGCGGTCACCACCGAGGCGCCGCTCGCCGCGCTGCCGGGCATTCCGCCACTGCAGGAGACGCTGCCCGGCTACGAAGCAAGCTCGTGGACCGGGATCGGCGCGCCTGCCCACACGCCGGCCGAGGTCGTCGAACGCCTCAACCACGAGATCAATGCCGGCCTTGCGGATGCGAAAGTGAGCGGGCAACTCGGCGCGTGGGGTGCCACCATCCTTGCCGCACCGCCGTCCGAATTCGGCGATTTCATCGCGGCCGAAGCCGAGAAGTGGCGCAAGGTGGTCAGGTCCGCCGACCTCAAGCCGGATTGAACGCTCTGACCGCGCGCGCGAGCCTCGGACGCGCGAGCCCTCAGGCCTGCGCGCGGCAATCGGCGACGGGTGCCGCTTGGACTTCACCGAAGGTGCGATCGGCACCGTGGCGCAACGGTTGGAGCATGAATTCCATCCAACCCGCATACATGATCAGCGGCAGATAGATGAGCGGCATGGCAGTCTCCTTGGCGCGGCCCGGGTGCGGCGGCGCAAGTCGGTGTGAACGATTTTCGGATGGGCGAATGGGCGCGGTCAGTACCGGTGGGAGTGGCGGTGACCGTCATAGCGCGCATAGGCGCCGCCGTAGCCGGCGCCGGACGCACCGTGGCTCTGTGCGTAACCCTGCGACTGGTTGCTGCCCTGTTGCTGGGCCTGCGCGCCCGCAAAGGGCAGCAAGAGCATGGCCGCGAGCGCGGTGCTCTTGAGCAAGGACGTCATGTGACGACTCCTATTCCTTGCCCGTGCGTGAATGAAACCCGAACTCCCGGCGCTTGGTTCCGATGCCGCGCGCATGGCTCGTCGCATCCGCTCGCCGTCACATCCGGGTGATCGGCCGAAACCCTGTTGCCGAGGGCGGCGGTCAAATTCCGCCGTCGCCCGGAAAGAAGCAGGTCTCCTTGCCGTCATGGACGAACAGCGTCGGCTGCCCATTCGGTGCGTGCTCCTGCCAATGGATGACGTCGTCGGGAATTCGTCGCCAGTTCTCGCCGTCGAGCCAGAACCACTCGTCGCCCGCCGTCGTCTTGCTGACGTTGAAACGCGTCCTCACCACGTCGGCGTGGTCACAGCATTTCTTGAACGGGAAGCGCGTCTGCGCCTCGCGGGTGAGCTCGGCGTTTTGGTACCATTCCTGCACCTCGACCGGCTGGGCCGCGTATTCGGGCTTCCAACGCACGTCGATCGTGAACGGCATGCCGACCGCGAGCGCTGCGAGGGCGGCTGTCTTCGCCTTGACGGATGCGCTCCCCCCCGCGAGCGCGGACCACAGATGAAACGGCATGGACGAGATCGGTCCCTGTTCTTCACGTCCCGCCCGTCGCACGCGGAAGAAATCCGATCGTCCGACCTTTGTTCCCCCGGCTGCGCGCAACGCCTGCGCGTGCGGCGCGCGGAACACTGCGCCGGCGCAATCGTTGATCTCGACGCCATCGTGCGCCGCCGTCGGGCCCGGAACCCGCGCACGGCGCCGAGACGGAGCAGCAAGGATGCCGGGCAAGCGCGTGTCATTCGACGAGGAGACCTGGACCGCGCTCGATCTCCTGGCGCGCGACCGCGCGATGGATTTTCAAGCGCTCGCCGACGAGGCGTTCCGCGACCTTCTGCAGAAACATGACCGCCCGACCGGGCTCACGGCCGCCCTGCGCCGGAGCGCCAAAGAAAGCGGCAAGCCAAGCGCGAACGCCGCGACGCGCCGGTCCGCATCGGCCAAGCGCCAGCGCGCGCGGCGCGGCTGAGGCCGGTCCGGTCTCGTCATGACCGCGCCCGCCGCCAAACGGAATTCTCGCCGTACCGCGACGACGCCGGCGCACGGCCGCCGCGCCAAAACCCGCCCGCCGCGGTCTCCGCGGACGCCGGGCTTCCCGCTGCCGCTCGACACGGCGCCGATGGAATCGCGCCTCGCCGGGTCGCTGCCCGACGCGGCCGGCGCCTGGCAGTTCGAGCCGAAATGGGACGGCTTCCGCTGCCTCGCCTTCAAGGCCGGCGATGCGGTCGAGCTGCGCGCCAAATCCGGCAAGTCGCTGGGCCGCTATTTTCCCGAGGTGGTGGCGATGCTGCGCGACGTGGCGGCAAAGCGCTTCGTCGTCGACGGCGAGCTCGTCATCGCGGCCGGCGGCGGCGTCGCCTTCGACGCCCTGCAGATGCGCCTGCATCCGGCGGCGAGCCGCATCCGCAAGCTCTCGGTCGAGACGCCGGCGCGGCTGGTCCTGTTCGACATCCTGGCCGCGGCCGACGGATCGGTGCTGACGCGCCTGCCGCTGCGGGAGCGCCGCGCGGCGCTCGAGGATTTTTTCGCGCACGCCGGCGCTCCATCCGGCCTCGCCTTGTCGCCGTTCGCACGCCGGCGTACCGAGGCCGAGCGGTGGCTGCGGCAGTCCGGCGAAGGCAGCTACGATGGGGTCATGGCCAAGGCGCTCGACGGCCCCTACGAGGCCGGCGAACGGGCCATGATCAAGGTGAAGACGCTCAAGACCGCGGACTGCGTGGTCGGCGGCTTTCGCTACCAGAGCGGCCGACGGCAGGTCGGCTCGCTGCTGCTCGGCCTCTACGACGCCGCCGGCAAGCTCGACCACGTCGGCTTCACGGCGACGATCTCGGCCGCGGAGCGCCCGGCGCTGACGCGGAGCCTCGAGGCGCTGCGCGCGCCGCCCGGATTCACCGGCAACGCCCCCGGCGGCCCCAGCCGCTGGAGCACGGAACGCAGCGGCGCGTGGGAGCCGGTGCGCCCGACGCTCGTCGTCGAGGTGCGCTACGATCACGTGACCGGCCGGCGCTTTCGCCACGGCACCAAGCTCATGCGCTGGCGGCCCGACAAGTCCCCGCGGCAGTGCACCTTCGATCAGATCGCGGCGCGAGGCGGCAGGAAACCGGGGGCCGACGGGCCGATCGCTTCCGCTCATTCCACACGGCTGTAGCCGAGTCGCGCCAGCGCCTCGTCGAGGTGCTCGGCGAGCAGCGGCTTGCCGAGCAGATATTGCGCCGTGTGGTTGTTGTGCAGCCGCGCGGCCTCGCGACGCAAGGCGCACCACTCGCCCACGTCGCCGTCGCCGCGGCCGAGCCACATGAGGGCGACCAGATCGACCTGCTCGTCCTCGGTCAGGCTGTTGATGAACGCCCGCAGCTCCTGGGACGTCGCATCGTCGCGATGATCCTCGAGCACCCCTATCATGCCGTCATCGGTCGCATTGGAGCCGGAGTCGACATCGGTGACGACGTCCTTGGCGTCGAACTCGCGCGCCTTGAGGATGAAGAAATCGACCTTGTCGGGCGAGATCGAGAGGGCGGGGACGATCGTGGCCATGGGTTGCTCCCACGAAGCCCCCATCCCATCAACGCCGCACCGCCCCGCCGGGTCCACCGCCGACGCGTGGCAAATTCCCCGCCCGCGCGGTTCACTGGCGCCGCGGCGGATGCCGGGCGTACGTCGAGGCCGTCCGGACCGCTCGGGTCGGGCAGCCGGAACGAACCCGCCGTCCCGCGAATTGTCCTCCTTGTGATGAGCGGCGCCCTGGGAAAGAAGATCAAGACGGCGCTCGATGAGACGCGGCTTCTCATTCTGGGCGCCCAAATCCTCGTCGGCTTCCATCTCAACGGGACGTTTCAAAACGGTTTCCCGCAGCTCGCCCCCGCCTCCCGCGACCTGCACGCCTTCGCGTTCCTCAACATGGTCTGCGTGGTCGGGCTGCTGATCTCCCCCTCGATGCAGCACAGGATCGTCGAGGGCGGCCATGCCAGCACGCGCATCCTGCGCGCGACCTCGCGGTTCGCCGACTGGGCGCTGCTGCCGTTCGCCGTCGCCCTCGGGGTCGATCTCTATGTGGTCGTCGACCATCGCTTCGGCGCCGCCTGGGGCATCGGCCTCGGCGCCGGCCTCGGCGTGCTCGCCTTGCTCTTTTGGTACGTGGCCGAGTGGCTGCTGCGGCCGGCCGCCCGCAAGGAGGATCCCATGCCGTACGATGAGGAAACCCCGCTCGACGTGCGGGTGGAGCACATGCTGACCGAGGCGCGCGTGCTCATTCCGGGCGCGCAGGCGCTATTCGGCTTCCAGCTCGCCGTGCTCCTGACGGATGCGTTCGGCCGGTTGCCCGCGTCGTCGAAGGCGGCGCACACGGCAGCGCTCTGCTGTATTGCGCTCGCCGTCATCCTGCTGATGGCCCCGGCCGCATTTCATCGCATCACGTTCGGCGGCCAGGACAGCGAGGAATTTCACCGACTCGGCTCGGGGTTGATCATGGCGAGCGCCGTGCCGCTCGCCGCCGGCATCACGGGCGACTTCTACGTCGCGGTCGCCAAAGCGCTCGCTTCGGAGCCGATTGCGCTGGCGCTCGCCGCCCTCGCCGCCGCCACCCTGATCGGCCTATGGTTCGCCTATCCGCTTGCCTTGCGGGCGAAACGACGTCGCGGCGCCCACCCGGGGCGGCGCTGACGCCGCGCCGGGAGCTTTCAGATCATCGCTTCCTCTTCGGCCGCTTGGGCACCTTCTTGCCTTTGCGGCGCGCCTTCGACAGGCCGATCGCAATCGCCTGCTTGCGGCTCTTGACCTTGCCGCCGCGGCCACCCTTGCCGCTGCGCGCCGTGCCGCGCTTGTAGCGGCGCATCTCGCCCTCGACTTCCTTTCCGGAGCTGCGCGAATATCGGCGTTTGCTTTTCTTTGCCATGGATTTCCTCCTCGAGGGCGACGACAGCGCGGGCCACTAGTGCTCCGACGACTTGATCAGCTTCTTCGCCTGGTTGGGGCCGTGCCATCCCTCGAATGCGAGCGTCTTCGATTCGAGCGCGTCGGTCGCGCGAAAGAACTCTTCCAGCTCGCCGATCGCGCGCGCCGGCAAGCGCCGGATATCCTGCAGGTCGCCCTCGAAGGGCGCCCGGTCCGGGACGGCAAAGATCCGGTCGTTGCGCTCGGACTTGCCGTTGTTTTTCTGCACGACTTTCAGGACGCCGATCGGCACGCACGGCAGCACCAGCCCCGGATAGGTGGCGGCGTCGTGGATGATCAGCACGTCGAGCGGGTCGCCGTCATCGGCCTTGGTCGAGGGAATGAAGCCCCAATCGTAGGGATAAGTCAGCCCCGCCAGCAGGGGTTTTGACAGCGTGAAGGCGCCGAGCTTGGGGTCGAACTCCAGCTTTGCGCGGCTGCCGCGCGGCGTCTCGACTACCGCATAGACGTGCTTTTTGTCGGCCCAGGTCGGGAGCTTGGCGAGATTGGTCATAGGCAGCGATGGTTCTCCGTTCGCGAGCGCCGGCGGCGGCTGCGGATCGCGTCGAGCCGTGGGGAACGCCCGCGCCGTCGCGGCGGAACGTCCGTTGCGGGTGCAACGCCCTCTTCCAGGGCGGGTTCCATTGGCACCGGCGGGCCGGTGCGCGGCAGCGCACACAGGAACCCGCGCGCAAGCCTGTCGTTATGCCCGCATGACGAGGCGCTTCAGACAGTCGATGGGGCACCGCGCGAGCCACGCTGGCGCGTCCGGCGCGAGAGCAAGGACGACGAGCGTGAGGCGGGCGAGCTCATCCTCGGCATCGGCGGTCGTGACGATGAAGCCTCGCAAATAGAAGCCCACAGGGAGGCGAGATCGATCGCGCCATGACGGAGAAAATGCCCCTCCTGCAGATTCGCCACGCCGACGGCGAGGAGTGGAAAGTCGCCGCGACGTGGTCCGACGGTCGCAGCGAGGAGATCAAGGGGTTCAAGACCGAGACCGCCGCCAACGAATGGATCGCAAACTCGTTCGCGGCGTGGCTTGAGCAGGCGAACCGCGGCGGCGCCGAGGACGCCCGCTGATCGTGCTTACTCGCCGCCGGCCGGCTCGCCGGGTGCCGTCGGCTTTCAGCTGCCGGAAAACTGCTTGCGATAGACCGTGCGGCAGTGATCGAGGCGCCTCGTCAGCCGCTCGGCTTCGTCCGTGAGGCCGGCGCGCTCGGCGGCGCCGATCGCGGCCGCGAAAAAGTCCTTCATGTCGCTGTACGGGCCGACCGGATAGCGGGTCTCGTACATCTCGTCATAGGCTTTTTCCCCGAGCGCCTCGAATTCGGCCACGCGCCGCGCCTCGTCGTCGGCCATCCCTGCCTTCGGTTCGGGCACCGCCCGCCCGCGGCCCGCGTCCAGAGCACAGGATAGCCTATGCGGCGCGCACCGTATCGAGGAACTTGTCCATCTCGAGCTTGAGCCGGTTGCTCTCGTTGGCCAGCGATTTCGCCGATCCGAGCACCTGCGTCGACGCGCTGCCGGTCTCCGCCGCGCCGCGGCTCACGTCGGTGATGTTGGTCGCGACCTGCGTCGTTCCCTGCGCGGCGCGCTGCACGTTGCGGGCGATCTCCTGCGTCGCCGCGCCCTGCTCCTCGACGGCCGCCGCGATCGTCGCCGCGATCTCCGAGATGCGGCCGATGGTGCCTCCGATCTCCTTGATCGCCGCGACCGACTCGTCGGTGGCGCCCTGCATGCCCTTGATCTGCGCGCCGATCTCGTCGGTCGCCTTGGCGGTCTGCGAGGCGAGCTGCTTGACCTCCTGCGCCACCACGGCGAAGCCCTTGCCAGCCTCGCCGGCGCGGGCCGCCTCGATCGTCGCGTTGAGCGCGAGCAGGTTGGTCTGCTCGGCGATCGCCGTGATCAGCTTCACCACGTCGCCGATCCGGCCGGCAGCCTCGGCGAGCGCGCCGATGCGGGCGTCGGTCTGCTGCGCCTGCCGCACCGCCTCGGCCGCGATGCGGCTCGACTCCTGCACCTGCCGCCCGATCTCGCCGATCGAGCCGGCCATCTCCTCGGTCGCGGTGGCGACCGACTGCACGTTGCCCGACGCGTCGCCCGAGGCCTCCGCCACGACCGTCGTCAGCTTCTGGGTCGTCTCGGCGCTCTGGCTGAGCGTCGCCGCCGAGGCCTCGAGCTCGTTCGCCGCCGAGGACACGGTTTCGACGATGTCGCCGACCGCGGACTCGAACTCGTCGGCGAGCTGCGTCATCCGCGCCTTGCGTTGGGCGGCGCGCTCCGTCTCCTCGCGCTTGTCCTCCTCCTCCTTCGCCAGCGCCTCGCGGGCGGCGTTCTCGCGGATGACGGTGACGGCCTTGGCCATGTCGCCGATCTCGTCGCCGCGCGCGGCGCCCGGCACCTCGATGTCGAGATTGCCCTTGCCCATCTGGTCCATCGCGCCGTTGAGCCGTGCGATCGGCCGCGAGACGCCGAGATAGGAGAACACGATCGAGCCGATGAGGATGAGTACCACGACGGAGTCGAGCGCGATCCCGATGCTCCGGCTGCGGGCCCCCTGCGCGTCGATGCGCTCCTTGATGTCCGCCGCCTGCTTGTTCATCGCCACGACTGTCTCGTCGAGAATCTTGTCGAGCTCGACACGTGCCGGATCGGCGCGATCCTTGACGGCCGCCATGAGGCGGTCGTTCGTGCTCAGCGTCTTGGCGATGGTCTCCTCGTACAGCGGGGCCCACTTCGTGAAGGTTTCGATCTTGGCGACCATCGGCGTGCCGGCCGCGAGCCGCCGGGCCTCGACGAGGAACTTGTCCGAATCCGCGAGTCTCTCCCTCATCCGCGCCGGCGCGTCTTTCGACCACCGCGCCAGATAGGCCCAGAACGTCGTGCGGCCGGAGGCCGAGAAGAAGTCCGCCCGCTCGAGCGCGTGCCGCACATCCTCTGCATTGGGCAGCGCGGCGAGCTCGGGCGACGACTGCAGGGCGGCCATGTCCTTGCCCCAGCCCAGGCCCTGATCGCCGAGCCGGATTTGCAGGTCGAGAAACTCCTTGCGGGCAGACGCCACGTCGACGACCGCGGCGAGATATTGCTTCACGAGCTCCTTCGCGCGTTCCAGCGCCTGCCGGCCCGGGCCTGGTTCCTCGGCGCCGATCGCGCTGTCGAGCGCCTTGAAGCCGTCCGCCGCAAAGCCGTTGGCGCGCTTGGCTATGTCGTCGATCTCGGCGGGCGCGATCGCGAGGCGGGTGTCGCGCCCCATGATCACGAGCCGGCGCGTCGCGACGGCGGCTTCGAGCGTCGCGCTGCGAACCGTGGCGGCTCGCGTCGATTCGGCGACCAGGTCGGCGCGCGCCTGGCGATCCGAGACCTCGTTGTAGGCGATCGCCCCGACCAGCAGCAGGCTGACGCCGCCCGCCAGCGCAAGCTTGGTGGCGATGCTGAGCTTCAATGCGAACATGCATCCTCCCGAGGGCACGACGGCTCCGGAGGGTCCCGCGTCCGCCGGCCGCAGCCGACGTCCGGTGGGTCGCTTCGGATGATGCTGATCCGCGCCCGAATCCGGCCGAGGAGGTTAACCATCAGTTGTTAATAAGACTTCAAGAGTACCGCCGGCACGCGGCCAACCCCCGGAAAACGCACCGAATAGCCGGGCGAGACGT
>Ga0335081_10013583_pt1 | contig 13164 bp, 11 predicted proteins | sample Lox_Sample_35_FD_206713 | JGI IMG/M metagenome (GOLD analysis project Ga0335081, IMG submission 206713) | Soil microbial communities from Loxahatchee National Wildlife Refuge, Florida, United States - Lox_Sample_3.5 | ecosystem: Environmental > Terrestrial > Soil > Wetlands | place: USA...
GTCCCGCGCCATGCAACGTCATCCTCGCGGGACCCGACAAGACAAGGCTGCGCTTTCACAGACTGACCGCGGAGGACGCGGCTCTGGTCCTCGAGGCCGCCCAGCTCTACTACGGCACGGAGGACGGCGAAGTTCCCGCCGAGCGCCTGCCTCGTGCCTTGCGCAGCAGGCTCGCCGCCTCTGTTCCCGCGCTCGATGACTGTGGGCGCCCCTTGCACCGCGGACACGGAGAAGCGCTGCCATGACCGGTTCTCTCATTTTTCGGTGCTACGACAAGGAACAGCTCGACCGTCAGTACAACAATCGGCGCCGGTTTCCGCATTACGAGGGCGTCTTCAAGACATGGCGGGAATGGAGCGCGGAAACGCGCGTCCACCGCTCGGCAGAGCTCGATCTCGCCTACGGCCCCGAGCCTTCGCAGCGGCTGGATGTCTTTCACGCGGCAAAGCCCGGAGCGCCGATCTACGTCTTCCTGCACGGCGGTTATTGGCAGTCCTTGGACAAGGCCGACTACAGTTTCATCGCTGAGGGGATGGCTCCGAATGGCGTCATGACGGTCATTCCGAACTTCGCCTTGGCACCCCATTCCGGCATGGATGAAATCGTTCGCCAGACGCGAGCCGCCATTGCTTGGCTTTGGACTCACGGTCGAGACCACGGCGGCGATCCCGCCCGCCTCTATGTCGGCGGGCACTCGGCCGGCGGACACCTGGCAACGATGCTGCTCGCGACCAACTGGCCGGAATTTGGCGCGCGGCTGCCGCGCGATTTGGTGAAAGGCGTGTGCGCCATCAGCGCACTGTTCGACATGGAGCCTATCCGCCTTTGCTATCTCAACGACACGCTCGGGATGACGCGGGCGGTGGCCGAGAGAAATGACCCGTTGCACCAGCATTATCCCGTGGCCGCCCCGCTGACGATCGTCCTCGGCGACGACGAGTCGGAAGAGTACTACCGGCAGGCTGTCGCCATGGCGAGCCGCTGGAGCAAGCTCGGCTATCCCTTGGAGATGTGGCTCGAGCAAGGACGCGATCATTTCGACGTGGTCAACGACCTGCGGAACCCAGCCGCAGATCTGGTCCGCGCACAGCTTCGACATCTGGTCTGAGGCGCGGTTTCAGGGGGTTGCTATGAGTGCCGAAAAGAATACCAAAGGCGAGGGCAAGACCGGGCGATCTGCCGAGGCAAGCTTGGTGCGGCAGCAGCTCGCCGCCTGCTACCGCATTTTTGCTGCCCGTGCGATGGATGATCTGATCTTCACGCATCTCTCCGCGCGGGTGCCCGGGACGTCGGACCGGTTTCTTTTCATTCCCTTCGGGATGCTGTTCGAAGAGGTGACCGCCTCCAATTTGGCGGAGGTCAATATCGCCGGCGAAGTGGCGCCGGCGTCGAACGACAGCGTCAATCCGGCCGGCTGGATCGTGCACCGCACGGTGTATGAGGCGATCGGCGATGCACAGTGCGTTATGCATCTCCACACCATCGCCGGAACGGCTGTTTCCGCGCAGCGGGATGGATTGCTTCCGATCAATCAGTTCGCGGTGACCTATTCCGGCAAGATCGCTTACCACGACTATGAAGGGCCGGGACTCCCGCCGGCCGAACAACAGCGCTTCGTTTCGAACTTGGGGCGCAATCGTATCATGTTCCTGCGCAACCACGGCACCCTCACGCATGGGCGCAGCATCGCCGAGGCGTTCAATCTTATGCACTATCTCGAGCGCGCCTGCGAGATCCAGATTGCTGCGCAAGCCGGAGGAGCATTGGCTCTGCCATCCCAGAACGTGATCGACAGCACCCTCTCCGCCGCGCAAGGCGTCGGAGAGGCTCGCTTTTGGGAAGCCGGGTTCAATGCGCTCGTCCGCAAGCTCGATCGCGAGGATCCCTCCTATCGCGCATGACCTTTGAAGCTGGATCCGCGGCCCGAATAGGCGAGCTTTGCGGGAGCAACGCCACTCGGGTGCTTCGCTGAGCCACGCCATATCGCGGGCGGGAGGTCCGCTTGTGGCACGACCGCGAAGTCGGCGCCAGCGCGTCGGACGCAAGCTCTCCATCGCCATTCTTCAGCGTCGCGCCAAATGATCGCTCGCCGTCCAGGCACATCAGGGTCTGGGAATATACTTTCTTTCTCCGATCACAATGGGACGCCGACAAAGCAGATCGCGTCGACGCGAGCCGAGAACGGCTCCGTCGGCTTCTCTGGGACAGGACGCTAGCGGGCGCGGCCTGCCGCCTCCGGCTCGGAAGCATCGCGCTCGAGAAGTTCGAGCAGCACCGCGGCCGCGCCCTCTATATCGGCGCGAACGCAGGCGCCGGCCGCCTCCGCGTCATGCTCCTTGAGGGCGATCAGCAGCCGCTCATGCTCGCGATTGGCGAGTGCATAATTCCCGGAGCCGTGCAGCATGTGGAAATAAGGGCTGACCTGCAGCCACAGTTCCTCGATGATCGAGATCAGCGTCTCAGAGCCGGAGGCGCGATAGACGACAAAATGGAACTCGTGGTTTGCCCGCACATACTGGCGCGGATTCCCGTCGCTCACCGCCTGCGCCATGGTCGCAACCAGCCGCTCGAGCCGGCTGATGTCCTGCGGCCGAAGCCGGCTCGCCGCCCAAACCGTGGCCAGCGTCTCGATCTCTAGGCGCACGCGGCAGAGATCGCGCAGCCGCCCGGCCTCCAGTTTAGGAATCCCGACCGAGCGGCCCGAGACGATGGTGAGCGCCCGCTCCGCCGTCAGGCGCTGCAAGGCCTCGCGGATCGGCATGGCGCTCACGCCGAAGGCCTCGGCCAACCCCTGGATCGTAACCAGCTCGCCCGGTGCGATCCCGCCGTCAAGAATGAGGTCCCTGATCTGCCGGTAGATCTCGTCGGGCAGCGTCCCGCGAGGAACCGGCCTGATCGGCAATCGCGCCGTCTTTCGCTGCATCTTCGCCACCACCCTCGGAGGCCGGCATCCCGGCGCTTCAACTTACGATGGTCCACGATGCCGGATGCGGCAAGGGTCTTGTTGATATCTGATATCCGATTTATGATCAAATCCCATCGCGCCCTCTGGCATCGCAGCGCCGCCGGATGGGCCCGGAGAGCCGTCTCAGGCTCCTCACGTCTCGAGAAGCGCGCGCATGGGAGGGAAGGGCTCATGAAGTCATGGTCATGCCTGGTGCGGGCGAGCGCGGCCGCGGCGATCGCCGTCGGTCTTTGCGCTCATGGGGGCGATGCCGCCGCGGCGGGGAAGAAGTACGACATCTATCTCAGCATGAGTTACATCGGCAATGATTGGCAGGCGGAGGCGGCCAACATGGTAAAGGCCATGGCCGCCAGCAAGGACTACGCCGACAAGGTCAATCTACAGGTGCAGGTGGCGGGCCCCAACGCGCAGCGTCAGATCCAGCAGATCAACGCCATGGTCGAGGCGGGGGCCAAGGCGATCGTCGTCTATCCGATCTCGCCGACGGCGCTCAATGGCGTGGTCAAGAACGCTTGCAGCCGCGGCGTCACCATCATCGCCTATGATTCCGTGATCACCGAGCCCTGCGCCTACAATGTCTCGATCGACCAGGAGGAGGCGGGGCGCGTCACCGCCGAATGGCTGGTGAAGAAGCTCAACGGCAAAGGCAACATCGTCGTCATCACCGGCGTACCCGGCACCTCGGTCGACACGCTCAGGACCAAGGCGGCCAAGGAGGTGTTCGCCAAGAACCCCGGCATCAAGATCGTCGCCGAGGCGGTAGGCATGTGGAGCCAGGCGGTGGCGCGCACCGAGCTCTCCAAGATCCTGGCGACGCATAACTGGGACCAGATCGACGGGCTCTGGATGCAGGTCGGCTGTTACACTGCCGATTCCATGCAGATCGAGGCCGGCCGGAAGGAATCCCAGCTCAAGCCCTGTGCTGGCGAAGGCTCCAATGGCGGCCGTATCCAGATGCTGCCTATCGGCACGAAAGTCGAGGGCGCCAACGCCACCTACAGGCCGATGGACGCGCCGCGCATCTCCTACGCCTCGCCGCCCTATTCCGGCGCACTCGCCTTGAAGCTCGCGGTGGCGAAGCTCGAAGGCAAGGAGATCCCGAAACTCACTAAGCTGCCGCTGCCGCTCGTCACCAATGCGACGATCAAGCTCTGCGAGGAAGGCACCTGGGCGGAGATGAAGGCGGGCTGCAACGCCTTCCTGCCGTCGCTCGTGCCCAATCCTGGCTGGTTCGCTTCGATCTTCTCCGAGCGGACACCGGAGGTGGGTCTCCAGGCCGCCCTCGTTGGCCAGCCGGAGCAATAGTCGCGCGAACCTTGTGACGTCGCGGGCCGGCTCCCCCTTTGCGGGGCGCGCCGGCCCGCCCCCGCGGAACCGCCGGGACGGAATCGTCCGATGGACTCTGTCGCAGCCGCCATTACCGCCATCAGCCTCAGCAAAGTCCGCAAGAGCTTCGGCGCGACCGTCGCCGTCGACGATGTGAGCTTTGACGTGGCGCCCGGTGTGGTGCACGCGCTTCTCGGCGAGAACGGCGCGGGCAAATCGACCATCGTCAAACTGCTGAGCGGCCTTCTGCTACCGGACGCGGGCGGCTTCCGCGTCTTCGGCGAGGAAGTCCGCTTGGCCTCGCCGCGTATCGCTCATCGCCACCGCATCCAGACCGCCTTCCAGGAAATGACGCTGGTCAAGGACCTGACGGTCCTCGACAACATGCTGCTGCCCTATGGGCCGACGGGCATACTGGGCGTCATCCGGCGGCGCGAGGCCGAGGAGAGCGTGCGGCGACATTTCGCGGCGATCGGGCTCGACGGCGTCGATCTCCGTCGCGAGATCCGCGACCTCGACCTCGCGGTGCAGCAGAAAATCGAGATCGCGCGCGCGGTCTTCCGCCGGCCGCGCCTGTTGCTGCTCGACGAGCCGACCTCGACGCTTTCCGGCCCAGACGTTGAATGGCTGGGCCGCGTCATCGCCGAGTCGAGGAGCAACGGCGTCACCACAATCTTCATCTCGCACCGCCTTCGCGAAGTACGCGCGTTCTGCGACAGCCTCACCATCCTGCGCAACGGCCGCCACATCGCCACCGAGGCGATCGGCGAGGTCCGCGACGAGGATGTCATTCGGATGATCATCGGACGCTCGCTGGCGCAGGCCTTCCCGCCGCGGCCGAAGGATCCCGGCCGATTCGGACCCGAGGTGCTGAGCGCCAGCGGACTCGGCGCCGGCGACCGTCTCAAGGAGGCCTCGCTCTCGCTGCGCCGGGGCGAGATCCTCGGCGTCGCCGGGCTGCAGGGCATGGGGCAACTCGAGCTCTTCCTCGCCTGCTTCGGCATGGTCGAGATCACGTGCGGTCGCATCGCGGTCGACGGTCGGCCGGTCGTCCTCACCTCGCCGGCTGATGCCGTGCGCGCCGATATCGGCATCAGCCTTGTGCCGGAGGACCGCAAGACCGAGGCGCTCTTCCTGAAGCTTGACGGGCGGCGGAACGTGTCGCTGCCGGTGATCGACCGTTTCGCCCGCGGCGGCCTCATCGACGCCGCGGCCGAGCAGGCGGCGGTGCGCCGCATCCTGCACGCGGTGGGGGTCGAGGACCGCGCGCTCTGGACGCGCGTCGGCGCCTTCAGCGGCGGCAACCAGCAGAAGATCGCCATCGCCAAATGGCTACTGGCCGAAAGCCGCATCCTGCTCCTCTATGACCCCACCCGCGGCATCGATGTCGGCACCAAGAACGAGCTCTACGAGCTGATGCGCCGCTTCACAGCCGCCGGCGGCGCGATCCTGTTCTACTCGACTGAGATCCCGGAGCTGGTGAATCTCAGCGACCGCGTCGCCGTGCTCTATGGCGGCCGCGTCGGCGCGGAGCTTGAGGGCGATGCCATCAGCGAGGCCGCCATCATGACCGTGGCGTTGGGCGGAAACCTTCGCGACGGGCGCGCGGCATGAGCACCACCACCTCGCTCGGCATCTCGCCCATCCGCTCGCTCACTTTGCCGCTGGCGCGCCATCGCGGGCTGCTGGTGGCGGTCGCCGTATTCCTCGTGCTGCTGGCGATCACCGACCTCACCGGCGCCGGCGGTATCAGCTATTTCCAGGTGAGCTTCCTATCAAGCGGCGGCGCCACACTCGCCATCGCCGCGATCGGCGAGACGCTGGTGGTGCTGATCGGCGGCTTCGACCTCTCGGTGGGCGCAGTCATCTCGCTCGTCAATGTCGTGCTCGCCACCTCGATGCAAAACGATCCCGGATCGATCGTTCTGTGGTCGCTGGCGGGGCTCGGCATCGGCGTCGCCACGGGGCTCTTCAACGCGCTCTTCATCGCTGTGCTGCGGCTGCAGTCGATCGTCGTGACGCTCTCGACCATGTTCATCGTCCAGGGCATCACACTCGTGGTGATGGACAAGCCCGGTGGCGCCATCCCGCCGGGCCTCAGCGGCGTCATCGTCGGCGACGCGGTGCCGGGCGTTTTGCCGATGCCGATCGTGATTCTCGCCGTCCTCATCGCCATCTGGCTCTACATCAAGAGCACGCGCTTCGGCACTGCGCTCTACGCCATCGGCAGCGATCTCGAGGCCTCGCGCTCGGCTGGCATCCGCGTGCCCTGGGTGCAGATCGGCGTCTATGTGCTGGCCGGCGCTTGCTACGGCCTCGCCGGCGTCTTCGTCAGCGCTCAGACGGGCGCGGGCGATCCGCTCATCGGCGCCTCGCTGCTGCTGCAGGTGTTCACCGCCATCGTCGTCGGCGGCACCGTGCTGGGCGGCGGCCGTGGCGGTCCGGTCGGCTCAATTATCGGCGCTTATGTGCTGATGATGGTGGTCAACATCCTGCTGGTGCTCAACGTCTCGGCCTATTACTCGACGCTGGTCGAAGGCGTGATCCTGTTCCTCGCCGTGCTCAGCGGCTCGCTCGGCCATGATGCGCCGCTCGCCCGCCATCTCCGCGAGATCGCGGCCCGCCTCAGGGCCTGGCGCCTCGGCATGCTGCCGCGCCAGCTCGGCCGCACGAGCCGCCGTCTCGCTTTTGCCGGCAAGGAGCCGGAGGCGGCGGCGGCGCGCGTCGGCTTCTGGGCGCGCTACGGCGAAAGCCTGCGCTATGCGCTGCCGGCCTATGTCTGCTTTCTCGTTGTCATCCTGGCGACGCAGCTCATGCTCGGCCACGCGCTCTTCAGCTTGCAGTACTACGATTCACTCATCGTGCTGACATCGTTCCTGGCAATCCTGGCGCTGGGGCAGGGGGCGGTGATTCTGACCGGAGGACTCGATCTCTCCGTGCCCTGGGCGATCGGCCTTTGCGGCATCCTTCTCGCCGGTATGGTCAAGGGCTCCGACGAAGCGCTCGCCTATGCGCTGCCGCTGGTGCTGCTCGCGGGTTGCCTCATTGGACTCGTCAACGGGCTGGGCGTCGTCTTCCTCGGCCTGTCCCCGATCGTCACCACGCTCGCCACCAACGGCATCCTCCAGGCGCTGGCGCTGCTCTACAGCAACGGCACGCCCGACGGCTTCGCCTCGCCAAGCCTGCGCTGGTTCATGACGGGGCATTGGCTGGGGATGACGCCGGTCGTGCCCTTCGTCATCGCGTTCGTCATCGTTGCAACGCTCGCGCTGTCGCGCACGCCGTTCGGTCGCCGGGTCTACGGCGTCGGCAATGGCGAGCGCGTGGCGGCGCTATCCGGCATCGCGGTCGGTCGCACGCTGATCCTCGTCTATGTCCTGAGCGGCTTCTGCTCAGCCCTCGTCGGCAGCCTGCTCACGGGCTTCTCCGGCCAGGCGAGCCTCGGCATGGGCGATGAATATCTCCTTCCCTCGATCGCCGTCGTAGTGGTTGGCGGCACGCTCATCACCGGCGGGCGCGGCGACTATCTTGGCATGCTCGGTGGCGCCCTGCTCCTGACGGCGCTGCAGACGCTGCTCGCCGGCACGACGCTTCCGTACGCCACCCGCGCCATCTTGTTCGGGCTGGTCATCCTCAGCGCGGTCGTGGCCCTGCGCGAGAAACACTGAGGAGAGGAAGGTTCATGGCAGAAGTGAAGAAGGACCGGAACGTCGGTGCGGTCGCCGGCCTGCGCGTCGTGGTGACGGCGGGCGCCTCGGGGATCGGGCGCGCGATTACCGATCTCCTGCTGGCCAGCGGCGCGCGGGTGGCGATCTGCGACGTCTCGCGCGATTTCCTCGCCGAGTTCCACACGGCCCATCCCGACGCCACCGCGCTCGAGGCCGACGTTGCGGTCGAGCGCGACGTCGACCGGCTGTTCGAGCGGGCGGTGCAGGATCTGGGCGGACTCGACGCTCTCGTCAACAACGCCGGCGTCGCCGGGCCCACCGGCGGCGTCGACGAAATCGACCCACAGGAGTGGCGGCGCTGCATAGACGTCGACCTCACCGGCCAGTTCCTGTGCGCGCGCCGCGCGGTGCCGCTGATCCGCGCGGCCAAGAGCGGGGCCATCGTCAACATGTCGTCCGCCGCCGGCCGCCTCGGCTATGCCTATCGCACGCCCTATTCCGCCGCCAAATGGGGGGTCATCGGGTTCACCCAGAGCCTCGCCCGTGAGCTTGGCCCCGACAACATCCGCGTCAACGCCATCCTTCCGGGCATCGTGCAAGGGCCGCGCATCGACCGGGTCATCGCGGCCCGCGCCGAGCAGCTCGGCCTCAGCCACGAGGCCATGGAGCGCCAATATCTCGAGAAGGTCTCGATGCGGCGCATGGTCACCGCCGAGGATGTTGCGGCGATGGTGCAGTTTCTGCTGTCCCCCGCCGGCGCGAGCATCTCCGGGCAGTCGATCGGGGTCTGCGGCAATGTCGAGACGTTGTGAGGAAAACGATGGCTAAGGTAGCGGTTGTCGGCGCGGGCCTCATCGGGCGGGCCTGGGCGATCAGTTTTGCGCGCGCCGGCCATGAGGTGGCGCTGACGGACGCCGAGAGCGGCGCCGTGGACCTGGCGCTCGCGTTCATCGACGAGGCGCTCGAGGAGCTCGCGCGCAACGATCTGCTGAACGACGCGGAGCCTGAGGCGGTGCGAGCGCGGATCGGTGTCGCCAAGAGCCTCGCCGCGGCGCTCGACGGCGCCATCCATGTGCAGGAGAACACGCCCGAGAACCTCGATTTGAAGCGCGATGTCTTCGCGGAGCTCGACGGCTTGGCAGCGCGCGACTGCGTGATCGCGAGTTCGAGCTCTGCCCTCTTGTCCTCGCGCTTCACCGAAAGGCTTTCCGGTCGGGCGCGCTGCCTCGTCGCCCATCCCATCAACCCGCCCTATCTCGTGCCCGCGGTCGAGATCATGCCGGCGCCTTGGACGGACGCGGCCGTCGTCGAGCGCATCGTCCGCTTCATGACCGAGGCCGGCCATGCGCCTTTTGTCATCGCGCGCGAGGTCGAGGGCTTCGTGGTGAACCGGCTGCAGGGCGCGCTGCTGCAGGAGGCGTTCCGCTTAGTGGCCGACGGCTATGTCACGGCCGAGACGGTCGACATCGCCATCCGCGAGGGGCTTGCCTTGCGCTGGAGCTTCATGGGCCCGTTCGAGACCATCGACCTCAACGCGCCGGGCGGCGTGCGCGACTATGTGGCGCGTTATGGCGGGCTTTACGATGCGCTCTTCGAGACGCAGAAGCGCCAGGTGGATTGGCGGGGGCCGGTGCTCGATGCCATCGAGCGCGACCGCCGCCAGCGCCTTCCGGCCCGCGACCTCGCCCGGCGGCAAGCCTGGCGCGACCGGCGGCTGATGGCGCTTGCCGCGCACAAGCGGGGTGCGGCGAAAGAGATAGGCGATTAGCGAGAGGCAACAGCCATGGCACAGAAAAAACGGAAAGTCATCATCACCTGCGCCGTTACCGGCGCCATCCACACGCCCACCATGTCGTCGCATCTGCCGATCACCCCCGACGAGATCGCGCGCGACGCGGTGGCGGCGGCCGAGGCGGGTGCGGCCATCCTTCATCTCCATGCGCGCAATCCCGAGACCGGCCAGCCAGACCAGACGCCGGAAGCCTTTGCCCGCTTCCTGCCGCGCATCAAGCAGGCGACCAAGGCGGTGATCAACATCACCACCGGCGGCAGCCCCTATATGAAGGTCGAGGAGCGGGTGCTGCCCGCGGCGGAATTCAAGCCGGAGGTCGCCTCGCTCAACATGGGGTCGATCAATTTCGGCCTCTTCCCGCTGCTTGAGAAATACAGGACCTTCAAGTTCGACTGGGAGCGCCAGCACCTTGAGAACACGCGCGACCTCGTCTTCCGCAACACCTTCCGCGAGATCGAGTACATCCTGCGCACCTGCTCCGACAACGGCACACGCTTCGAGTTCGAGTGCTACGACATCGCCCATCTCTACAACCTCAACCATTTCCTCGAGCGCGGGCTGGTGCAGCCGCCGCTCTTCATCCAATCGGTCTTCGGCATCCTGGGCGGGATCGGGACCCATCCCGAGGACCTCATGCACATGAAGCGCACCGCCGATCGGCTCTTCGGCAGCAACTACCAGTGGTCGATCCTCGGCGCTGGGCGCAATCAGATCCCGCTGGCCTCGATCGGCGCCGCCATGGGCGCCAACGTCCGCGTCGGGCTCGAGGACTCGCTCTGGGCGGGGCCGGGCCGACTCGCTCAATCCAATGCCGAGCAGGTGCGCCTCATCCGTCAGATCCTCGAAGGCATGTCGCTCGAGGTCGCCACCCCCGACGAGGCGCGCGAGATCCTGTCGCTCAAGGGCGGGGACCAGGTGGCCTTCTGATGGGAGGGGGCATGCTGCGGATCGAGCTCATCGTCGATGCCCGCGCGGCGCTGGGTGAGGGGCCGCTTTGGGACGTGGAGGAGCAGCGGCTCTACTGGATCGACAGCCTCGGTCCCGCGGTCCATGCCTGCGATGCGGCAGGCGGCAGCCGCCGCACCTGGCGCCTGCCGGAGCCGGTGGGCTCGCTGGCGCTGAGGCGCGGCGGCGGCGCCGTCGTGGCGCTCAAATCCGGCTTCCACTTCCTCGATTTCGCCACCGGCGAGGCCCGCCGCGTCCGCGAGCCCGACTCCGGCGCGCCGCGCATCCGCATGAATGACGGCAAGGTCGATCGCCGCGGACGCTTCGTCGCGGGCTACATGGATGTCGAGGAGCGCGATGCGCTCTGCGGCCTCTACAGCCTCGCCCCCGACCTGACCGCCCAGAAGCTCGATAGCGGCATCATCTGCTCGAATGGCCCGTGCTGGAGCCCGGACGGGCGCGTCTTCTATTTCGCCGACACCTCGCGCGAGGTGATCTACGCCTATGACTACGACGAGGTGACGGGCGGGGTGAGCAATCGCCGCGTCTTCGCCTCCTTCGAGGAGATGCGAGGATATCCCGACGGCGCCACAGTGGACGAGGAAGGTTTCCTGTGGTCGGTCGAGGTCTACTCCGGTCGGCTCATCCGGTTCGCGCCCGACGGCTCGGTTGACCGCATGGTGGGGCTGCCGGTTGGCTCGACCACCAGCATCAGCTTCGGCGGGCCCGATCTCGACATCGCTTTCGTCACCTCGATGGCGCGTCCGATCGGCGGCGTGCTGCCGTCCGAGCGCGAGGCCGGGGGGCTGTTCGCGGTCCACGGCCTCGGCGTCCGCGGCCTGCCTGAGCCGCGCTTTGCCGGCTGACCGAGAATAACGGAGGAAGGGAGAGGCGCATGCGCATCGAGGTCCTGGTCGACGTGAAGACGATCCTCGGCGAGGGGCCGCTCTGGGATGTCGAGGAGGAGCGGCTTTACTGGATCGACAGCTTCGGTGGGAACATCTTCCGCTGCACCCATGACGGGCGTGAGATCCGCGCCTGGGACGTGCCGCAGAAGATCGGCTCGATGGCGCTGCGCAAGTCGGGCGGCGCGGTGCTGTCGCTGGCGCGAGGATTTCACTTCCTCGACTTCAAGACCGGTGAGGTGGATCTCATCGTCGATCCCGAGCCCGACAAGCCCAACAACCGCATCAATGACGGCAAGGTCGACAAGCGCGGCCGCTTCGTCGCGGGCTCCATGGACACGATGGAAGAAGGCCCGAACGGCGCGCTCTACCGCCTCGATCCGGATCTCTCGTTGCACAAGGTCCAGGACGGCATCATCGTCTCCAATGGCCCGTGCTGGAGCCCGGACGGCCGCACCTTCTATTTCGCCGACACCTGGTCGGGCGAGATCTGGGCCTACGACTACGATGTTGACACCGGCACACCCTCCAACCGGCGGACCTTCGCCCGGCTTGACACCTCGCGCGGCGGCGCTGCCGACGGCTCGACCGTCGATGCCGAGGGCTGCCTGTGGAATGCCCAAGTTTATGATGGCAAGATCATCCGCTATCGGCCCAATGGCACCGTAGATCGCGTCATCGACATGCCGGTGAAGAAGGTCACAAGCGTCATGTTCGGCGGGCCGACGCTCGACACGCTCTACGTAACCTCCATGGCGAAGCCGCCATTGCCACGCTTTCCCGGCGATGGTGTGCTGCGCGGCAGCCTCTTCGCCATTACCGGGCTTGGCATCAAGGGCGTGCCGGAGCCGCGCTTTGCCGGCTAGACCAGCCGTTGGGCCTTAGGGCGAGGTTGACTTTCGACGTAGAAGAAGAAAGCCCCGCCAAGCCACGGGCCACGAAGCGGGGCAGGGCCATCAATGTTCTTTGTCCGCGCCCATTCGGGGTCCATCGGCTAACGAGTGAAGCGCGCCACATGCTGACGCCCCGATCGTCGGCTTGCCACTATCGCCGAGCCGCGGAAGCCGCAGGCCATCGCGTTGCGGCCTCGCCGCCTGTCGCTCCATTGTGTTAGCGGGTCAACCGGCGCAAACTAGCCCCCAAGAAAAGTAAATCCGCGGAATGTCGGATAAAACGGGAGGAACAAGATGGCGGCACTCATTGCCTCCGCAGCCGAGCACGCAATCGAGAACCAGCGGATCGGCGGCTTGCAGCTTCGCGTGGCCGCGCTCTGCATGCTGATCCAGACCTGCGACGGCTACGACGTGGGCTCGATCGGCTGGGCGGTGCCGTCCTTGACGCATGAGTGGCATGTGGCGCCGCCGGCCTTCGCGCTCGCCTTCCTGTTCTCCAACATCGGCATCATGGCGGGGGCGCTCATCGCTGGCCCGATCGGCGACCGCTTCGGGCGCAGGCCGCTTTTGATCGGCAGCGTCGCGCTCTTCGGCCTCGCCTCGTTCCTTTCGGCCTATGCGCCCTCGCTCGAGGTGCTGACGGGGTTGCGCTTCTTCACCGGGATGGGGA
>Ga0335081_10013585_pt1 | contig 13162 bp, 7 predicted proteins | sample Lox_Sample_35_FD_206713 | JGI IMG/M metagenome (GOLD analysis project Ga0335081, IMG submission 206713) | Soil microbial communities from Loxahatchee National Wildlife Refuge, Florida, United States - Lox_Sample_3.5 | ecosystem: Environmental > Terrestrial > Soil > Wetlands | place: USA: Florida...
GTGGCTCGATCTCGGCGACGTAAAGAACATCGCCGAGGTCACTGTGAATGGAAAGCCGCTTGGCGTCTTCTGGAAGGCCCCGTTCCGCATCGACGCGACGTCCGCGCTGAAGCCCGGTGCGAACACGCTGGAAATTAAAGTAACGAATCTGTGGGTGAACCGGCTGATTGGCGATCAACAGCCCGATGTCACAACTAAGTACACTTATACGGCGGTGCAATTCTATCGCGCCGATTCGCCATTGTTGCCCTCCGGCCTCATCGGACCGGTGCAGGTGATCAGCTCGAAAGGAATGTAGCGATGCGAAGAGGATTGAACCGCTAGTTTGGTGTTTTTCGCTCTCGCCGTTTCCCCGTTGGGGGCCCAGGGACGTGGCGGCCGGGGGCCTTAATAACAGCCAGCCGTCACGGAGCCCTGGAGTGACACCAAAGAAATCGCCGGACGCCGCCGCGGCAGTCGGTGCGTGCTCCTGCTCCGTCGCCCGAGCAGGCGGCGCAAGGACGCGGTCCCGGCGTTCCGGGCGGTGCTCCCGGTCCCCAACGCGGCATGCCGTGGGTCTCTGAGGGCTCTTATCCACAGAGTCTTGTCAAGGAAGTGATTCCGTTTATCGAAAGGAACTTTCGCGTGATTGCGAATGAGGACAATCGCGCGAATCGCTGGCCTCTCGATGGGGGGCGGTCACACCACGATGGCCACCAACAATAATCCTGGCGTGTTCGGTTGGATCGCCGTTTGGAGCGCGGGCGGTCAGGACACCGAAGAATATGTGAACACGTTCAAGAAGGTGAACGCCGGCGGCGTGAAGCACTACTGGATCGGAGCCGGAGCCGCCGATTTCGCGCTGAACGGCTCCAAGACGCTATACGCGGCGGCCCAAAACGCCGGGTTGAAGATGAGTTTCCACACCGCACCTAGGGCGCATTTCTGGTTCATCTGGCGAGAATTTCTGGGCGAATTCGGATCAATAATCTTCAAATAGCGGAAGGCGCCCCTACCAGTAATTCGCGGCGAGAAATCGTGCCACTCCAGATTCTCGCCTCACCACGGCGCACTCGAGCACAATCTGCACATTCTTCGCGTCCCATTTGCGCGGGGCATTGGCGAGTACGCTCCGCATCTGGTCTGCATCGGTCAGCAGTTCCACGGCGGCCTGGGTTCCCCAGACGCTGAACCCGCCAGCAAGCACCGTGACGCGGCCGCTGACCGAATCGGCAACGCGCGAAATAATGATGAAGTCTTTCGCGCGATCGCCGCTGCGCACCTTGGAATCGAAGGCCCATTGCTTGTTCTCTGGGTGCTGGCTGTCACGGATGAACCGCATCGAGCCCTCGCCATCGAAGCGGAAGCGTGCCTGCGGTAGCAGCTCGCTGGTCCACTGATTGGTCAAGCCCCCAAGAATCACGGCCGGCGATTCACGCAAATCGTGCATCGTCAGGTCGTGCTCGCCTTTAAGCAGGACATGTTTGTCCTTGCTCCCCAGGAAGTCGGCCATCCGGGTCACGACCTCCACGTCAGAGATGTGGACCAGTCTTCTGGAGTAGAGGTCCCAGGACACGTTCATTGGGTCCCGCTCCGGAGTGAGAGGATCGCTCCAGGTCAACTTCGGATTATCGACGCCTTCGAGACGAACGTGATCGGAAAACTGAGGGATGGATAGCAACACATCGTGCGGGCCTGCGAGCACAGGCCGCCAGAACTGCTCAAAGATCGTCTGCTGGGAGCGCGCGATTGGGAGCGCCATGGCGACCAAGACAAGAGCGCCCACCAATCCGGCGACATAATGCCAACGTCTCTTCTTGACCGGCTCTGGCGCCGGGGCGGGTGCAGGCGCCACTACGGGCGTTACGGGCGCGGGGGCCTCTGCCGCGACGTTCTGGGCACCGGGCGCGACGAACTCCGCGAGATAAGACCCCTTGTGGATGACGACTCTAATTTCGCCGCTGTGCGCCGGATCCTCGTAATATTGCGCCAGCCGCTTGCGAAGCTCGCTGGCAGTTACGCGAACGATCGGGTCGGCGTCGGTGTCGTAGTTTGGAGGTCTCCCGAAGACCTCGACGCCAAGGTGCCTCTCCGTGACAGGCTCTTGGGTATTGCTGAGAGCCCGTTCCGTGACGTAGCGCAGAAAAGACCCGTAGCGTTTACTTTGACTGAACAAGGGATCGGCGAGGAGGCGTTCAACTTGCGCCCGCTCCTCACCCTGCGAGATGGTTTCTGGCGTCACGGCTAGCGGCCCGTATTCTATCATCATCGATTGCTCCGACGCGAATCGCTCCTCTTTACACCCGTCCATACGAGTCCACAAGAGATTGCAAATCAAAGCCTTAACGTACCACATACGGCATTTTCAGATAATCCTGTGGCTTTTTGCGACGACCTGTCTTAGCGTAATCTCAATCTGTCAACGCCTCGTTCGGGCGCGCGCCGTCTCAGCTCGCGGCGTTGTCCGCGAAGGTTGTGGCGGCACTACTGGATTGGAGGTTAGTCGTGCGCAAAGGGTTTCTCTTCGCCTCATTACTCTCTCTGCTGCTGGTCATGCTGCCGGCGGCGAACGGCCAAAGTGTTACCGGCCAAGTCTCGGGAGTTGTAGTCGATCCGGCCGGCGCCGTCATTCCGGGGGCGCAGGTCAAGTTGACTCACGATCTGTCGCAAACCGTCCACGATTTCACTACCGAAACGACTGGGGCCTTCATATTTACGGGCCTCGTGCCTGGCTCCTATAGCCTGCGGGTCGCTCATCCCGGGTTCAAGGCCTTCGGCCAAAGCGGCATCATCGTAGCAGCCCAGGAGCGCGTTGACCTCCACGAGATCCGCCTGGAAGTCGGCGAAGTGACAAGCTCGGTCGAAGTTCAGGCCGATGTCGTACACGTCGCCACCGACAGCTCGGACCGCTCCATGGACATGAACCTGAAACAGATTCTCGACGACCCGACCCGCGGCCGGAATCCGGTGAGCCTGATCATGATGCTGCCCGGCGTTCAGTCGTTGGCCCAGTCGTATGACTATCGCGGCTGGAACGGCGGAGGCATTCCGGGCGTCAACGGCGGGCAGCAGGGCCAGATTATCCTGAACATGGACGGCGCGGCCAGCCAGGACTCCGGCAACCTCAACACCGGCTACATTAACCCGTCGGTCGACTCCATCAGCGAAGTCAAACTGTTGATTTCCAACTACACCGCCGAGTACGGAGGGCGCACCGCCGGGCAGTTGACGCTGACCACCAAGAACGGCACCACGCAGTTCCACGGCAGCGTCTACGACTACTACCGCGACGAGAGTTTGAATGCCAACGAGTTTTTCAACAACCTGACCAACGTGCCGAGGCCCCGCTACCGCTATCAGAATCCCGGCGGCACCATTGGCGGCCCGCTGATCATTCCCGGCACGCGGTTCAACAAGGCTCGCCAGAAGCTCTTTTTCTTCTTTTCCTACGACAAGTTGTTCAACACCACGGTCACGAACAATACGTACACCATGCCTTCGGCGCTGGAGCGCCAGGGCAACTTCTCGCAGACCGTAACCACCACCGGCGTCCTGATTCCGGTCTACGATCCTACCAATCAGACGCCTTTCCCCGGGAACATCGTCCCGGCCAACCGCATCAGTCCGCAGGGGCAGGCTATGCTGAACCTGTTCCCGATGCCGGCTCCGCAGGGCCTGGCGCTGGATCCGACGGGAAACCGCGGATATAATTTCCGCGCCGTCCTGCCGCAGTCGCGGCCGCTGGACGACAAAATCCTGCGCGTGGACTACAACTTCTCGCCGAAAGCGGTGACCTTCGTGCGCCTGTTGCAGGACTACCAGGCACAGAACGGATACAACACCACCGTGGGACCTCCCGGAGGCGCGTGGGGCCAGTTCCCGGACAGCTACCACGTGCAGTCCGCCGGCGCCCTGGGCACCTTCATCTACACGTTCAGTCCGACTCTGATCAGCGAATTCAGTTGGGGCATCAACCGCGGCAGGCAGGGTGTGGGTCCTCTGACCGATACCAGCGCCGATACCGCGACCGGCGGCGCGATGACCTACGCACAGAGCTTGCTGCCGCTGAAGGATGCGAACGGCAACGCGCTGACGCTGCCGCGTATCAACCAGAACAGCAATATTCTGAACCTGTTGCCCGCGGTCAACTTCGGTCTTCCATCCGGCTTCAGCGCTCAGTCCTCGGGCCAAGGCGTCACTGCGGCCCCCACGTTCAGTCTGGACAGCCGATGGCCCTTCACCGGCACCGACCAGTTGCAGACCATCCAGGACAAAGTCACCTGGGTCAAAGGTGCGCACACTTTTAAAGCCGGTATCTATTACGAGAGAATGGCTCGCAACGTGAGCGTGTACTCGGTCTACAACGCCGCCGGAACCTACTATTTCGGTTCGGATCGCTCCAACCCTCTGGACACTGGATATCCCTACTCCAACGCGTTGCTGGGCAGCATCTTCGCTTACGGCGACGACAACACGAAGCTGGTCAACCACCCGCGCTACTCGCAGCTCGAATGGTACCTGCAGGATACCTTTAAGGCCAGCCGCCGCCTGACGTTCGACTACGGCGTACGTTTCGGCCGGGTGGGCGACCTGAACTCCCAGGGCGCCACCCTTGGATTGTTCAACGCCGGCTCGTACAATGCAAGCGCGGTCGGTCAGTTGCTTTACCCGGGCTGCTCCATCCCGGCAACCACCGCCACCTGCCCCACGGCGGACAAGATCGCGGTCAACCCAAAGACCGGCGCGGTCTTCCCCTACGTCCGGCAGGGCACGTTCGACACATCTTCCTATGCCGCCGGCAGCTTGCCGTACTCAGGCATCAAATACTACAACACTCACTTCTTCAACGTCCCCCCCATTCAGTTGGGACCGCGCGTCGGTTTCGCCTGGGACATCTTCGGAGACGGCAAGACCGCCATGCGCGGCGGCTTCGGAATCATCGTGGGCCGCAACTGGAATGTGGACTACATCGGCGCACTCGCCGCGGGCCAAGGCCCGATGATGGTCCCGCCCACTTTCGTGGCGCCCACCATCGTCTACACCAGCTTCCAGGGGCTGAGCGGCGCGCAGGCAGTTTTCACGCCCCAGAACCTCATTGGCGGCACTCCGAACGAGATTCCGCAGTCCACCTACAACTGGAGCTACGGTATCCAGCGTGAACTGGCCCGCGGTTTGATCGCCGACGTCTCTTACGTCGGCAACGCGCTCAAGCACGGTTACGGCGAAACGTACGACAGCAACGCCGTTCCCCTGCTGACCACCTGGAAGCCTTCCGGCTGCGCCACCCCGATCCAGGGCGGCTGCCCGCAAGCGCAGTTCATCGACCCGACCACGAACCCTGCCAACCCTGGCTTCTACTCCACCAACCTGATCCGCGCCATGGTGGGCTATGCCGGAATCGGCAATGTCATCGACTATACCGAGAATTACACCAACAACTACAACGCGCTGCAAATGCAGTTGAACCGGCGCGTGGGAAGGCTGCAATGGAGCCTCAACTACACCTTCTCGCGCGAGATTGTTTACAACAATGACAGCAACACAACGCTGTGGCAGATGGTCAACGCCCAATTGACGAAGAACGTGATCAACCGCCGCCACGCCGTCAACTTCAACTTCGCCTACGACATCCCCGGCGCCAGCAGAATCTGGAGCAACGCCTTCACCAAGGCGGTGCTGGACGGCTGGTACCTGAACGGCAACGGCTCGATCTTCGCGGGCACGCCTTACACCGTGAGCTGCAGCGCCACGGGCCAGCCCTCACAGTATTGGACCGGCACTCCGACCGCGGACCTGCCATTCCGCTGCCAGATGGGGAACAACATATTCCTGCCCTCCGGGCAATTACCTTCGGCAACGACAGCCGCCGATTTACAGGTTCCGCTGAACGCTGCCAACTTTACTCTCCCCGCGGCGAACTCGCTGGGCATCGGCAATACTCCGCCCACCTTGTTGTACGGTCCGTGGCTGTGGAATCTGGACTTGTCGCTGGCCAAGACGACCCACATCAAGGAGAGAGTGACCATGGAACTGCGCGTGGAGTCTTTTAACACGTTCAACCATTTCAACCCGAGTAACCCGAATTCTTCGCTTACCTTGAACTTCGCCAACGGCGCGAACACCAACGCGGCGTTCGGTACGGTACAGAGCGCGCAGGTTCAAGCCCGGCACGTAGCACTTTCGGCGCGCTTCCGATTTTAAACCCCTCTGGCAAGGCCGCCCGTGAGCCTTCGCGGGTGGCCTTGCCGAATCAACTCGACTGCCGCACTTCAAAGCGGCCTGTCCTTTGAATCCCGGGAACCTCGGTTTTTGCGCGCGCCAACCGGGGTGATGCATACATGAATCCGAGCTACTTCAAACCACTAACAGCGGTTGTCCTGCTCGCTTTGCCCTTTGGAGCGGCGTTGCTTTTCGGCGACGACCCGGAAAGAGCAAACGTTTCGGTTCAGGGGCTCCGCTGCGAGTACCTCTCCAACCCGTTGGGCATCGACGTCCTGAAGCCCCGTTTGAGCTGGGTGCTGGCGCCCGCGCCCGGAGTTCGCGGGCAGAGCGCTTATCGTGTGCTGGTAGCGAGTTCCTCCGCGATGCTTCAGAGAGATCGGGGCGACCTCTGGGACTCGGGCCGCGTGGCTTCCAGGCAATCCACCTGGATCGAATACGCCGGCAAGACGCTGAATTCGGGACAACAGGCGTACTGGAAGGTACGCGTCTGGAGCGACGCCGGTAAGGCATCGCCTTGGAGCGAGCAGGCCAATTGGTCGATGGGCCTGTTGCAACCGTCGGATTGGCATTCGAAATGGATTGGGGAACGGCGGCCAGAGGGAACAGGCGAAGGCACACCCCTCCCGTTTCCCTGGCTGCGGAAGACGTTTACTCTTGCCAGCAGACCGGCCAGGGCAGTGGCCTACGTAAATCCACTTGGCTACTACGAGTTGTACATCAACGGCAAAAAAGTGGACGACCATGTTTTGAGTCCCGCCGTCAGCGATTATTCGAAGCGAAATCTGTACGTCACGCACGAAATAGCGGAATATCTGGTTCCAGGAAAAAACGTCGTGGCGTTGTGGCTCGGCCGGGGCTGGTACGTCAGGGGCCACCCGGGCGTGATGCACGACGGGCCGCTGGTGCGGGCGCAACTGGATCTCGCGTTCTCTGACGGCAACCGCACTGAAGTCATTACCGATGAAACCTGGAAGCTTCGGGAGAGCCCTATCACTCCCCTCGGCCGTGGGACAGCGTTTGGGGACTACGGCGGAGAGCGGTACGACGGTCAACTCGAGCTTCCCCGGTGGAACCAGGCGGACTTGGACGATTCCGGCTGGCAGACGGCAGCGGTATTCGAACCACCTCAAGTACTGACCGCAGCACAAATGGTGGAGCCGAACCGGTTGGTTGAGACGATCAAAGCTGCCCGAGTTGAGCCCTATTCGCAGGGTGGGTGGCTGATCGACATGGGGCGCGACTTTACCGGCTGGCTTCAAATCAAGTTGCCCCCGATCCCGAGTGGGTCGGTTGTCAGGCTGGAATACTCCGACCAGATGGAGCCTGACAAACCTGCGCCGGGGACGACACCTGCGAATGCTCACACCGATGGGGGCCGTCGCGGCGCGCCTGCGCCAGCCAACGCAAACCCCGGCAGAGGGCGTGGCGGAAATCCCACCGTCTTCCCCAACACGTTCAACCAGCGTGACGAGATCGTTGGCAACGGCGAAGACTTGACCTTCCGATCGCGGTTCAATTACCACGGCTTCCGTTACGTGCGGGTGATCGGGCTGGACAGCGCGCCCGACGTTTCGCGCGCTACCGGCTATCTCATTCGCACAGCCTACGATCGCTCCGGCGAGTTCACGTCATCGAACGATCTTCTGAACCAGATTTATCAAATGGTCACCCGCACTTACGAAGCCCTCACCCTCGGCGGCTACGTAGTGGACTGTCCGACGCGCGAGCGGTTGGGTTACGGCGGCGATGCCGGCACTTCGATGGAAACCGGGATGTTCAACTTCTCCGTGGGAGGGCTGTACAGCCGGTGGCTGTCGAATTGGCGGGATGCGCAGGATCCGGCCACCGGATCGCTCCCGCATACGGCGCCCAACTATCCGAACCAGGGAGGTGGCGGCCCGATGTGGGGCGGCATGGTCGTCACGCTGCCCTGGCAGATGTACCTGCAGTATGGCGATAGGGGCGTACTCGAAGCCAACTACCCGATGATGCGGAAATGGCTGGGCTACCTCGCCCAGGAAAGCACGGACGACTTGCTGCTGAACCACTCCAGTCACGGGATGTCAATGCAGACGTGGAACTACCTCGGCGATTGGCTGACTCCGAAAGGGAGCTTCCGTGGAACGAGCCCCGATCCGCGGCCCGCGCAGCTCATCAATAGCGTCCATTATCTTTACCAACTTCAACTCGCCTCCAGGATCGCGAGTGTTCTTGGCAAAGAGGACGAGGCGGCCTTCTACGCCGCACGGTCGGCCGGTGTGGCGAAGGCGATTCAACAGCGCTTTTACAATCCCGCCGATCATAGTTATGGCAATGGGGATTCGATCCAGGAAGCGTTTCCGCTACTCACCGGCGTCGTCCCCCCTGATTTGCGCGGGGGCGTCATGGAGAAGCTGGAGAATACCATCCGCGTGCAGGACAACGGCCACCTCGATACCGGTATGCATGGGACGTACTTCCTGATCAAGTACCTGATGGAAGCCGACCGCAACGATCTGATCTTTGGTATGACCAACACCAGGGAGTATCCGGGTTGGGGATACATGCTGGCGAATGGCGCCACCACGAGTTGGGAGGGTTGGACCGGACAGTCGCACATTCATGACACGCTGCTCTCTATCGGCGCCTGGTTCACCGAAGGCGTGGCGGGAATTCGAAGCGACGGGAAATCGCCAGGTTTCAGGCATTTTGTGATCAGACCCGCAATGGTTGGCGACGTCACCTTCGCCAGAGCCAGCTACCACTCGATTCACGGCGATATCATCAGCGAGTGGCGGATTGAGAAAGGCATCTTTCGGTTGAACGTCACGGTCCCGCCGGGCACAACTGCGACCGTGTTCCTGCCCGGCAAGGCCGGGGTCGAAATCGTCGCCGGCGCGCATTCGTTCGAAGCGGCATTATAGCGCCCGATTGGTTGCGGAATGATTGCTGGAGTCGAGCCGCCGCGCGACTCGCTCACCATGGTCGAGGAGGTCTTTCAATGAGATTCACCCGCCGCAAGATGCTCTCCCAGGCTTCCATGGCGTTCGTCTGCGCCACCGCGTCCGCGCAGTCAAATGCGGGGCCGCCGCCAGCCCAAGCGCCGGGTCGTGGCGGGGGAAGTTTCGGCCCTCCCCCCGAGTTGGGCCCGGATGACAAACAGGCATTCCCCGATCCTCCCGGGGGATTCAATGTCCGGCGCGACAACATCCCGCATGGAACTTTGGACGAGGTTGCGTATGATTCCAAAACACTCGGGACGCGCCGCCAGATCGGTGTGTACCTGCCGCCCGAGTATGCGGCTGGCCGGAAGTACCCGACGCTCTACCTGATTCACGGCCTCGGTTGGAACAACCGGGAATGGACGCAGATACGCCATGCGGACGTCGTCATGGATAATCTGATCGCTGACGGCAAGGTGCCGCCGATGGTCATGATCTTCCCGAACGGCGATTCCAGCATGACATTGGCCGACATCGACGCGAATGGAAGCGGGCCACGAATGAACCCGGGGAATGCCCAGCATCCCGACGGCGCTGCGTCCGGCGGCGACGCCGCGGCTGCAGGCAACGCCGCCCGCGGTGGACGCCAGGGGATGAACATGGAGCCGTGGCTGACGCCGTTCGAGAACGACTTGATTCAGGACATCATCCCGTTCGTCGAATCCCACTACTCGGTTTAAAGCGACCGCGACCATCGCGCCCTCGCGGGTCTCTCGATGGGTGGAGGCCAGGCGTTGAACATCGGAATTGTACACCCGGAGACATTCGCCAACGTCGGAGGATTCTCCGCGGCCCCGGACACGAAGCGTCCGCCCGAACTCGTGCCCGATCCCGAGGTGCCCAAGAAGTTAAAGCTGCTGTGGGTGGCGTGCGGCAGCAAGGACGGCCTTCTCCGCGTCAGCCAGGGAGTTCATGCCTACCTGAAGGAGAAGGGGGTGCCTCATGTGTGGAATGTAGACGGGAACGCGCATGACACCGCGGAGTGGCAGAACAACCTCTACCATTTCTCTCAGAGGATTTTCAAGTAAAGTAGGGGATGAGAAAATCATTCGGCCTGGTGTGCGATTTTCCCAAAAGGAGGCAAACATGGCAAAAGAACCTTCGGACGCACGATGGAGCGCGATGAATCGACGGAAGATGCTCGGCACAGGAGTCGGTTTATTGGGCGGCGCCGTCACCGGTATTGCCGGAAACGCGTACGCACAGGAAAAGCCGAGATCCGCTCCGGGCGGCGCCAAAGCTCCGACAGCCGCTACCGGCCCGAACCTGAGCCCACCGGTGGTCACGGTGAAAGGCGGAAAACTCCGCGGCATCAGAGAGGGCAAGACGTACTCCTTTCTGGGCATTCGCTACGCGGAAGCGGAACGGTTTGGCCAGCCTAAGCCGGTTCAGCCGTGGGAGGCAATCCGGAACGCGCAGGCCTGGGGCCCGTGCTGCCCGATTCCCGTGCAGAGCGCGGTCGGTGCGGACGAACTGGTCTTTCCGCACCGTTTTTGGATTCAGAACGAGAACTGCCAGTATCTGAACGTCTGGACGCAGAACCTCAGCCCCGCGGTGAAGAAACCCGTGATGGTTTGGATGCACGGCGGCGGATTCACTAACGGCTCCGCGATCGAGGCGTACGCGTACGACGGCAGGAGCCTCAGCGAGTTCGGCGACGTGGTGGTGATTAGTATCAATCACCGGCTGAATATCCTGGGCACGCTCGATCTCTCGGCCTACGGCTCCGAGTATGCGAACTCCCGCCACACCGGCATGGCAGACATCGTGGCCTCGCTTGAGTGGATTCGCGACAATATCGAGGTCTTTGGCGGAGATCCCGGGAACGTCATGATCTTCGGACAATCCGGCGGCGGCGGCAAAGTGGTCCGCCTGATGCACATGCCCGCCGCGAAGGGCCTGTTCCATAAGGTGTCCGCCCAGAGCGGCAGCGCCAACTATCGGAAGACGGATCCGGCCACGAGCATCAAGAATCAGCAGGCGCTCGCCGCGGCGACCCTCAAGAATCTGAATTTGACTGGCAGCGAGATCGGGAAACTTAAGACCGTTCCTTACCTGGAACTGCTTGCGGCGGGTACTGCGGCGGCCAGAGAACTCGGTACCGGAGGAGGCGGGGGCTGGAACCCCATCGCGGACGACCAGTATGTGATGCGCGAGTTCTGCGACTGGGCCGAAGCCATTCCGCTCATGGCCGGCACGGTCTTCAGTGAGATGCAGGGCACGCTCACCAGGGGCGACGGCCGTAAAAACGAATGGACGCAGAACGAAATCGACGATCACCTGACCGCCACGTTCGGCGACAAGAAGGATCAGGTGGTCGCCGAATTCAAGCAGGCGTTCCCGCGCAAGAAAGTGCAGGACGTTCTCTACTACGCGGGCGCTTCCAGAGGCGGCGCCAAGAACGTGCTGGCGCGCAAGCTGGAGAAAGGCAAAACGCCTGTCTACAACTACCTGTTCGCGTGGGAATACCCGATCAATGGCGGCATTACGGCCTTCCATTGCTCCGAACTCGCGTTTTGCTTCCACGCGCTCAACGTGCCGCAGATCAAGACCGCAACCGGTGGCGGCCCGGTCGCAATGGCGCTTCAGGACACGGTCTCGCAGGCATGGGTCAACTTCGCGAAGGCGGGGAATCCCAGCCAACCGGGCCTCGAATGGAGGCCGTATACGCCGGATAATCCGCAGGCAATGGTGTTCGACACGGTTAGCCAGTGTTACCCCCTGCACGATGACAAGTTGGCCTCGCTGCTCCCCGCGGCTGGTGGTCGCGGCGGCCGTGGCGGCCCCGCATAGTCCCGGCCTGCCACGTATGATCGCTTGAATCCGCACCACGATCAGGAGGTTGCCCCTTGAAACTCTCTCGCCGCGATGTTCTTTCCACTTGTCCGATCGCCTTGGCCTGCGCCTCGGCCGTTGCGCAGACCAAGGAGGAGCCGCAGTATGTCGAGGTAAAGACCGCGTACGGCCGATTGCGCGGTTTGCAAGGCACCGGCCTGGCCAGGTTCAAGGGCATCCCGTACGCCGGTTCGGTTTCGGGCGCCAACCGGTTCAAAGCGGCCCCGCCCCTGAAATCCTGGACCGGCGTGCGTGACGCCGTCGCGCTCGGCGCTCCCGCGATTCAGCCGGGCCAACGCCGCAACGAACCGCCTCAGAGCGAGGACTGTCTCTTCCTCAACGTCTGGACGCCGGCTGCGGATGGGCGCAAACGGCCGGTTATGTTCTACAGCCACGGCGGCGGTTTCACCACGGGCTCCGGCGGCGCGGGATATCAGGATGGCGGAAACCTGGCACGCACCTGGGATGTGGTGGTCGTGGCCACCAATCACCGCCTGGGCTTAATGGGCTATCTCTATCTGGGCGACGTCGGCGGCGAGGAGTACGCCACGTCCGGCAACCAGGGCCTGCTCGATATCTCCGACGGACTGAAGTGGGTACACGACAATATTGAGGCGTTCGGCGGCGACCCGGCCAACGTCATGATCTTCGGCGAAAGCGGCGGCGGCGCGAAAACGTCCTGCCTCTATGCCATGCCCGCGGCCGCACCGTACTTCAACAAAGCGTCGATCGAGAGCGGACCGGGCATTCGTATGATGCCCCGCGACGCGGCCGCCGAAACCACGCTCATGGTTCTGAAATACCTCGAGATCGAGAAGGCGGATTGGCGGAAACTGCTCGAAGTGCCAGTCGACAAGTTGCTTGCCGCGCAAACCGGGGTGCCCCAACAGGCGCGCGGAGGCGGACCCTTGGGCATGAACGGCGGACGCAAGGGCATGGGCGGCGGGTCGCGGGCCGGCGGGTTTGGGCCGGTGGTGGACGGCTCCGTGCTGCCAAACCATCCCTTCGATCCGCAGGCTCCCGCCGTCTCGAAAAACAAGCCTCTGATGGTCGGCTATAACCGCGATGAGACGGTTTTCTTCTTTAACCAGCAGCGCAACACTGAGGTTTTCAACCTCACTGACGCCACTCTGAAGGCGCGGCTC
>Ga0335081_10013586_pt1 | contig 13162 bp, 11 predicted proteins | sample Lox_Sample_35_FD_206713 | JGI IMG/M metagenome (GOLD analysis project Ga0335081, IMG submission 206713) | Soil microbial communities from Loxahatchee National Wildlife Refuge, Florida, United States - Lox_Sample_3.5 | ecosystem: Environmental > Terrestrial > Soil > Wetlands | place: USA...
AGTTTGAGGACTTCTCCGTCACGTATTGACCAGCCGCGCGGCCCCAAGGTTGCTCATCGGCCGGAGTTAAGTGGCGCAATCGGGAAACCATGCTTCGTTTCCGGTAAGTTTCGAAACTTCGTTAGCGCGGACCTTCCATTTTCTTGCCAGCCCCCTTGTCTTCTTTCGGTGTTCTTTTCTTCACGTCCTTCTCCACTTCTCCTTTTTCTTTCTTGATGATCTGCTCCATCACCTCCATTTTCTTTCCGGTGTCGGTTAGCCCTTCTCCCATCTTCTTCACCGCCCTGCTTCCGCCGAAGTAGATAAAGAAAAGGAAGATGATGATTCCCACGATCACTCCCATCATGAATTTGATCATTGTCCTTCCCCTTTCTACTCCTTAACCTATCAAGAATCTTGGGTATTTTCAATCGTATTTTGGGACCCATGGGTCGGGCCCTCAGATCAGGATCCGAGAGGATGAGTTTTGAATGTTAACGCTTGTCTGTTTCCGTTTCCTTTGGTATTCTGTCCTTATGAATTGGCTCGACCCAGTCTTAAGGGAGTTTGTCTCCTTAAGAGTTTTTCTGCCATTCATCCCTCTTTTTGTCGCCTTTGATGGGCTGGGAATTCTCCCTATCTTCTTTTCCCTGACGTCGGAGATGACAAAAGCAGAGCGAAAAAAGGTTGTGTACCAATCCACCCTCACCGGCTTTATCGCAAGCATTGGATTTCTTGCGGTGGGCAAGTCGGTTTTCGATCTCTTGGGAATCACGGTCTCAGATTTCAAGGTAGCAGGAGGGATCCTCCTTTTCATTATCGCGATTGTCGATCTCATTTTTCCCGAGAGGACAAGAACTTTCCCGAAGGAGACGTTGGGAGTCGTTCCGATCGGGATTCCTCTGATCGTTGGACCGGGCGTTCTGACCCTGCTCTTAATCTGTGCCCAAACGTATGGTTACGTTTCAACGGTTCTTTGTCTGATCCTTAATCTTCTGACCGTCTGGCTTTTATTTGGTCGTGCTCACCTCATCCTGCGGTTACTGAAAGAGGGTGGGACGAAGGGGATCGGAAAGATCTTCGCCTTGCTTCTGGCCGCCTTCGCCATGATGATGATCCGAACCGGAATTGTGGAATGGATCGGTTCCTAAAGCAAAAGAAAGAGACCATCCTGAGCCCACCCTTCCAGGGAGAGTAAGATGAGAAAAAATTCGTTGTTGATCTTAGTTTTTGCTTTAGCATTTCCTTTGCTGGCCCTTTCCTTAAGGGTGGGTGCCCAACCCGGGACGGTCATCGAAGTAGGGAAATTCTCCGACGCCGGCGTGGGAAGCGCACTCCCCCCCGGCTGGAAACCCCTTGTTTTTAAGAAGATCGAGAAGCATACGACCTATGCGCTCGTTGAGGACGATCATACCGTAGTCATCAAGGCTGTGGCTGAAGCATCGGCCTCTGGACTGACTCGGGAGATCAAGATCAATACCAAGGAATATCCTATGGTAGAATGGCGCTGGAAGGTGATGAACATCCTGAAAAAAGGCGATGTGCACCGCAAGGAGGGCGACGACTATCCTGCCAGAATCTATATCACTTTTGAATACGATCCCTCCAAACTGAGCTTCCTTGAAAAAAGGAAATACGACGCTATCCGGTTATTGTACGGAGAGTACCCACCTCTCGCTGCAATCAACTATATCTGGGAGAGCAAAGCTTCCGTCGGAACAATGGTTCCTAATCCTTATACGGATCGGGTGATGATGTTCGTCGTGGAAAGCGGCTCAACAAAGCTAAGCCAATGGGTGAACGAAGAGCGCAACGTTTATGAGGATTACAAGAAGGCTTTTCATGCTGAGCCGCCACTCATCTCAGGCGTCGCCATCATGACCGACACCGATAACACCGGCGAATCGGCCACCGCCTATTACGGAGATATCGTTTTTAAAAAATAGATGGACAACCTCTCCATTTTTCATCCAAGCTGTTTCTTCGTTCAATGGTTTTCTCGTTTGACAAAGTACTCCGTTCTTCGTATATTCAATTCGCCTAGGAGTTAAGGCAACTTGGGAAGAGGAGGTATGTCGAGTGGCGTTTAGTGATACAGAACGGGAAAGGAGACATAAAGCAATAAATCGTATCCTGGTTGTCAAGGAACTCAAAGCGCTCGTCCTTTTCGGCGATACGAACGTAGGGAGTGACGTGCTCGGCGATTTCCGATACTATGTGGACAACCGAAACATCGCCGGCCGACAAGTGGCGATGCTGTTTCCCCAGAAGGATCCGGTGCTCTTAGTTGGAAGCGTCATCCAGCGGCAGGCGGCAGGACGGAGGTCCTCGATAAAGGATTGTCGGCTGAGCGACCATCTGCTTGCGGATATGGTAAAACTCCTGAAGGAACGGAACGTGCAGAACGGCAAGGTGGGGGTGAATCTCGAAGTGCTCCCTACGAACTGGTATCTTTACCTCAAGAAGGAGCTTCCTGAAATCGAATGGGTGGAAACGCATGGAGACATTTTGAGCGTCAGGCTTCGTCATGTCCCCGAAGAAGCGGATCTGTTTCGAAAATGCGCAGCCCTTGGTGATGGGAGTTACGAAGCAGCTCTTAAAACAATTCATCCCCGCGTCTCCGAATATGAGATCGCCGCAGCGATCGAAGAATATGCCCGCGCGCGGGGTGCGGAACAGCACTTCACCCTCGTGGGATGCGGCAAATTCGCCCTCGGGGATCAAAATGGTCTTCCTCTTCCCTATTCTCCATCCATGCGGCGCGTCGAGGCCGGTGACAGCGTAGTGATGGAGATCAGCCCTTGCTTGGAAGGTTATTGGACGCAGCTCGTCCGGACGGTGAATGTAGGCTCTCCGAATGCCGAAATTGAAAAGCTCTACCGGGTCTCCCGCGATGCCATCAGGAAAACACTGGAGGTTTTCAAGCCAGGGAAGACGGTCCGGGACGTCGTCGCAGCCATGGAAGCACACATAAAAAATTGCGGTTATATTCCCAAACCACCTTACGGCCACGTTTGTGGCGTCGACCTGATCGATGCCCGGGTCTCTCTGCAGAATGGACAGGTCCTTGAGCCGGGGATGGCAGTTATTCTGCACCCCACCGTTTTTACGCCCGATAGCAAGAACAGCTTCTTCTGGGGAGAGACCTACCTTGTGACCGAGGATGGATGTGAGCGACTTCATCATGCAAGCGACGAACTGGTGACGGTGATTCGTTAGAGCTTGAGGGATGGATTGTTTCCGTGTAGACTTAAGAAACCTTGAAATGCACGAATGACAGACAGGAGGGAAATGCCATGGTCCACGGTCCAAAAGAAATGTTGAAAACAACAAGGCGCCTCGTCTTCTGGATGACCCTGTCCGTGTTTTTGCTCGGTCCCTTTGCATTCACGGGGTTCTGCGCGGAGCATTATCCTGACCGGCCCATCCAGTTTATTGTTTCACAAGTCGCGGGTGCCACGATGGATGTTTCGGCCAGAATACTGGCGACGGAACTGGAAAAGATTCTTGGAATCACTGTGGTTGTCGTCAACAAACCCGGCGCTGCGACGGTATTGGGTACCGAAGCCGCCGTTCGGGCCAAAAAGGATGGTTACACGATTCTCATCACCGGCTCTTCATCGATGACCTTTGCTCCCATTACTAGTCCCGAGTCTGTCCATTACGATCCGGCCAAGGACTTAGAGTTCTTAGGACTCTTTTATTACTTTCCAAATACGATCACCGTGAGGGCAGATTCTCCCTGGAAAACTTTCCCGGAATTCGTGGACTATGCAAAAAAGAATCCCGGGAAGATCCGGATCAGCACCACAGGGATTGCCTCCGGCCCCCACTTTGTCGTGGAGATGATTCAGGCCATCACAGGCGCCCAGTTCACACACGTTCCCTTTAAAGGGGGAGAATCCGTTGTCACCGCCGTTCTGGGAGGGCATGTGGAGGCCACCTGCGATAACGTCCAGAAGCTCAAGCCCCATGTGGATTCTGGAAAACTGAGGTTTCTCCTCATCACGAGAAAGATGGCCGATCTTCCCAACGTCCCGACGATTACTGAATTCGGCTACAAGCAGGGTCTCATCACAAGCTGGTTTGGCATTTTTGCACCCGCCGGAATTTCAGAAGACGTGAAGAAGGTTCTGGTCCCTGCTATTGAAAAGGCGGTCACGAATGTGAAATCCAAGATCGATTCCATGGGGAATCTGACCGAATACAGGCCGCCTGTGGAATTTAAGAAGGTATGGTCAGAAGAGTACAAGGAGGTCCGGGAAATTGCCGTTCGAATCGGGCTGTCCAAATAGTAGGAGAAAAGCGAGCTTGAATCCCTCAGCGAAAGGACCGCAAGACGCAGCCTCAACGTTCGGACCGAATATGAAAAGAGCCGGCCATCCATGATCCGTGAAATCTGGGGCCGTTGACAGCCCGGTTTCTTTGAAGGCTAACCCAGAGTTTCAACAGGTGAAGAGTTGAGTTGAAAAGGACCAATGATTGGTCACAGGGTGGCTTGGTATCCGGCCCGCTCATCCTTGCCTAACGATTCAGATGAAGATAACTTTTTCCGTAACGAAACCGCTAGATCTGGTTTGTCGGTGATGATGGCGTAAACTCTTCTGTCCTGAAGCAGCCTTCCCATCCTCATTTCATCGTTCACTGTCCAGACGAAGACGGGTCGACGATTTCTTTTCGCTCTTTCTAAAAAGCCGAGCCTTAACAATTTCCAATGGGCGACCAGAAAATCTGCTTTTGCACTTTTGCATCTTCTCATCGGAAAGAGTTCCTGGAGTCGGATGAGGAGATGATAGGGGAAAATCCCCTTTCCTAAAATCAAGCCCGTTTTGATATCGGGGAATCGTTCTTTAACCGCTCTTAGCGAAGCATCGTTAAATGACGTGATCACAAATTGATCTTCCTTAACGTACCTGGTCAGTAACTCCGCTGTCTCCTCTTCATAGCCTTCTTCTTTCAATTCGACATCAAGCCTTATCTTTCCCCCTGACCATTTTAGGACCTCTTCCACCGTTGGAATTTGAAATCCCTGGGTTCGAGTAATTTGACGGATCGCTCCGAAGGTTAGATCCTTAACGAAATGGCCTTGAATCCGTTCGTCATGATAAACAACCAAGGCATGATCCTTTGTCCTTCTTACATCGAACTCAATCATATCAGCCCCTAAGTTCATCGCCTTTTCAAATGATTCGATCGTATTCTCTTTCGCGTAACCCAGGGCGCCCCGGTGTGCAATGATGAGTTGTCCTGTCTTCATTCGAGTCAGGATCCCTTTGTCCTTTTGAGAAAAAAAGGGCGATCATTCGCGCTTTCAGTCTTACCGCTGAAGCTTAGAACGATCGCCCCACATTGATTAATCTCTTGACGTAATCCTTTATGCTTATTCTTAGGGCATCAGGACCAAGTCCATTGCCCAAATCTAACCTCCTGCCGCGCTCACTTATTCTTCATGGCGGCCAGAACCACTTCCGGGGTCATGGGAAGACGCCTGATCCGCGCACCCGTCGCCGCAAAGACTGCGTTTGCCACAGCCGGGGCAGTTGGGGTCACACCGGGCTCGCCAATCCCACCGATGGCCTCGGTGCTTTTCACGATGTGGACTTCAATTTCCGGTGTGTCGCTCATTCGAATGAGCTTGTAATCATCGAAATTGGCCGACTTTACCCCGCCATTGGCAAACTCGATCTTCTCCTTGAATATGGTGCTTAGCCCCATGACGATAGCCCCCTCGATCTGTGCAATCAGGGGGTCTGGGTTCACGACGGGACCGCAGTCAACCGCAGCAACAACCCGATCGACCTTCACAGTTCCATTTGCTTCATTTACGGAGACATCTGCCACCTGAGCGACATAAGTTCCAAAGCAGGCGTGCTGGGCAATGCCGCGGCCCTTTCCTTTGGGCATGGGCTTTCCCCAACCTGCCTTCTCAGCCACGGTTTGTAATGTGCGCCGGGCACGCATATTATTGGCCAGAAGAGGCAGTCGAAACTCCACCGGATCTTTGCCCGCCGCACGGGCTAATTCGTCCATGAAACACTCTACCACAAATGCATTCGGCGCATTCTGGACCGAGCGCCAGGGAGAGGCGGGGATGGGCAGATCGGACAGAACCTGTTCCACGTACCAGTTCGGGAACTCATAGGTCGTACGACTATATACTTTCGGATCCGGCGGATCCAAGATTCCGAACAGGCTGAATAGGTCGATGCCTTCTTTTGTCATCCAGTCCGGATTCAAGAACCTCAGGATGGATGTGCAGGAGACCTTATGGTTCCACCCCGTCACGCGGCCCTGGCTGTCAAGACCGACCTGGATTCTCTGGCACGTCGCGGCACGATAAGCATCATGCTTCATATCCTCTTCTCTGGTCCAGACCACCTTGACGGGTTTTCCGGCCGCTTTTGAGGCAATGAGCGCATCGATCACAAAATCTGGCTCGCTGCGTCTGCCGAACCCACCCCCCAGATAGGTGGTGTGAATGTGAACTTTCTCGGGAGGTAAGCCGGAAATCTTTGAAGCGACCATCTGAGCCACTGTCTGGCCCTGTGTCGGCGCCCAAACATCGCATCGGTCGTTCTGCACGGACGCCGTGGCGTTCATCGGTTCCATCGTGGCGTGGGCGATAAAGGGAACGAAGTAGGTCGCCTCGACCTTTTTGGACGCCTCATCGATGGCCTTCTTGGCATCCCCCGTGCTGATCGCGACCTTGCCGGGCTTATCGAGGCCCTCGAAATAGTGCTTCTCGACGAAATCGCTGCTGATGTCAGGATGAGACCCCTTATCCCACTGGACCTTCAGGGCATCCCGGCCTTTCCATGCCGCATCGAGGGATTCGGCAACGACGGCGATGCCATGAGGAGTTGGGACCACTGTGCGGACCCCCTTGACGGCCTCTGCTGCCTTTTGATCGAAAGAAACGGGTTTTGCACCATAAGCCTGCGGCCGCGCGACCGCTCCGTAGAGCATCTCCGGGACCCTCACGTCAAGGCCGAAAATCGCCTTCCCTGCAACCTTCTCCGGTATATCCACACGGGGCATGGGTTTGCCGACATATCTAAACTCACTCTCGTTTTTGAGACGGAGTTCTTTGGGAACTTCAAGCTTTGCGGCCTTCAGACAGAGCTGGCCATAGGTAAGGCTGCGATTGCTCTTTTTATGCTTCACGGTTCCGTTAGAGGCAGTACACTCCCCCTCCGGCACTTTCCAGGTTTGAGCGGCGGCGGTGACAAGCATCGCCCTCCCGGCCGCGCCCGCTTTTCGCAAAGGATCGTAAAAGCCTCTCACGCTCGCGCTCGCCACGGTGACCTGGACATGCATCACCGGGTTGAAGTAGTCGTTGTGGGCATCGGCCTGGCGTACTCGAATCTGTTTCCAGTCTGCCTCAAGCTCGTCCGCGACGAGCATCGCGAGGGCGGTTCGGATTCCCTGGCCCATCTCACTCGCACCCACGTTAACCATAATCTTATTGTCGGGCGTTATCTCAAACCACGCATTGGGCTTAAAAGAACCCTTCTGGTCGGAGGCGTTGATGATCTCATAACCGAACGGTGTCGCCGAAATGGCGATGGTGAGACCCGTGATCTTCAAAAATGAACGACGTGTTAAGGTTGGGTTCATCCTATTTTCCCTCCTTTCTTCATAAGCTGCGCAGCCTTCCGGATGCCCTTCTTGATCCTGGGATACGTCCCGCAGCGACAGATCACATCATCCATCGCACCGATGACCTTCTCCGGATTCGGATTCCGGCTCTCTGAAAGGAGGGCCGCTACCTGCATCATCACCCCCGGCTGGCAGTACCCGCATTGCACCACCTGCTCCTCAATCCACGCACGCTTCACCGGATGGCTCTCGGGCAACCCCTCAATCGTCGTGATCTTTTTCCCCTTCACGTCCCCCACCGCAATTGTGCACGACCGGGTCGCCTTTCCGTTGATATGAACCGTGCAAGCTCCGCACTCCCCTATCCCGCAACTGTACTTGGTGCCCGTGAGTTTCAAATTATCCCTCAAAACCCACAGCAGCGGCGTATCCTCCGAGACGTCGACCGGATAGTTCTTGCCGTTCACATTGAGAGAAATCTTCATGATAACCTCCTTTCCAATGGATGATAGGTCATTCGCTCCGGCTTGGAATTGTGTCTTGGATCAGGGCGATCGTTCAATAGGGTCATCTGACAAAAGGTCCCGGATATACCTAACCGGGAGGGTAAGCTGTGAATCTGCTCTGGTAACCCCTCAACAGAAGTCTGAGATGATTCGAGGTTAAGAACCACAAGATATTAAAGCGGTTAGATTTTAAACATAATATTTTGAGTTAGTCAAGTGAAATTTCGCATGGCGGAACTTGGAACGATATTCATCATCACAAGAACGAGAAAACCGGTGAAGGTGCTTTCAGGCTCAATCCTTTTGAGCCCCTGGAGCCTTAGCTTCGGCCAGAGCTTTCTTAATCCGCTCCGGCGTCATGGGAAGCTCGAACAACCTCGCTCCCGTGGCGTCGAAAATGGCGTTCGCGATCACTCCTCCCGTACAGACGATGGGCGGTTCTCCTCCACCTGCCGGAGGGAATCCAGAATTTTCAACCAACACCGTCTCGATCCTGGGCAGCCACGAGAAGCGGGGAATCTCATACGTATCAAAGTTGCTGTCGAGTATTCGTCCGCCGTCGAAACGAACTTCCTCCGTCAACGCATACCCCAGCCCCATCATCAGGCCCCCTTCCATCTGTATCCTGGCTCCCTCGGGGTTGATCGCAAGACCCATGTCCTGTGCGCAGACCATCCGCTTCACACGAACCTTTCCGCTCGCCTGATCTACTTCCACTTCGGCCATCGTGGCGACATAGGCGCCCACGTCCGTAGCACAGGCAAGGCCGAAGCCCCTCCCGCTTGGCGTCGGGGAAGTCTTCCAGCCGAATTTTCCGGCCGCGACTTTCAGGACTCCAATCATCCTTTGGTCGACCAGGTTCTTTAAACGAAACTCCAGCGGGTCCACCCCCTTTTTCGCAGCCATCATGTCGATATGAGATTCTCTCGCAAAAGTGTTGGTATTACTCCCGGGTGCCCGCCAGGGTCCCGTACCGAAGGGGTGAACACCCGGAAGGCCGGTATAGTGCCCATGGGAGAGCTCCCGGTGATGCGGAATATTGTAGAACTGTTCCGCACCCCTGGGGCCAGCGAAGTAGACATCAAAGTTCCAATAAACAATCTGGTTCGTCTCTGACACTCCAGATCTGATCTTGACGATCGCTGCCGGCCGGAAGGTGTCGTAGAAGAACTCTTCCTGCCGGCTCCGGGCAACCTGAACAGGTCTGCCCGTCAGTTTTGCAAGACGCGCCGCTTCAATGGCCTGCTGGTTCTGGCTCTTCCCGCCAAACCCGCCTCCCACAAAGGGAGCGATGACCCGGACTTTTTGAGGGGAAATTCCCAACGCCTGGGCCACTTCTTCTTTGGCACCAAAGGGCCTCTGAGTCGATGCCCAGACCGTGACCCGATCTTTATCGATCTTGGCCAGGGCGGTGTGGGTCTCGATCGTTGCATGGGCGACATACTGGTTCAGATAGGTCGCTTCGAACGTCTCCCGGGCATCTCGTTCTCCCTCCGTGAGATTGCCCCCTTGGGTCACGACCTCTCCTTCGGGAGCCATATTCAAGAGGTGTTTGAAGATCGTCTTCGGGGTGACTTTGGCCTCCGGCAGCTCAAACTTGGCTTTAATCTTCGAGAGGGCTTGTTCAGCCACATCGGGGTAGAGATGGAGAACCGCGACCAGATCTTTCTCTTGAACGATCTTGATCTCCTTATCATCCCGAAGCGCCGATGTATCGACGCTTTTCAACTTCGCCCCGTGCATCGGAGGCCTTAATATTCTCGCGTGCAACATGCCGGGGACCCGGATATCCCCGGCATATTGCGCCCTTCCAGTGACCTTCGCCGGCGCATCTTTGCGGACGGCCGGTTTGCCGACAATCGAAAAGTCTGACACGGCCTTTAATGGAGGTTTCTTCGGCAGGTGCCTCTCAATCGATTTCCCCTTTGCCAGCTCGGCATAAGTGACCCGGTTTCCGCCATTATTCTTATCGACCACCACTCCCTCTTTGACGGTCAATTGGGCTTCATTCAACTGAAGGTGCTCTGAGGCCAACTGGATCAGAGTGGCCCTTGCCTCAGCAGCGGCTTCCCTCAAAGGAGGCCCGAAGAATCGGGTGGTCCGCGATCCAAAAGTTCCCATATCCCAGGGACAGAGGTCCGTATCCCCCATGACCATATCCACTGTCTCTAGAGGAACGTCGAGCTCGTCAGCGAGCATTTGCGCGAGGGAGGTGACGATGCCTTGTCCCATCTCAATTTTGCCCGTGAAACAGGCGACCCGACCGTCGGCCCCAATCCTGAGAAAGGCGTTGAAATCACCCGGTAACTCTTGGTAACCCGGAGGCCGTCGTTCCTGGGCCGTCAGATCTCCGCAGGAGAAAAAGATGATGATCCCTCCACCCACGGCCTCGAAGAATTCGCGACGGCTGAAAGAAAGCCGAGGGTCTCCGTTTTTGTTTTCCTTGTCGAGCGGGTTATCTTCCTTCATCCTTTTCTCCCTCCTCTCATCTCTTCTGCTGCAATCTGGATCGCCTGGACAATCCGAAGATGCGCTCCGCAGCGACACAGGTTGTCATTCATGCCTTCGATGATTTCCGCCTCCGTGGGGACGGGCTTTTCAAGGAGGAGGCCGTAAGCACTCAGAATCATCCCCGGGGTGCAAAAACCGCATTGGAGGGCGTCGCGGTCCATAAAGGCCCTCTGGAGCGGGTGAAGTTTTCCATCCCTCGCCAGCCCTTCAATGGTGATCACTTCTTTCCCTTTGATCTCTCTGACTGGAAGTTGACACGAGCGGGTCGCCTTGTTGTTGACGAGCACAGTACAGGCTCCGCAGATCCCTTCCCCGCAGCCATGTTTTGTTCCGGTGAGGCCAAAATCGGAGCGAAGGACCCACAACAGCCTCCGCTCGCCATCCACCGTCAGCTGAGTCAGTTTACCATTGAGCCTGAACTTGATTGCTTCAAACATATCGGTGCCCCTCCTTTCCGGTTGATCCTGCCTTCTTCCTAAATCCCAATCTTAACCTGCGCAATTCAACCCGCATGACAAGCCTTTAGTAGTGTTCCCGCCGGGTCTTGCTATGCAACGATGACGTTAACTCTTCATTCCACGCATCAAACCTTCCATCTCCTCCCGGTCTTTATTCCTCAAATCTCTGATGAAGTCCTTAATCTGTTCATCCGTTCTCAGCTTCGATCGGTCATATCGGTCGTAGTGAGTCATCTCTTCGATCCTTCTCGGAGACCGAGGCCCCACCTGATAGGCTGGGTAGCCCACAGCCATCATGTCGTAGATTTTGAACTCTCTTGGGATGTCCAGAAGCATCTTCAAATGATCTTCCATGATGCCCCCTGTCGCGGAAACCCATTGAGAAGCTAAACCGAGGGACTTGGCAGCAAGCTGCATGCATAAGAAAGCGCTGGCCAAGTTAGAGATGAGGACTTCGGCCCCGCTTTTTTGGTAGACGGCCAACGGAAAAGCTTCGTTCAGCCGGGGATCGCCGCACAAGAGAATAAACACAGGCGCCCTCTTGAACCCTGGCTCAGAAATCTCCCTTTCCAGGGCAACGACTCTCAACTCTTTCTCCCTGGTCAACTCCGCCTGCCGGATTGGTTTTGTCGATTCTACGAAAAGGTCTGCAATTCTGTCTTTGATCTCTTTTCTCTTAATGACGATGAATTCCCAGGGTTGGGAATTTCCGCCGGACGGAGCCCACCGGGCTGCCTCGATAATCTTTTGAATAAATTCATCCGGAACGAGATCAGGTTTGTAGGCTCGAATACTTCTCCTGGACTTGAGCAACTCAATGAATTTGTCGATATCCATGACCCCCTCCTTTCGCGGCTTCACCTAAGATTAAAAATATCACAAACGGCCGTCCGGCTCAATCGGATAATGTCTTCAGGCGACACAAGAAAAATATTATCCTCTTGACCTAAGTCAAACACAAATCTATCTTTTAATATTATGTTTTGAGAAAGATCGCTGAGGGATCCTCCCCGTAAGAAAAGTCTTCGGGAAAGGCGATCAAAAAATCTCATCCACAAAGGAGGAACGAGCATGTTTTGTTATCAATGTGAACAGACGGCAAAAGGAGAAGGATGCACCAAGGTAGGGGTCTGCGGCAAGGAATCGGACGTGGCCAGTCTTCAGGACCTTCTGATCTACTCCCTTAAAGGACTATCACTTTATGCAGTGGAGGCCCGGAAGAAGGGAATCGTTAACCCGGAAATCAATGATTTCACATGTAAAGCCATCTTCTCTACGCTGACCAACGTCAATTTCGATCCGGATCGATTCGTTCAGTTGATCCGGCGCTGTGTCGTCCTGAGGGAGAACCTGAAAGAAAAAGTGAAGGCTGCCAAGGGAAAAATCGAATTTCAGGAGGGGCCGGCTACCTTCGAACCTTCGAAGAGCCTCGAGGGACTTGTTAAACAAGGAGAGACGATGGGAGTCAAATCAGATCCGAGCGTCAATCCGGATATCCTTTCGCTTCAGCAGATTCTCATCTACGGGATAAAAGGTGTTGCCGCCTATGCGGATCACGCTCAAATCCTTGGCCAGAAAGACGATCGGGTGTATGCTTTTCTCCACGAGGGATTGGCCGCAACCCTCCGGAAAGATCTGAGCCTGAACGACTGGGTGGGGCTGGTTCTCAAGTGTGGAGAGATCAACCTTCGCGCCATGGAACTTCTGGACGCTGGCAACACGGGGACCTACGGCCATCCTGTTCCTACGAGGGTTCCCCTGGGAGCCAAAAAAGGAAAAGCCATCCTCGTCTCCGGCCACGATCTTAAGGATCTAGAGGAGCTTCTCAAACAGACGGAAGGCAAAGGCATTAACATTTACACCCACGGAGAGATGCTTCCGGCCCACGGATATCCGGGTTTGAAGAAGTATTCTCATTTCTACGGACATTACGGGACGGCCTGGCAGAACCAGATCCGGGAATTCGCCGATTTTCCCGGGGCCATCCTGATGACCACAAATTGTCTTCAAAAACCGAAGGATTCCTACAAGAGCAATCTCTTCACCAGCGGCACGGTGGGATGGCCTGGTGCTACCCATATTTCGGACGAAAACTTCAAATCGGTGATC
>Ga0335081_10013587_pt1 | contig 13161 bp, 19 predicted proteins | sample Lox_Sample_35_FD_206713 | JGI IMG/M metagenome (GOLD analysis project Ga0335081, IMG submission 206713) | Soil microbial communities from Loxahatchee National Wildlife Refuge, Florida, United States - Lox_Sample_3.5 | ecosystem: Environmental > Terrestrial > Soil > Wetlands | place: USA...
TGCGACAAATCCGATGATCAGCAGGGGCGCGCCGAGCATCAGCGTCATCATCAGTGCCTGGCGTAGGATTTGTACTGCAAACTCGGGAGTCATTTTCGCCTTTCACGTATAAAAGCTTTTCATGAGGGAGCCCAGAACCAGGTTCCAGCCGTCTACCAGGACGAACAGCAGGATCTTGAAAGGCGCCGAGATCATCACCGGCGGCAACTGGATCATGCCGATGGAAAGGGTCACGGACGCCACCACCAGGTCGATGATCATAAACGGCAGGAACAGCACCGCCCCGATCTGGAACCCGGCCTTCAGCTCCGACAGAATGTAGGCCGGGATCAGAACTTTCAGGTCCAGATCCGCCGGCGTGCGCGGCGCCGGAGACCGCGTCACTTCCAGGAAAAGGCTGATGTCTTTCTCGCGGGCGAACCGGGTGAGAAAAGTTTTGAGCGGCTTGGATCCTTCGTCGAAAGCCTTGTCGAAGGTGAGCTGGTTTTTCTCCATTGGCTCCCAGCCCTTGTGATACATCTCCGAGGCTACCGGCCCCATAATCAGAATGGTCAGGAACAAGGCAATGCCGATCAGCACCTGATTCGAGGGGGTGGACTGCGTGCCGAGCGCCTGGCGCAGAAAATGCAACACCACGGTAATGCGCAGAAACGGAGTGATCGACATCACCACGGCCGGCAGCAGCGTCAGCAGCGTCAGCAGAATCACGATCTGCATGGGGACGCTGAGAGAGCTGCCGGAAGCACCCGTGGGCGTGCTGATGCCGAACAACGATGAGGGTGCTACAGGCGCCGCATGCGCCAGACCCGCAGCCGCCATGCAGCCAAGAATCGTGCGCTTCATTGCGAGGCTCCGGCGCACGGTTGCGCGATTTCCGGCGCGGCCGCGGCCGTCCGGTCCAGGCGCTCGACTAATGTGCACCCGGAGGGCGAGAGCGCCAGCAGAACGGCGTGATCGGAAACGCGCACCAGATGCACCGAATGATGCGCGGTGAGAGGCAGCCGGGCGATGGACTCGAGTTGCCGGGGCGATTTCCGGCCCGGCAGCCCGTGATAATGCGCCAGGCCGCGGCTGCGGAGGAGCCACAGCGCGCCCGCAAGCAGACCGAGAACCAGGATTACCGCCAGGATTTGCTGCACCATTTATGTCCTCGATTCGAACGTGGTGATCCGGACGCCGATATTCTTCTCGAGCACCACCACCTCGCCCCGGGCCACCGCAGCGCCGGCGACATAGATATCCAGATAGTCTCCGGCGCTCTTGGTCATGGAAATAATGCTGCCGGCATCGAGCTCCAGGATTTCGCGCAGCCGCATCTTGCGGCGGTCCAGCTCGATTTCGATTTCCATGGGCACATCGGCGAACGCCGCGGCCGCTTCCAGTTCCGCGCGTCCCGGCATGCTAACCCTGAATCAGATTGATGACGGTCTGGGTCAACGTGTCGGCCGTGGTGATCACTTTGGAGGCCGCCTGATAGCCGGACTGGTAGCTGATCATGCTAGTGAACTCCTGGGCGATATCGACGGTGGAGGATTCGAGCGCGCCCGCCAGCACCTGGCCCCTGCCTCCGGTGTTCGGCACGCCGATGGCCGGGATCGAGGTTTGCGAGCTGACCTGGAAGTTGTTGTCGCCTACGGCGGTCAGCGATTCCGGGTTGCGGATCGAAGCCAGGGCCAGTTGTCCCACGGTCACCTGCTGGCCGTCGGAGAACTGCGCCACGACCTCTCCGCCATTGGAGAGCGCTACGTGAGTCAACTGGGCGGCGGCCGTGCCGTCCTGCGTATTCGACGAGACCTCGGTTTGGGAAGCGTACTGCGTGATCATGCTGGTCCCGTCCGGATTGTAGAGAGACCAGTTGATGTTCAAATCGGATGCGCCGTCAGTCAGTCCGGTCACGGCGATGGCCACCGGCGGGTCGGTCGCAGCCGGGGTGGTGAGGTTTCCGTTGGAGTCGAAATTCAGGGTGCCTGTGGCGCCCGCAATCGGAAAGGGCGTTCCCGCGGTGCCACCGGTGACGTCGGCCCCGGGAATGGATACGGCGTAGCTCCAGGTGTTGGCCGCGGTCTGCGTGAATGTGACGGTCAGGGTGTGGACATTGCCGAGAGAATCGTAAACGTTAATCGGCGTCGAGAACGTGGCGTCCGGCGAACCGGTGGTCACCGCCGCGTTCAGGTTGAGATCCATCGACAGGTTCTGCGTCGCGACCGGGGCTTGCAGCGTGCCCGAGGGGATGCGGATGTCGGAAATACTGCCATTGGTATTCAATACGCCGGCGACCGCCGTCCAGCCCTGAACGTTCTGGCCGGTGGCGGTGACGAGGTCTCCGTTGGCGTCCACCTGGAAATTGCCGGCGCGTGAGTACTGGATGGCGCCCGACGACGGATCCTGGACAACGAAAAAGCCGTCACCCTGAATGGCGGCGTCCAGAGCACCGTTGGTGCTCTGGATCGCACCTTGCGTGAATCCCTGGACGACGGTCGGTTTGCCGGTCCCCAGCCCCACGGATGTCTGGCCGTTGCCAAGGCCTAAAGACTGGGCGACCAGGTCATAGAAGTTGACGGTCTCGGCTTTATAGCCCGTCGTGTTCAAGTTCGCCAGATTGTTTCCCACCGCGTCGATGCCCACTTCGTTGGCGCTAAGCCCCGTCAGAGCTGCCGAAAATGCAGTAAACATGCCTGTGTCTCCTTAGTGATCTGTATGATTACGGCGTTGGCTGCGTGCCGCTCGTTCCGTTGCCTGTGCCGGTTGGGGGAGTTCCGGCTCCCGTGGAGCCGCTCGTGGAAGGCTGGAGTCCGCTCAGGTCTTGCACGAGCTGCTGCACCCCCTGGTTCACGCCAATCATTTGCTCGAGTTCACTGAACTGCGCCAGTTGCGTGACGAACTGCGTGCTGTCCATCGGGCTGGTGGGGTCCTGGTTCTGGAGCTGAGCCACCAGAAGTTGCAGGAACTGCTGTTCGGTGACTTGTGTCTCCGAGCCGGTGGACGCAGTGGCGCTGCTACCGGATGGCGCGGGGGTGGATTGAGAATTCGAGGCTAAGGGATTGACGATGCTGGCCATGTGCTTTTGCTCCTTTGGAAGCTCGATTCGAGCTCGTGAACCCATTTCGGGGTCTGTTCGTCGGATGGCTGCTGGTCTCGGGGATTTTGCTGCTGGCCGCTGCCCGATCCGCCGCTGTTCCGTTGCTGAGAATTGCCGTGCGAAGGCCCATCGTGGCTGCCCTGCTGTCCCGGGGATGAGCCGCTGCCGCCGGGCTGCCACATCTCGGCGCGATAGCCGGTGGTTTCCAGACGGCCGACCAACTCGGAAAGCCCGTCGCGCAGGCCGCGGCTGAGTCCCGTATCGGGTGTGCGCACGGAAAGATGCAATTCCCCCGCCCGCTCGCTGAGGCGCACTTGCACCGCGCCCTGATCCGCGCTGGAGAGCCGAAGGGAAATGGCGCGAACGCTCTCGCCACTGCGCGCAGTCTGGTCGCCGGGCAGGTCGGGGACGTGCGCCACACTGCTCTCCAATGTGGATTTCGCCGGTGCGGCATCACGCGGCCCGGATGGATTCACCAGCAGGGGCCCCGGCGCCGGAATTCCGGAAGCAGCGCTTTGCGGCTGCGCGGCCGCAAGCGGAGAGTTAGGAGTGTCGCTGGCGGCGTGCGCGGTCGCCGCCGTGCCCGCCGGCTGATCAGCCGGGCCCGGCTCATTGTTGTCGTGGCTGGCGCCGGAATCGGCGGAGGGCTGGCGATCGCCTGCCCCTTGAGCCGCCTGCTGATCCGATGATACCTGCGCCGGCGGATTCGATGTGTCGCTCTTTTTTGCCACCGGAGCCTGCGGCTCCACATGCACTGCGCTCTCGGTTAAGCTATCCGTTGCCGAGGCCTCAAACCGGGAAGCAGCGGTTGCCGGCGTGGTGTTGCGAAGTACCACCGGCGCGGGGGCCATCGGCCGCTCGGCAATGCGCGCCGCGAATGCCACCTCACCCCGCCCCGACGCTGGCTGCGACGCCGCAGCCATGCCCGTCACCTCTTTACTGATCTCAAAGGCGGGATGGAGCGCGGCGGGTATGGCCGGCCTGGTATCGGTAGTTGCTGTGGGGGCCGGGCTCATGGGAGCCGGGTTGATCTGCGTTTCGGGTAATACTTGGGGTTCCGGTTGAGGAGTTTGCTGTGGAGCGCCCGTGCTCTCGGGCAGCACGTTAGCCAGGATTGCCTGGAAATCGGCGGCGCCGTTGGCTTGCGCCGGCAGAGCCGACGCCGTAGGGCTGCTCGCTTCAGAACCACTCGGGCCCTGCGCGCTTCCGGCCGTATCCTGAGTCGTGCGTCTGCCCGGCCTGCGAGGCGGTGACGCGCCTGGATCGGGATTCGATGGGGTGGCGCCGGAGCTGCGGGGTTCATTCGAGCTGCTCGTTGCCGCGGCGGCCGGGGGCGCCGCATCAGGACTGGACTGCGAGTTCTCTGAGGAGCGAGCTGGCTTTTGGGAAACCGACGGAGCAAGGTCGGAGGACGGACTGGGGGGCGCGGTCTTCCAGGCCGCGGCGGGCGGCAGCGAGCAGGAAACGAACACGCCGCCCGAGGTGCAGGTCAAGCTCCAGGCACATACCTTAGATTTTCAGGGATTTACACTGAGACAGCCTGTCAAAATCCTGACTTTTGCCGCGCCCTGGCAAAATCTTGACGGACAGCCGGACCCCCGCTGATCTGCTTATCGGCCAAACGGCGTTGATTTTCTAGGGCCTTTTTTTCCGCCCGCCCTTCGGTCCCCCACTTGCACCCGCTCCTCGCCGGAACCGTTCGATGGATGCTTTGACCATTTCGGCGGCCAGCGGCATGCGCGCTCTGATCGAAGCGCTCGATATGTCCGCCAACAACCTGGCCAACGCCAACACCGCCGGATTTAAAACCGATCGGGAATTCTTCAGCCTCTATGTTTCGCCCGACGCGCAGGCATTCGCGGACGGCACTGGCTCCCTGCCCACCACCGTCCCGGTGATCGAAAAGCAGTACACCGATTTTGCCCAGGGCCTGCTGGTGCGCACGGGAAATCTTCTGGACCTGGCGCTCTCCGGAAAGGGATTCTTCACGGTGAACGGACCTTCCGGGCCTCTCTACACGCGCAGCGGGAACTTCAAATTGTCTGCGCAGGGACTGCTGGTCACGCACGAGGGCTATCCGCTGCGCACACCGGACAACACGCTGATTCAAACCCAATCTTCGAGCCCGCTCAACATCACCAGCGAGGGCGAAGTCCTGCAAGATGGACAAAGCCTGGGAAAACTGCACCTGGTCGAATTCTCCGATACCTCCGGCCTGGTCAAACAAGGCAACAACTATTTCCGGCTGGCCGACGGGAACGTCAAGCCCGCGCCGGCGGTGGAAACGCAGGTGGAACAGGGAAAGCTGGAGAACTCCAACGTCTCTTCCGCGGGAGCAGCCGTGCGCCTGGTGGGTGTGATGCGCCAGTTTGAAATGTTGCAGAAAGCCATCACGCTCAGCGGGGATATGAGCAAGCAGGCTCTGCAAGAAGTGGCACGCGTGGGATCGTGATGCAGAACCGGATGCCAAAGCCGATGGTGGGCCAGCCGCGAAAGCGCCGGCCCGAGTTCCTCCTGGAGCCGGAAGAATTCTACGCGTGGCTCCTGCCGCGGAGTTCGCCGCCGGATTCCTCCACCCCGCCGGCGGCCGCCGCGTTGGTTGTGCCCAAGTTCCGGGAGCCCGTCACCGCCGAATGCGGCCTGGCAATCGCGGACCCCGGCCGGGACGCCTTGGCGATTCCCCCCGGCGTTTATGGGCCCACGGAACGGTGCAGCTATGCATAGGAGATCTTCCCAGACGACGGCAGGACAAAAGGCAACGTTGCAGGAGACATCATGATTCGCGCTCTATTCAGCGCCGCCAGCGGCATGTCGGCGCAGCAAACCAACGTCGAAAACATCGCCAATAATCTGGCGAACGCCAACACCACGGGTTACAAAGCGCGCCGCGCCCAATTTCAGGACCTGCTTTATCAGAGCATGACCACGCCGGGCACGCAGGCCGGGCAACAGACCGTCGTGCCTACCGGCTTGCAACTGGGATTAGGAACGCGCGCGGCCTCCAACGAAATCATCTTCACGCAGGGTGACTTCTCCGAGACCGACAACCCCCTGGACGTCGTGATTCAGGGCCCGGGCTTCTTTCAGGTGCGGCAACCTAACGGAACGCTCGCCTACACCCGCGCCGGAAACTTCCAGATGGACCGCAACGGCAACGTGGTGACCTCCGACGGCAATCCGATTGAGCCGCAGATCACCATCCCGCCGCAGGCCCAGGGAGTCAATATCGCCACCGACGGAACCGTCAGCTTCACGCAGCCGGGGCAGACCGCGGCGCAGGTTGCCGGCCAGCTTCAACTCGCCATGTTCCAGAATCCGGCGGGCCTGAACAGCATTGGCCGCAACCTCTATCTTCCGACGGACGCGTCAGGCGATGCGATCGTCGGTAATCCCGGCAGCCAGGAGGGCATGGGCACGCTGTTGCAGGGTTACACGGAACAGTCTAACGTCAGCGTGGTGGAAGAGTTCATCAATCTGATCGTGGCGCAGCGGGCCTACGAAGCCAACGCCAAAGTCGTGAAAGCCGCCGACGATATGTACCAGCAGGTGAACAATCTGCGCCAATGAGGATTCTCTGGATTTCGATTGCGCTCCTAGCGTCCGCCGGCGCGGCTGCCGGACAGACAGCGGGCTGTGTGGCGGTCGAAGGCGACCGGATTTTGGCAGGCGATATGGCAAAAGCCGTGGCAGCGTTTTCCTCCCTCCCGCCGGACACCGAGCTGGGCTACGCGCCCGTGCCCGGTGTCCGGCGTTTTTTTCAGACCCCCGAATTGCACCGCCTGGCTCTGCGCTACAACCTCCCTCTCGCCGCGAACGCCACGGCGTGCATCGAGCGCCAGATGGACCATTTGCGCCCGGAGCTTGTGGCCGCCGCAATGCGCAAGGGCCTACACAATCCCGATGCGCAAATCGAGATTATCGAATTAAGCCGTTTCCCCATCCCGCGCGGTGAGCTGGAGTTCGATCCTTCCGCCCTGCCGCGGGATGCAGCGGGCGCCGTGATCTGGAGGGGCATTGTCCGCTACGCGGGAGGAAGCAAATACGGTGTATGGGCACGCGCGAAGGTGCTCGTGCGCGGCACCCGGCTCGTGGCCAAGGAAGATCTGGTTCCCGGCCGTCCCATAACCGCAGGGCAGATCGCGGCGCAAGAGTGCGACGTATATCCGGCCCAAAGCATCGCGCCGCCCTCGATGGAAGAAGTCATTGGGCGTGTCCCGCGCCTCCTGGTTCACGCCGCAACGCCCGTTTCGCCTGCGATGCTCGACGCCCCCAGGGACGTAGAGCGCGGCGACGTTGTGCAGGTAGAAGTTCATAGCGGCGCCGCCGTATTGAAACTGGAAGGCCGCGCCGAATCTCCAGGACGCCGCGGTGACGCCATCAAGGTACACAGCCTGGCCACCGGTAGGAGTTTCTCGGCTCGCGTGGCCGACAAGGACCGTGTGGTGATGACCACCGCCGCCGGGGCGAAAGCGAAGGATACGAATCCATGATGGCCGACACCGTGTTTCCGCCGCAGCCGCGCATGCTCCGGCTTCTGGCTCTGGTGATGCTGGCGGTTACGCTTCCCTTATCGGCGGGAACCAGCAAGACGAACAAAAAGAACCAGAAACCGGCCGAACCCTCGCCGTTGGACCGTTACATTCAGGACGCCATGCGCAATGCCCCCGCGTCGTCGGGTCCGGTTTCGGCTCCTGGTTCCACCTGGACGCCGGCCTCGCGCCTGCTCGATCTGGCCAGCGACGTGCGCGCGCGGCAGGTGGATGACATGGTGACCGTGCTGGTCGCCGAGGCCGTCAGCGCGGACGTTACCGGAGTCACCAAAACCGCCCGCGCTTCCACTGCGAAAAGCAGCATCCCGGCGCTGGCCGGCTTGACCCGAGCCGCCGGACCGTGGACCAATCTCGCCAACGTGTCCACCGCCACATCGCTCGACGGCGAAGGCAGCACGTCTCGCCAGACCAACTTTACGACTGTCCTGGCGGCACGGGTGACGCTGGTGCTGCCGAATGGAAACCTGGTGGTTGAAGGCGCCAAGGACATTCAAGTGAACTCCGAGCGCCAGACCGTTGTGGTGCGCGGCGTCGTGCGGCCCGCCGACCTCGATACCAATAACATCGTTCGTTCCGATCATATGGCTCAGATTGAAGTGCGCATCAACGGCAAGGGCGTGGTCAACGACGTGGCACGAAGGCCGAACTTTCTCTATCGCCTTCTGCTCGGGTTGCTACCGTTCTGAAACAATCTCATGATCCGGTCGACAGCATTCTTTCTGGTTCTGATGATCCTCGGAAGCGCGGACGCGCCCGCTGCCACGCGCTTGAAAGAACTCGTCGCGCTCGAAGGCGTGCGCGACAACCAGCTCATTGGCTACGGACTGGTGGTGGGCCTGGCGGGAACCGGCGACCGGCAGCAGACCGTGTTCTCGGCGCAGAGCCTGGCCAACATGCTGGAGCGCATGGGCCTCACCGTGAATCCGGCGGCGATCACCGTAAAAAACACGGCGGCCGTGATGGTCACCGCAACCTTGCCGCCGTTCGGCCAGCCCGGATCGCGCATCGACGCCACGGCCGCGGCGATGGGCGACGCCCAGAACTTGCAGGGCGGAATTCTGCTGCTGACCGCCTTGCGCGCAGCCGATGGCCAGGTGTACGCGGCAGCGCAGGGCCCCGTGGTCACGGGCGGGTTCGTGGCAGGGCGCACGACCAACAGCCAGACGGTGAATCATCCCACCGTGGGCCGTGTTCCCTCCGGCGCCATCATCGAACGTCCGGCCCCGTCGGTCGCGCCCACGGGCCGTATACATCTGCAACTCCACGACTCGGATTTCACGACGTCCGCAAGGATTGCCGAGGCGGTGAACCACAAGTTTGCCGAAAACGGCGCTCCCCTGGCGCACGCCGAAAATTCCGCCCTGGTGACGGTTTCCGTTCCGCCTGAGTATGCCTCCCGCCCCATTGAATTCATCTCCGAACTGGAGAAGGTTCCCGTGGATGCGGACCGTCCGGCGCGCGTGGTGGTCAACGAGCGCACCGGAACCATCGTCATGGGCGGAGATGTTCGCATTTCTCCGGTGGCTATCATGCATGGCAACCTGACACTGGAAATCCAGACCAGCTATTCCGTATCTCAGCCGGGACCTCTGTCACAAGGAGGCAAGACCGAAATGGTGCCTCAGGTCAGTGTCGCGGGCAAGGAAGAAAAAGCACGTAACGTGATTCTCAAGCAGGGGGCCACCATCGAGGAGCTGGTGCGGGCGCTATCCGCGATCGGCTCCACGCCCCGCGACATCATCGCCATTCTACAGAATTTGCGCGCGGCCGGCGCGCTCGAGGCAGAGCTGGAAGTGATCTGAAGATGGCGGCCCTCACCAACATTGCGGCGATCCAAACACCGGCGGCAGGCCCGAAAGCCGACACGCCGGCGAAGATCGAGAGCGCCGCCCAGCAGTTCGAATCTCTGTTGATCGCGCAAATCTTGAAATCCATGCACGAAGAGGGCTCCGGGGGCTGGCTGGGCGGGGGCGAAGACGAATCCGCGTCATCCGCCATGCAGATGGCGGAAGAACAGTTCGCGCAAGCTCTGGCTTCCCAGGGCGGGCTGGGCCTCTCGCGCCTCATCATCCAGGGCCTGTCCCCCCAAGGCATTGAAAAACAAAGATAAACCTGCCCCTCATCCTATGGCCTACGACTAATCGCGCGTGGCGCTAGAATTTACCTACTAGCGGCCGATAAGGAAAGTAAGCATCATGCGAATTCAGCCCACGTCGAAGAGCCTTCCGGTTGGACCAGCAGAACCCACCCAGCCGGACAAGCCCGCCAGCCCATCTGTTGGGACAGGCTCGGATCGCGTCGAGCTTTCGGTGCTTTCCCAGGCGGCAGCCGGCCTTGCTCCCAATCGCGCCGAAGAAATCCAGGCTGCCATCGACACGGGCACTTACGAGGTGAACGCCGCCGAAGTGAGCCACCAGATCGTCGAATTCTACCTGATCCCTTTGAAATAGTTTTGTTCGTGCACGTTTCCGCGGCGTGCCGGTAGCGGCCCGCGAGGTATTCACCTTCCCAGGCTGGAGGAGAAAGCGGCCGGGCTGACGGCCGGTTCCACGCGCCGCCAGGCTTCACTGAGGGTGGTGAGGAGATTGGCCACCTCGACCAGCGCCTTAGCGGATGGCTGCACGTGAGCCTGCGTCAACTGCCGCTGCATATAGTCATACAACTCGATGAGGTTGTGCGCCAAAGCGGGGTCGTGAGCCGGATCGATCACCGCGCTCAGGTGGAGCAGAATGCTGCTGGCCTTGGAAATGGCTTGCCCGCGTTCCAGGATCCGGCCGGCTTCCAGATGGGCTTGGGCCTCGGCGACAGCATCGAGAGCCGCCGCGTAGAGCCTGTTGATCAACTCTAATGGCTCAGCCGTCAGAATCGCCGATTCCAGATAGGCCGCGTACGGGTTCCTCAGCATTCATTCGCTCCTGTAGTTCCATATCGACCAGATCTCAGGTTTTTGCCGGATGCCTGGTTCTTCCGAAGGGGAAGGGGCTACGCGCCCTTTTTCCCGAGCTCAGCGGCCAGGCGAAGAATGTATTCCGGGGGAATCTGCTCGACCACTTCCTGCGTATTGCGGTCGATGATCTTGAACATCGGCAGGCGCGTGGTGCGATCTATGGAGAAGGAGATCTCGGTTTGGTCGCCGAACGCGCCCGCCGCATTCAGAGCCTTGGCGGCTTGAATGAGCTGGCGGTTATCCGCGGCTGCCGACGCGGCTGTGCCGGAACCGTTGAGCTGCGGTCCCAACCCTTCCGATGAAGTGATCTCCATGGAGGCCGTCCTTTTCACAAAGGCGCGCCTTGCGCCCTCAAAATAGCTTTTCGACCAAAAATGGACTGGTTTCTAACTTTTTTCTACAGATTTCTGGCCACAGGTCGATTCTTTACTAATGATGAGGTTGCCCCCCACCGCCTGGCTCCTGTTCGGTTTGTTGGCTGCGGGGGCCGTGAACGGCCAAACTGCCGGCGAGAAATCCGGCAGCGGAGCCGCGCCCGCCGCCAAGGAGCCTGCCGCGGCACCCGCACGGGCGGTGATGGAGAGTCAGGCGCAGAAGCAGCGGGAGACGACGCTGGCGGCCATGCAGGCGGCGGTAGACAAGCAGCGCGCGTCGGTCGCGGCGGCCTTGGCCAGTTTCGGCGGGAAGACGGCAGCCAACCCGGCGAAATCCGATGGACCCGCGGCGGAGCCTTTCTTTCTCTTCCCGCCGCTCATCCCGCCGGCCGAGCGGGCGGCGGCGTTTGCCCTGCCCGAGGCTCCGCTCCCCGATGTGAACTGCGAGCCGGCGCCTGAAGCCCAGATCGCTCCCCTGGTTCTGGACGCGGCGCAGCGTGAAGGCCTGGATCCCCACCTGATCACCGCAATGATCCAGCAAGAGTCCGCCTACCGGCCCTGCGCCGTCTCCAACAAGGGCGCGCAAGGCCTGATGCAACTCATGCCCGACACCAGTGAGGCCTTCGCCGTCAAAGACCCGTTCGATTCACGGCAGAATATCGACGCCGGCGCAAAATACTTCAAGCAACTGCTCACCCGCTACGCCGGTGACCTGGCCAAGGCGCTGGGCGCTTATAACGCCGGGCCCGACGCGGTCGATCAGGCCGGCGGCGTGCCGCCCATCCCGGAAACCACCGAGTACGTCAACGGAATTCTGGAAAAGCTGCGGGCTCCGGCCCCGGGTGCGGCCCCCATTGTCCCGCCCGCACCTCCCACCGCCGGCGCTACTCCTCCCCCGAGCGCCGCCGCCCCCAATCAGTGACCGCCCACTTCTGGTAGCGCTACGGGCGTCTGGCAACGGGAATCAGCTCTGAGATACCGACAGTTATTTATAGAAAATCAACTGCAAACTGTAAACCACCTGTAACTTTTTACCGTTAATGAAAAACGATTCTTACTTGTTAGCGAAATACGCTCATACGTAAAATGAAATCGCGTTGAACCGTGACCCGGGGTCCCTGTACGTCTCGCGGCGGTGCAGATCCCACATTTCTCGCTCAACTCCCGCCATCTGATCCAGATCGCGGCAGGTTGGCCCGGAGTCGTATCTATGGCAAATGATTCAATACTTATTGTTGACGACACGCCCGTGAACCTCAAATTGGTTCGAGTCCTGCTCTCGCGGCAGGGCTTCGAGGTCCGCACGGCAACCACTGCGGAAGAAGCGCTGGAAATCGTGCAGCAGTTCCGGCCGCGCCTGGTGCTGGCGGACATTCAGTTGCCCGGGATGAATGGACTGGAACTGACAAGAAGGGTGAAATCGGACCCGGTGAGCCGCGATACCATCGTGCTCGCACTCACGGCTTTCGCCATGAAGGGCGACGAGGAGAAGGCCTTTGCGGCGGGCTGCGACGGCTATGTCACCAAGCCGATCGACACCCGCACTTTTCCCATGCTCATTCGGCACTATCTCAACCGCGGCTCCTCAAAGCCCGCGGACGGGGCCGGCGGCCCTGCGCCCGAACGGGCCGAAAATGCGCCGCAACTGCGCGACCTGCGGCGGACGTTTCTCACTGAAGGGGTGCAACAGACGGGACGGCTCATCAGCACGCTGGGCGTCGGCTTTGACGATGCCGAAGCGCTGACCGCCGCGCAGCGTTGGGCGACGGCCGGAGGGTCCATCGGATATCCCGAAATCAGCCAGAGCGCGCGCGAGTTGGAAGCCGTGCTCCAGGACAACGGCCGCGGTTCCCTCGTGCGGAAGCGCGAGTTGCTGGTGCGCCTGGCCCGGCTCTTCGGCGAAGCCGCCGAGCCTCAGCCGCCAGCCGCCAACCCGGATCCTATGCCGGCTGGGGCGCGTTCCGATCGCCTGAGCTGACCGTCTGACCAGCGGCGGCCCCGGGGCCTTTCCATGCGGCGTATTTACGGTAAAGAGTTTCCCTCGCCCGGCGCAGATATTTGAAAAATATAATGGCCCAAATGAATCGGTTTATTATTGAAATATCAGCGTTTTACATTGTTATTTCTCCTTTTCGCCTTGCAAATAACGGTAAATTGCTGTACAAGAGGTTAAGACATGGCCAGTACCAGCACGCACTCTCGAACACCGTC
>Ga0335081_10013588_pt1 | contig 13161 bp, 11 predicted proteins | sample Lox_Sample_35_FD_206713 | JGI IMG/M metagenome (GOLD analysis project Ga0335081, IMG submission 206713) | Soil microbial communities from Loxahatchee National Wildlife Refuge, Florida, United States - Lox_Sample_3.5 | ecosystem: Environmental > Terrestrial > Soil > Wetlands | place: USA...
GCGGGGGACGGGAAGGAGTACACCGGGCAGCTCGTCGGGGTCGACGAGAGGCTCAACATCGTGCTGGACAAGGTCGTGGGCGCGGGCGCGGGCGTCTTCAAGGTCGCGATGAACGGGGAGAACGTCCGGGAGATCAGGCTGACCGAGCGGCCGTTCGACTACAAGGCGCTCGGGGAGAGGCTCAGCAGGGTGTTCCCCGGGCTGGTCTCCGTGAGGGAGGACATCGGGGCGATAATCGTCATGGAGAAGATCAAGGTCACCGACAAGGGCGTCACCGAGGGGAGCGGCCTCGCAGCCGACAAGGTGAAGGCCATCTTCGACGACTACGTGCGCGAGCCGCGAAGATAGCCTAGGCGACCAAGCTGGGGTACTCTATCTTCGTCGGCGCCCAGTCCTCGAGCTTCTTGTCCAGGTAGGACTGGTAGGCGCTCAGGTCGAGCAGGCCGTGGCCAGAGTTGTTGAAGACGATGACCTTCGCCTCCTTCTTCTCTCGGCACCTTATGGCCTCGTCGATCACGAACTTGATCTCGTGAGCCGACTCTGGCGCGGGGATGATCCCCTCGGTCCTTGCGAAGGTCACGGCGGCCTCGAAGACCTCCGTCTGGCCGAAGGCCACCGAGCGCATGTAGCCCTTGTTGATGAGGTAGGAGATGATGGGCGCCATGGCGTGGTACCTCAGCCCTCCGGCGTGTATGGGGGGCGTCTTGTAGTCCCTGCCGAGGGTGTACATCTTCAGGAGGGGCGTCATCCCGGCGGTGTCCCCAAAGTCGTAGGTGTACTTCCCTTTGGTGGTGTGGGGGACGGCGCTCGACTCGCAAGCGACGAAGTCCATCGGGAGCTTCTTCGTTATCTTGTCCCCCATGAGGGGAAGGCAGAAGCCCCCGTAGTTCGAGCCCCCTCCGATGTTCCCGACGACCACGTCGGGCTTCACGTCGAGAAGGTCGAGCTGCTTCTTCAGCTCGAGCCCGATGACCGTCTGGTGAAGCAGGACGTGGTTGAGCACCGAGCCGAGGCTGTACTTGGCCCCGTCGTCGGCTAGGACGTCCTCGAGCGCTTCGCTTATCGCGATGCCCAGGGAGCCCGGGTCGTTCGGGTCCTTGGCGAGGAGCCCCCTCCCGAACTTGGTCTTGGTGCTCGGGGACGAGACGCACTCGGCGCCCCAGGTCTCCATCATCGTCCTTCGGCCGGGCTTCTGGTTGTAGCTCGCGGCCACCATGAAGACGCGGACCTTGAGCCCGAAGTAGGCCCCCGCCATGGAGAGCGCGGAGCCCCACTGACCGGCGCCCGTCTCGGTGGACAGCCTCTTGGTCCCCTCCTTCATGTTGTAGTACGCCTGGGCAAGGGCTGTGTTCGGCTTGTGGCTGCCCGTGGGGTTGGCGCCCTCCCACTTGTAGTAGATCTTCGCGGGGGTCTTCAGGAAGTTCTCCAGCTTGTAGGCGCGGAAGAGAGGGGTGGGCCTTGGAAGCCAGCGGTACGCGTCCAACACCTCGTCGGGTATCTTAATCCACCGCTCCTGCGAGACCTCCTGCCCTACGAGCTCCTTCGGGAACAGCCTGAAGAGGGGCTCGGGCGACATGGGCTGGTGCGTGCCCGGGTCGAGCGGAGGGGGCAGCCTCTCTGGAAGGTCAGCCTGTATGTTGTACCACGATGTCGGGATTTCGTCCTGCCTCAGGAAGGTCGCACGCTCTTTCGGGGCGCTCATGCCGGAGGGTCGTGAGGCCCATGAACTAATAACCGTTCTCGGCGAGCGCTCCCAGGGTCGGCCGACCGGTTGGTCGTGACCCCCGTCTTCGTGATGAGGTAGACGAGGTAGTCCGTGTTCTTCATAACGCCGGGCCGTTAGGTCGCGAGCGGTTCCATTGCGTGCAAGAGAGGCGCGTTGGATGTTTACGCGCGGCGCGGGCGCGAGGGCCTTGCGATAGCGGGAGACTCGTCGCTTCCTTCCTTCTTGCTGGCACCGAAACTCCTAAAGCCGAACCGAGACCGGGCACCCATCCTTGAGACTGGTCCTGGCCGGCTTCGGGGTGGTCGGGCAGAGCTTCGCCCGTCTCCTCATGGCCCAGGAGAAGGAGCTAGCTACCACATACGGTCTCGTCCCACAGGTCGTCGGGATCATGGACAGTTCCGGGTGGCTCACCGACGAGCACGGGATCGACCTCAAGAAGGCCCTCAGGGCGAAGGCCGAGACGGGCGGGGTGGCCCCGAAAGCGGGCAGGGAGGGGACGAAGAAGCCCACTGAAGTGATACGCGACCTCGAAGCGGAGGTCCTCATCGAGGCGACGCCGACCAACTTCAAGACCGGGGAGCCCGGCTTCTCCCACATGAAGGCGGCGTTCGAGAGCAAGAAGCACGTCGTGACGTGCAACAAGGGCCCCCTCGCGATAGCGTACTACGCCCTGCACGAGCTCGCCAGGCACAACGGAGTCCAGCTCAGGTTCAGCGGGGCGGTGGGAGGGGGGACCCCGGTCCTCGACTTTGGGAAGACCTGCTCGATGGGCGACAAGCTCACCGGGATGAGAGGGATACTCAACGGCACGTGCAACTACATACTCACCAAGATGGAGGGAGAGGGGCTCGCCTTCGACGCTGCGCTGGACGGGGCTAAGAAGGCCGGATATGCCGAGGCCGACCCGTCGCTCGACATAGACGGCTACGACAGCGCCGTGAAGCTGGTCATCACTGCGAACCACCTCCTTCTCAGCAAGGCGGGGATAAGGGACGTGGAGGTCAAGGGGATTAGGGGGACGTCCTCGAAGGAGGTGCAGAAGGCGAAGAAGGACGGGATGGCCGTGAGGCTGATAGCGTCGGCGTCTCGAGAGACCGGGCTCACCGTCGCGCCGACGCTGATCGAACGGGACCATCCGCTTTGCATAAACGGCGCGAACAACGCAGTCGAGTTCGAATGCGAGTACTCGGGTCCGAAGGTCATAATAGGGAAGGGGGCGGGAGGCCCCGAGACAGCGTCCTCCTTGCTCAGAGACCTGCTGGAGATAAGGGGAAGGATAAACGGGCCAGCGGAGGCGATCGCCAGCTACAGGATGGGCGGAGTGACCGGAGGGTGAGAAGGTGAAGGTCGTCATGAAGTTCGGAGGCAGCTCCGTGGCGTCGGCGGAGCGCATCAAGAACGTCGCGGACAGGGTGAAGGGGAACGGCAAGGGGCACCAGGTCGTTGTCGTCTGCTCCGCCATGGGCGACGTCACGGACGAGCTGCTCGCGCTCTGCGCGGACGCCTCGAAGGGGATGGAGAAGCCCGTCGAGGAGCGGCTGGCCTCGATACGGGAGACCCACCTCGCGGCCCTAACCGCGACGGTCAGCGACAAGGCGGTGCGGCGCCAGGTCCTCGGGATGCTGAACGCGACGCTCAGCCAGCTTGAGAAGCTCGCCCGAGGGAGCACCGTGCTGGGGGAACTGACCCCGAGGTCCAAGGACGCGATACTCGCCTGCGGGGAGAGGCTCTCCAACCCCATCGTGATGGGGGCGCTCATCGAGAGGGGGATGGACGCGGTCTACATGACGGGGGGCGAGGCGGGCATAATGACCGACGACAGGTTCGGCGACGCCACCCCGCTCATGGAGGTCACCAAGTTCCAGGTCAGGGAGAAGCTCGGCCCGCTCCTGGCCGAGGGCAAGACCCCGGTGGTCACGGGCTACATCGGGGCCACCCAGCGCGGGGACATCACGACGCTCGGCAGGGGGGGCTCCGACTTCACCGGGACGACGATCGCCGCGGCGATCGACGCCGACGAGGTCTGGATCTGGAGCGACGTAGACGGGCTGATGACGGCCGACCCCAGGATAGTGCCGGACGCGCGCGTCCTGCGCGAGATCTCCTACGAGGAGGCCGGCGAGATGGCGGTCTTCGGGGCCAAGGCCCTCCACCCCCGCACGCTGGAGCCCGTCGCCGAGAAGGGGATACCCGTGAGGTTCAGGAACACGTTCAAGCCCGAGGACCCGGGGTCCCTTGTGAAGAAGAACCCCCGGCTCTACGCCAAGAACGTGGTGAAGGCGGTGGCCCTGGTCAAGGAGGTGGCCGTGATAACCGTGGCCGGGGCGAGCATGGTCGGGAAGCCGGGCAGCGCTGCGAGGATCTTCGAGGTGATGGGCCGAAGCGGGATAAACGTCCTGATGATATCGCAGAGCGTCTCGGAGTCCAACATCAGCATGGTCGTAGCGAGGTCGTCGATGGAGAAGGGGGCCAACGCCTTGGAGCTCGCGCTGCTCGGCCAGGGGGGGTACAGGCACATACTCACGGAGGACGACGTGAGCGCCATCGCGATAGTGGGCGGAGCGATGAGGACCACGATGGGAGTCGCCTCCACCGCGTTCGGCGCGATCTCCGCCAAGCGGATAAACATCAAGATGATCGCCTCGGGGTCGTCCAACCAGAACCTCTCGCTCATAGTGGCGGAGAAGGACGCCAGGGACACGGTGAGGGCCATCCACTCCGCGTTCAAGCTCGACAAGCTCAACTCGCGCTAGGCCCGGGGAGACTCCCTTGGCGCTAGCCGTACCTGTAGCGCACGCCCCGCCCTCCCGCCTCGGGCTCGAAGGTGACCATCTCCTTGGGGCCTATCTCCCCGCACGTCCCGCACCCCACGCACCCGCGACCGTCGAAGGCGACGGTGCCCTCTAGGACGTCCTTGACGGTCTCCCGGTATGCGAGGACGTCAAGCCCGCCCTTGTGCTCCGGGGAGGAGGCGGCGAGCTTGAAGTTCGCGGCGTAGAGCTCCTTGTACGACGTGAACGCGCCCTTCGGCGTCACCAGCGAGAAGCAACCGGCCGGGCAGCTTGGGACCCACGGCTTGACAGAGGACCTCGAGGCCGCCTCGAGGTCTACAGTGATGCGGGCGGAGGGGCCGTCGGCCTCCGGGGGGGCGGCCGGTCTCCGAGGCGCCCGGGGCTCGAGCGACTCCTCGAACTTCACGCGCCTCGAGAAGAGCGACGAAGAGAACAGGATGCGCGGGAGGGTGGAATACGCGAAGCCGCTCTCGCTGAAGAAGCTCTCCCTCCCGGACCTGTTGACGTCCTCGTACAGGGGTGCGAGCATGTCCTTGTATCTCGAGAGGTTGGAGGCGCGGTAGGAGCCGGACTCGCTCGCGAGCAGGTACGTCTCCGCCGCCATGATGCCGCTGGCTATCGCCCTTCGCATTCCGTCAAGGAGCGGGCCGATCTTGATGAAGGCCCCCAGCGCGTCTCCCGTGGGGAGGTAGCCGCCCGCGTAGGGCTTCTTCAGCATCGCGGTGTGCCCGCGGGGGATGTTGTGCGACGAGAACTCCAGGAGCTGGGCGCCCTCGAGGAGCTCGGCCGCGTAGGGGTGCGACTCGAAGGCCTCGAGCACGTCGCGCAGCGTCCCCACCTCGTCGAAACGCTCCGTGAAGGCGCGCACCATCGAGTCCACCGACGCGACTATCCCGACCGAAACGGTCTCGCGGTTCGTGTAGACAAAGGCGCTCCCGCTCACCCCCCGCATGAAGTCGCCGAAGCAGTTGATCGCACGCCCCTCCCCCTCCCTGAGCTTGAAGCGCCTGTCGACCTCCTCCCTGGGCAGGCGGAACACGTGCTTGACCGCCTGATACAGCTGCCTTGGCCCGAGCGACTCCCTGAGGCCGGCGGCCTCCACCAGGCCCGAGGTCACGCCCGCGGAGTCGATGACCAGCTTTGACCTTATCTCCCCGCGCGAGGTCTTCACCCCGAGCACGGCGGGCTCCTCCGCCCCCTCCTTGCCGTCCGCGTCCGTCAGGAGCCCGCTCACCGTGGTCTCGACCATCAGCTCGGCCCCCGCCGCCGCGGCCTTTTGCGCGAACCACGGGTCGAACTCGCTGCGCGTCACGGTGTAGTTGTGCCCCGTCTCGATCTCGACCGTGAACAGGCCGAGCCTCGCCAGTATGGAGTTCCCGTCGAGGCGGTAGCGCCGGTACGTCCCGGTCCTCCGGTCAGGGGTGGAGAGGATGTCGACCTCGTGGGAGAGGACCTTCCTCTCCAGCGGCGCCTCGGACTCGAAGTCCGGGATGAGGTCCATGAGCCCGTAGCCCTTGGTGAAGTCCCCGTAGAGCACGCCTCCCGAGACGTTGCTCTCGCCGGGCGCCCTCGCCCTCTCGAGGAGGAGGACCTTCACGCCCTTCCGGGCCAGCGTCAGGGCAGCGGCGGAGCCCCCAGGCCCCGCCCCGACCACGATTACGTCGTATTCTGCGCCAGCGGCATTCAAGCCCTATCGGGAAGGGCCTCGAGCGTGTCGATGAGCTTCGGCACGAAATCGTAGAGGTCACCGACCACGGAGTACTGCGCGGCGAGGAGTATCGGCGCGTTCGGGTCCGGATTGACCGCGAGGATCTTCTTCGCCCTTATCCCAGCCCTGTGCGGCGCCGAGCCGCTCACGCCGAGGGCGATGTAGAGGTCAGGGCTGATGAGCGTCCCCGTCTGGCCTAGCTCGTGGTCCCTCGTGATTATGCCTTCGAGCGCTTTCACCTGGGCCATCACGAGCCCCCTCGAGGCGCCGATCTCGGTCTTGAGCCCCCACTTCCTCTCGATGAGCTCCTTCAGCTCGGTGGCGAGCTTGTAGGCCTCGAGCGGGTTCCTTGGAGAGCCGTCCGCTCCGCGGAGTATGCCCATCCCCAGCCCTATCACGACGCTCGCGTCCTCCAGGTCCACGTTGGACTTGGGGAGCTCGACCAGCTCCTTCACTGTCAGCGCGTACGCCTTGCCCGGGCGCGGGAGCTGCACCTTCTCCACCTTGGCCTTGGCCCTCCTGCTCGGGTCCCTGGCTAGCGGTGTGAAGCTCCCCGGCTTTAGGGTGGCGACCTGCGGCCTGTGGCGCGGCGTCCAGATCTTCGCGACCCTGCTCCCAAAGTCGGGCCTGACCTGGGTCATGGTCTTCGGGAACATCTCGTTGAACTTGGGGTTGAAGTAGTCCTGGACTTCAAAATCCACGTTGTCCGTCGCGAGCCCCGAGTTGACCCGGTAGGCGAGCCGCGCCGCGAGCTCCCTTCCGAACTCGGTCGCGAGGAAGATTATCGCGTAGGGCTTCCTCTTGAGTATCATCGCCTCGAGGGTGTCAATCATCCTCAGGGTGTGGTAGGTGCGCAGGGCCGGGTCGTCGACCACGAGCACGAGGTCCGCGCCGTAGTCTATGGCTTCCTCCGGGAGCCCCCTCAGGTGGTTCCCGAGGATAAGGCCCACGAGCCTCTGGCCGACCTGGTCGGCGACCTTTCGCCCGGAAGCTAGGAGCTCCAGGGAGTCGTTCGACAGGTGGCCGTCCTGCCGCTGCAGGAAGACCCAGACGTCCTTGTAGTCGGCGAGCACGACCTTCGCAGAGGTCGTGACGGGTGCCGACGTGGAGGAGGTTGTGGCGCTCATGCCAGCAGCTCCGATCCCAGCATCTGCAGGGTGAACGGCGTCACCGCCCCCTTGGCGAAGAGGTCGTCCTTGAGAGTCTGGGGCAACGCGTCCGCGACGTCGCCGCTCTTGAACGGGCCGTACTCCTTCCCTTCCCAGTTGGTCTTGTCGACGTTCTTGGTGAAGACGAGGCTCTTGTCCAGCGTCTTCTGCCCCATGGGCGCCCCCATTATGATGGCTGGGCCCACTATCACCGCGGAGCCTCCGAAGCCCAGCCTTGCCGGGTCCGCGCCGAGTATGTCCGCCGTCCACTTTATCGGCTCCATCACCTTGCCTTTGTAGTAGTTCTCAATCACGCGGTTGAAGTCGACGGACTGGATGGTCTTCGCCACGTACTCCGGGGCGAAGGTCATCAGGCACGGGGCCTCGATCTCCAGCCTCTGGATCATCCTGCCAATCCTCCTGCCGGCGTGGATCCGCAGAGAGTCCGGGTCGACGTCCAGCTCCTCGACGTAGGTCGCGTGGGGCAGCTCGATGCCCATCTTCTGGGAGACCACTTCGGCGACCTGGGGGCCGACGCTCCCCGTCTCGCCGTCCGTCGTCCTGATGCCTGCGACCACGACGAACTTTGTGACGTTGGCCCTTTCGGTCCGCAGCCTCGCCACTGCCTCGTCCCGCGAGAGGTTACCCTCTACCAGGTGCCCGATTATCGAGGTGCGGGTGCCCGGCTCCTCGTTGTAGACCTTGTTGGGGAGGAGGTTCTGGTCGTAGAGCTCTCGGGCCTTCGCCTCGATCTCCTGGGTCGACGCCCCGCCGGAGATCAGCGTGATCAGAGAGTCGAAGGGCGTCACGTGCTTCTCGTAGATCTTGAAGACGGCGTGACCCACTGCGTACGAGGTCGCCACCGTGTCGGACCCCGCAAGCCTCGGGTCGCTGAGGATGATCTCCTCGTCGACGCCCGTAGCCTGGGTGTTGTAGAGCGGCGTCAGGATGGGCTTTAGCCTAGCGTCAGGACCCATGCTCAGGGTCACTATCTTCCCACCCACGCGCCTCTTCAGGTAGTCTGCTGCCACAATTGCCGTTTCGTCGTTCGGGTTCACGACCATCTCCATCGCGTCGCGCTGGACGATGTTGTCGACCCTCACGACCTTGGCGGTCCTCGCGGGGACGCCCTTCACTAGTGCTATGATAAGCAATGTCGTCTCACGGCCAACATGCCGGCCATAAAAGTATTCAGGGAAAAGAAGGATCGCGAAGCGGTTTTCGACAATCCGCTTAATCCGTTCGGGCCTTTAGCCATTCGTCGAGGAGCTACAGTGACCCCTGGATGGCGGCGATGCCCTCGCGGATGGTCTGCGCGCCCTTCGAGAACTGCGCCTTCTCCTTCTCGTTGAGGTCTAGCGACAGTATCTTCTCCACGCCGTTCCCGCCGAGGACCAGGGGCACGCCGATGCACAGCCCGTTCACCCCGTACTCCCCTTCGAGGTACGCCGACGCTGGGATGACCTCCTTCCGGTCCCACGCGATGGCCTTGACCATCCTCACCACCCCGTTCGCGGGGGCGTCCACGGTGGCGCCCTTCTTCGAGATGACGTCTATCGCTATCCGCTTGGTGGCCTCCATCGCTTGCGCGATCTGCGTCTCGTCCATCAGCGACGTCAGCGGGACTCCCCCCACTGAGGTGAACCTCGCGAGCGGGAGCATGCTCTCGCCGTGCTCGCCGATGACGAGGGACGCGATGGAGGAGTGGGAGATGTCAAGCATCGCGCAGATGGTGGACTTGAACCTGGACAAGTCGAGGATCCCGCCCATCCCGACGACCTTCCCCTTCGGGAACCCCGTCTTCCTCATGACGACGTAGTTCATGACGTCCATCGGGTTCGTGACGGTGAGGGCGATGCACCCTGGTGCGTGCTTGGCCACTTCCTTGGCCACCGCGGACACTATCCCCGCGTTCTTCTCGAGAAGGTCCATCCTGGTCATCCCCGGCTTGCGCGCCAGCCCAGCGGTGATCACGACGACCTCCGACCCGCGAAGCGACGAAAAGTCGGTGGAGCCCCTTACGTCGACGTCCACGCCAGTCTCGGCGATCTTCTGGGAGATGTCCATCGCCTCCCCCTCCGCGAGCCCCGGCACGATGTCGACTAGGGTGACGTCGTCGATTCCGGCCGAGGCGACCTCGAGCGCCGCCTGGGCGCCCACCCTTCCGGCACCAAGGAAACCAATCATTTGGGTGATCTCAGCCGCTCCGGGCGCGACGGTGCTCTGGCGAGTAAAAAAGGTAGCAGGAGGGTCAGGAGCGCGCCTACAGCCTCAGTCCGTAGGACTGCGCGAAGTCCTCGAACTGGACGTATTGCCGGAGGAACATCATGCCCTTGTCGCTGATCTTGTACTTTGAGTTCTTCTCCAAGGTCTCCTCAAGGAGCAGCCCGGCTCCGACGAGGTCTACGATCAGCTTGGTCATCCTGGTGTAGGAGACGTTCCCGCGCCTGAGCAGCGTCGTGATGCCGACGCCCTGCCCATCCTGGTTCATGTCCCTGGCTGTCGTCAGGATGTCCGCTATTATCTTGCCCTGCGTTCTATACTGGGGCATTCAATAAATCTCCTGGCTTCCTGAACGAGAACTTCAAGACGGGGACGAATAGCGCAATCAGTCCAACTTCCCTCATCAAAAGCTGCAATAATGTTAACAATGCCATGTCTGGGGCGGCGAGCGAGACCCACCAGCCAGCGGCCAGCATCCCCAGGCCAGTCGCGATGAACAGGGTGTTGGGGTTCCTGGTCTTCGAGTACGATAGCGCGGTCTCCAAGACTCCGTAGAGGATGAAGTAGAAGGAGAGGCTCCTGAGGACAGTGTCCACGCTCGTGGGGCTCACGGCGAAGATAGGGATGAGCACGAGAAGCGGCCCCAGCCGGCGCGAGACCACCACGTCCAGGACGTGAGAGAAGGCCAAGAAGAAGTATCCCACCGTCTGCAGGAAGAGCCCTGCCAGAAGGATCGTCGCGAGCGAGATTTCGAGCCCCGGGATGCTCGCGAAGGCGCCCACACCCTCCAGCCCCTCGAGGACGAAGCCCGTGCCCAGGAAGACGAAGGCCGCGGCCAGCCTGAGCATCGAAGAGCTGCTGGTCTCGCGAACCCCCTTGTATGCGACGAGGGCTATTGAGAACGCGACGAACGCCCCTATGAACTGCAGGGCATTCTCGAACATAATCAAGTCTGCGCCCACAGGCCTTACCTGTGCTCGATTGGCTGCCTCGATATAAAAGCTTGATGCACTTCCAGTCGGGGCCTGCACGGGCGACCCTGGGCTACCTTGAACCTCGGAGGGACTTATTTCTCCATAAAAGCTAAATAGCTGTATAAGATTTGCAAGTTTGGCTAAGCCCCTCCGGTGTATAGCTTGTCATCTGAAAGAGATTTCTCAAGACTGATGAAGTTGCAACGGGCGCTGGACAAGTGCCCGAGGTGCGGAAAGGGTCCAATGGTGGTAGACAACGCGGGCGGGGAGCTCGTCTGCAGCAGCTGCGGCTTTGTGGTAAAGGACAAGATAGAGGAGACGGGGCCCGAATGGCGGGCGTTCTCCAAGGAGGAGAAGGACGACAGGTCCAGGGGAGGCATACCCACCTCGATCGCCATGCACGACATGGGCCTGGCCACGGTTATCGGCGGGGTCAACAAGGACGCCTCGGGCAAGTCGCTTTCGGCGTCGATGAAGGCCACGGTGGAGAGGTTGAGGACCTGGGACAGCAGGAGCCAGGTGCACGAGCCCATGGACAGGAACCTGAGGCAGGCTTTCAGCGAGCTAGACAGGCTCTCCGACAAGCTCTCGGTCTCCGACGCGGTGATCGAGAAGGCCGCATACATCTACAGGAAGGCCCTGGAGCGCGGGTTGGTCAGGGGAAGGTCGATATCCGCGATAATCGCGGCCTCGCTCTACGCTGCGTGCAGGGACAGGGAGACGCCAAGGACTCTCAAGGACCTCGCCGTGGTGTCCAACGTGAAGAAGAAGGACATCGCCAGGTGCTACAGGCTTCTCCTCAAGGAGATGGACATCAAGATGCCCGTCGTCGACCCGACCAAGTGCGTCTCGAGGATAGCATCCAGGGCGCAGCTCTCGGAGAGGACAAAGAGGAGGGCGTTAGAGATTCTCAAGAAGGCCGAGGAGGCGAGGATATCGGCGGGCAAGGACCCGATGGGGCTCGCGGCGGCGGCGCTCTACGTGTCGTGCACCCTCGAGGGCGAGGACAAGACCCAGAGGGACGTCGCGGAGGCCGCGGGGGTGACCGAGGTCACAATCCGCAACAGGTACAAGGGCCTCCGGTCGGCGCTGGGGATATAGACAAAGACTTCGGCCATTCCCCCCGCGGACGACCGTCCCGAACGAATATGGAGCACTAATCCATAAACCGTAATATGCCTCCGCAGTCGATTCAAAAACCGAAGCGACTTCGGTATTTGACAGTATTGAGGCCAAGTGAGAACATAGAGCAACCTCAAGCCAGGGACAACACGGTGGCGCTGGTCAAGCTGGTCACCGAGATAGGCCCGGACATAGCGGAGATATCGAGGCGGCTGGGGCAGTTCAAGGAGAGCGTCAGGTACCGCTACAAAGAGAAGCTCGTCAGGCGCGGATTCGCAATAAAGGCCGAACCAGACTACAGCGCCCTGGGGCTCAGAAGAATCGTCATGAAGCTCGGCGTCTCAGAAGAGTTCAGCGCTCACGCCCCGAAGATATTCGAGGCCATGGGCGACCTCTCTTACCTGGTCGCCTACGCGGGCACCATGCCCAACGGCGTCTTCTTGGCTCAAGCCGCGGTCCCGGTCGAGTTCACGGCGGAGTTCCACCGCTTCATGGGGGGCCTCGAGGAGAGGGGGGTCTTCTCCTCCGTCGAGCTCTTCGACTGCGACGTGCACAGGGTCGCGCCCATGAGGGCCGAATGCTTCGATTTCGACGACGGCGTTTGGGACTTCGACTGGAGCAACCCGCCGCCTCTCGACGAGAGGGCCGCGCGCGCGACAGCCTCGGAGAGGAAGAGGGTCGACAAGGTGGACCTTCTGATCCTCAAGGAACTCTCGAAGGACAGCGACCGCTCCCTCATGGAGATCCAGGCGGCGATCAAGCGGATAAACGGCGTCGACATAAACTACAAGACGCTCGGATGGCACTACGCGCGCCACGTCCTTGACCAGCACCTGGTCTCGCACCACTCGGTGGGCTGGCACCGCCTCAACTACGATTTTGAGCGGGAAGAAGACGTGGGGTTCGCGAGATACGACTACCTCGGCGTCGCACTCTTGGTCCGTGACCTCAAGGGACAGGAAGGGATGATGCTGAGGAGCCAGATCAACCGTCTGCCGTTCCTCTGGTCAGAGGCCGCCGGGGTCTCCTACTTCTCGCAGCTCTTCATCCCTCTCAGCATGGTGAACGAAGCGCTGGAGCACTTCAAGAAGGTCCTCAAGCCCTTCGGCGACAGGGCCGAGCTGTTGCTGCTCGACAAGCGGGAGATGAAGTACTTTACGATCTGCTACAACCAGTGGGACGAGCCCAACGAACGCTGGGCCTTTGCCACGGAAGAGCTGCTGGCCCGCCTCGAAGAGTCAGTACTGAAGGTCAGGTAAGGCCGGTCTACCGCTCAGCCTACTCTTCCAGCTACCTCTAACACGCTCACGTGCATTCCGAACGCCGATAGCGCAACCGACGCTACAGAGGCGGCTGCGAGTCCGTACCTTATCTTCTGGTCGAGTTCCATGCTTATGTACTGGGAATCTAGATTTATAAATCTGCGCTTTGCATGACGAAATCCGCCACTTCCCCATGCGTAATCTAA
>Ga0335081_10013589_pt1 | contig 13160 bp, 9 predicted proteins | sample Lox_Sample_35_FD_206713 | JGI IMG/M metagenome (GOLD analysis project Ga0335081, IMG submission 206713) | Soil microbial communities from Loxahatchee National Wildlife Refuge, Florida, United States - Lox_Sample_3.5 | ecosystem: Environmental > Terrestrial > Soil > Wetlands | place: USA: Florida...
GAAATCCTAATGCTGAAACACCGCCGTGTAAAGTGCCGCCGAGGTCAACGGGGCCGGCGAGCCGTGCAAGATTTTTCCTGGAGGCCTAGCCCGCATGTTTCCAGCCCAGGAAGTGGAAAGCCTCCGCAAAAAAATTCCGCCGCCGATGGTCTCGGCAACATTTCCACTGACCCGCACATTAACCACTCGGTCATCCCGGCGCAAAGTCGGAACCGGAGTCGAGCCTGGTCTTTCCGGGGCCCTCCGATCCTCAAGTATGCCCCTTCGCCGCCGATGAACCGTTACAGGTGTTCCAGCATCAACCCGGAAAACGGATGGGGATGAGTCTCAGAAGCCAGTTCCAGCTCATGGTGGCGGTTGCGGGAGTGGGGCTCGTGGCCCTCTCGGGCGCGTGGCTGGAGGGGGAGCGCCACCACATAATGGTCGCCAAGCAGGACAGCGCCAGGAACCTGGTGGAGGCCGCATCTTCGATCATCGCGGAGCAGTACGCGATGGAAGTGGCCGGCAGACTTACCCGCAGCGAAGCTCAGGGGCGCGCCATCCAAGCCATCCGCCGCATGCGCTACGGGGCTGGCGATACCAATTATTTCTGGATCAGTGACATGCACCCGGCCATGGTGATGCACCCCACAGCTCCCCAGTTAGACGGCAAAGACCTCAGCGAGTATCGCGATCCTACCGGGGATGCACTCTTCGTGCACATGGCGGAGACGGTGAGGCGGGAAGGGGCGGGATTTGTGTCCTACATGTGGCCGAAGCCCGGCACCACCAGGCCGGTGCCGAAGGTGTCCTACGTGAAAGGGTTTGAACCTTGGGGCTGGATCGTAGGGACCGGGATCTACGTCGATGACGTGGATGCCGCCTGGCGGTCGAACGCGTTGACGGCGGCGGGTCTGGGTGCAGCTTGTCTGGCGATACTAATGGCCACCTCGGCCCGGGTATCGCGTTCCATCTTTGGTGGCCTGGAACGCATAGTCCGGCGCATGGCCGATGTGGCCGCCGGCCAGGGTGACTTCACGACTCGCATTGATGGGGCGGTCCGGGCGGGAGCGGGCTCGTTCTCTCGGAGTGATGAAATCGCTGTGCTAGAGACCGGCTTCGACGAAATGTTGTCGCAGATCGAAAAGCGGGACCTTGAACTGCAGCGACAGAGAGAGGGCCTGGAGGAACAAGTGGCCGCGCGCACCGCGGAGTTGCGAGCGACCAATGTCCAGCTCGCGGCTGCCCGGGATCGCGCCGAGGCCGGAAGCCACGCCAAAAGCGAGTTCCTGGCCAACATGAGCCACGAGATTCGCACTCCCATGAACGGCATCATCGGCATGACGGAACTGGCTCTGGACACCGATCTGGAGCGCGAACAACGGGAGTACCTGACGGTGGTGAAGACCTCGGCCGAGTTTTTGCTCACCTTGCTCAACGATGTCCTCGACTTTTCCAAGATCGAGGCCGGCAAGCTGGATCTTGAAACCATCGACTTCCTTTTGCGCGACAGTATGGATGACACCATGAAGGGTCTGTGCCTTCGTGCCCATCAAAAAGGTCTGGAGCTGGCCTGCCATGTGCTGCCCGACGTCCCCGACCGTCTCGTCGGCGATCCCACGCGTCTGCGGCAGATCGTGGTGAACCTGGTGGGAAACGCCATCAAGTTCACTGCCGAGGGTGAAGTGGTGGTGAGAGTCGAGAGGGAGGAAGCGGCAGACCGGGACGTTGTTCTCCACTTTGCCGTGCGAGACACCGGCATCGGCATCCCGCTCGAAATGCAACAGGCGGTGTTCGAAGCCTTCACCCAGGCGGATAGCTCGACGACTCGCAAGCACGGCGGTACCGGCCTGGGGCTCACGATTTCCGCCCGCCTCGTACGCCTGATGGCGGGCCGCTTATGGGTCGAGAGCGCGCCCGGGCGGGGCAGTACCTTCCACTTTCGTATACCGTTTCAATTGCAGGCCACGCCAGCCTTGACCGATGAAGCGGCTGACCCCGCCATTCCCTTGGACTCTCCCGTGCTGGTGGTCGACGACAACGCCACCAACCGCCGCATTCTGCAAGAAATGCTGCTGGGTTGGCACATGCAGCCAACGCTCGTGGACAGCGGGCGCCAGGCTCTGGCAAAGCTGGAGGAAGCCAAGCGCCAGGGAAGGCCCTACTCTTTGATTCTGCTCGACGCTCAAATGCCCGAGATGGATGGCTTTTCAATCGCCGAGAACGTGCAACGAAACCAGCAATTCTCTGATTCCACGATCATCATGCTGACCTCGGCTGGCATGCGCGGAGATGCGGCCCGCTGTCGAGAATTGGGCATCAAAGCTTACTTGCCCAAACCCATCAAGCATTCGGAGCTGCTCAACGCCATCAAGATTGTGGTGGGTGCTCGCAACCAGGGGAAGAGCGGCCCTTCTCTCGTTACTGCGCACTCCCTGCGCGAGGCTCGACGGCGTCTACGGATTCTGTTGGCCGAGGACAACCCGGTGAACCAGCTCTTAGCGGTCCGCGTTCTAGAGGAACGAGGGCATGCGGTGGTGGTGGCGAAAAGCGGGCGAGAAGCGCTGGACGCTTGGGATCAGCAGCCCTTCGACGTGATCTTGATGGACGTTCAAATGCCCGAGATGGGAGGCCTGGAAGCGACCGCGCTGATTCGTCAGCGCGAGGCGGGCGGCCCCAAGCGGATTCCGATCATCGCGATGACTGCCTCCGCCATGGCTGGGGACAAGCAACGCTGCCTTGAGGCGGGGATGGATGGCTACGTCTCGAAACCAATTCGAATCAAGGATCTCTTCGTCGCGATCGACTCGGTTATGACCCAGAACGGCCCTCTGACGGCCGTTTAGCTCATCAGGGTATTTCTCAGCTCAAGGCCCCGCGGGCAGCTTCTAGAAGGAAATCTCTCCCCGGATGGTCTCGACCACATGTCCACCGACCCGCACGTTCACCACCCGGTCATCGTGGCGCGAAGCGCGGACAAAAATCTGGCTGGGGCGATGCATCTCCACGCCTTGTTCGATCCATACGCGCTCGTCGGGACTGGCCACGCCGTTGGCCACCATCCAGGCCGCGGTACAGCCGGCGGCGGAGCCGGTGGCCGGATCTTCACCGTTATAGAAAATCATGCGGGCATGCAATCGGGCGGTTTTATCCATCGTCTGGCGGGTGACGAAATAGAAAAACTTCCCGCCCGAGCGCTCGAGATATTCACAGGAGCCTCGCACATCCACATTCAACTCGCGCATGTTCTCCAGGCCCCGTAAGGGGACCATGGTGAAGGGCATGCCCGTGGACACCGTCTGAATGGGCAGGGAGGGATCGATGGCGCCGTCTTTCAGGCCGGCAGCGCGGGCCACGGCTTCACGATCATGGCGGGGGCCGAATTCGGGCTGCATTTGGGTCATCTCGCCGAAAACCGGTTGTCCCGGTATTTCCTCGAAGCGTACGGGGACTTTGCCCACGGTGAGATCAAGTGCGACCTCGCCGATGCCACTCGATCCGCGCAATTGAAAGGCTGTCCCCAGCGTGGGGTGGCCGGCGAAGGGCAATTCTTCCTGCACCGTGAAGATGCGCACCCGCACGCCACGCTCGCGCTCCGTCGCCTGGTCACGCGGCAGGATGAAGGTGGTCTCCGAGAGGTTCATCTCGCGGGCGATGGACTGCATTTCATGATCGCTGAGGCCGCGAGCGTCGGGAAACACCGCCAGTGAATTGCCCTCGAAAGGCCGTGAGGAAAAAACGTCGAGCTGAACAAAAGGGAAACGGCGAGGTGTGGTATTCATGGTTGGTTCATTGTACTGTCACCCCTTCAGACGCAGCCGAGCGGCGCCGCGATTCACGAATATTGGTCTCCCGCTGCCGCCAACGTGGTTTGACCGGCCCAGAGGCTCCGGGTATCGTTAAAAGGGTATTCAACCACCCAGGAGAACATTCATGAGTACCGAGCCAGCACCGCTTCGCATCAATGATACTGCGCCCGATTTCACCGCTGAGACCACGCAGGGGAAAATCAACTTCCATGAGTGGATCGGCGACGGCTGGGCGATTTTATTTTCCCATCCCAAAGACTTTACTCCGGTGTGCACCACCGAACTTGGCTATATGGCTGGGCTCCAACCGGAATTCGCCAAGCGCCACTGCAAGATTGTGGGGCTGAGCGTGGACCCGGTGAGCAGCCACGGCAAGTGGTCGGCGGACATTGAAGAAACGCAGGGCCACAAAGTGAACTATCCCATGATCGGCGACCCCGAACTCAAAATTGCCAAGCTTTACAGCATGTTGCCGGCCGGGAGTGGAAGCACGTCCGAGGGCCGCACCGCCGCCGACAATGCCACCGTGCGCACGGTGTTCATGATCGGCCCCGACAAGAAAATCAAGCTGATGCTCACCTATCCGATGGCGGTGGGCCGGAACTTCGATGAGGTATTGCGGGCGCTCGACGCACTTCAGCTTACGGCGAAGCATAGCGTGGCGACGCCGGTGAACTGGAAGCCCGGCAACGACGTCATCATTCCGACTTCAGTGTCGAATGAAGACGCGCAGAAGAAATATCCCGCAGGCTTCAAGACGCTGAAGCCGTATCTGCGGGTGGTGAAGCAGCCGAAGTAGGATTCTCGCCGCGGATTTGCGCGGGTGAACGCGGATAGGATTTTCCTCTAATCCGCGAGATCCATGCTAGTCTGTGGCGTTTTCTTTTGCTGTGAAAGCGCGGAAGCGCATGCGGTCCGGTGATCGTCCCGGTCTTCAAAACCGGCGGGTGGCAGGTTTCCTGTCAACGGTGGGTTCGACTCCCACTCGCTTCCGCCATTTGTTTTCAGTAATTTAGGTGTTCCCCGTACGCATCTCAGAGTGAGAACCAGCCCCAGAAATGGGTTGCTGTGATGAAAACGTGATAGTCCGACCCCGGTGACCACTGGTGGTTCTTGTGTCTTAACGCTTTCTGCGCGCTTAGGCCCACTCAATTGATCGACCCTTGTGGGTTCTTGTGCGACAAACGTGCGCAATCGAGAGCTTCGATGAGGACTCGTGTATTTTCGTCTAGTGGTTTGACGTATGTGGGAAGGATCTGAGTGCTCGCGTGACCTAACAGGTGGGCGACTGTTAGCCCCGATGCTTTGCAACCGTTTGCCCGGCTGGCGAAGGTCGAGCGGAGATCATAAATTCTGCAGTTCTTCAGGCCAGCCTCTTTCGCAGCTTTGCGCCACGCCGTTTTGTAGTCGGTGATGTGCGCTCTGGGAATCCTCGTGCTGGGAAAGACGTAGGGCGAAAAGTTCGGACCAAGCTGGGCTCTCCATTTGAGCAGTTCGTCGCGACAGTGATTCGTCAGCCATACAGTCCGCAGACCCGCTGCACTCTTCGAGTCACGAACGTGTATGCACGCCGGGTCCGAATCCAGAAGCACATCCTGCCATTTTAATGGTAGAGCTTCTTTCTGCACCCGTAGCCCGGTCTCAGCTAGAAGCGTAATCAATACGGAGAGCCATGCTGGCGAGAACTGCTTTACTCGACCCTCCTCTTCGTACGAGAGCGGTATAGCCTGTCTGCGCTCCCGCCTTTCGTTGAGCCTTCCCACATCAGTGCAGGGGTTTCGGGAAATCTGGCGCATCTTCCTAGCTCGCGACATGAGAGATGAGATAGTAGCGACATCGCGGTTGACGGTTGCCTTTCCCGCGCCCTCCTGGAGTCGTTTTTGCTGGTACCGAAATGGTGTCATCACGAGTCCTTCGCCGCCCACTAAACGTCTACGTTAAGGGGCACAGCTCCGGCGGCAAGAATTGGCTCGTAACGCGAGTGCTCCGTTTGATGCCGAAGAGTGCCATGGCGGAGATTACCAGTGCCTCCGACAAGGCTTGGAATTATTCGGGATCAGAAAAGTGTAGTTTTCAAACCCGCTGGCTGATCTCCCGGTCTGCGCCTTGACACGGTGGAAGGCCAAAACGTATTCACCTTGTTTGTTTTTTAGCGCCTCTTCCGGCGGCGACCGGAATCCTGACCGTCACTTCTGAGAAACGGGAGACGGAGCTAACAGACCTGCCAATGCTCCGATCGCTGCAGATCCGATCGACACCAGTGCCGCCGGGAGATCCTTGCCGTTCATAAAGACGAGCGCGAGACCGCCTATTACCACGATCAACAGCGCAAGTCCTATGCTGATGACCACTAAACGATAAACCACCGTGTCGGGAATCGGGGCCTCCATAGCTATTTTTTGGATCGCACTGACGGGATCTGTTTTGACTCGTGCGAGGAGGGTTGAATCGTCTTGCAAAGCTGCCGAGAGTTCACGTAAGGTCCGTATTGCCATATGCCATCATCTCCCTTCAGAAATCAAGTTCTGAATTTGTTCTTAGCGAAGAGGGATTCTATACGTGATCCCGAACGCCAAAGCGTTTGACCAATTGCGAACGGTTGTCGGTGTAGTACCCGGAGCTACTTGTTCGCCCACGGAATAGCCATTTGTGAGGTTCTGCGATCTTCCGGTGTGGTTACCGACTAGGAAGACGAACCGTTGGATACCGAAGGAGATACCCTCAAAGAATTCGGCTTGTACCGTCCCATTATTGGGGTTGACGAGAAAACCTGCGGCCAGCCCCAGCGACCCGACGTAACCGAAGGGATGGCGAGGAGCTTTTTCAGACATCCAAGTGTTAATTGAGTCGGGAGGATTGCTCTTTTTTGTGGCGGGATCACGGACACCCGGCAGTTTGAAATTAACCGGGTGCCAGTCGATGAAGACTCCGGGCACAAACTGCGGGCGCGTCACGTTGATGACCACCACGGGACAGATCGCTGTTTTAGTTGGCGTACCGGGACAGCTTGTAGTCGCAGGGTTGCCGTAGGGCGTTTGGGTCGTAGCTTGGCGACCATGCAGCGTTGAGATCAGAGCACCAGCAGAGATGTCAAATATCGGCGGCGACTGGAAGTACGCGTTGAACTGTATATTGTCGAATAGTGGGGTTGCATTCACGGCATCGGCGCATTTAACTGTTACCCCAACCTTGCTTTCCGGGTAGACCGCTATGGGCAAAATCTGCACCGAAGCGTCGGGAGACTTTCGTAAGGCAGTCAGCGCTTCCCAATCGTCGATGAAGTCCAATAGTTTCTGAACTTTGGGGATAGCGTCCGTTAAATAGGAAACGGCTTCAACCCTCTCCGGCTTCTTCAACTCTGCAATCATTGAGTTTGCTTTACTTGTTTCCAATCGGGCAGCACCAACGAAATCATGCACACCTTGATCGTTAGGATAAGCTCTCTCCAGGCCATCGACGCGTGACACGATCTTGTCCAGCGTGTCCTGCATTCCGGAGACTGTCTTGCCGTCCGGCAGCGGACGGGACAGGAACGAAACGGCATCGTGCTTGATCTGCTTAATCTTGTCGCGGGCGACCCCGTCGTCTGAGTAGGAGTAGAAATAGTTGCTGTGGATGTCCTTGAGATCCTTGGGGTCATTGTCCCAATCCAGGGCGTGATATAGTCTTTCAGCCTGCTTCTGCTGGTCCTGAAACTGTTGGATGAGATCGCTTATGGTTTTCTCATCATCTTTAATACTTTTCTGCGTCTGCGCCTTACGCTGGCGCAGCTTTTCTTTCTCCTCCTCAATGGCCCTGTTCTTCTCTGATTCAGCCTGAGACCTTTTTTCCTCAAAGACTCGGGGCGAGAGCTTTTTGGAGCGCAGATCCCGAACGAAGGCGTCATACCGCGACTCGTATCGGTCGCGAATCGGTTGTGCTTCTTCGGCTGTAGGCTCAACCGATGGAACGCTAGGGGAAACAGCATTAAGCGAGCTAGGGGGCAACGGACTGACTTCCGGCATCGCTCCCCCAGTGGCGATCGAAGCAAGTGACGCAGAGACATTAGGGCTGAGGTCGCGTGCCAGCGGACCTGGAGTAGTGGTAAGGGAACACGCCGCGAAAGGTGAGGAGTGCCAAAGAACCACGACGCCCCGACTATCGCGCCCCAAATGGACTGTAATGTCCTTGTGCGTCTCGGGTGGTATTCTGACGTCCTTGGTCCGTGCCATGTCGAAGTCGATACGGCATTCCAAAGAGTGTTTAGAGGGTAAATATTCACGGCATTGTTCCCAGCTCTTTAGGGTTTGGATATCGGGCACTGGATCTGCACCCGCGCTCGTATCTTGTTGAGCGTACGTTTCGGGCGCCCCCCAGAAGGACAATGTCAACAAAGCTAGTGAAGGTAGCAAGCTACGCATACCAAATCCTTTCCGCAAGCGGCTCGACGAGGCACACAAATGCGAATGTCGGCTTAGCGACAGTGGCGGCGAAACAATAAAAGGCTAGGCAACCTTCTTCAACTTTGCAAACCACTGCCTTCTCTCTCCACAAAGCCGATTAGTAGTCCAATGGTACCGAAGGGCCGCCTTCGCTGGCGGCCCTTCACGTTCCAAAGAAACGACAGTTCAATGCTCTAACTTTCTCGGAGGTATGGTGCTTGGGTCCGTCCGTGATTCTACGGCTTTGAGACTGTCCTTCATTTCGACGTCATCGTGCAAGAAACAGTTCGTCTCTTCGGTCTTGACCTGGGTGAAGAGATTGTAGCCTTTGCGGATCGTAGCAAACTCCTGTCCGAATACCTCCGGATTTATGAAATGCACAATATACTGGTTATCGCCTTGCACGTGGAAATCAAACGTAATCAAGTCCGGCATTTGAACCAGTGTTACGTTCTCATTGAGCGGTACTTCTGTCAGTTTCACTTCTCGTTTCTCGATCTTGGTTGTTGTAGGCATCGCTTTCTCCTTCGTCGATGGTTTGGTCTGCGAACTGGGCACATGCCTGCTAGCGGTTTGCAGACGGTTGCGGTTTGGCTGTCGGCGCCAACGCCGCTTCCAGCATCCGGTGAGCACTGGGGTCAGACAGCAGTGAATGCAAGTCCGGGTTTAGTTCCATATCCTCAAGCCTAAATCCCTTGCGCAAAGCCTCTTCGAAATACTCCAGTCCTTTCGATCGTTCGCCGAGTTTCTCGTATGCCTCCCCGACCTTGTTGAGGATCTGCGGATTGTCCGGGGAGAGCGCCAATGCTGCCTCCAGATGCGGCAGTGCTCGCTTGCGCTGGCCCTGTTGTGCATACATCACTCCCAGATTGGCTCGAACCTCTGCATCCTCCGACTTAAGAACGACGATTTGTTCAAGCCGCGCCAGTTCCCGGCTGAAAGCATTCTTGGCCTTCTCCGGTTGGTCGAGCCACTCGTAGGCAATCGCGAGGTTGTTCCACAAGCGATAATCCTTGTCATTCAGTTGTAGCGCCTGTTCCGTCATGGTCGTGGATTCGGCGAACCGTTTCTGCCGGTAGTACATGACACCCAAGTTCGCTAGTGCCGCGTAATCCGGAGCCAGCGCCAGTGACTTCTTGAACTCAACCTCAGCTTCAGATTCCTGGCGCAGGCTCATCAATGCTGTACCGAGACTGGTGTGCGCCGATGCGTGATCCGGCAGCAGTTCAACCACACGACGAAACTGACTGGCAGCGTCGGCATAGCGGCGCTGCTGGTAGTAAAACACCCCGAGCCGATAGTACCCCTCCCAGTACTCGGGGCGCATCGCGGCGGCCCTCTGGAATGTGTTTTCGGCTTCCTGGATGCGGTCTGTACTCGAGTACGCGTCACCCAGACCAAGCAGGGCGTCAGCATCTCGATGATCCAGTTCCAATGCGCGCTGGAATTCCTGCAGCGCCAGATTGTGCTGGCCCGTACCATCATGAATCCTGCCAAGAGTCACGAACACAGCCGGCAGCCGATCGTTCAACTCCGCCGCTCGCTGACAGGATGCTGACGCCAACTGGACCCACTGAGGATCTTCATCCTGTCTGTACTTGTCCCAATACGCTTCGCCCAGCGCGGCAAACGCCAAGGCAAACTTCGGGTCCGCCTTCGTGGTGTTTTCAAACGATCGGATCGCCGCATCCAGGTTTCCGGGCTTGTCGTAGCGCCGCAGAAATTCAAGGCCCTGTAAGTAGGTTTCGTACGCCGCGGGATTCGCTGAGCCGGACACGCGTTGAATTGCCTGCCAATCGATTCGGCGCACTATCAACATGCACGTAATCAGCATCAGCAGTGCTACCGTCATTATCACTGCCCAGCGCCTCGCCGCGAACCTGCGTCTCAAATTTAGGTGCATTTCCGCCGACATCGGAGCGGAAACCGCTCGCTGCAGGTCCACTGCAATCTCTCGTGCAGATTGGTACCGCTTACCGGGGTCCTTGTCGAGGCACTTTTGGATCACCGCGTCGAGTGCTGCGCTGATCCTGGGGTTGAGCTTGCTGATGACCGGCGGAAACTGGTGCAGGATCGCGTCGGTCAGCGCTGGGCCCGATCCCAGGAACGGACGCCGCCCCGTCGCCATCTCAAATAGCACGCAACCGGTTGCCCAGATGTCAGTGCGTGCGTCCAGTTTGCTTCCAAGCAATTGCTCTGGGGCCATGTATGGCAAGGTGCCGGTTATGCCCCTGGTTTCGCTCAGACTCTCAGTGACCGCAGCCGGACTGGCTTCGCGGCGCAGGATCATGGCGAGGCCGAAATCAAGAATTTTCAGTCGTGCGTCGGGAGTGACGCGCACGTTGGCCGGCTTCAGATCGCGGTGGATGACACCATGCTCGTGCGCGGCCGCCAAGCCGTCAGCCAGTTGCGAACCGAGCTTACTGATCTCCTTCTCGGAGAGAGGCCCGGACGCCAGCATCGCATTGAGAGACAGGCCTTCGATGAATTCTTCGACGAGGAAGTCCGTGCCATCCTGAGTGTCAAAGTCGTGGACGGTCGCGATGTTGGGGTGGTTGAGCTTTGAGAGCGTCAGCGCTTCTTTGCGAAAGCGTTTCCGAGCGGCCGCCTCGACCACTGTTCCAGGAGAAAGGACCTTGAGGGCGACGTCGCGGTCGAGGCGCTCGTCGTGCGCACGATAAACTACACCCATGCCTCCCGCGCCAATCTGCTCAAGAATGCGGTAGTGGGAGAGCGCGGCCTCCATGGGGACATCCTGGCCACATCCTTGTGGATGTTATTGTTTCTTGCAGGTTAAACCCCACAGCTCAGTCGGTTCAGTGACTACCATCACCCCGCGCTGTGACACGCGTCAACAGCGCTCCAAGAACATGTAGGTACGCAGGTGACAATACTGAAATCGATATCTGAGCGAGGATTGGACAAGTCTGCCAACCCTCTAGACCCTTCCGGAAGAGAACTGCTGTGATGAAAACGTGATAGTTCTGTGTTCAGAACGAGTCGGCACCGATCAGAACCAGTCATGATCGTCGACTGGTAAGCGGATGAGGAATCAAGTAGAGTAGAGAATTTTCATAACGCATCAGAACACCCTAGGTGATCTTCAAAACCGGCGGTCGTCGTCTTTCGGCGGCGACGGTGGGTTCGACCCCCACTCGCTTCCGCCATTTGTTTTCAATGGGTTCAATCGTCCCTAGCTCCCATCTCAGGGTGAGAACCGACCCGGCCTGGAGTTTGCGTGATAAAAACGTGATACAAGATCCTCGCCACTGCCTTGTGCCACGGTGCTGGCTGCAACAACCCGCCTCGTGTTTGCGGCCTTCCTTTGAAGGACAGCATGCCTGTGACTCATGTCACTGACAAGCCTACGCCAACTTTGGTAATCGAGCTTTGATGGATACTCACGTCCCGTTGTCAGCGGTTTCTGCTGACGACCGATATCACTATCTACAACTCCGAGCGACCACAAGGACGGACAAGATGGAATCCCAAAGCAGAGTACCGCGCTGGCTAATGTTGGGATTCATCGGCGTGGCAGCCATGTTTCTTTTGGGTGTCGTCTTCGCCCAACAGCCCGAGAAACGATCCTCCAGCTACGCGCCGGTCAATCTCAACGAGGACCTAACCAAGGTTATGGTTCAAATGAAAGCGGCCAAGGCCGACATCATGAAACGCCATATGAACCTGCTGAACGAGCGTTACGACTTGAGCAATCGCCCAGCAGCAGGTGTCTCAATGAGTCGCGGAAAGCCCGTGCAGGAAGGGGTGCGGGTGAAACTTCCGAAAGGCGTCACCTGGGATCAGTTGGCAGCGATGACTCCGGAGGAAATTAAGGAAAAAGATTTGTTTCCGGCCGGCTTCATGCCGCTTCCCCATCCCAACCATGCCGAAGGCGGGATGCTCTTCCCACAGTCCACCATCGACGAGGTCAAGAAGCTAGAGGGAAGAGACCTCTCAAGGTTCGATCTCGACTTTGATACTCCCGAACACTTTCTGCCCGAGTTCCCCCCGCCCATCTACCTCACAACCCGGCCCGATTTGGGCGATGTTTCTCAGGGGAAGCTCGTCAATCTGACCAATTATTACGAACTCTTTAATGGGATTCTCAACCCGAAGCAACTGGAGGGGCTGAGACTCCTGCTCACGGCGTTTCCACAGCAGCAGTTCAATGCAACCGCAGATCGCCGTTCCGAACGCGCAAGCAGCGGCGTCGCTTGCTTTGATTGTCACGTCAACGGCCATACCAACCGGGCGACGCACCTGGTCGGCGATATTCGGCCCCAGGAGTTCCGCCACCGGATCAACACGCCCAGTCTCCGGGGTGTCAATATCCAGCGGCTATTCGGCTCGCAACGCGCGCTTAAGAGTGTGGAGGATTTCACGGAGTTCGAGCAGCGTGCCGCGTATTTTGACGGCGATCCTGTGATCGCTACCAAGAAGGGTGTCAACATACTGGAACGGGGCAGCCAGGTGCACGATATGGCGGAGTTCCAGGAACTCCTGGACTTCCCGCCCGCTCCCAAGCTCGGAATTCACGGCACGTTGGATCCCAAGAAAGCAACTGCCGCGGAACAGCGGGGCGAAACGCTGTTTTTCGGGAAAGCCCAATGTTCGGCCTGCCATCCCGCTCCTTATTACACCGATAACCTGATGCACAACCTAATGGCAGAACGTTTCTACAAGCCGCGCATGATCAACGGCATGATGGCCTCGCACGACGGTCCCATTAAGACGTTCCCGTTGCGAGGTGTTAAGGACTCGCCGCCGTACATGCATGATGGGCGCTTGCTTACCTTGGAGGATACGGTTGAGTTCTTCAACTTGATCGACGAACTCAAGCTGACGCCGCAAGAGAAGCAAGACCTCGTAGCATTTCTGCGTGCGCTTTAGGGTCGCAACGGAGGAACGGGGGTGAGCGCACCCCCGTACCGTTGCGTCATGCGGCTTAGGG
>Ga0335081_10013590_pt1 | contig 13159 bp, 15 predicted proteins | sample Lox_Sample_35_FD_206713 | JGI IMG/M metagenome (GOLD analysis project Ga0335081, IMG submission 206713) | Soil microbial communities from Loxahatchee National Wildlife Refuge, Florida, United States - Lox_Sample_3.5 | ecosystem: Environmental > Terrestrial > Soil > Wetlands | place: USA...
GCCGGGACTCGAGATTCTGAACCAGGCCGGTATTCAGGCCATTCGCGAAAAGTCCGTGCGCATGACTGCGCGGCTGTTTGAGGGCGCAAAATCGCATGGTTGGCGCGTGAACACGCCGGAAAATCCTGCGGAGCGCGCCGGAACCGTTTCCGTCGATTGCCCGCACGCGGCGGAGGTGTGCCGCGAATTGCTGGCACGGGAGATTCTGGTGGATTATCGCCCGAAGGCAGGCGTGCGCCTTTCGCCGCACTTCTACAATCGCGAGGAGGAGTGCGATTTTGCCATTCAGCAAATCGCGGAGATTCTCGGCACACACGCCTGGGAAAAGCACGCCGCAGCCGTTTCGCATGCGTGATGAGAGAATCAGCATTTATACGCGGGCGCGGAGAACTCGGGCGCAGCGATGATGAAGTTATTTGGCAAAAAACCGCCATCTGAGTCCTCGCCTGACGCTTTCGGCGCAGATCGGTTCGCCGCGCAGCGTGCCGTGATGGTGGACGGACAATTGCGGCGGCGCGGTATCAACGACGCCCGGGTGCTCGCTGCCATGGCCGCCGTGCACCGCGAAGAGTTTGTTCCCACCGAATTGCGTGAGAAGTCGTATGACGATGTTCCTTTGCCGATTGGCGAGGGCCAGACCATTTCGCAACCCTATATCGTCGCCGCGATGAGCGCCGCATTGCGTCTCGCCGGTGACGAGCGCGTCCTGGAAGTCGGGACCGGCTGCGGCTACCAGGCTGCGGTTCTTTCCCACCTGGCGAAAACGGTCTTCACCGTCGAATGCCGTTCGGAACTGGCGGCCGCGGCGGCGGAACGGCTCACTCGGCTGGGTTTTCAGAATGTGCACGTCCACTGCGGGGACGGCACGCTCGGACTGCCGGAATTCGCACCCTTCGATGCCATCCTCGTTGCTGCCGCGGCGCCCCTGATCCCGGATCCGCTGCGGAGCCAACTCGTCGAGGGGGGCCGGCTCATTATCCCTATTGGCGACGCGGAAAATCAGGAACTGCATCTGCTCGAGCGGTTGGGGAACTCCTTCCACACAACCCTGCTGGAAGGCTGCCGCTTTGTTCCTCTCGTGGGTCATCATGGCCGGAAGGAATCCCCACGATGAGTTCCGACATCCCGGATCTTTCCATCGTCATTCCTTCCTACAACGAAGAGCTTCGCCTTCCCACAACGCTCGAGCGCATCGCGGCCTTCCTTCCCTCGCTCGGCCCTAATACGGAACTCATCGTCGTGGACGATGGCTCGAGAGACCGCACAGCGGAGGTGAGCGAAGCCTTCCGCGCCAAGATTCCCAATCTGCGCGTCGTACCCAACGGCGTGAACCGCGGCAAGGGTTACAGTGTCCGCCACGGCATGCTGGAAGCGCGCGGCCGCAACGTGCTTTTCACCGATGCCGATCTCTCCGCGCCCATCGAAGAAGCGCCGAAATTGCTCGACGCGCTGCAGGACTACGACGTCGCCATTGGCTCGCGCGCCCTCGACCGCAGCCTCATCACGGTCCATGAGTCGCGCTTCCGCGAGTTTGCCGGCATCGTCTTCAACACCATTGTTAGGATCGTTCTGCGGCTCCCGTACGTCGATACGCAGTGCGGTTTCAAAGCCTTTCGCCGCGAGCCGTGCCGCATCATCTTTGACCAGCAGCGCATCGAACGTTTCGGCTTCGACCCGGAGTTGCTCTACCTGGCGCGCCATCACGGACTGCATACCACAGAAATCCCCGTGCGCTGGGCGCATTCGCCCGCCACCAAAGTGAATATGCTGCGCGACAGCGTGCAAATGTTCGTGGACGTTTTCACGATTCGCTGGAACGCGCTGCGGGGGCGCTATCCGAAGCGCCACGGTACGTCGGGGGGATCATGAGCTTTGCAATACAAAGTACTTGACAGATCGCCTCGGACTTGTTAACTTATGACTATGCCAGTCGCTGGCCCTCTTCGCTCTGGTTCCCGCGAGCCCATCCCTATCGATTCGCGCGCTGCCGACCATCTCCGCTACATCCGCGAGACCATGGAACGCGCCGGCGAATTTACCGCCGTCCCCGGCTGGGGCGGTGTGGCCATGGGCATTACCGCCCTCGCGGCTGCTTTTTTTGCCGCGCGGCAGGCATCTTCCCGCGCCTGGCTCGCCGTTTGGCTGGTGGAGGCGTTTGTCGCGGTGGCCATTGCCGCGCCTGCGGCCGCGACCAAGGCCCACCGCGCCAATTCCACTCTTTTCTCGGGTCCAGGCCGCAAGTTTCTTCTCAGCTTTGCGCCGCCCATCGTGGTCGGCGGCTTGCTGACCTTTGCGCTGTACGCGGCCGGCGCCGTGGCGGCGCTGCCCGGTGTTTGGCTGCTTCTTTACGGCACGGCGATCGTCACTGGCGGGGCATTTTCCGTGCGCGTCGTGCCGATCATGGGTTTTTGCCTGATGAGCCTCGGCGCGGTTGCGCTTTTTGCTCCCGCAACCTGGGGTGACGCGTTCATGGCCGCCGGCTTCGGCGCGTTACAGATCGCGTTCGGCGCCTGGATTGCCCGGCGCCACGGGGGATAGAAAGACAACCGTATGAGCAAGCCATCTGCAGCCCGTCAGGAACGCCTGCCGCGCACGCGCGAGCGCGAAGCTTCGCTGACGACTACGAGCGGATCGGCGCGGGAAGCTGTCTCGCCGGACCTGGACCGCCTGATTCATGAACGCATTCGCCTGGGGATTGTCAGCGCGCTCGCGGTTAACCGTTCTCTGACGTTCAACGAGCTCAAGGCTCTGCTCAAAACGACGGACGGCAATTTGAGCGTGCATGCACGTAAGTTGGAAGAGGCGGACTATATCGTGTGCACGAAATCCTTCGATGGGCGCCTCCCGAAGACCGAATACCGCCTGACGGCTTCCGGCCGCCGCGCTCTGGAGCGCTATTTGAACCACATGGAGGCCCTGATTCGCGCCACGCGCGAAGGCTGAGTGGGGCCAAATTTTTTTGTTTGGCTACTTTATGATGCAGAGTAGTTTGCATTAGAGTACCTTACGGCAGTGGAGTTTTTCGCGGCGGAGAAAGAAGCAATCACCATGCAAACCATGACCGTACCGCAGTTGTTGACCGCAGCTCCTAAACCGGACCGGCACCCGGGTCTGCACGTGGCCATCATTTCCGACGGCAACGGCCGCTGGGCCACTTCCCGCGGACTTCCTCGTTCCGCCGGCCACCGTGCCGGAGCCGAGGCGGCTCGCCGCGTCATTCGTGCGGCGCCAGGTCTCGGCATTCACACGCTTACCCTATTCGCTCTTTCCTCTGCGAACTGGCAGCGGCCAGCGTCGGAGGTCAACGCCATCCTGCGCCTTTTGCATGAATACCTTCTGACAGAGACATCTCATTGCATTGAAGAAGGCGTGCGGCTCAGCATCATCGGGCGTCGCGATCGCATTCCGGCCACCCTCCGGCAGGCCATTGCCGACGCAGAAGCCGCTACGGCGCGAGGCACCAATCTTCATCTGCGACTGGCGATCGATTACTCCGCTCGCGAAGCCATCTTTCACGCGGCTTGCAAGTTTTACAAAGTCACGCAACTCTCTCCCGAATCGTTCTCCAATGTGCTTGCGGAAGTCCACCGTGGAGGCTCAACCGAAGTGGACTTGCTCATCCGCACCGGCGGGGAGCAGCGTCTCTCGGACTTTCTGCTGTGGGAATGCGCGTTCGCGGAATTTGTTTTCCTGCAAAAACGTTGGCCAGATTTCACGGTAAGCGACCTGGAAAATGCTCTGTTTGAATTCGAGCGGCGCGAGCGCACGCGCGGAGCTTTGCCACGCGCCGCCGCAGGGTAGATATTCATCGGCCACGAAAGCAAGCCCGTTCCACAAGAGGATCTGCCGGAACCTCCCAAGCGGAGCGAATATCGCCCTTGCTTTCAGTCCCTTACAGACCACCTGCGAGGCCCGATTGAACGTTTCTCGAACTCCCTGCCCTGACATTTTGGCTCCCGCCGGCGTCTATATCCCAGGAGCGAGGAATGGGATCTATGGGACTTGCGCTGCCCTGGGAGGCTAAAATCTCTTCCGTGCCGCGCGACCGGGAGAAGCGAGTGGAACTCTCCGAAGATCGAACCGGCCTCCCTGACCAAGCTGCTGCTTCGGCAGTGGCGAATGCGGCGGTTTCCGAGGACGCAGACTTGGCGGCGCGCTGCCTGGCCGGCGATCTGGGCGGCTACGAGCGCCTGTACGCGTTGCACGGCGGGCGCATGAAGAATGTCGCGCGCAATCTCCTAGGCAACGCCGTTGATGCCGAAGACGCCGTACAGGAGACGTTCCTGAAGGCGCAGCGCAGCATCACCAGCTTTCGCGGCCAATCCAGTTTCGTCACCTGGACCTATCGCATCCTGATTAACACGTGCTATGACGTGCGCCGCAGCCGCATGCGCAAGAAAGAAGTCTCGTCCGACGACGCCAGCGACGACTCGCCGCGCCTGGAGCCGCGCGCGCCGGGATCGCATCCGTCCTTGCGCATGGCCCTGGAACGCGCGCTGGCTCGGCTGACCAAGCATCAGCGCGACGTTTTCTTGCTGTACGAAGTTGATGGCTTTCACCACGCGGAGATCGCCGGGATGCTGGATATAACGGAAACGGCTTCAAAGAACACGCTGTTTCAGGCGAAGAAGAACCTTCGCCAGGTATTGGAACCGCCGCGGAACCAGAGCGCGGCGGGAGCAAGGTAAACGGTTATGATCATCGACTGCAAAGACCGGGACAGAATTTTCGAAGATGGCACGCCCGCCGAGTGGGCTGCCCTTGAGGCACACAGCGCGAACTGCGCCGCTTGCGCCGAAGAGCTGCGCAGTTGGAAAGCTCTGAGCGCCGCGGCGCAGGAACTGCGCGATTACTCCGACTCGCCTTCGCTTTGGCCGCGCATCGAACGCGCGCTCGCTCAACAAGCTGCCGCGAAGAAACAGCGCTGGAGTTGCTTGCACTTGGGGACCGGGCGAGCTCTGGGATGGCAAGTAGCCGCCGCGGCAGCACTTGTTCTTATCATCACGCTGGGGGCCGTCTGGGTTTACGTCGATCGCGGCCCCAAGCGCACACCGCAGGATTTGGCCGACAAGTCTCTTCTGAGAAGCCCCGCCCTCGCGGAAGTCGAGCGGACGCAAGCGGCGTATGAACAGGCCATCGACAAGCTGGCCACGGAGGCCAAGCCGCAAATCGACAATCCCGCCACGCCGCTGCAGGCCAGCTATCGGGAGAAATTGCAGGTCCTGGACAGCGCCATTGACGATCTTCGCGCGCAAGCCGGTCTAAATCCGTCCAACGCGCATCTACGCCAGCAGTTGCTGGCTATGTATCAGGAAAAGCAGCAGACGCTGCAGGATATTTTGGAGGAAAAGCGATGAATGCAGTTCTAAGGTCTTTTGCCGAGGGAGTTCTCCGCCGGCTGCGCGGGACGCGCCGGTTCGCGGCAGCGCTCCTGCTAACGGCAACCCCTGCGCTAGCCGCCGCAAGCGGGGCACAGGAGGCAGTAACGCGCGACTTCAACAAGACCGTGACTCTGGGCGCCGGCCAGTCCGTGCGCATCGAGCACAAGTTTGGCGAAATCAAGGTCCATGGTGAATCCGGCCGCGACGTCAAAATCTACGCCAGCATCCGGGCCCAGGCCAGCTCGCACGACGAAGCCCAATCGTTCGCGGACAAAATTCAGATCGAAGTGCAGCAGACCGGGGAAGGCATCAGCATCCGCACCATTTACCCCGAGGATAAAAGCTGGTTCCACACCAGCAAGCACTCTTCCTGGTCCGTCAGCTACGATATCGGCATGCCGTCCGACGCTCCGCTCAATGCCCGCAATAGCTTCGGAAGCATTGATATCGCGCGGATACACGGCGCACTGGACATCGAGAACGGCTATGGTTCGCTCACCGTTCGCGATGCCGGACCCGCGCGCTTGAACAATTCCTTCGGAAGCATCGAACTTACCGGCGCTTCCGGCAATTCCTCGGTGAACAACAAAAACAGTTCCGTACAGGTTTCCGACGTGCAAGGCGCGCTCGACGTGCAGGACCGCTTCGGCAGCATCACCGTGCGCAACATACAAGGCGCGGTGACGGTCAATGGCGGCAACGGCGCCGTCACGCTCTCCGACGCGCCCTCCGCGAATATCATCACCTCTTTCGGCGGAGTGGACGCGCGCAACATTCATGGCGATTTATCCATCCGCGATAACAACGGCAACGTCGAGGTTGCCACCATTGGCGGCTCGCTCGACATCACTGACAGTTTCGGCAACGTAACCTTTTCGGACGTCAAGGGCCGCGTCAATTGCACCGACAACAATGGCCGCATCAATGCCAGCGCGCTCGCCGGCAGCTCCGTCACACTCCGCGACTCCTTCGGCAACCTCGATCTGGAGAATATCAGCGGAAGTCTCGACGCGGAAACCTCCAATGGAAAGATCACCGTCCGCGATGCCCGCGGCGCGGTCTCGGTCAAGTCTTCCTTCGGCGCCATCGAAGCCTCCAACATTCCGAAAGGCATTCGCGCGGTCACCGGCAACGGCGCCATCACGCTCACCGACATCGGCGCCGACGCCTATGCCAAGACCAGTTTCGGCAGCATCCTCGCCGAGCGCATTAACGGTAATTTCACCGCGGAGGACAGCAACGGTTCCGTAACCGCGCGCAACGTGAAGGGCGACGCCGGCGTGGACACTTCGTTTGCGGGTGTCACGCTCGAATCCATCGGCGGGCGCATCCGCGTGGACAATCAGAACGGCGCCATCTACGTCACGGCCACGCGTCCTGCCAGCGGCTGCCGCGACATCTCTCTCAAAACCTCTTTCTCGTCCATTCGCGTGCGCATCCCGGATGGCGTCGGGTACAACTTGACCGCGCACACTTCCTTCGGGCGCGTGAGCTCCGAATTGCCGGTCACCGCTACGGGAAATCTTAGCGGCGACTCGCTCATGGGAACCATCGGCTCCGGCGGCTGCCAACTGCAGCTCACCGATTCCAACGGCAGCATTGAAATCACTAAAGCTCCATAGCTGTGCAGTTTCCGGAAGCCGGATGCGGCGCCATCAACGCGGCGCGCGCCGTTCGCGATCCATCGCAAACGCGCTCTTCAAAACGCGCGTGGCCGTCTCGGTCAAGCCATACTTGCCGAGTTCCTCCTCGCGCGCAAACGCCACGTCGGTCACGTCGCTTCCCGCGCGCGCCTCGCCGCCCAGGCGTTCGCACAAATAGTCCACGATCACAAAATGGAAGCGCGGCTTCGAGCGCCTCTTCGCCCTCGGCAAGCCATCTTCCGGAAAGATCCGGTCAAACACCTCAATCAGCTCCAGCACGCGCACCTCAAGTCCCGTCTCTTCGCGCAGCTCGCGCGCCACTCCCTCCTGCAGCGATTCGCCCAGCTCCAGCGTTCCTCCCGGTATGGACCATTGCCCTTTCAAAGGCTCGCTGCCGCGCCGAATCAAAAGCGCGCGGCCCTCCTCGATGACTACGCCGCCCACACCAACCACCGGGCGTTCCGGATATTCGCGGGAAGAAGTCACTTTAGGAAATCCACTCTGGAGCAGTTTACAATCGAAGCAGCCGCCGTCCGCAGACAGTTGACTTCGGACAACGCGGTATATAATACGCCATGGTGGCGGCGGCACGGTCCGTTCGGCGCCGCCCTGCGAACATTGCTACGGAGGATGGAGCCGTGATCCGCTGCCCTGAATGTTCCACCGAAATCGACGTTGACGAAGACGAAGTCGAGGAAGGCGAAATCCTGAGCTGTCCCGAGTGCGAGTCCGAACTCGAAGTCTCGCAGACCCATCCCGTTCATCTGAACCTCATCTCTGACGACCTCGATGACGAGGAAGAAGAAGAAGAGGACGAAGCCAGTGAGAACGGCGATCTGCTCGAGGACGACGAAGAGGAAGACGAAGAGTTGGAGGACGACGAGGAGTAGTCTGCTGCTTAGCCCCCAGCCCTCCACTATCCGCCTCTTTCGTCACCCGCATCTAAATTCACGGGAGCAAATCATGCAACGCCCTTACTGGGGCATTCTCTACGGTCTGGCCGCCATCCTGATTTGCCTTGCCGCAACTCGTGCTTCGGCCCAGGAGCCTCCCGTCCCTCCCCCACCGCCTCCTCCTCCGCAGTCGGCTCCCTCAACTTCCAGCTCCTCTTCTTCCGCCAAACACAAGAAATACAGCCACGCCGACGATTTTCTGATCCTCGGTACCGTTTTCACCGATAAGGGCTACGCTTTCCCCGGAATCGAAATTCGCGTTCGCCGCGCCAGCGAAAAGAAATTCCGCTGGGATACTTACACCAATTCCCGCGGCGAATTTGCCGTGCGCGTGCCCCAAGGCACCGACTACGAAATGCTTGTCCACGCCAAGGGTTTTGCCGATCAGACGCGCGCTCTGGACGCCAAGTCCGGCGTCAGTGAGGCACGCATGGTGTTTCGCATGGAACCGGGAAAGGGAGACAAGAAATGAGCATGCCAAAGCGAATTCTGTTCGTGGCCTTTCTCTTATGTTTGGCCACAGGCCCGGCCATCGCCCAGGATTCGAAGAAGGAATCCCAACTGCGCACCGTCCACGGCGTCGTGTTAGACAAATCGGACAGCCTGGTTTCCGAGAGCGTTGTTTATCTCAAGAATACCCGCACCAATATCGTACGCACCTTGTACACCGACAATACCGGAAAATACCGCTTTAGTGGGCTCGACCCCAACGTGGACTACGAAATCTACGCGCAGAAGGACGACTCCAAATCCGCCACCCATACCGTCACCAGCTTCGACAGCCGCAAGGACATCACGCTCAACCTGAAAATGGATCGAAAAAAGGACTGACCCGGTGACCTGGCTCCCGTTCCGGTGACGCCGTCTCGGCCCACGGGAAGCTATCCTCCCGACAAAAGTACCCTGGTGCCCGGCCGACCCTAATCTGTAGCCTCGATGAAACCATTTTCCCTGGAGGTGAATCGAATTCGCCACGGCAACTTTCTGGAAACTCGGCCAGCCTTTTCTTAGCAAGGCCTTTTTCTCAGGAGAGAATTGGATTTTGCACGCAAGTAGTTTTAGGAGGCCGAGTCCCTTGTCTTTGCTGAGAGTGTTTGTGGTCGGTATGTGTCTGGTCTCGCCGGTTTTGGCGCAGCAACCGGAGACGCAGTCGCAATCCTCTACCCCCGGTCCATCGCAGCCGTCCGTGGACCCGTCCAAGAGCGCCGGCCAGGATCCGGACAGGCAAAAGCCGGATGACCAGATCGGCAAAAGTAAGCTCGAGAAGGAAACCGGTACGGTCAACGATCGCATCTTCGAGGTGCTGCCCAACTACGGCACGGTCGAGACGGCAAATACGCTCCCGCCGCTGACCTGAGGTCAAAAATTTCGCATTGCTACCGCCAGTGTTTTTGCCTGGGCCGCCTATCCTTTCAACGGCGCCCTGGCCGCGATCGCACAGGCAAAAAATGATCCCAAAGAATGGGGGCAAGGCTAGGGCGCGTATGGCAAACGTTATGGCGCTTCTTTTGCCGACAACAGCATCGGTACCTACATGACGGTGGCTGTCTTTCCCAGTCTCCTCCACGAGGATCCTCGCTACTACCAGATGGGAAAAGGCTCGTTTGGTCGCCGCGCCTATCACGCGGTTAATCGCCTGTTTGTCACGCGCACCGACGCGGGCGGCGAGCGCTTCAACGTATCGGAATCGCTGGGCAACGCCGTGGCCGCGGCCATTTCCAATATCTATCACGTCCCGAGCGATCGCCCTGCGGGGCGTAACGCTTCCACCTTCGGTTTCTTGATCCTTTATGACGGGCTGTCCAACGAACGCAAAGAATTCTGGCCGGATATTCGCCGCAAGGTTTTTCGTAAGAATACACCCTGAAAAATCGACGTCAACGCGAAGTGAAGGGATTAAATTTGCGCAGGCGCTAAGACGCGCACCGCCTGCGGCACCACTTCAATCTCCACTGGAGTTGGCCCAAGAATTTCGCCGTCGCCATGAAACATGCATTCCGGGCTGCTGCTCAGCCTGATTTTTTGCGCGCGTACTCGCTTCATTCGTGTCGTGTGCAGTTCACCGTTCCTCAGCAGCCCCGGCAGCAGTCCTAGCGTCGAAGCCAGGCTTCTTTCCTCGAGCATAGCGAAATCCAGCCAGCCATCGTCAATCCGCGCCTCTGGTGCGAGCCGGATGCCTGCTCCGTAGGTTGCCGTATTCAGAACGGCCGCGAGCAAAGCATTCATTTCGATTGGCGGCAAATCGCTCTGTGGAAATTCCGCGCGCACCTTGGGCGGACGATAGCTGCATAACGCGCGTAGCGCCGAAACGATGTAGCGCGCTCGTCCCGGCAGCCGGCGCAAGGCTCCGCGGGCATGCCGCGCGGCCTCCGCATCAATGCCCAGGCCGCCGCCGCCCACGTACAGCCGCTCGTGCCCGTCCGCCATGCGCGCCCTCGCGACATCCACCCACCGCGGCTGCCCCGTCAGAATGGCCCGGGCTGCGGCCGCTCCCTCGTGCGGCAATCCCAGGGCGTCCGCGAAATCATTGCCGCCTCCGCCGGGCAGAATGCCGAGTATCACGTCAGCGCCGTAAGCCGCGTTCACCAGCCCTTGCAGCGTTCCGTCGCCGCCGAGAGCAAGAAGCAGCCGTTTGCCGTCTTTGATCGCGGCACGCGCGCGCGCTTGCAGTTCATCGACGTTTGCCGTGGTGATGAATTCCGCGGGGAAACGGGCCGCTTCAAAGATATGTCGGATTCGCGCCAGGCAAGAGAGTGCGCGCCCGCCACCCGCCGCAGGGTTCACAAACAACACTGCCGGCAACAAAGAGAGAATCAGGTTGGAGTCCGTCACGGGGCCTGCATGCTGCCCAACCACCTATGCCCTGTCAACCAGAACAAGGCCCCGAGACGCCGAGCCGGATCCAGCGTCTTCTTACTTTTTCGATCGGTTTCCTGTAAGCGCTCTGCAAGCCGCTCAGGTTGCAGCTCTAATTGCCCCTTTCTCTCGCAGCGGCTGCAGCCTGGTCCGGCAGGGCGATGATGGCGGTCAGGTTATTTTCCGTAAGCGTATGGTTGAACGCCGGAAGCTCCTGTTCGGTCAGCTTTTTATAGTCCGCGGCGGCTCCCGCGAGTTCCGTTTCCAGCCCCTGCAGCAGTTCCAGCGAAGTATCTGTAGGCGCAAAGTCCGCCCCTCCCGCAACGTCGCCGCCGCCCGTACCTACCTCGGCATTCAGCCAAATCAAGTTGAGATAGACCTTGTACGCCTCCACGTAATACTTGTCGTCGCTGTTCACTTCCGATGGCGACACAAGTTTGTACTCCACCGTCTGCAGCTTCTTGTCCATCTCTTCGACCACTTTCAGCAGTTCCGCTTTGCGCTTGGTTGCCGCTTCGTCCTGCGCGGGCGCGGGTTCCGGCTCCTCGTAGTCGTCGGCCTCCGCGAACGGCGGCCGCTCCCGCGGAGTCTTCTTCGGAGGACGCAGCATGGTTTCTAGCACCTCGATCTGCTTACGCAGCCATTCAATCTGATTGACGGTGTCGGACACCTGGCTGATGTCATCGCGGATGCGCAACAGCGTCTTCACCGAGGACGCCAGTTCGGCTTCCGGTGTCGGAATGCGCGGATCGCGTACCACTTTCAGCGGCTGCGTCAACGATTGTCCTGCGACCGTCAGGCGCACCGAGTAATTCCCCGGCGCCACGATCGGTCCGGCTTGCGCCGGGGCGATTCCCCAGTGCGTGATGGGACGCGCATCCGCATCTCGAAACCGCGGCTCATTCCAGATGTGCGGATTGTCCGGCGAGGCCGTGCGCAGCGCCACCAATCGCGGGGATTCATAGCGCAAATCCCATTTCACGCGGTTGATGCCCACATGCGGATGCACCTCCAGCTTGCGAATAAGTTTCCCTTCCGCGTCTAGAATCTCCAGCGTGTTGCGCTCTTTGGGATCTTTGGGCGCGGCCTTCAGCGAAAAGTTGAGCATCGCCTGCCCGCCATGGACGAATCGGTACGCGGGCCGCGGTTCGAACAACACCGTTGCCGCATCGGAATGGCTTTTGGCTATCTGTTCCAGCGGCGTGATGTCGTCAAAAATGTAGAGTCCGCGTCCATACGTCGAAATCACTAGGTCGTGGAACTCCTTCTGCACTACCGCCCAGGTTACCGGCGCGTGTGGCAGGCCGGATTGCAGCGAGGTCCAGTGCGCGCCGTCATCCAGTGAGTAATACAGTCCGTTGCCCGTTCCGGCAAAGAGCAGTCCGGCACAATTGGGATCTTCCGCAACGGTGCGCACATACGCTAAAGGATGCTTCGGCAGGTTCCCGCCGATTTGCTTCCAGGTTTTCCCGAAATCCGTGGTTTTGTAGATGAAGGGATCGCGGTTGTCCACCAGGTGGAAGTCCACTGCGACATACGCTGTGCCGGCGTCGAAATTGGAGGGAGCGATGCTCGTGATAGTTCCCAGAGGCGGTAATCCAGTGATGTTTTTCGTGACATTCGTCCAGGTTGATGTGCCGTCCTTCGTGTACCAGACCTGTCCGTCGTTCGTGCCGGCCCACACAAGTCCCTTCTGAATCTTCGAAGGCGCAATCGCAAAAACCACTTCCCCATAGAACTGCCCCAGGTTGTCTCCCACAATTCCGCCCGACGAAACGATGTGGCTCGGGTCCTGGGTCGAAAGGTCCGGACTCGCCACGGACCAGCTCTGCCCCCCATTCGTCGTTTTCAGAATGACTTGGCAGCCGTAATACACCGTGTTGTGTTCGAACGGATCAATCGCCAGCGGTGGCGTCCAATGGCAGCGGTATTTCAGGCCCGTCGGCGCCGAGTCAATCGTGTGTAGCCACGGACTCACTGATCGCGCCTCCTTCGTGCGCGCATCCCAGCGCGTCACTTCGTCTCCGTAGCACGTGGCCCACACGATATTGGGATCGGTCGGGTCAGGAATCGTAAATCCCGATTCGCATCCGCCCATGTGGTGGTCCCATCCCGTTTCCTGAAAATCAATCGGTACACTTGGACCACGCATGTTCCCGTCGTCCTGCATGTTGCTGTAGACGTAGTATGGCACTTGGTTGTCCACGTCTACGTGATACATTTGGCCAATGGGCAACTGAACGCGATGGAAACCGCGCCCGTGCACGGTGGTGATGATCATTCCCGCATCATCGGTAATGAGGAAGCGATCCGGATTCAGCGGATC
>Ga0335081_10013591_pt1 | contig 13159 bp, 13 predicted proteins | sample Lox_Sample_35_FD_206713 | JGI IMG/M metagenome (GOLD analysis project Ga0335081, IMG submission 206713) | Soil microbial communities from Loxahatchee National Wildlife Refuge, Florida, United States - Lox_Sample_3.5 | ecosystem: Environmental > Terrestrial > Soil > Wetlands | place: USA...
TTTCCCCCACAACAACAACTGCTCGCGCCTGGTCGATGCGATCCTGAAGGGGCTGTCGTGACCCTGTCGCCGCTTGACGACTATCCCGTGCACCAGATTCCCGAGGTGATGCGGCACGTCGGGACGTCGGACCGCAACTTCTACGACCGGTACTACTTCAACACGTTCCCGCTGGCCGGGGACGCGATGCTGATCGTGGGCCTGGGCCAGTACCCGAACCTGGGGGTGACCGACGCGTTCGCGCTGCTGCGCCGCGGATCGGTGCACCGGGTGGTGCGCGCGTCCCGCGAACTCGGCTCAGACCGGATGAACACGCAGGTCGGGCCGTTCGGCATTGAGGTGCTGGAAGGCCTCAAGCGGCTCCGCGTGATCCTCGGCCCGAACGAGCACGGGCTGTCGTTCGATCTCACCTGGGAGGGGTCGATCCCGCCGCAGGTCGAGCCGCAGCACTTCATCCGCTCACAGGAGCGGGTGGTGTTCGACTCCAAGCGCATGGCGCAGACCGGGCGTTGGACCGGGTCGATCACGGCGGACGGCGAGACGCTCGAGGTGACGCCGGACCGGTGGTGGGGGATCAGGGACCGGTCCTGGGGCATCCGGCCGGTCGGGGAGTCCGAGCCACCGGGTATCCAGTCGCGGAACACGGGCACGTTCTTCTGGCTTTACGCGCCGATGCGCTTCGAGGACCACGCCATCCTGTGCATCGTCCAGGAGGACGCGGCCGGGCGGCGGCTGCTGGAGGAGGCGGTCCGGGTCTGGCCGGACGGGATCACCGAGTACCTGGGCCGGCCCTCCTACGCGCCGGCCTACGCCGCGGGCACCAGGGACGTGGTGAGCGCGCGGATCGGCTTCGCGCCGCCGGGCGGGAAGCCGTTCGACCTGCACGCGACGCCGCTGCTGCCGGTGCACCTGATGGTCGGCACCGGCTACGGCCTGGAGCCGGACTGGAGGCACGGCATGTACCAGGGTCCGGACCTGGTCGTCCAGGGCGTCGGCTACGACCTGTCCCGGCCGGAGGACGCGGCCCGCATGTGGGGCATGGTGGACGCGGTCGCCCGGTTCGAGTACGACGGGCACACCGGATACGGCCTGTACGAGTACTGGGCGCTCGGCGATCACCCGTCGTTCCGGTAGCCGGCCGCCAGGCTGACATTAGTCACTCCAGACCCGTCAGCACTAGATCCATCATGCCCGCGTCCGGTCCATACGGCAGGATGCCGCGTTCATGTCGCTGTTACGACGTGGGTGTGGCGTCCATGTCGTTAAGGCTTGGTACGGGCGGTGCACGCGTGACCAAGGTCCGCTTTCTGGTCGCGAGGCGGTCCGCCGCGGCGACATTAACCGGTCTGGAGAGCGGCTGCCGCACGCTGGGCATCAATATCCGTCAGCTGACCGATGTCTTGCGCTGCAACTTGCAGCAGCATTTTCGACGCAAGAGGCATCGAGCAGGTCGGCTGAGAAACCGGATAGACGCGATGATGACACAGACCCGCCCCACCGAGCTACACCAGCGCCGCATCCTGATGACCAGGAGGCCAGCCGCGGTGGCCGAGGCCCGCGGCCAGGTCCGGGCGATCATCCGTGCCTGGGAGCTCCCCGTCGATCCCGATATCGCGGTCCTGCTCACCAGCGACCTGGTGACCCATGCCATCGTCAACTGGGACAGCGAGACCATCACCCTCGCCGTCAGGTGCTCCCGCGATCAGCTGCGCGTCGACGTCTACGACACGTCGCTGCCCCTGCCGATGGCGGTAGACGAGCAGGTCGTCAGGCAGGCCTGGCCCGGGCTGGCGCTCGTCGCATCGCTGTCGGCCGAATGGGGCTCATTCCTGACCTTCACCGGCAAGGCGATGTACTTCGCGCTCGCGTTCCAGACTGACTGGTTCCAGCTCTAGGAAAAGACACCATCAAGTGAAGGGAGTGAAGGGGTAACGTGAGACGCACTACGCTCAGCAGCCGGCGCGAACGGCCGGGTTCAGGTTCGTACTGGATCAAGAGCTCCCTGAGTTACGCCAACGGCAACTGCGTCGAGGTGGCGAGCCTGCCCGGGGGCGAGGTCGGCGTTCGCAACAGCAGGAACTCCGCCGGGCCTGTCCTGACGTTCACGTCGGCCGAATGGCGCGCATTTCTCGGCGGCGTAAGAAACGGGGAATTCGACGGCTTCGGCAGGTAGCGGCCGCCTCGGCGGCGAGCTGCCGGGCGCGGCGCCGCACGAGATCATCGGAGGTCACCGTCTCAGCCTGGGCCCGGGCGGTTGTCGAGGAGCGGCTGGCGGCGATCCCGGGCGCTGCCGTCGCGCGCATCCACGCGGCGGCGCGCAATGCCGGACAGCGCCTCCAGCACGACCCGGTTGGCGAGGAAGGAGGTGATCTCGGCGTGGTCGTGCGGCGGGGACACCTCCACCACGTCCATCCCGAGCAGGGGCAGTTCGTAGGCGATCCGGCGGACCGAGTCGAGCAGCTGGCGGGCGGTCAGCCCGCCCGGCTCGGGCGTGCCGGTTCCCGGTGCGTGACCCGGGTCGCAGACATCCACGTCGACGGAGAGGAAGACGCCGTCGCACTCGTCCATCGCGATGCCGGACGCCTCGACCAGGCACTCCTCCAGCCCGCGCGCGCCGATCTCGGTCATCTCGTAGGAGCGCATGCCCTGGCCGGCCATCCAGGCCAGCGTCTGCGGCTCGGGCCAGTAGCCGCGCAGGCCGATCTGCAGGAAGCACGGGCGCGACCCGTCGTGCGGCAGGTAGCAGGCCTGCCGGATGTACTGCGGCCCGAACCTGGTGCCCGAGCGGTAGGAGGTTCCGCCGTCGAACGGCGCCCCCAGGATCACGACATCGGCGTCGGAGTAGCTGGCGGCGTCGGACCAGTCGCAGCGATCGACGCCGAGGAAGGTGATGTCCGGGCCGTACTGGGGACCGTAGCGCATGGTCTCACTGCCCGCCCGCGGCGAGCAGCGTCGAGGCCGGCTCCGGCGTTCCGGGGGCCGGCCGCTGACATCGGGCCAGGGATGCGTAGATCAGGGCGGCGAGCGCCGGGCCGGCCAGGGCGGACAGGTCCGCGCCATCCAGGGCGCCGGCGACCGGGCCGACGTAGATGCTAGTGCTGACGCACAGCAGCGCCACTGTCGTGCCCGCGATGATCGCCGCCGCGCCCGCGGGGTTGACACCTCGCCAGTACCAGAACCGGCTGCCCGGGGTCTCGTCGTGCAGCTCGAGGCCGTCGTAGCGATTGCCGCGCAGCCAGATGTCGACCCCGTAGATCGCCAGCGAAGGACCGAGGAAGGTGACGGTGAGCTCGAGGATGTTGCTGAGGGTGTCGAGAAAATCCGACAGGAACAGCGCGTAACTGGTAATGCCGACCGCGATGACCGAGTCGAAGACCACCGCCACCGGCCGCCGCCAGCCGATGCCCACCGCCTGCAGCGCCAGGCCGGTGCTGTAGGCGGTGAGCACGTTGTTGGTCATCGCCCCGGCCATGATGAGGAGCAGGAAGACCGGGTAGAACCAGCCCGGCAGTAGCGTCCGCAGCGACGTCTGCGGGTCGGTCATGTCCGCCACCGTGCCGGCCAGCACTCCCAGGCCGCCGAGCAGCATCGCGGGCAGGAACCCGCCCAGCGCGGTCCATCCCACGACGGCGCGCCGCGACGTGCCGGCCGGCAGGTAGCGGGCGTAGTCCGCGCCGATGCCCCAGGACAGCGGGGCGGAGGCGATGATGGTGAACCCGGCCGCGGCGACCGGCCACAGCGCCGCGCCGTGCACCGCGTACTGCGCCGGGGCCTGGTAGTTCCAGTGCGCGTGGCGCAGCACGTAGTAGCCCAGGAGGATGAACCCGGCGAGCAGGATCCAGGTGAACCAGCCGCTGAACCGCACGATGGTCGCGTGACCGTAAACGCTGATGGTGAACGTGATCAGCGCGGTGCCGAGCACGACCGCCCACTTCACCGCGGCGCTCGCATGCCCGCCCCACTGCTCCACCAGGGCAAAGCCGGCCAGCGCCCCGACCGACAGGTTGATGGCCTCGTAGGCGATGCCGACGCCCCAGCCGAGCAGCGCGTTGTAGGCGCGGTTGCCGCGGATGCCGTACATCGACCGGGTGACCACCTCGCTGGGCGTGCCCGAACTCGGGCCGCTGACCGACAGCCAGCCGACCAGGAGCCAGAACAGGTTGCCCGCCGCCACCACGGCCAGCGACTGCCATGCGTTCAGCCCGAGCAATACCATCGTGCCGCCCAGCACGATGTACAGGTAGGTCAGGTTGGAGGCCGCCCACACCACGAACAGCGCCCGCGGCCGCCCGTGCCGTTCCGCGGCCGGGATGTAGTCGATGCCGTGGGCCTCGATCCGCCCCGCCCGGCTCATCTCCCGGCCCCTCCCGGTTCGCGCGGCTGGACGTCGCAGGCGCCGTGTGCGCATATCGTCCCGGCGGGGTCACCGCTGTGGTCGGCGCGGACCTGGCTGAGAGCGGCCTGCCAGGGTGTGGTCATGGCGTGCTCCCGTCCCCGGTGTTATTGGGCTGTACACCAATTGTGGTGTTGGTTCATAACCCAATACCATTGGTGCCATGACGTCAAGACCCCAGTCGCCAGCTCGCCGCAAGGCTCCCGCACAGAGGCGCGCCGAGATGATCGAGGCGGCGGCCGCGATCGCCCTGCACGACGGCCTGGACAAGGTCACCGCCAAGCGGGTCGCCGCGGCGCTCGGCGTCCGCCCCGGCCTGGTCGATCACTACTTCAGCGCTGACCAGCTCGTGGCGGCCGCCTTCGCCCACGCGGCGTCGGCCGAGCGGAACGAGGTGTTCAGCGAGGCGGAGTCCGCCTCCGATCCCGTCGCGGGGCTCACGTGCCTGATGGCCGCCTGGCTGGAGCCCGACCACGACGAGTTCAGCCTGCTCTGGCTCGACGCCTGGCAAGCCTGCCGGCACCGGCCGGCGCTCCTCGAGGAAGTCGCCGCCCAGATGAACGAAGACATCCGCCGCCTCGCCCACCTCATCCAGCTCGGGGTCGACGGCGGGCAGCTCGCCGTCGGCAAGCCGGACACCGCCGCCCTGCAGATCATGAGCCTGGTCGACGCCCTCAGCGTCCAGTCCGCGATCCGCGGCGCCTTCGACTACACCGACGTCCGGACCCTGGTCACCAACGTCACTGAGCAGATCCTGGGGCTCCGCCTCAATCCCTAGCCCACCGGCCGGGCATCAGGCCGGATCGGCCCGGGCGTCGGCTATCGCCGCGGGTGCGGCGGGGGAGCCGGCCCTCGGCCCGCCGCCGATGAGCCGCACGCCCTCCGGGCCGGTCGAATTCCCGAGCCGCACGCGGCCGACGAAGGTACCCCACTCTTCCGGCGTGAACCTCAGAACCGGCCCGCGCGGATCCCTGCTGTTGCGAACGCCGATCGCGCCCCCGGGCAGGCTCGCTACCTCGACGCAGTTGCCGTTGGAGAAGCTGAGGGAGCTCTTGACCCAGATTGTGTTCATCTGCTCACTCCTCGTCACCCGCCTGCTGTGAGGCTGCCGCGCCCGGGCGGCTTCGCCTGCCGCGCTCCGGCGGCTTCGCCGGCCCGTCGCCGGTCCGCGGTCCGCGGCTACCGCATGGCACGCTGTTGCCACGTCCGGCCTCGGTTGCGGCAAAGACATTCGATTACCTGAGTCATTAGCATAACAAATCGAAAACTAATTTAGCCAGAGGGCTTGACCGGCTATTTTGCAGCCTTGGGCTGACGGGGCCTGGATCAGTCCCGCACGCGTCACGGCATCATCAGGCCGCCGCCGCTGACCGTCCGGATGCGCCGAGCGCCGTTTACCCGCTCGCTGCGCCTCGCCCGGACCCGGGCGAGGCGCAGCCGCCACCTGCCGTCATCGCGAGGGCTACGGCCATCTTTCCTCAAGCCATGCAATTTCGGGAAACGCGAGATTTGCCGGCTGCTCCGCAAATAACGTGGTGGTAACGCCGCATTTAGCAACCGCCCTCAAACCAACCGATGATGCCGATGTGACTCGACGGGCGATCGTTCCCTCGAGTTGCAGAATCAGCTGCTCGTTGTCGTTACGGCTGTTAGTTATAACACGTTTCCAGATCCGGAAGAGCAACATGATGGCACGACGTCAGACTGGTGCCGTGCAATAACAATGGAACCCGCGTGTCATAACAGTACCGAGCGCTGCATTAACAATAATCTCACGGTAAACGTGCCATCACTTCGGCGGATGCTGGTTAACCGGAATTACGCAAAGCTGTGGTACGGCCAGGCCGTGTCCGCCGTCGGAGACACCGTATTCGGCACCACGCTGGTGCTCTGGGTGTCGCAGGTTCTCGCGCGCGGCTCGCCGTGGGCTCCGGCCGCGGTCAGCGGGATCCTGGTCGCCGCGGGTGCCGCGATTGCCCTGGTCGGCCCGGTCGCCGGGGTCTTCGTGGACCGGTGGAACCGTAAGTCGACGATGATGCGGACCGAGGTGATCCGCGCGGCGATGGTCGCGGGCCTGACAGGGCTGTCGTTCGTCCCGGTCCGCGATCTCCCCATCGGGGTGTGGCTCGCCGCTGTGTACCTGGTCGTGTTCGTGCTGAACGCGGTCGGCCAGTTTTTCAACCCGGCCAGGTTCGCGACGACCGGGGATGTGGTGCACGGCGAAGAGGACCGGGTGCGAGCAGCCGGTCTCGCCGAGGCCACCACGTCGGCGGCCGGGATCATCGGCCCGCCGATCGCGGCGCTGCTGCTGATTACCGTCGGCTTCCAGTGGGCCCTGGCCGCCAACGCCGCCTCCTACGCCGTGTCCTATCTGGCCATCCGCTTCCTGCGGATGACACGCGGGCCTCACCCGCCAGCCCTCGCTGAGGCGGGGGAGACCAGTCTGCACGGCGAGTTCTCCATCGGGCTGCGGCTCTTCGTTCGCAACCGGTTCCTGGTAACGCTGCTGACAGTCACGGTGATCTGCCAGTGCGGCACCGGTGCGATCAGCGTGCTCAACGTGTTCTTCGTGACCCGGGATCTGCACGCTTCGCCCCGGCTGTTCGGTATCGCGGAAACGGCGATGGGGGTCGGCTTCATCATCGGCGCGCTGGCGGCCGGCCGCATGGTGCGGTGGATCGGCGCGCGCGCACTCACCTGGTCGGGCCTGCTGGCAACTGGTGTCCTGGCGGCCGGCTACGCGCTGCAGCGCAGCTTTCCCGCTGGCCTGGTCATGCTGGCGATCTACGCCATGCCGATCGCGATGCTGAATACAGCGGTGGCGCCGCTGCTCCTGGATGCGGCGCCGCGGGAGTACCTGGGCCGGGTGATGGCGGTGTTCACTCCGGTCAACCAGCTCGCGTCCATGCTCTCGATGGTCATCTCAGGCTGGCTGACGAGCACCGTCCTGCGGAGCTTCCGCGCCTCCTTCGCTGGCGTCACCCTCAACTCGGTCAGCCTGATTATCATCGTGGCCGGCGCGCTGATCTTCATTTCCGGCATCCGCGCGTTCACGGCGCTGCCGGCGACCGCCGTCCCATGACCGCCATCATGCGGCTGCGTCAGCCGGGGGCACGGCTCGTTATCCGGTTCGCTCAGTGGATGTCCCGTCCATGTCGCTCCAGTACGATGCCGTTTGCTTGTCGGCGCCGTAACGGGGCTTGAGCAACAACGGAACGGCCACGGGCGACGGCGAGTGCGGCAAACGTCGGACCCGCTGGGGTTTCGTGACGTGTCCTTTCCCTCTGCCGGTGGCCGGCCGGGGCTGGCTTGGCGCTGGCCCTAGCGGACGAGATTTCGCCTTCGGCTTGCGTCTGCGGGTTGGGTCTCAGCCGCTATTACCTCGTATCGGCAGTGCTGGGGGTGCTGGCGAGCAGCGATCTGATCCGGGCCAGGGATGCCGGGCCGTCGGGTACCTGGACGACGGTGATCAGGCCGGGCTGGTCGACCAGGCGGAGCTGGAACATCTGCAGCGTGATCAGCCCGGCCGCCGGATGGTTGATCTCGATGGCCGCGGGCCGGAAGTAGCGGATCGGGTATTCGGCCCACCAGGTGCGGAACTGCGGGCTGGCCTGGGTCAGCGCCGTGACCAGTTCGGCGAACCGAGGGTCGCCGGGGTGGCGGCCCGCCGCGGCGCGGAACTGGCTGAGCACCGCCCGGGCGGCCGGTTCCCAGCGGGTCATGCGGTCCCGGTTGGCGGGGTCGGTGAACATCATCCACAGCATGTTGCGCCGGTCGGCCGGGAGCGTGCCGGGATCGTGCCGGATCCGGATGTAGGGCTGGTTCCAGGCCAGGTAGTCGAAGTGCCGGTCCATGACCGAGGCGGGGCTGGGCGCGATCGCGTCGACCAGCAGCTGCAGTCGGGGCAGCAGGTCAGCGGGCGGCGCAGGCGGCTCGGGTGCCGGCAGGCCGGCCAGTTCCCGCAGGTGCCGGTGCTGGTCGCCGGTCAGCTGCAGTGCCCGGCCGAGCGCGTCGATGACCTGAACCGAAGCCGAGATGTCCCGGCCTTGCTCCAGCCAGGTGTACCAGGTGACACCCACCCCGGATAGCGGTGGCTAGCAGGATTACTACCAGGATAAATACTGGTACCAGCGCTAGAGTGCCGGTGCCCGGTAGCGGGCCGGGTTCATGCGCGGGAGGGTCAGATGGCCGATCGGGCAGGCACGGTGCTGGTGATCGGGGCGACCGGCCAGCAAGGCAGCGCGGCGGCCCGTGCCCTGCTGCGGCACGGCTGGGCCGTCCGGGCCCTGGTCCGTGACCCGGCCAAGCCCGCCGCTGTCTCGCTGCGCGACGCAGGCGCCACGCTGGTGACGGGGGACCTGGATGACCTCGGATCGGTGCGGGCCGCGATGAGATCAGCCGATGGCGTGTTTCTGGTGCTGACCATGATGACCGGGCCGCGGATCACGCCGGAAGGAGTGGCGGCGGAGGAGCGCCGGGGCAAGGCCGTCGCCGGCCTGGCCAGCCAGGCCGGCATCGGGCACGTGGTCTACAGCTCGGTCGGCGGCGCGGGCCAGCACAGCGGCGTCCCGCACCTGGAGAGCAAGACCCGCATCGAAGAGCACATCGGGGACCTGGGGCTGCGAGCTACTATCTTGCGGTCGGCGCTGTTCATGGACAATTTCGCCACCTACAACCGTCCCGTGCTCGACGGCGGTGAGCTGGTGGTCAGCCTGGCGCTGCGCCCGCAGACGCGGGTGCCGCTGATCGCCATCGCCGACATCGGGGAATTCGTGGCCATCGCCTTCGATCACCCGGCCGGGTATGCCGGCCGGCAGATCCATCTCGCCGGGGACTGCCTGACCGGCCCGCAGATCGCGGAGGTCTTCGGCCGGGCCGTCGGCCTGCCCGCCCGGTTCCGGCAGCTGCCGATCGAGCAGCTGCGCGCGTTCGACCCGGAACTGGCCAAGATGTTTGACTGGATGGACAGCCAGCAGGTAGACGAGCCCGACTTGGCCGCGCTGCGCACGGCCCACCCCGGCCTGATGACCCTCCAGTCCTGGCTGCGGGCCACCGGGTGGCAGCCGGTACCGTCGGCTTCGGCGAGGTAAAGGGGCTTGCCCAGCAACGGGAGACGGTCAGCGGGCATCTTTCACGCCCCCGCACTGGAAGGACGGCACGCACCATGAGCGTCACCTTGATCAACATCTTCGAAGTGCCAGCAGCAGACGAAGCCGCGTTCATCGCGGCCTGGGAGAAGACCCGCGATTACCTCAAGACGTTTCCGGCGCACATCGAGACCGCCCTGCACCAGTCGCTGCACGATGCCCGGTTCCGGTTCGTGAACATCGCGCACTGGACGTCAGAAGAGGAGTTCAACGCCGCCGTCGGCAGCCAGGGATTCCAAGAGGCGGCATCTGACCTGCGATGGCCGTTCAATCCAGCGCTTTACCGGGTGGTCTCAACCGGGTGAGAGGGCCCCCTGCCCCACCTGTCAGTGCCCGCGCATCGTGATCAGGAACAGTGCTCGGCCGGCAGCGCGCCCGGATCGGCGGGCAGGCCGAGGGTGGTCAGCACGTCGGCGCGGACTGCGGCCCACGCCTGGCCTTCCAGGAGCCGGGCCTGCGGGTTGCGCCACCGGGTGGAGGCGTCGGCGTAGATATCGCGGCGCTTGAGGCCCCGCCAGAACTGCTCGAGTATGCAGAAGGCGTAGGCGTGCCGGCTCACCGCGTCGCCCTCGTGCGCGGGATGCCCGAACACCAGCCGCCGCCACAGGCCGTTCACCGCGCTTTCGTCGATCAGCCGCCCAGGGATCAGCGGCGCGGGCAGCTTGCCCCGGTAGGCGAGCACGTCAGGCAGCGCCCGCATCGGCGCCAGCACCGGCGTGCCCTCGGCGGTCGCCCCGAACAAGATCACCGACGGCAGCAGCTTCAAGAACCCGGCTATCGTCTGGTAGCGGCCCAGCAGCCCGGCCCGCCAGTCGTCCGGGTCCTCGGCTCCTGGCGACGGCACGGTCTCGCTCACCACCGTCAGCGCGGCGCGCAGGTCGGACCGCGAGACGACCGCCTCGATCGCCTGCCACACCTGCGATACCCGCGGCTCCTCGTCCGGCGCGCCCCAGCCGTCGGACTCGAACAGCGCCTCCACCGCCACCGCGAGCCGGGCCGACGCCCTGGCCAGCCGGGGGTGCTTACGGGCCTTGTCCTTGGCCGCTTCCCGCTGCGCCCTGTTCACGTGCCACAGGCCGTGCGTCGTCTCATCGCGCACCCGCGCGACCAGACGCACCAGCGTCGTCACGCCCGGCAGCAGCACCTTCCGCTCCCGCAGCCAAGTCATCGCGTCGAGGAAGATCGCCTTCGGCCCGTCCCCGGACGTCCATGCCCGTGCGGCCACCCACTCGGTCAGCTCCGCCTCGGCGTCGGCGAAGTCCCGCAGCCCGTACTTCCGCCGGATCTCCCGCTGGTGGTCAGACTTCGTCTTCACCCGCTCGGTGTACCGCTTCACCACCGCCAGGTCCGCGATGCCGAGCTGCCCGCCCACGAAGTCCAGCACCTCACCCGGCACGTCGAGCGGATCCTCCAGGAACGTCCCGAGCCAGCGCACGGTCACCAGCTGGAGCGCGAAGCCGGCCTTCATGTGGTCACCGCGCCGCAGGTCCACCAGCTTCCGGTCCTCATCATCGAGGAAGAACACCCGCTCCAGGTCTACCTGCGACGGCGGCCCCGCGTACCGGCCGTACGCCGCCGCCTCGTCATCCGTCAGGAACTCAACCGGCGTAGACCGCACCGTAGGAACGAACCAGGCTCATCTCACCCGCAGCGACCAAACCGTTACAAGATTATGCGCCGGCCGACCAGGCCACATCGGAACGACAGCAGGCGGTAACGCGAGCGGATTCAGCTCGCTATCGCCCGTGGCCGGTCCATTGTGGGTGGACCCCGGTAACGGGGTCCACCGAGGCGCAGGAAGCGCTTCAGCCACAGCCGCATCACCGGCACCGTGGTCGTACTGCCTGGTTGCCGCGCTCATGTAGTAACAGCGACATGAACGAGGCAACCAGGCAGTAAAGGGCGGGCGGGCCGGGGCTGCAGACGGGCATCAGCGGTCACGGGAGCCCCGCCAGGAGCACATGGGCACTACGAACACAAGGCCCGCTGATAACAGCAAGAAGCATGGAGCGCGCAGGCCGGGACGCTTGCGCTGGCCCGGCGGGTCCTGACCAGATCGAGGTGAGGCTTGTCCGTACATTTCGGATCGAGCTGTGCCGGGACCGGATTCGTTCGGCAACCACGTTTTGAAATTTTGTTCGATAGGTTGCATTTATCCCGAACGGACCGGGGGAGAGGCCCTAATCGATGGTTAGGCGGATCGCGATCATGTCCTGTCTGCGGCGTGCACGCGGGCCGGGGTAACCGGTACCGTGGCTGGTCGCAGCTGGCCATCAGGGTGTCATGGATGCCGGGGCTGGTGTCTTCGGTGATCGTCATGAGCGGCCGGCGCTCGCGCCGGGCCGGGATGATGTACGGATCTGACATAGAACCTCCTGTCCGATTCCTGAAAGACGCTACCGCTGCCTGCGGCCAAGCTCGGGTGCGTGACCGTCGAAATTAAGGCTGCCGAACGGTTCGTGCTGGCCGAGCCGCGCATGCTTGATCGCCGCTGGCTGGCGGTGCTGCTGCGGCCGCGCCGGCCTTCGGCGCTGAACCGACCGTGTGTAGCCCGGCCTGATCGGGGCAGGTGCGGTTGGTCCGCATACGCGATTCCTGCTGAGGTGAATTCTCTCGTGACTTCCATCCCGGACATCACGCTGAACAACGGTCAGACCATCCCGCAGTTCGGCTTCGGCGTCTTCCAGATCGAGCCGGAGGATACGGTGGCCGCGGTGAGCACGGCGCTCGAGGCCGGGTACCGGCACATCGACACCGCCGAGATGTACGGCAACGAGGCGGAGGTGGGCGAGGCCATTGCCCGGTCGGGCCTGGAGCGCGGCGAGATCTTCGTCACCAGCAAGCTGGGCAACGATGCCCACGAGCCCGACGAGGCCCGTCAGGCCTTTGAAGGGACGCTCAAGGCGCTCGGCACCGAGTACGTCGACCTGTTCCTGATCCACTGGCCGCTGCCGACCCGGTACGGCGGCGACATCGCGGCGACCTGGCGGACGCTGGAGGAGTTCTACCGCGAGGGCCGGGCCCGCTCCATCGGCGTCTCCAACTTCCAGCCCACCCACCTGCGGCGGCTGCACGGTGAGACCCAGGTCATCCCGGCCGTCAACCAGATCGAGGTGCACCCGTACCTGACTCAGGACGACGTGCGCGCCTTCTGCGCCGAGCACCAGATCGCGGTCGAGGCCTGGTCGCCGCTGGGTAAGGGGGGCGTCCTGGATGACCCGGTCATCCTGTCCATCGCCGAGCGGACCGGTAAGACCCCGGCTCAGGTCGTACTGCGCTGGCACATCCAGCGGGGCGACATCGTGTTTCCCAAGTCGGTCACCCCGGACCGGATCCGGGAGAACATCGACATCTTCGGCTTCGAGCTGTCCGCCACCGACGTCGAGGACATCACGGTGCTGAACAGGAACGAGCGCACCGGCCCTGACCCCGACAAGTTCGACGGCCGGTAAGCCCCGCGCCCGGCGGCAGGTTCACTCGTTTCTCGCGACCTCGGGTCCGGTTATGCGCCGCAGTAGCGGGAACGTGGCCGCGATGATGCCGAGGGCGGCCAGGATCCCGCCCGCGGTGAGGAGGTAGTACGCGGCGCCGGGTGCCACCATCGGGTGCTGCTGGGCCT
>Ga0335081_10013592_pt1 | contig 13157 bp, 11 predicted proteins | sample Lox_Sample_35_FD_206713 | JGI IMG/M metagenome (GOLD analysis project Ga0335081, IMG submission 206713) | Soil microbial communities from Loxahatchee National Wildlife Refuge, Florida, United States - Lox_Sample_3.5 | ecosystem: Environmental > Terrestrial > Soil > Wetlands | place: USA...
TGAAAAACGTCGGCGTCGACATCCCGATCTTCGACGTGAAGCTTGCCTCGCTGAAGAATGCGCTGCTCGGCCGCGCCATCGGCGGGCGGTTCGCCCAGTCCGGCCACTACCTCTTGGTGAGCGCGCTGAAGAACTTCGACTTCGAAGCCAGCGACGGCGACCGCATCGGGCTCGTCGGCGACAATGGCGCCGGCAAGAGCACGCTGCTGCGGGTCGTGTCCCACGTTTATCCGCCGACCAGCGGCATGGTGCACATCGTCGGCAAAGTATCGCCGATGTTCGACACCACGATCGGCCTGAGCTGGGACGCGACCGGCATGGAGAATATCCAGATTGCCGGCACCATCTGGGGCATGTCGCGCGCCCAGATCAGAAACAGCGTCGACGACATCGTCGACTTCACCGAGCTCGGCGACTATCTGAAGATGCCGATCCGCACCTATTCCAACGGCATGCTGCTGCGGTTGGCGTTCGCCATCGCCACCATCCGCGATCCGGAAATCCTGCTGATCGACGAAGTGATCGGCGTCGGCGACACCGGCTTCTTCAAGAAGGCTTTCGCCCGGCTCCTCGGCCTCGTCGAGCGCTCGCGCATCCTGATGATTGCCGCACACAACGACGACATGCTGCGCCGCCTGTGCAACAAGGCGGCCTGGCTCAGCCACGGCAGCCTGATGGCATTCGGCGAGATCGAAAACGTGCTGACCGCGTACCGCAAGCCGGATGCGGCGGCGCAACAGGCGGCAAATAGCCAGGCCTCGGCCTGAGGCGGCCGTGCGCCGCGCTCAGGCGAACCGCTTAAGGAAAAAGAAGGTGCGCTTGCCGTAGTCGAACGCGCGGCTTTGCGGACTGACGAAATTGCGGAACGCTTGGACCGAATTCTGCTGCAGCCGGTGCAGGACGAAGCCGAACGTGTCGCGCGACCGGTAGGCGTGGAAATAGGCGTGCAAATCGTGCCGCGAATAGGCGTGGCCGTTGTCGGCATATTTGGCGACCACCGGCGTGAAGAACGGATGCAGCCGCGATGCCGGCCATTTGCCGATCAGCGTGGTTCTCATGAAATTGCCGATCAGAAGATCGTCGAAAACCTGATGCCGGATCGCCGCCATCAGCGAGGCGCGCGGCACTTCGAAGACGATCTGCCGCTTCGGCGGGGTCCTTGGCGCCGGAATATCGATCGGCACGTCCTTGCCACCGACCCGGAACAGGATCGCATCGATGTGGCCCTGGAGCCCTTCGATGCGGCCGAAATAGGCGGCGAGCTCGGCGACCTCGGACTTCGACAGCTGTTCGGTCCAGTCGTCGCCGAACACGGAAGGGTCGATCAATTTGCGCGGCGTGACCGGCGGACGAAGCTCGGTGTAGCGGTCGGTGACGCAGTCGTAGCTGATGAAGGCTGGCAGCAACCGGACGGTTCGCGAAGCAAAGCCCGACGTGAAGGCCTCCGGCGGCGTAGTGTAGTCGTTGACCCAGTCGCTGTCGCGGCGCTGATAGGCATGGAAGCAGCTGAACGGAATGGCGTCGGTGACGCCATACATTTCGGCATAACCCTGGATGATGGGACCGACCGGGCGCTTTTGCGCGGCCGCCGGCAAAATCCGCTCACCACCCTCGGTGAAATAGTTGATCATGTCGGCGTCGCCGTAGCTGAACAGCCGCAGCAGGAACGAGCGTTTGAACTGCCGGATGATGCTCTTGACGAACCGCTCCGAACCGAGCGCATTGCCGTCGTTGAAATTGACGAGGAGCTGCCCGTTGATGTCGATGAAGAGGAGCGCATCCTGATTGTAGTCGGAGACGCACATGACGCGGATGTGCGGCGACAATTGCACCCATGTGCGGTCGGGCAGAACCTCGGTGCGCAGCCCCTGCTCCGTCAGGTCGTGCCGGATGCGGCCGCCAACGTGATCGGGCAGCAGGATCGTCCGGTCCGACAGCGCCAAGAGCGACTCGGCATTGATGTGGTCGGGGTGACCGTGCGAGAACCACAAATACTGGCAATTCTCCACGGCCTCGCGCTGCGCCGCCGGAATCTCGTGGCTCAAGGTCCAGCTGCCGAAATAGGCCGAGCCCGTAATCCAAGGATCGGTGGCGAGAACCGGCTTGTCCTCGTAGCAGATGGCGGTTGCGTTACCGATCGTGTCGAAATGCATTTAAGCGTCAGGCTCACAGGACGACGGCGAACTATGACTGCAATCCGCCGGCCGGAAAAGGCCGAATAATCGACCGCAAAGGCCGTTAGCGGACGCATCGTTGTGTGCTAGGAACCCGAAATACTGGCAATGCGATGACGGAACCATAGGTAGCGTGTGCTGATACCGGTAATCATGTGCGGCGGTGCCGGGACGCGGCTGTGGCCGGTCTCGCGCGAAAGCATGCCGAAGCAGTTTGTTCCGCTGGTCGAGGAGCGCTCGACGTTTCAAGAGCTGCTCGGCCGCATCGGCGGTGACGCGCTGTTCGAGCGGCCGATCGTCATCACCAATTCCGACTTCCGCTTCGTCGTCGCCGAGCAGATGCGCGAATGCGACGTCTCGGGCGACATCGTGATCGAGCCGGCGCGGCGCGATTCCGCCATGGCGGTCGCCGTCGCCGCGGTGCTCGCCTTGGCGCGCGATCCGGCCGCAACGGTGATCGTGCTTGCCGCCGATCAATTGGTGCGCGATCAGGCCGCCTTCGCGCGGGCGTGTCGCGACGCCGTCGCCGCCGCGGCCGCCGGCCGCATCGTCACCTTCGGCATCAAGCCGACGTTTCCGGCGACCAACTACGGCTACATCCGGCCCGGTGCCGCCGGCGCCGGAGAAACGGCCCTGACCGTCGCGTCGTTCGTGGAAAAGCCCGATGCCGCGACCGCCGAGCGCTACATCGCGGATGGCTATCTGTGGAACAGCGGCAATTTCCTGTTCCGCGCCGACGTGATGTTCGAGGAAATCGCGCGCTTCGAGCCCGACATCGCCACGGCCGCCAAGGCCGCCGCCGCCGCCATGACCAAGGACCTCGACTTCCTGCGCCTGCCGGCCGAAGCGTTCGCCGCGGCGCCCAGGAAGTCCATCGACTACGCCGTCATGGAGCGCACGGAACGCGCCGCGGTGGTGCCGCTCGATTGCGGCTGGTCGGACGTCGGCAGCTGGAGCGCGGTGTGGGAGGCGCTCGGCCACGATGCCGACGGCAACGCGGCGACCGGTGCCGTCGCCTTTCTCGATAGCCGCAACAGCCTGGCCTATTCCGAGGACGCCATGCTCACGGCGGTGGTCGGATTGGACAATATCGTCGTGGTCGCGACGCCCGACGCGGTGCTGGTGACCTCGCGCGACAAGGCCGAGCAGGTCAAGGATCTGGTCGAGCAGCTCAAAGCGCAAAACCGCGAACAGGCGGTGCGGCATTTGCGGGTGTATCGGCCGTGGGGCTATTACCAGGGCATCGACACCGGATCGCGCTATCAGGTCAAGCGCATCGTCGTGAAGCCGAACGCGGCGCTGTCGCTGCAGAAGCATTTCCATCGCTCCGAGCATTGGGTCGTGGTCCGCGGCACCGCCGAAGTCACCATCGGCGCCGACGTGCGCACCTTTCACGAGAACGAGTCGACCTATATCCCGATCGGCAGCGTGCATCGATTGGCCAATCCCGGCAAAATCCCGCTCGAACTGATCGAAGTCCAGGTCGGCAGCTATCTCGGCGAAGACGACATCGTGCGGCTGACCGACCAATACGGCCGCGACTGATCGCTTCGCGTTTTTCATTCCGCCGCGGCGGCAGGGCGTTTGCGCTGCTCGAAGCGGCGGTCGAATATTTGCTCGGCGATGCGGTTCTTGAGGATCTCGACCGAGCCGCCGGCGATCATCCAGCCGCGGGTGCGGCGCATGCAGTATTCGACCAGCGTCTCGCGGGAAAAGCCCATGGCGCCCATAATCTGCACCGCCTCGCTCGCCACGTCGAAGCCGGCCTGATTGCAGGCCGCCTTGGCGACGGCGGTCTCATAGGCCGAGGGCAGGCCGTTATCGGCGTGGCTCGCGGCGCGGTAGAGCAGAAGCTGCGCGGCATCGAGCTTGATCGCCATGTCGGCGAACTTCCATTGCAGACCCTGGAACTCGCACAGCGGCCGGCCGAACTGCTCGCGGCTCGCCGCATAGTCGCGCGCCGCGGTAAACGCATAGCGGCCGCAGGCGAGCGCGCGCGCCGTATTGCCGAGCCGCTCGACGTTGAAGCCCGCCATCTGCTTCTTGAAGCCGCCGGGGCCGAGCAGCACGTTCTCCGCCGCAATGCGGCAGTCGGCGAAATGCAGCTCGCACCATTCCTCGCCGCTCATGAATTCCGAGGGCGCGCCGATGGTGAACCCGGGCGTGCCGCGCTCGACCAGGACCGAGCCGATACCGCCAAGGCCGGGACCGAAGCGCAGATAGACCAGGAAAATCTGCGCATCCGGGCTGAAGGTCGAAAACACCTTGCTGCCGTTGACGGCGTAATGGGTGCCGTCGGCGCGCGCGCTGGTCTTGAGGTCGGTCACGGCCGAGCCGGCATCGGGCTCGGTCATGCCGAGACTCATGACCATGCGGCCGGACAGAAGATCGCCGAGCCAGCGCTTCTTCTGCGCTTCGCTGCCGTATTCGGCAAACGTGCGGATCGGCCCGAAATTGCCGAACTGCACCACGTCGGCGCTGCGCGGACATACGGCCGCGACCTGCTCGATGGCGATCACCGCGTCCATCAAGGTGCCGCCCTGACCGCCGTCATGCTCCGGCAGCGAAATGCCCATCAAACCTTGCTTCGCCATGAGCTGCGCCACGTCGTAGGGAAAGCGCGGATCGTGGGCGCGCTCGAGCGCACCCGCAGCAAGATGGGTTTCGGCGAAACGCCGCACGGACTCGGCGAAAAGCTTCTGCTCGTCGGTGAAATCGAAATTCATGAGCGGCTCATTGTGTTGTCACGCCGGTCTTCTTGACGATGGCGCCCCATTTGGCTTCCTCATTCGCGATATCGGCGGCGTAGGCGTCCGGCGTGCCCGGCAGCGTCTCGGTGCCGTCGGCGGCAAGGCGGCTGCGGACTTGCGGCTCGTTGAGCGCATTATTGAGCGCGCCGTTGAGCTTGGCGATGACCTCGCCCGGCGTGCCGGCCGGCGCGACCAGACCATAATGCAGCTCGGCCGCATAGCCGGGCAGCCCGGCTTCGGCCACCGTCGACAAATCCGGGAACAGCGGCGAGCGCTTGGCGCCGGTCACCGCGATCGCCCGCAAGCTTCCGGCGCGTACCTGACCGACCACGCTCGCCAACGGACAGAACATCAGCGCCACTTGGCCACCGAGCAGATCGGTGACCGCGGGCGCCACGCCCTTGTATGGCACCGCATTCAGCTTGACGTCGGCCATGGCGGCAAACAGCACGGCGGCAAGATGCGTGCTGGTGCCGATGCCGGTCGAGGCGAAGTCGAGCTTGCCCGGCTCTTTCCTCGCGAGCGCGATCAGCTCGGCGACCGAATGCACCGGCACCGCCGGATTGACCAGCACGAAGCTCGGGCTGGTGGCGATCAGGCCGATCGGCGCAAAGTCCTTCTTCGGATCGTAGGCCGCGTCCGGATAGAGCGACGGATTGATGGCGAGCGAGCTCGTCGCGATCAAAAGCGTGTAGCCATCGGGCGCGCTGCGAGCGACGTCGCGGGTGCCGATGGTGCTGCCGGCGCCGCCGCGATTCTCGATCACGATGGGCTGGCCCAAGGCTTCGCTCATCTTGGCGGCGACGAGCCGCGCGATCACGTCATTGCCGCCGCCGGCCGGATAAGGAACGATCAGCGTGATCGGCCGCGTCGGATAGTCCGCGGCCGTGGCGCGGCTTTGCACGCCGATGAGCGCACCGAACGCGACAATCGCCGCGATCGCGGTCCACGTCCTCATTCGTCGCAGCACCTGCGGTCCGCCTAAAGCTTCTGCACGCCGGCCTGGTCGATGATCTGCTTGAAGGTGTCGATTTCCTTCATCACGCGCTTCCAGGCCGCGTCGGCGCCTTGCGGACGCACCTGGAAGCCGGCCTTGAACATCTTGTCCTTGGTATCCTGCGTGCTCAGGACCTTCAGGGTCTCCCGCTCCAGCCACTTGACGTTTTCCGGCGGCGTTTTCGCCGGTGCCAGCAGCACGCAGTCGACGGCAAAGACGAAGTCCTTGTAGCCGGCCTCTTCCATGGTCGGCACGTTGGGCAGCTCGGGCCAGCGCTCGGCGGCGCTGACGGCGAGACAACGCAGCGTGCCGCTCTGGATGTGCGGCAGAGCCGGCGCCAGCGAGCCGGAGCACATTTGTACGGTGCCGCTCAGCAGCGCGGTGATGGCGTCGCCGCCGCCCTTGAACACGACGTCGGCGAGCTTCGGCAGCTTGTCGCGGAGCTTGAGCAGCTCCAGCTGCAGCTGCGCCGTGGTGCCGATCGGCGGCGTCGCGCAGTTGTACTTTTCCGGATTGTCGCGGGCGAGCGCGATGAAGTCCTTCATGGTTTTTACCGGCAGTTCCGACCGGATCGCGAAGGTGTTCGGCGAGGTGGCAAGCTCGCAGACGCCGACAAAGTCCTTCTTGGGATCGTAGGGGATTTGATTGTAAAGCCCGTAGTTCACCGAGAAGGCGTTGGTGGCGAGGAGCAGCGTGTAACCGTCGGGATCGGAGCGCGCCACGTATTCCATCCCGATATTGCCGCCGGCGCCGCCGCGATTGTCGATGATGAAGGTTTTGCCGGTCGATTGCTCGAGCGCCGCGGTGACGAAGCGGCCGACGATGTCGGACGGCCCGCCCGGCGTGTTGGCGACCACCACTTTGACGGGCCGGTCGGGATAGGCGGCGTAGGCCGAACGGACGCGCAGGACGGCTGGCGCAGCGATGCCGGCAGCCAGCGCGCCCGCCGCCTTGACGATCGTACGCCGCGACGGACCGGAGAGTTTCAACATTCGCTTCATCATCGTTTCCCTTAAGGCTACAGATTCACTCGCTGAGCGTGATGCCGGCGCCGTGGATGACCGCCGACCACTTGGCCTCCTCGCGGTCGATGACCGCGGCGTGCTCCTCGGGCGTTGTCGATTCCGGCTCGCCGCCCTCGTTGATGATGCGCTTGCGCACTTCTTCGGTCGCGAGCGCGGCGCGCAGCTCCTTGTTGAGCCGCTCGACGATCGGCCGCGGCGTGCCGGCGGGCGCGAGCAAGCCGTAATTGAGAGTCGCGTCGAAACCCGGCAGGCCGGATTCGGCGAGCGTCGGCAGTTGCGGCATCAAGGTCGAGTGCTTCTGCGAGGTCACCGCGAGCGCACGGATATAGCCGCCGTCGAGCGCGGCGCGCGACACCGGGATCGGATTGAAGCCGACCTTGACGAAGCCGCCCATCATGTCGGTGATCAGCGGGCTCGAGCCCTTCTCCGGGATCTGCTGCACGCTTACGCCGGCCTGCTGCGCGAACAGCACCGAGGCGAGGTAATTGACCGTGCCGATGCCGGGCGTGGCGACCTGATAGGGCTCCTTTGCGGCCTTCATCTTCGCGATCAGCTCGCCGACCGATTGCACCGACAAATCCTTGTAGACCAGCAGCAGCGCCGGCGCCGACGCGATCAGTCCGATCGGCGCGAAATCCTTGCGCGGATCGTAGCCGACATTCTTGTAGAGGTTCGGCCCCGTCGCCAAGGTCGAGGTGTAGCCGAGGATGATGGTGTAGCCATCGGGCGCCGCGTGGGCGACCTGGCGGGTGCCGACCGTGCCGCTGCCGCCGGCATTGCGGCTTTCGACGATGATCTGCTGGCCGAGCGCCGCGCTCATCTTGTCGGCGACCGAGCGCGCCATGATGTCGTTGGTGCCACCCGGCGGCAGCGGAATGACGAGCGTGATCGGGCGGTTCGGATAATCGTCGGCCGCGGCCGGCTGCAATGCTCCCGCGACCATCGCAACAACCGCCGCCAGCAGCGTCAGCGCGCCCTTCCCGTTCAACGCGTCCTCCATTTTTTTGTTGCAGCGCCTGCAGGTGCCGGCCGATATATGTACCCTACCTTTCCGCCGACACGGTTGTCATGCGCCGTGTCACGCTGCCGCATCAACGCCGGTATGGTGCAATGATCTGGTCCGACACCTTCCTCGGCAAGCCAGTGCTGGCGCTCGCCGCCGCGCTCTGCGTCGCTGCGACCGCAGAGCCTTCGCGCGCGCAGGACTGGCCGCAGCAGCCGATCCACGTCATCGTGTCGTTCGGCGCCGGCGGCGGCGCTGACATCATCGGCCGCATCCTCGCCGACGCATTGGCCGAGCGCCTCGGCAAGCCGGTGATCGTCGAGAACAAGCCCGGCGCCGGCGGCATTCTCGGCAACGAGCTCGTCGCCAAGGCCAATCCCGACGGCTACACGCTCGGCGTCATGACCGCGGGCCAGATCATCGGCGCGGTGACGCGCAAGGAGATGCCGTACGACACCGCGGCGCTGACGCCCGTGGCACAAGTCGCAAGCGCGAGCCTGCTGATCGTGACGCGGCCGGATTTTCCCGCGAGCAACGTCAAGGAATTGGTCGCCGCCGCCAAGGCCGATCCGGGCAAGATCGTGTTCGCAAGCCCGGGCTTCGCCGCGACCCAGCACTTCGCCGGCGAATTGTTCAAACAGACCGCGGGCATCAATTTGCTCCACGTGCCGTTCCGCAGCTCGCCCGAGGCGATCAACGCGGTGCTCGGCAAGCATGCCGACGTGCTGTTCGACACGGTGTCGGCAGTGATCGGCCAGGTGCAGTCCGGCACGCTGAAGGCGCTCGCCGTCACCGGCAAGGATCGCTTCGCTCCGGTGCCCGATATTCCGGCGGCGGCCGAGTCCGGCGTGCTGCCGGGCTACGACGTGACGACCTGGTACGGCGTGTTCGGCCCGCCCGGCATGCCGGCAACCGTGGTCGCCAAGCTCAACAAGACGCTCAACGACATCATCGCCGAAGGCAAGGTGCGCGAGCATCTGGTCGCCGTCGGCGTCGTGGTCAAAGGCTCGACGGCGCCCGCGTTCGGCGCCTTCATGACCGACGAATACAAGCGCTGGAACGCGGTGCGCGAAGCCGCCGGCATTCCGCAGCAGTAGCGCCGCCGCGCGAACATCGCCCCGAGGGGCCAACCGGAGAACGACGATGGACGACAACGAGCGCGAAGAGCGCGGGCTGAAGCTGCGCATCGACATGTTCGGCCGCGACGCGGTGGAAAAGCGCATGAACGCGTTCGGCGAGTTCGGCAAGCCGCTGCAGCACATCATCAATGCCTATGCCTATGGCGACGTCTGGCAGCGCACGGCGCTGCCGGCGGAAGCAAAATCGCTGGTGATGGTGGCGATGATGGCGGCGGCCGGCCATACCAGCGAGCTCGGCGTGCATTTGCGCGGCGCGCTGAAGAACGGCTGCACGCCGGAGCAAATCCGGGAGGTGCTGCTGCTCGCGCTCTATTGCGGCATACCGGCCGCGAACGAGGCGCATCGCATCGCCGCCGACGTGTTGCGCGAGCACGGCGCGCGCCTATGATGCGCGCATAACGAACGCCGGGAAACACCGTATGGTAAAACTCCTCGACAGCGATATCCGCACGCGCGACGTGCTCGGCTGGAAGGGCGTGCACGTGCTGCACTTTGCGGGCTCGTCGTGCTCGCAGAAGCTTCGCGTCTATCTCAACCTCAAAGGCATCCCGTGGCAGTCGCATCCGGTCGACCTGCCAAAGAACGAGAACATGCAGCCGTGGTTTCTCGGCATCAATCCGCGCGGCCTGGTGCCGGTTCTGGTGCACGACGGCGCGGTGCATATCGAGAGCAACGACATCATCCAGTATCTGGAAGGCAAATTCCCGGCGCCGCGGCTCATTCCCGAAGGTTACGAGACCGAGGTCGCGGCACTGCTCAAGCACGAAGACGATCTGCATCTTGATCTGCGCACCTTGAGTTTTCGCTTCGTGTTTGCGCCGCCCGGGCCGCCGAAGCCTAAGGCCGCGCTCGAAAGCTACATCGCGGGCGGCACCGGCACCGTGCAGGGCGCGGTCGACCGCGAGAAGCAGATCCAGATCGAATTCTGGCAGCGCGCCGCCAAGGAAGGCTTTACCGACGATCGGGCGCGGGCTTCGGCGCTGAAATTCCGTGCCGAATTCGACGCGCTCGATAAAAAGCTTGCGCGGCAGCCCTATCTGATGGGCGAGAGCTTGAGCGTGCTCGACATCGCCTGGCTGATCTACGCGCACCGGCTGTCGCTGGCCGGCTATCCGTTTGCGCGGCTGCATCCGCATGTCGATGCCTGGGCCGAAAAGCTGCGCGCCATGCCAGAGTTCGCCAAGGAAGTCGGGCAACTGCGCCATGGGGCTGCGGCACACGACCCCGCGCGGCGCGCAGAAGCCGGCAAGACGCTGGAAGCGGTGGCCGGTTTTTGAGACGGCTTGCCACCGTGCCAGTGAGTTAGGACGATTGGGTTTGATCCGGAAGCCTCCGAACCCCCTCACCCCGACCCTCTCCCCTGCGGGGAGAGGGAGCCGCGCGTGGCGGCGGAGCATTTCCGGAGGGCTTGAGTTCTGTTGGTGGCCAAGCTGCGCTCCTTCTCCCCGGAGGGAAGAAGGACAGGATGAGAGCGTTCGGACCTCTAAGTTTGATTCTGAAACGTAGGGAGGAGCGTCATGGACCGTCGTGCATTCCTGCAATCGGGATCGCTCGCGGCTGCGGCGGGTGCGGCCATCGCCAATGCGGTCACGCCGGCCGCGGCGGCGGAGACGCCAGCGGGCGCGCCCGCGCACGGGCGCGACTGGTCCAACCGCAAGCCCAAGGGCGAGCCGATCGTCAAACGCTTCGACGAGCAGCGCTGGGTGCTCGACAATGTGATCCAGGCGAACGGCATCGACTGGGACCAGGGCCGCACCGCGGCGACCATCCGCGGCTGCGGGCCGAGCGCGGTGCCCGACATGGACGAACTGCGCAAGCGCGTGCGGCGGCTGGTCGACATCCAGCCGGCGTTCGAAGCGCTCGCCAAGAAGCGCGAAGCGGCGGCGAAAGCCGCCGAGCAGTCGGGCGACAAGGGCGCGGCGCGCGAGCACTATTTCATCGCCGCCAACTACTGGGCGTCGGCGATGTGGACCATCGACGAGGTCGATCAAAAGCTCATCGCGCTGAATGGCAAGAAGCGCGATAATTTCGACAAGTACATCGCGCACGCCGACCATCACATCGAATGGGTCGAACTGCCCTATCGCGGCAAGACCCTGCCGGCGATCTTCCATCTGCCGCCGAACTATCAGGCCGGCACCAAGGTGCCGCTGATCGTCGCGGTCTCCGGCATGGACGGCTACAAGGAGCGCTCGGTCGCGCTGGTGAAGGATCCGTGGATGGAGCGCGGCTATGCGGTGCTCGCCTTCGAGGGCCCCGGCTACTGGGAGCCGCCGCTGCGCGGCATCTATATCGACGTGCCGGGCTGGGCGGAAGCCGCGAAGACGCTGGCCGACTGGCTCGCCAAGCGCCCGGAGGTCGACATCGGCAAGATCGGCATGACGGGCGTCAGTTACGGCTCGTTCTTCACCGCCATCATGATGGCGGCGGACGCGCGCTACAAAGCCTGCGCGGTGAGCGGCACCTGCTACGAGCCAGGCGGCGAGGTGATCTTCAATCGCGCCTCGCCGACCTTCAAAAAGCGATTCATGTTCATGTCCGGCATCAACGACGAGCGCGAGTTCGACGAGTTCCGCAAGACCATCGACTGGAACGGCTACGCGCAGAAGGTCAAAGGCGCCTATCTCGTCGCCTGCGGCGAATACGACCAGCTCTGCCCGCTCGAACATACCGAAGCTTTCATGAAGGCACTCGGCGGGCCAAAGCAGCTGCTGGTTTACGAGGGCGGCAATCACAGCATCGCGCTGACCACGGCGACGCAGAACGGGCCGGAGCCGCGCACCTATCAGGCCGAGTGGCTCGCCGCACGGCTCGAAGGCAAGCCGTTTGCGAACGAGCGCTGGTTCATCGAGGCGAACGGCACCGTCGTCAAAGCGGCGCTGGCGTGACGGGCCATGCGCACGGTCATCAGCCCGCTCGCTGTTCTCATCGCCATGCTCGCCGCCACCGCCCCCGCCAACGCCGCCGAGATCGACGCGCTGATCTCGACCGCGATCAAGACCGTGACGGACGAGCTCATCCCGCCGTTCGAGCGGCAAAGCGGCAACACCGTCCACGCGACCTTCGCGCCACCCGGCGCGCTGCTCAAGAAATTCGAGACCGGCGAGCCGGCGGATGTCTTCCTGACCGGCCGCGATGCCATCGACAAGCTGATCGGCGAAGGCAAGATTTTGCCTGGCCGCGTCGACTTCGCCACCACCGGCATCGGCATCTGCGTGCGCAAGGGCGCGCCGAAGCCGGATGTGTCGACGCCAGACGCGTTGCGGCGCGCGCTCCTCGAGGCGCGCAGCGTCGGGTATGCGGCGCCGGCCGGCGGCAGCATCACCGGGCCGCATATCGAGCGCATGTTCGCCCGCCTCGGCATCGCCGATCAGATGGCGGCGAAGACAAAACTCGCAGCCGGCGGGCCGAACGGCCGCGTCAGCGTGCTGGTGTCGAGCGGCGAAGCCGAGATCGGCCTGCAGCAGGCGTCCGAGCTTCTCTCCAATCCGGACGTCGAGGTGATCGGCATGCTGCCCGCCGACTTGCAGCAGACCACGGTCTATTCCGCCGGCATCACGACGCACGCGAAGCAAGCCGACGCGGCGCGGGCGCTGATCGAGGCACTGAAGGCGCCCTCCGCCGCGCCGATCTGGAAGGGCAAGGGACTCGAGCCGCTTTAGGGGTAGCACTTGCACTCCGGGCGAGGGCCATCGGCGACGCCGGGATTCTCGGGCCCTCACCTGATCGCGCTTTGCGCGATCTGTCCTCTCCCGCAAGGGAGAGGGAAAAGTACTCCGGTCCGCGCGACGCATTTTGGCGCGCAAGTTTCCCTGTTCGCGCGATCGCATGTGGATCGCGTGCTACCAGATTTCCGTCACGTGGAGCGCGAAACCGGCTCGGGGAATGAAAGGCCAGGGGTGGTGCCTGCCGTTCGTTCAGCCGCAACGTCAGCTTCGCCGATTAAAGCTTCAAGGTCGATCAAAGCTTCAAGGAAGAAAGCCAAGGAAGAAAAGGGAAAAAGAAGGATAGCGGAACGCCGGCAAACGCTGATCCGTATCCTCCGCATCCTTGCGGATGCGGCTCGCGC
>Ga0335081_10013593_pt1 | contig 13157 bp, 9 predicted proteins | sample Lox_Sample_35_FD_206713 | JGI IMG/M metagenome (GOLD analysis project Ga0335081, IMG submission 206713) | Soil microbial communities from Loxahatchee National Wildlife Refuge, Florida, United States - Lox_Sample_3.5 | ecosystem: Environmental > Terrestrial > Soil > Wetlands | place: USA: Florida...
GATCACCGGGGCACCGGGTCAGGTGTACTCCCGCTCGCCCCAGCTCAGACTCTCAAAGTCCATACGGACAGCACCCATGACCGTCGAGATTGCAATCGCCGCTTCCAGGCCGCCCGATCGGGACTCCAACCTGCCCGACGGACAGGCCGGTGTTCGCCTCACGCTGAACGATTGGAGGGGGGTGCATACCCTTGCCTCCACGGGCACCACTGTCGACGGGCTCATGGTGGGTGTTTCCGGGACACTCCGCCGTCTGGAGCTGCCAGCTCCCGGGTCGAACAGCGCTGCCAAGCATACGAGTGGGTATGGTATCTCCCTGGACGCCTTTGTCCCCATCATTCCGGCCAAGCAACGGGATCGCTCAAACGCGCTCAGCATCACAGGCTCGTGGGTTCCCCGCTCGGAAGGCATCGCCGATCTCTACAGCAGCTTGAACTTCGGCATGAAGGCTGCGGCAAGCACTCCCGGCGCGACCCTCAACTCTACTCCCATCGACGCCGGGCTCGCCGCCTATGACACGGCAGGGCGTCTCGAAGCCGTGCAGTCCCGTACCTGGATTCTCGGCGTTCAGTACTACTTTCCGGCTGGTGGAAATGCTTGGGTTTCCGCCAACTACTCACAACTCAATTCAGACAATGCCGTTGCCCTGGCCGGGATCGGTTCCCGCGACTTCAATGCCAGCACCGCAGATGGAACGATCAAACGCTCTCGCTGGGCCGACGCAAACCTGTTCTATGACCTCACTCCGGCGGTACGTATGGGCTTCGAGTACGCCTGGTTCCAGCAGACGTTCGGTGACAACAGCGTCGCACACAACAGCCGCTATCAATTCTCCATCTTCTACCTCTTCTGAGGCGCAGGTGTCTTGTGCGCCCACCCCTCAATCCAGGGTGGCTGCTTTCAGGTCCGCAGATGGATCTGCGAGCTGTCTCGCAATCCGTCGGGCATCGACAAACATCCGACAGATGTCGAGCGCGAATCCGGGCCGGAGCTCGGGCATTTCACGCATCATCGGAGAACTCGCCAAGCTCGGCGTCCACGTGGCCAAGGCGGCGGTCGAGAAAGCGCTCCTCCGCTCAGCGGCAACCCGGCGAGACAGCGGCAACTTGCTCCGATGGACGCTAACGGTGCAGGGATGACGAACGGAGCCGAACGTGCCGATTCTGGGACCCGCGCGACGCTGCTCTACTTCGGCTGGCTGACTCTCTTCGTGTACCTGGCCACGCCGGCCGGTTACCTGGTCGACATCCAGACGTCGTACTTGCTGAAGAACCAGCTCCATGCCACGGCGACGCAGATCTCCTCGTTCAGGCTGCTCACCGGCGTGCCGGTCTACTGCTCATTCGTCTTCGGACTCATGCGGGACGAATGGAACCCGCTAGGATTGCGAGACCGCGGCTTCTTCTTGATCTTCGCCCCGCTGACGGCGGCCATCCTCGTCTGGATGGCGTTCGCCGGCGCATCCTACGGGAAGCTAGCGCTCGGGATGCTCCTGGCGATGGTCTCGTCCCGGTTCATCGCCGCCGCATATCAGGGGCTGATCGCGCTCGTGGGCCAGGAGAAGCTCATGTCGGGCCGCCTCAGCGCTCTGTGGAACCTGGTCAGCTCTGCACCCGTGGTCGCAGGGGCATTCGCTTCGGGCTATGTCTCGGACTACCTCGCCCCAAAGGAGAGCTTCCTGATAGTGGCGGGCGCGACCCTGCTAATCGCCGTGATGGGCTTCTGGAATCCGCCCTCCGTGTTTCGCGGGAGCTACGACCGGTTGAACGCGAGGGGCACTGATCTCGTCGGGAGCATCAGGCGGCTCGCGAAGCACAGGGCCATCTACCCGGCGGTCCTCATCTGCTTCCTGTGGAACTTTGCGCCCGGGGCGGCCACGCCGCTGCAGTTCTATCTCACCAATCACTTGCACACGTCGGACGCCGTGTATTCGTACTACAATGGGATATTCGCCGCTGCGTTCATCCCCACCTTCCTGCTGTACGGCCGGCTCTGCAAGCGGGTATCCCTGAGGAAACTCCTGTGGTGGGGGACGATCGTTGCGGTCCCGCAGATGATCCCGCTGGCATTCATCCATTCGGGGACGCTGGCCCTGGTGCTGGCGATGCCCATCGGGCTCATGGGCGGCATTGCCACGGCATCGTACTTCGATCTGGCCATGCGGTCCTGTCCTCCCGGCCTGCAAGGCACGCTGATGATGATGGTCGACGGCGTGTTCGTTCTGTCGGCGCGCGGCGGCGATCTGCTGGGCTCGGAGATCTATGCCAGCAGCCCGGTGCATGGGTTCACATATTGTGTGATCGCGACCACGATCGTATACGCGCTCATCCTGCCCATAATCTCACTGGTGCCGAAGGGGCTGGTGGCCACGGCGGACGGCGAGCGGAACCCGCAGGTCGAGGCCGAGATGCTGGAGGAGGTCCGCGAGGTGGAGCAGGCGTAGCCGTTCGGCAAGGAGTTGCGCCGGGGGGGCGCGGAGAACGCAGGCCTTGGGATGGCGTGGAGCGCCGCGACGGAGCGCGGAGGGCGGCTGGTGCCAAAACCGGGTCGGGGGAACCCTTGGGATCTTCATGTGTCGCGTCCTGCCTCGCGGCGAAGGGCCGGGTACTGGGCTGACGCGTGCTGGACGAGCTCGCCGGACCGACGCCCGACACGATTCTGCGCTGGTACCGTGAGCTCATCGCCGACAATCACGATGGGGCAGCTCGACCGACGCGGAGTTGGCCGCCCTGGTGCAGCATCGTGAAGTCGGGAGCTCGTCGTCAGGTCCGGAAGACCACATCTGGGGCTACACACGAATCCGTGGTGCCCTGCGCAATCCTGGAACTTCCTCGGCCGCAACACGACCAAGCGCATCCTCGTCGAGCCCGGCCTCGAATCCGCACCCTCGCGCACGAGGATTCCTTGGAAGGCCTTCTTGTAGGCGCACCCGGGGGCAATTGTGGGGACGATCTCTTCACCGTCGAGGTGCTCCACCCTCATGGGCTCGCTCCGCCACCGTGTACTCTTCGTCTGACATCAGGACACCGTGCGTTCAGTTCGCACGCATCGTGAGCCAACCTCGTGACACCGAAGCCGATCGCCTGCGATCTCATCGACAGCGTCGATGGGCTTCTCGAAGGTGCGCGCTACCTCATTCGGGGCCCACTCTTCAGCGACGAGTCGGTGACATTCTTCGCGGGACCGGGGTGAGATGCTTCAGGCTGCCCGCAGACCGCCCGGACCTGAATGCGTACGCCGAGCGGTTCGTCTTGTCGATCAAGTCCGAGTGTCTCGACAGGCTCGTTCATTCGGACGGCACAAACGGAACGAAAGCAGCTCGAGGATCGTGCTCGCCAGGCGGAAGCGGCAGGGAAGGGGATCCGCCAGCGCGACGATGTCCTCCGCCGCATGGCAGGCGCTTTCGGACCGGATGATGCCTGAAGAACCCAAACGGTATCAGTCAATGGATGCCGGTGCCATCTTGTTGCGGCAAGCGCAGGTCCGAGAAGGACCTTGAGCGCGATCAACGAAACAGGGGCGCGGCCTGAACTAAAATGAACGCCCCGTTCGGCCCAGGCGAGGGTGGCCTCGGCGGCATCGTTGGTGTCCCGCGGTTATCCGGATGTGGGGTAGTGCGAGCGTTTGTTCGCTCGGCGCGGGCGAGCGCCGCGTCGCGGTCGCGCTGGTTCGAAGGGGAAAGAGACCACCGTGCACATGCAGGGCAAGCTGAGGAGAGAGAGCCAGGGAGAGAGTCCCCACCTCGTCGCCATCGATGCCCCCATCCCGCTCGCCCGGGCCACTCCTACCGCACTGGCCGCGGAGGTGACTTCAGTGGTGGCCAGCCCTGTCGTGGCCGCAGTGCTGAATGCCATCGGTGGCGGAGTACTCGTGCTGAACGCCCACCGCCAGATTGTGGCGGCGAATCTGCAGGGTCTGGTGACTGGACGTGAGGCGGCGGCTTGGAGCGTCCTTGGTCTACGCCCCGGAGAGGCGCTGGGCTGTGTCCATGCCTCTGAGCAGCCGGGTGGCTGCGGGGCGGCAGAGGCATGCCGGACCTGCGGGGCGCTCAAGACCATCCTCGGATGCCAGGCCACGCAGATGCCTGTCGAAGGCGAGTGCCTGGTGACGGTGGGTAACGATGAGTTGCAACCCTTCGAGCTGCGTCTGCGGGCAAGCCCGCTGGTGTTGGAAGGCCGCCCTTTCACCGTGTTCGCCATCCGGGATGCCAGTGACGAGAAGCGTCGCAGCATTCTCGAACAGATCTTCTTCCATGATGTGCTCAACACGCTGACGGGGCTATCCATCTCGTCGCAGCTCTTGCTCAGGGCCCCAGCCGAGCGCTGCAAGGACATTACGGAGCGCGTTGCCCGCCAGGTCAAGAAGCTCGAGGACGAGATCAAGGGCCAGCGCATGCTCCTCGACGCCGAGCACGGAACGCTTCAGCTCAGCGTGAGCGAAGTCTCTACGCAAAGCGTTCTGCGCGAAGTCGCCGCCGAATTCCACGGCCACCCGCTCACGGCAAGTCGCGCGCTGGTCATCGCGGAGTCGGATTCGCAGAACGTGGATATTCACACCGATGCCGCGCTGCTCAGGCGCGTGTTCACCAACATGGTGACAAATGCGCTGGAGGCGACCGGCGAGGGCGGGCTGGTGCGTGTCTGGTGCAGCAGCGGGGAGCTGGATCTCCCGCGGGCGTGCACGTTGCATGTTCATAATGACACGGTCATGCCCCGCAACGTGGCCATCCATGTCTTCCAGCGTTCCTTCAGCACGAAGGCGAACAGGGGTCGCGGGCTCGGTACCTACAGCATGAAGCTGCTGGGCGAACATTATTTGGGCGGTTCGGTGAGCTTCGTCTCTACAGAAGATCAGGGAACGACCTTCTCGTTCGGGCTGCCCGCCCGCGCGTCATGTGCTGGACCGAGAAAGGCATCCCTCCCCCCTTGCTTCTGAGCTTTGCCCTGGTGCTCAGATCCTTGGCCTGTCGAGAACATCCTCTTGTCACGGACGGACGCGAAGCACGGTCGCCACCGGCCGAGAATGTGCCCAGGCCCCCCTTCACGCGAGCTGCACCTCCGCCATCTCCCCCCGGATCGGCAGGTGGATGAAGGCGGCCCTGAGCGGCTTTCCAAGCGCCTGGGTGAGCACCTTCGCATACCAGCCGAGCTGCGGCGCCCACTCCTCGGCGAGCCTGCGGTCCCGCTCGCCCTCGCCGCCAGGGAATGACTTGTGGTCCACGAGCGCGAAGCCGTCGGGTAGCTCGAGAAAGAGGTCCACCTCGCCAACCAGGAGCCGCTCCGGGGCGCCCGGCAGACGGGCTCGGACCGGCCACTCGCGGAACCAGCTCGCCGCGGGATAGCGGGCTGCGAGCCAGCCCTGCAGGGCATCCGATGCGTCGAGTAGCGTCTCCGGCGCGAGCGTGTCGGCCACGCCGTGAGCTGCAAGCAGCCTCGCCGCCTTCGCCAAGCGCGTTGGAGCCTCACCGCCAGCATCGGCCGCAAAGAACGCGTGGAGGGCATCGCCGACCCGACCCATGTCGGCCGCGGGCGCGGCGAGCGCTCGCCGACCCCCGAGCCGCGAGATCCCGAGCACGCGCGCCGGCCCTGGCAGTGGTTCGGACGACGGGTTCACGCGTTCATGAGGGCGCCCCGTCCGGGCGGCGGACTCGTACCAGCGCATCGAGCGAGATGCAGTTGCCACCGCGATCGGGGGGAAGCCGGAGAGTTCACGCACCTCGCATCCCCACTTCCGCTTTCCGACGCTCACCTCCGCGTTCCCGTGGGCCGCGGAGAAGGGGAGGTCCATGCGCAGCTTCCCCGACTCGTCGGCGAGCGGCGCGAGGGCAGCGAGCTGAGCACCCTTCTTCGGGTCCGCCTTCGCGATCCAGATCAACAGATCGCGCGGCCGCGTGAAGCCGACGTAGAGCAGGCGCAGGCGCTCGCGCCGGTCGCGATCATGAGCCCGCCTCGCCTCCTCCGTGCGCTCGGCGCGGTCGAGGAGTGCGACTCCCGTGGACATCCCGCCGTACGGCCACGGCCAATAGCGGATCCAGCGGCCGGCCAAGGGATCCGCGAAGGCGAATGTCGCGGCGGGTTCCACGGTCACGTCGAAGACGCTTCGGCTCTTGTCGTGGTCGAGCTGGGCGAGGATCACGATGGGCCACTCGAGCCCCTTGGCGCCATGCCAGGTGCTCACGGTCACGGCGTCTTCGGTACTCGGTGCCGCTTGCTCGGTGGCGTCGTCCAGATCCGAGAGATGCGCGACGAGCCCGATGACCGTCCCGGCATTGCGCCGCGCGGCGCACAGGTCCTCGTACGCGCGGGCCTCGGCGCGCAACGCCTCGAGATTCGCGAAGCGCTGCTCCGGATCAGGCCAGCTGCGCAGGAGCTCGGGAATGGCGGCCGCGCGGAGCGCCAGATCCAGAGCCTCGGCGGGCGACAGCACCGACGTCTCTCTCCCGGCGGCCCGGAGCGCAGCCACCCGCGGATCGGACTCGAACGCCGGCGGCCGCGCAGGCCCGCGAGTGCCCGATTCGTGCGCGGCCTCGTTTGCTTTCCGCCACTGTGCGACCTCGACGAGCCGTCGCGAGAGCCATCCATCGGGATCGGCCGACGCTGCGCCTCCGAGCCAGCTCACTTCCAATGCCGCGATGCCGTCGCTGGAATCGGCGAGGAGCGCGAGCGCGGCGCGCGCCAGGATCGCCTCCGGTGTGCTCGCGAGTTCCTCGAGCGAGACCCTGGCAGGGATGCCGCGGGCTTGCAGCGCCGCGGCAATCCTCTGGCAGATCGCGTTCGAGAACGCTAGGACCGCCACGTCGCGCCGCGAGGCCGGGCGAAGCTGGTCGTCGGCGCCCTCGACCCTTTCGCGGACGGTGGGCGGTTTCGCGAGGAGCGCCTCGACTCCGGCTGCCACCGCCTCCGTTTCCTTCGCCGGCACGTTCTTCCCGTTCTGCTGGGTCTTGCCCGGTACCCAGCGCCACGCCTCGAAGGCCGGCTCTTTCGCGAGCTGCGGGGGGTCGGCATTTGCTGCCAGGAGGCGTACCTGGGCTTCGGGAAACTCGCGCGGTGACAGCGCGGCGGCGAAGAGGTCCGACGTGAAGTCCACCAGAGCAGGCCGCGATCGGTAGGAGGTGCCCAGGATGGCCGGCTCCGCGCCCTCGAGCGCCGAATCCATGGCTGCTGACATGAGCTCCGGGTCGGAGCCCTGGAAGCCGAAGATGGCCTGCTTGCGGTCGCCCACCCAGATGCTGCGCCTCGCGACAGCGCCCAGCGCGGCCGCGACGGCGAGCTGGATGGGTGAGGTGTCCTGGAACTCGTCCACCAGGACGAGGTCGAGCCGGGCGCGCAGCGCGTCCTGCACCGGTGGCTTGGCGAGGAGCTCGTGCACAAGCGCGAGCATGTCGCCGAAATCGATGACGCGGGCCGCCGCCTTCTCGGCGGCAAAGGCAGTGACAGCCTTCTGGGCGAGGTCGAAGAGGGTCGCCTGCATCCGGAGCAGGTCTTCCTGGAAGGCTTTGCACGCGTCGTGCGTCGCGACGAGGTCCAGGAGTGGCTTCGCCACGGGCGCTAGCTTCTTCGCGCCCAGCGCCTGGGCGAGCTGCACCTGATCCTTCCACGGGGGGAGGCCGAAGCGGCGCGCGTCAGCGAGGACGCTCGATGCCATGGTGGCGCGATCGCTCGCGGCCTTGCTCTCGCCGGCGACCTTGTCGAGGACTGGGACGAGCTTCTCGAGCTCCGAGAGGAGGCGGTCCTGGTAGTCGTCGCTCGCCGCGCCGGCCGGCAACATGCGCGCGAGGCCATCGCGACTCGCGGCGGCGGAGCGAGCGATGGCGACTGCGTCCATGCCGTTCTCGCGCGCCTTGTCCACCATCGCTTGAAGCTCGTCCTTCCACTTACCCACGGAGAGCCGCCGCGCCAGCTCGTTCAGCTCCGACTCGCGGCCCGCGACGACCTTGGCGAGCGAGCGACCGAAGAGGTGGCGTCGCTCGCTGTCCGGGATGGGCTCGAGGAAGGGCGAAAGGCCCGCCTCCAGCGCGAACTCCCGCAGAAGCCGCTGGCAAACGGCGTGGATCGTGCCGATGTAGCCGTCGCGGGCCCGAGCGGCGAGGTCGGCTCGTCCCTCGCGCAGGAGCGCACCTCGGATGCGGCTCTCGAGCTCGCCCGCGGCCTTGGTGGTGTAGGTGATGGCGACGACGCCCTCGGGGCGGGCGCTCTCGTCGAGGAGCGCGGCGACGAGGTCCTTCGTCAGCCGGTGGGTCTTGCCGCTGCCGGCGCTGGCGCTGACAATGTCGATCTTCACGGCGCCACCTCCCGCCCGATCGTGACGCGGCAGAGCGTGTCCAGTCGGCAGAACTTGCATGGAGGCTCGTGTCGCGCGGGACCGTTCTCGTCCGGGAGCGGACCGCCGGCCCTCTCGACCGCCTCTCTCCACTCGAGCTCATTGGAGAGGACCGGCAGGACGCCCTTTTCGAAGATGCTCCTCCAGTAGGAGAAGCCCTCCTCGGCGCCCATCAAAGTCTCGTGAGCGGAGAGGCCATCCACCCCCGTGGCCCCCGGAAATGCGCTGGGAGTCGTGGTGAGGAGCTGTCCGTCGTCGAGGATGAGATAGCCCGCGGGCGGGTAGGCTTTGCCGCCATCCCGCATCATCGATGCGTAGAGCGCGAGCTGGAGGGCGCGCCCCTCCTCGAGTTCCTTGCGGCGATACCAGGCTCCTGAGAGCTTGAGGTCCAGGAGCGCGGTGCGCCCCTCCTTCTCGAGCGCGAGGTCGACATAGCCCTCGACGGGCTTCCCGGCGAAAGTGCCCGCGACGTCTCTCTCTCGTGCGGTCACCTTCCAGCCGCCCGCGCGCAAGTGACGGACGAGCGCCGCGGCCGCCCCCGCCACGAGCGTGCGCGCGGCGTCTCGCTCCACCTCGCGCCCCGCGCGAACGAGGGGAGCGGCCTCGCTGCCGACCCGCTCGTCGAAGGCCCGAGTGGCCCAGGCGTTCGCCTCGACCTCGGACGTCCGCCCGAGGTCGAGGCGATCGGGACCGAGCGTCATGTCCTGCAGGATGCGGTGGGCGAAGTCGCCCAGAAGTCGGTTACCGTCCGGAATATCGAGGGCGCGTCCCGGCCGGAGCGCGGCCTGGTGCTCGAGGGCCCACTTGAACGGGCAGCCGAGCAGCGATTCGAGCTGGGAAGCCGAGAGTGTTCCCTCGGGCGCGAGCGCGGTGGCGGCGACGTGCCAGACCGCGCGCGGCGCGATAGGCGTGGCAGGCTCGATGGGGCTCAGGCCAGGCGAGAAGGGAGCCTTGGCGCCCGCGAGGAGGTGCTCGGAGGCGTACACGCACTGCTCCAGCGACCCGGGGACGACGCGCGTGCGGAGCTCGTCGAGAAGCGGGTGCGAGGCGATCGGCTTCGGGCCTACGAGCCGCCAGCGCACGAGAGCCACGCGATCACTTGCCGTGATGAGCGGCCTCCTCCAACCCCACGCCTCGAATCGGCGGGTCTGGCCAGGCGCGGCGAGGGTGACCCCGGCCGCGACGAGTGCTTGCCGCTCCGCCTCGGTCCAGGGCTCGGTCGGGGCGCCTTCAGTGGGGACGAATCCGAACCAGATGGCGGTCGCGGCTCCTGGAAGCACCTCGCCTGGCGAGCCGCAGACGGCCGGACGTCCTGCTTCGCTCGCGGAGGCCGCGAGGTCGGAGCCCTCGCCCACGGCGAGGTCGTGGAGCTGAGCCAGTGCAAGCTGTGAGAGCCGCTCGCCGGGAGGACGCGCCACGAGCATGCGCTGCAGCGTGCGGGCGACGGCGGCTGCATGGGCCCAAAGCTCCGGGTGACCCGTCTGCGCGTCCTCATCGTCCTTGGCCGCCGCTCCTGCTCGGGCACCGGCCCACCGGGCCACCATCTCGCAGAGAGCGGATGCCTTCGCGGTAGGGATGCCTTGGCCTGGATCCCAGCCCTCTCCGCCGAACCAGGCGTCGATCTTCTCGGCGAGGCGCTTGCCAGCCGCTGCATCTGCGCCGGCCGCGCCAGCATCGTGCCCGCGCTGGGCCTCCTCGTTGACGGCGCCATCAACCGCAGCCTTCCAGGCCGGGCTGCCGATGCCGGGCATCTCGCTCAGGGCGCCCAGGAGCGCGTGACGCACGCGGCTGGGAAGCGGCGCTCCCGGCAAGAGGAGCAGCTCCGCCGCGCGGAATGGATCGCGCGGGCGGAAGGCGAGCGCGAGGCGGAGCGGCAAGATCTGAAGATGCGGGCGAAGCGGCGACGCGGAGGAGAGCCCGAGCGTTGGCAGTCCTTGACGGGCGAGTGCGGCGTCGAGGGCGGCGGGTTCGCCAGCGACCACGATCGTGGCCGATGAGAGCGGGCGCGTGCGTGCAAAGGAGGCCGCCAGATGGGCGGCCTCGAGCGGTGTGTCGGCTTCGAGGAGCAGCAAGGTGCCGTCGCCGGTGAGCGCGGCGGGGGGCGCGTTGGCGTCGAGGAGGGCGCGCTGCATGCGGCCGAGGTCGGTCGTTTCTGGGGCGCTGGCTGCATCTGCTGCGGCCTCCTCCACCGTGGCGCCCGCCGTGGCAAGCGCATCGAGCAGGCGGAGCATCAGGCCGGAGAATCCGCCGCGCGGCACCCCGAGGTGGAGGGTGACCGGAAACGGCAACCGGGTCTGTTCGAGCTCGCTCGCGAGGGCGCCGAGGACATCCGGGAAGCCAGGTGGCAGAGCCGGCTCGGCGAGTGCTTCCAGGGCGGCAAGATCCTCGAGTCTGGAACTGCCTGCCAGCTTGCGCCCCCGCCAGCCTGACTGCCGGAGGCGGTCGCGAAGCGAGAGGAGGAAGGAGGCCACGCCGAAGGCGTCGTTCTTGCGGGACGCCGAGTAAGACCGCTGTCCGTTGTCATGCCGGTCGAGGCGGGCGGCGTATGCAGCGACGCGGTCGGGCGCGCTGGCCGGTTCCGTCGGAAGGCCAAGAACACGTCCCAGCCGCCGTGCAAGCCCGAGCGGACCCACGCACTCCCAGCCCGCGCGCGCCTCACCTTCCGCGAGCAGGTGACGCCAGGCCGTGCCGCCTTCCGTTGGAGTGAGGAGGAGGTGGAGCATATGGGTCGGTCCTCGGCAGGAGCACGTGAGGCCGGGAGTGTACCCGAGGATTGGACCGCGCAGCTGACGATCCGAGCAGCCACCCTATCTCCTCGGCGACCGGTCAGGCCTACGCTCGCTGCCACTCGTAGATGCCTCGCAGGCTGTCGGTGTCCCGCCCGACCGTGCGGGTGCGCGCGATCCGTTCTGGCGAGAGCTCACCCTTCGCAAACAGGAACGATCCGAGTGAGGAGCCCGCAGACCGTCGTCGATCTCCAGACTTTCGTACCCGAGTTCCGGGAAGAGCGCAGCACGGCCTTCATGCTGAAGCTGCCGCCGAATGCGGGTGGTGGGCGGGTTCCCTCACGACCGGAAACAGATCCACGAGCCTACCCGCTATGGCATGGAGCGCTTCTCGGCGCGCAGGGACGTGTTCTGCCAGATCGGTCCTCGCCCCGGTCTCGTGGAAGCGTTGTTCGTCACCAACTCAACGTGCCGGCGCGACGGGTCAACAGACGCTTCGCTCCGCCGAGTCGACAGGTTGAACTGATCAGCAGGACCGCATTCTGCCTTCTTGGTGGGAGGCCATCACGATCGTCCAGCCCGATGCCATCCTTCGAAGTCACCGCACCGGATTCCGCCTCTTCTGGCGCTCCACGACCCGCGGCTCGCATCCGCGAGTATGGCCCGTCGCGGTCGACTGTTGGGGGGCGCTGAGCGTATCCGCGGGGAACTCCTCAAGCTCGGTATCAAGGTCAGCAAACACACCGTCCAGAAGTACATGCGGGACCGGCACCCGTGGAGGTGCACAGACATGGTCGACCTTCCCGAGAAACGGGCGATGGGCATCTGGGCCCCGACTTCATCTATGCTACGACCATCTTCTTCCGGCAGGTCTACACCTTCATCGCCTCTCCTCGCGGCGAATCGTCCACATGGCCGTGACCAGAACGCCAACCCAGGAATGGAGGAAGCTTCGGAACGCCACCAAGGTGCTCCCGTGCAATCGCGACCACAAATTCGGCGAGAACGCTGTCCGGGCACCCAACATGAACGCGTGGCAGAACGTTTCGTCGGCGGTCGCCAAGGCGAGATGCTCCGACCACGTTCTGCTCCTCGATGATCGAGACCTCGACTCGCTATCCCGGCACAGCGATGCGCGGCCCCGCCAGGGAATTGGGCAGTGGCTTCCCGACCACCACACTCGGGAGATCGACACATCCCGCCCGTCTGGGACACGTGTGCTCGGAGGGCTTCATGCCGACTACCGGAGGGCAGCCTGAATGCAAGGTGGTCCCGCGGACGCGGTAGCCAGCGCGGGCTCGCTGGGCCCCGATCTCCGCTGTGCTCTCCTGGCGATGGGTCAACCAGAGCGGAGGCCGGTGCTCCCCGACGTCGCGGTGGATCTTCTCCGGCTGGTCACCTGGTTCAGTCTCGAACAGCTTCGCTCGGGAACACTTTGCGGTCCGGGCGGCGCTGCATCATCCCCATCCAGCGCTCAGGGTCCTCGATCGCGACGAACCCGCACCTGGCGTACACGCCATGGGCATCCTTCGTCTTCAGCATCCACTGGTAGACTGGCTGGAGATCGGGATGAGTCATGGCGAACCGCACCATGGCCTGACCGGTTCCGCGACCTCGATAGTCCTCTGCGACGATCACATCCAGGATGTACGCGAATCGGACCTTGTCGGAGATGACCCGCAGAAACCCGATCTGCCGCCCGTCCGCGGCGTACGCACCGACTGCCAGCGCAGAGTTCTCGATACCCGCGGCGATCTCGTCCTTGGTGATCCCAGGGCTCCAGTAGGACTGTGAGAGCATCGCGTGGACGTCGTCCAGGCGCAGGTGGTTCCGTTCGGACGATAGGAGCGGTTCTGTCGGAGACACTTCACCCCTGAACTGATTGTCCTCTTGCATGCGCCCCCCCCCTCCTGTGACCCTACCATGAACTGCGATCCCGAAGGGTTGCATCGCTGGTGCCGAAGACGAGTGACGCGCTGGGCCGAGAGACCTCATCAAGCCGAACCCTGAACCGAGAGCGATTCAGTTGCTTCACAGCATGGGGGCGCCGGTTCCGGTGTCGCGTCTGCGACTACAGGTGTTTCGAGGCACATTGAGCTAGCCTGGAAATCG
>Ga0335081_10013594_pt1 | contig 13156 bp, 12 predicted proteins | sample Lox_Sample_35_FD_206713 | JGI IMG/M metagenome (GOLD analysis project Ga0335081, IMG submission 206713) | Soil microbial communities from Loxahatchee National Wildlife Refuge, Florida, United States - Lox_Sample_3.5 | ecosystem: Environmental > Terrestrial > Soil > Wetlands | place: USA...
GTGCGTGGCGGGTAGCGCTGCAGGCTGGCGTGAGCGGCCTGCTGGTGCTGGTGACCCGTGCGCCGCTGGGCCTGTGCCCACCGCGGCTGTGGGCGGGGTTGCGGCTGGGGTCAGCGACCGGGGCGGCGGCGGCGACCGTGATCGCCGCGACGACCCTTCTGCCGCCGGTGCGGCTGTCGATGGCCGCCCGCAAGCCGCCGGCATCCGTGCCGGGTTGGCTATTGCTGCGGATACCCGTCGGCATCGTCTGGGCCGAAGAGGCCGCCTTCCGCGCGGCGCTGGCCACCGCCGGCGTCCGTGCCCTCGGCGAATCCGGCGGAAGGTTGCTGCAGGCCGCTACTTTTGGGCTCTTCCACATCGCGGACGCGCGTGCGACGGGTGAGCCGGTGGTGGCCACCGTGCTGGTCACCGGTATCGGGGGCTGGCTGTTCGGTCGGCTGGCCGACCGTTCCCGCAGCCTTGCGGCGCCGATCCTGGCGCACTTAGCTATCAACGAGGCCGGTGCCATCGCCGCGCTGACTGTAAGGCGTTCGGCGTGACGGGTGCCGGTAGCGGGCGCCGACACAGGTATACTTTGTGAGGTTTTGTTTACAAACCGATCAACGAGAGGGTTGGCACCTCAGGTGCACAGACTTAGGGCCGCGGAGCATCCGCGGCCGGATTACGTTCTCCTACATATCAGCGACACGCATCTCATTTCGGATGGGTCTCTCTACGGCGTAGTTGACGCCGACGGCAGGCTGGGCGAGCTGCTCGAGCAGTTGAAACACTCCGGGGTGCGTCCCGACGTGATCGTCTTCACCGGCGATCTGGCCGATACCGGTGAGCCAGAGGCTTACCGGAAGCTTCGCGCCGTAGTCGAGCCCTTTGCCGCCGAGTTGCAAGCTGAACTCGTCTGGGTGATGGGCAACCACGACAACCGGGCCGCATTGCGCAGCTTGCTACTGGACGAAGCACCGTCGATGGCACCGGTCGACCGCGTGTGCATGATCGACGGCCTGCGCATCATCACGTTGGACACCTCGGTACCGGGACATCACTACGGCGAAATCAGCAAGCCCCAATTATATTGGCTCGCTGAAGAATTGGAAACGCCGGCGCCGCACGGCACCATTCTGGCTCTCCATCACCCGCCGATTCCCAGTGTTATAGACCTGGCTGTCACGGTGGAATTACGCGACCAGGCTTCCCTCGGGCGGGTGCTCAAGGGCAGCGATGTTCGTGCGATTTTGGCAGGTCACCTGCACTATTCGACGAATGCGACCTTCGTCGGGATCCCGGTGTCGGTCGCCTCGGCCACCTGCTACACCCAGGATCTGACAGCTGCTGCCGGGGGAACACGCGGCAGAGACGCGGCTCAGGCCTGCAACCTGGTGCACGTCTATCAAGACACCGTCGTGCACTCTGTGATTCCGCTTGGCACCGGAAAGACTGTGGGCACCTTTGTCTCTCCTGCGCAGGCGCGGCACAAAATCACCGAAAGCGGCATGTTTATCGAACCGTCTCGGCGGGATTCACTCTTCGCCCATCCCCCGATGGTGTTAACGTCATCGGCTCGGCAAACCCCGCTTGATTGACGTCGGCCGCGACCTTCTCCCAGGGCGCGGGTATGGGGAAATAACGTTCGAGGAACCCGGTGACGCGATCAGCGCGCTCGGCCGCGGAGACCTCGGGGAAGCTGCTGTCGTTGAGGCAGAAGAAGTCGTAACCGCGTTTCTTCCGCAGCACGGGAAGTAGGTCGAGACCCTCGCGGCTGGTGGTGTTTACGTACAGCATTTTGGCCTTTTCTTGTTGGACGGCGCGTCCGGTCATCAGCGCGTAGTAGTGGTAGAAGGAGTTGGTCACCGAGATATCGGTGCTGGAACGAAACTGACTGGCCTGAGTGCGGGCGAAGTCATCTGGGAATTCGCGTTCCATCTCCCTCAGTACGCTTTTGCGCAATGGAACCGCGGTGTGCTCGAGATGACGAGTGATGACCTGTCCGAACCGCTCGAAGATCAGCTGCCGGTTTACCCGGGCCGCGTTCTCAAAGCCACTGCGCGTGGGATCGTTGGCGCCCAGCCCGATGCGGGTCTTGGCCTCGATGAACTTCGTAACACCGCCTGGGGAGAAGAACATGCTGGCCTTGAGTGGTCGGCCGAAAAACATGTCGTCATTGGAGTACAGGAAATGCTCGCTGAGCTCTGCGATGTTGTGCAGTTGGCTTTCCACCGCATGCGAGCTGTAGGTGGGTAGCGCGGCCTGGTCTGAGAAGTGCTCCTCCGCGCGGACGATGGTGATCTTCGGGTGCTCGGCCAACCATGCCGGCGGGACCGAATCGGTCGCAATGAAGATCCGACGTACCCACGGTGCAAACATGTTCACCGACCGCAGGGCATACTTCAACTCGTCGATCTGCCGAATGCGCGCTTCGGCTTCGTCGCCTTCACCCACCACATACTGCGACATTTGCGCCGCTCGTCGCGCCCGAAACTCCGGATCACTACCCTCGACCCAGGAGAACACCATGTCGATGTCGAACGTCACGTCGCTGGCATGCGGAGTGAACATTCCCGCAATGGTCGGCCACTTGTAGCCATAGAGTTTGACGGTTGCCGGTTTTAGTTCACTGCATGGCAGCACCTTGCGGGTTAGAGAGTTTTCGACCGGGCAGCGGACTACGGTCTCCTCGAAGACCCAGAATTGAAGTTCCACGCCAAACGCAGGCCCGTATCGCAGGCCTCCCGGCGCGATTCGCCGCCGATACAGCCGCACAATACGCGGATCGACCAACGGCGATAGGTGACCCTTGGCGATGAGGACAGGGGAAATCCCTTTTTCGTCAATTGTTTTGGCGTACATAGGTTCAGTGGCACACGCCGTCACAAGCGCACGCTCGACCGCTGGGCGCAGTTCGATATTGACCGCGAGAATCGGCCGGTTTTTGTGGTTGCGGATCAGCAAGAATGGAATGTCAGCCCGGTTCAACACCTTCCGTATGAAGACCAGATCTTCGACCTGTGCTTCATGCGGGGTCAAGCTGGATTCCACGCGGGCAATCTTTCCTCGCCGGGTAACGAGGATCGGTTCGACGGTACGCCGGACGGGCCGAACGCCCTCGCGCGACACGAACTTGGCCATCGGAACACCGCCTTACGAAGTCGCTACCGAACGAATCCACATTGAGCGTCGGCGCAGGGTGAAGATCCCCGGTCAACATGGGTTTATATATGCAATGGTGCCGGTAGGACGGCGCCTCTTGCAAGGCGGCCGATTTAGCGATTTTTCCGACAACTGACGGTAACCTTGCTGTTGCAGCGGTGTCACATCGCGTTGGGTTGCGAAGCTGCCCTCAGTCCACGCGGTCAAGCTTGTCGGCGACGACGCTGACGTGTCTGAATCATCGCCGGAGTCGCCGCAGCCGGCCAGCGGCAGCATTGCCGCGGTCATCGCGAACGTCACGAGCCGACGGGCAACCACGGCTATCAGCCGTCGGGAAATTCCGGGCGGGCGAACTGTGTCGGGTCCGGTGGTTGTCGGTGTTGTTTCGTAGGGTGCGCGGTATGTTGCATCGCTGGTTTCGCCGTAGCCCGGGAGGGGTGCGGTCGCGGGGTCTGCACGTGGTGTGGTGCCCGAAGTACCGGCGCCGGATTTTGGGCGGGCGGGTTGCCCACCGGCTAAGCGTGCTGCTGGAGCAGATCGCCGACGAGCACGGCTGGCAGATCGTGGCCAAGGAAGCGATGGCTGATGACGCGCACGTGTTCGTGCGGGTCGGCCCGACCGACGCGCCAGCGTCGGTGGTGCGGGCGTTTAAGGGTCGGGCCGCCCCAGTGCTGCGCCAGGAGTTCTCGCACCTGCGTAACTAGGCGAAGGTGTTGTGGTCGCCGTCGTATTTCGCCGCCTCGGTCGGCTACGTCTCGGAGTCGATGGTGTGCCGCTACATCGAGCATCAGTGGGACGCGGTGATGGCGTCATGAGGCGGGCGTATCTGTTTCGGCTGCGGCCCACGGCGCGCCAGCACATCGCGTTGGCGGCGTGTGTGGAAGCCCACCGCGGGCTGTAATAACGCGGCGCTGGCCGAGCGTCGGGATGCCTGGGCGGCAAGCAAGACCCGTATCTATTACGAGGAGCAGTCGGCGCAGCTGACCGAGATCCGGGCGGTGCGTCCGGATGTGGCGGTGTGGTCGTTTTCGAGTCAGCAGGCCACGCTGCGCTGGCTCAATAAGGCGTTCGCCGGGTTTTCCGGCGGGTCACGACGGCCAAGCCCGTCGCCGATGTGGAAAACCCTGGGCAGTTTGTGCCCAACGGTGCCCGGGCGAAGTCCGGGTTCAATAGGAGTATCGGTGACGCTGGCTGGGGCCGGTTCGTCTCGATTCTGCGCGCCAAAGCGGAAGAGGCTGGGCCTATCTGGATCGAGGTCGACCTCCGGCACACCTCGGACGGCTGCGAAAAATGCGGGTATGCCGCCGCCGAAAACCGCATCACCCAAGCGGCATTCGACTGCCAGCGATGCGCCCATCGCGCACCGGCAGACGAACATGCCGCCCGCAACATCTTACGGGCCGGGCTGGCCCTTCACGCCCAAGCGGCGTGAGAAGAAGCCGGCGACATCCAGCCGCCGGAGAAGTCACGATTCTGCGACCCTAAGGTATGGCCGCCCGTGAGAGAGTCGATCCGCTAAAGACTCGGCAGGCCGTGCTGGCCATCGCGGACTGGTTGCGTGACGAATCTCATCCGGCGCCCGACCGGGACTCTCTGGCGACCGCGGTTCGGCTCACCGCCCGCACCCTGGCCGCCCTTGCCCTCGGCGCCAGTGTCGAGGTCCGGATCCCGCCGTTTGCCGCGGTGCAGTGTATTTCCGGGCCCAGGCACACCCGCGGCACACCACCCAATGTCGTGGAGACCGATCCGCGGACGTGGCTGCTGCTGGCCACCGGACTGTTGCGGCTGGGGGAGGCAAATGCCACCGGAGCGCTGACCCTTTCGGGCTCCCGGGCCGGCGAAATAGAGCAGTGGCTACCCCTGTTCGATATCAGCTGAATATAACTCTGAACTGCAGGTTTAGGGTGACAAGATAGTTTTTTGGGCGCTCAACACGTCTGCTGGATTCGGCGGTGGGGCCGCCGTGGACGTAGACTCCGTTACGTCACCAACCGTTCCCCAGGGAGCCGCCCAACCGTGACCGTCCAGGAACCCGAGCAGGACCTGAACTCGCCCCGCGAAGAGTGTGGTGTATTCGGGGTCTGGGCCCCGGGCGAGGAAGTCGCCAAACTCACCTACTACGGCCTGTACGCGCTGCAGCACCGCGGGCAAGAAGCCGCGGGTATCGCCGTCGCCGATGGATCCCAGGTACTGGTCTTCAAAGACCTCGGCCTGGTCAGCCAGGTGTTCGACGAGCAGACGCTGGCGGCAATGCAGGGCCACGTCGCCATCGGGCACTGCCGCTACTCCACCACGGGTGACACGACGTGGGAGAACGCCCAGCCGGTGTTCCGCACCACCGCGGCAGGCACCGGGGTTGCGTTGGGGCACAACGGAAATCTGGTCAACACCGCTGAGCTTGCCGCACGCGCACGTGACGCGGGGTTGATCGCCCGGCGCTGCCCGGCCCCGGCGACGACGGATTCCGACATCCTCGGCGCGCTGCTGGCCCACGGCGCGGCCGACTCCACCCTGGAACAGGCGGCGCTGGAACTGCTGCCGACCGTGCGCGGAGCATTCTGCCTGACGTTCATGGACGAAAACACGCTGTACGCGTGCCGTGATCCGTATGGGGTGCGGCCGCTTTCGCTCGGACGGCTGGATCGCGGCTGGGTGGTGGCCTCCGAAACAGCCGCCCTCGATATCGTCGGCGCCTCGTTCGTCCGCGACATCGAGCCAGGCGAATTGCTGGCAATCGACGCCGACGGAGTGCGCTCCACGCGTTTCGCCAACCCCACACCCAAGGGTTGCGTCTTCGAGTACGTCTACCTGGCGCGGCCGGACAGCACGATCGCCGGCCGGTCCGTGCACGCCACCCGGGTGGAAATCGGTCGTCGGTTGGCCCGCGAATGCCCGGTCGACGCCGACCTGGTGATCGGCGTGCCGGAATCGGGCACCCCCGCCGCAGTCGGATACGCGCAGGAGTCCGGCATCCCGTACGGGCAGGGCTTGATGAAGAACGCTTACGTCGGGCGCACATTCATCCAGCCGTCGCAAACCATCCGCCAGCTTGGCATCCGGCTGAAGCTCAACCCGCTTAAAGAGTTGATCCGCGGCAAACGGCTCATCGTCGTCGATGACTCGATCGTGCGGGGGAACACCCAGCGCGCACTGTTGCGAATGCTGCGCGAGGCCGGCGCCATCGAAGTGCACGTGCGCATTGCCTCACCACCGGTGAAATGGCCCTGCTTCTACGGCATCGACTTCCCGTCGCCGGCCGAGCTGATCGCCAACGCCGTCGAAGACGAAGAGGAGATGCTCGAGGCGGTACGGCATGCCATCGGGGCCGACACGCTCGGTTACACCTCGCTGCGGGCCATGATCGCGGCCTCCGAGCAGCCGGCGTCGCGGCTCTGCACCGCCTGCTTCGACGGCCAGTATCCGATCGAGTTGCCCGGTGAGACCGCGCTGGGCAAGAACGTCATCGAGCACATGCTCGCCAATGCCGCACGCGGAGCCGGGCTCGACGACCTCGCACCCGATGAAGTACCAATGGTGCGCTGACGAAATTCGCTCTTGGCGCCTCAAAGACGTTTGTTACCGGCGGTGAGCGGCGCCCGGTAACCTTTATCGCGATGACGGATCCCGGAAAAAGCCCCGGACTAGACCCGGGCAGCAAGGGCATCACCTACGCGTCGGCCGGGGTGGACATTGAAGCCGGTGACCGCGCCGTCGACCTGTTCAAGCCGCTGGCAACAAAGGCCACCAGACCCGAGGTGCGCGGCGGGCTGGGCGGATTCGCCGGATTGTTCGCTCTGCGTAGCGAGTACCGCGAGCCGGTGCTGGCGGCCTCCACCGATGGTGTCGGTACCAAGCTGGCGGTCGCTCAGGCGATGGACAAGCACGACACCGTCGGCCTCGACCTCGTCGCGATGGTGGTCGACGATCTCGTGGTTTGCGGCGCCGAGCCGCTGTTCCTGCAGGACTACATCGCGGTCGGCCGAACGGTGCCAGAACGCCTGAGCGCGATCGTCGGTGGTATCGCCGAGGGGTGCGTGCGCGCTGGCTGTGCACTGCTCGGCGGTGAAACCGCGGAACACCCCGGTCTGATGGAACCGGACCACTACGACATTTCGGCCACCGGTGTCGGTGTCGTCGAGGCCGACGACGTGCTGGGGCCCGACCGCGTCAAACCCGGCGACGTCATCATCGCGCTGGGCTCTTCCGGCCTGCATTCCAACGGATATTCGCTGGCCCGCGCGGTCCTGCTCGAGATCGACCGGATGAACCTGGCCGGTTATGTGGAGGAGTTCGGCCGCACCCTGGGGGAAGAACTGTTGGAACCCACCCGGATCTACGCCAAAGACTGCTTGGCGCTGGCCGCCGAAACCCATGTCCGTACGTTCTGCCACGTCACCGGCGGCGGGCTGGCCGGCAACCTGCAACGCGTCATCCCGCACGGGCTGGTCGCCGAGGTCGACCGTGGCACATGGACGCCCGCGCCGGTGTTCGCCATGATTGCCCAGCGTGGCCGGGTGACGCGTGAGGAGATGGAAAAGACGTTCAACATGGGCGTCGGCATGATCGCCGTCGTCGCTCCCGAAGACACCGACCGCGCCTTGGCAATATTGACCGCACGGCATCTGGACTGCTGGGTGTTAGGAACCGTCTGCAAAGGCGGAAAAGAAGGCCCGCGGGCGAAACTGGTCGGGCAACATCCGAGATTCTAAATCTAAAAGGCCGGGACTAACCGGCACTAACACTGTGCCGATGCGAGGGGCATCGGCACAGTGGACTGAGTTCTAGCGGCGCCAGTCGTCCTCGTCGTCCCATGAGTCATCTGGGCCGTCGCCGTCCAGCTCTTCGGATTCTTCGCCACCCGTTCCTGACAGCTCGCGCTGAAGCCGCTGGAAATCGGTCTGCGGGGAGCTGTACTTAAGCTCTCGAGCAACCTTGGTCTGCTTTGCCTTAGCCCGGCCGCGGCCCATGGGGGAACCCCCTCGCGCAATAACGGAGCGGCCTAACAAGTAGGCGGCTCCGATCTCTTGGTGTCGTTATTGTCCTGCCGACAGCTTACCGTGCCTCGCGGTTGGGTGTCGGGCCCCCGCCCGCTGTGGCGGACATCATCGCTGATTATCTCGCACCGTCCCGCAACCGTTCAACGGCCAGCCGTCCCGCGCCGATCTGTTCGGCGGGTGGCAGGGAATCGGCGTCGATCGCCGCAGCGACCGCGCCCTGCGGGCCGGTCGCCAATTCGGTGTCGGCCGACAGCCCGCGCTTGAGCAGCGCCAGCGCCACCGGCCCAAGGTCCACGTGCTCGACCACGGTTCCGAGGCGCCCGACGGCGCGACCGCCGGCCAGCACCGCATCACCTGTCGAGGGCCGCTCCACCGAGCCGTCGAGGTGCAGCAACACCAGCATCCGGGGCGGTTTACCCAGGTTGTGCACCCGCGCGACGGTCTCTTGCCCGCGGTAGCAGCCTTTGTCCAGATGGACGGCTCCTTCACCGGGACCACCGATCCAACCCACCTCGTGTGGAATCGTGCGCTGATCGGTGTCGACGCCAAGTCGCGGGCGCCGCGCTGCCACCTGGTGGGCTACTCGGTGAGCTTCAAAGGCCCACACCCCAGCCGACCGCACGCCGGCCTGTGCCAGGCGGTTCTGCCAGCCGGCCGACTCGCTGCGCGGTACCAGCAGGTCCAGTTCGATTTGGCCGGCAGGGGCGCCGGGCATCCTCCGCACAAAGCCACCGCCGGCTAGGGAAACCGCGATCAGCTCGGGCGGCAGAGCATCCAGGCCTAGCACGTTGAGCACCGCCTGCTCAACCAGTCGCGGACCCAGCAGTGACAGCACCGCCATGTCGGCGGTGCCCGGAGTGACCTCGGCCCAGAACACCATTTTGCGCAGGTACTCCAGGAGCGGGTTGCCCCGCCACGGTTCGGTGTCGAGGTAGGTGGTGCCACCCAGCTCGGTCTGGATCCAGTGGTCCTCGACCCGGCCCTGAGCGTCGAGACTGAGATTTTGCGTGCTGGCGCCCTCAGGGAGTTCGCTGACGTGCTGGGTGGAGATGCTGTTTAGCCAGGTCTGCCGGTCGCTACCGGTCAGGGTGAGCACCGCGCGGTGCGAGCGGTCCACCAACACCGCATCGGTTTCGGCCGCTCGTTGCTCGCCCAGCGGATCGCCGTAATGCCAGATCGCGCCCGCGTCGGGTCCGGGATCGGGTGCAGCAACCGCGTTCACACATCAACTCTACGGATTTGGCGTGCGCCCGGCGTCGCCGCGCTTGCGGTCGCCATTAGGCTCCTTCTCCATGGCGGGCCAGATGGGTGTGATCGTCACACTGGATGGCGAGATACATCCGCCGGGCACGCCGCTGCTGCAGGCGGACGACCTGGCAGCAGTTCGCGGCGACGGTGTCTTCGAGACGTTGCTGATCCGCGACGGCGGGGCATGTCTGGTCGAGTCGCATCTGCAGCGGCTGACCCAGTCGGCCAAAATGATGGATCTGCCGGAGCCCGACCTCCCGAGTTGGCGGCGCGCGATCGACGTGGCCACGCGGCAGTGCGGCGTCGGCACCGCTGACGAAGGCGCGATGCGATTGATCTACAGCCGCGGCCGCGAGAGCGGCGGCTCGGCACCGACCGCTTACGTGATGGTCAACCCTGTCCCCGAAAGAGTGACCGTGGTTCGGCGCGACGGGCTGTCGGCGGTCACGCTGAACCGCGGATTGCCCGCCACCGGTATCGACGCGATGCCCTGGCTGCTGACCAGCGCCAAAACGCTGTCCTACGCGGTTAACATGGCGGCCTTGCGTCATGCCGCCCGGCAGGGTGCCGGTGACGTCATCTTCGTCAGTTCGGACGGTTACATCCTGGAAGGCCCGCGCTCGACGGTGGTGATCGCTACGGATTCTGAAACAGGAGTGGACGGGAATCCGTGCCTGTTGACACCGCCGCCTTGGTATCCGATCCTGCGCGGCACCACCCAACAGGCACTCTTCGAGGTGGCGCGGGCCAAGGGCTACGACTGCGACTATCGCGCGCTGCGGATCGCGGACCTGCATGCCGCCCAAGGGATCTGGCTGGTATCAAGCATGACCCTGGCGGCCCGCGTGCACACGCTCGACGGTCGGCCACTGCCTCGATCTCCGATGGCCGCGGAGTTCGCCGAACTGGTCGACGCCGCGATCGTCAGCGATCGCTGAGACAGTCAATTCTGTTGTCGGCTCGCAGAATGGCGGGTACGGTCAGCCGTACACAAGGAAGGAGGTGGTCCGCGAAATTGATAGCTTCATGGACATGTGAGGTGGCTACGCGCTAGCTGCATTGGCTCGGAAGAGCCAGCGATCAAACGCGCGCTGGCGAATTTCCCGTAGCCACCCGGCCCCCGAGCTTCCGGTCTGTCCAACCAGGAGCTTTGCTCGGGGGCCGCTCCATGTCATGACACGGTTGACGCGGACCGGCCGCCGCTATTGCTTCACGTTGGCAGCCATCTGATCAGTGATCTGGCCGCCTTGGTCCTGGATGCCCGGAGCGCACGCCAAGACGTCGAGGACAACGTCGGACACCGCGCTCAGGACGCGCTCGCAAGACGACCGGGTGGGATCTCCCGGCGCGCGCGGCTGCGTGATCCGGGGGGCGGCCCCGGTGAGGTCGCCGAAGGTCCAGTTGCCTACCTTGCCGTCCTTAAGCTGCACGGGTAAGCCGGCGCAAGCCTTCCATTTCGCGGCGGACGCCGCCACGAACTCCTGGGTTTTTGCGGCGGTCTGGAAGCTCACCGCAGCTTCGTAGACCCGGTAGTTATTGTCCGGCGTGTGCAACGCCTGGCCGCGCACGCCCGTAGGGTTGTAGTTCACATAGGCCGAATTTTGGATTGGATCGAATGCGCCAAGGCAGCCCGCGTTTGACAGGTTCACGTCTGGACGCAGTTGGGTGGTCTGGCCGGAGATTTCCATGGTTGTTGGCGCGCCCAGTATGCTGCTGACCTGCGGCGGGCCCAGCAGAATCGAGTCCAGGCTCCCGGGTGCCACCGGCGCGGGCGCCGCCTGCCCGGGCGCCGCCGGCGCCGCAGTAGGTGCACTCGCCGGCGTTTTCTTCGGGCCTGACCCCTGGCTGATGAATATAACCGCCACCACGATCGCCACCCCGACCGCCAGGGCGGCACCGCCAATGATGATCAACCGCCTGCTAGATGCCGCAACCTTGCCCGGACCAGCGCCAACGGTTGCCGCGACGCTGGGCCGGGCCGGCTCAGGGCTTTCGACAGGCTGGGGACCCGTAGCAGGTTGTGTCGGGCTCGTCGGTGCCTGCGCCTTGGCATCGGATGTTGCTGATGCACCTGCCGAAGAACCAAGTTCGGCCGACTCGATCGACGCCAGCACATTGTCGATTTCGCTTCGGGTGCGGTACGTGACATCGTGTCGCATCCGTAGCATGCGCAACAGTTGCGCGATATCGCTTCGAGCGCTGGGATCGTCGCCGTCCTCTTCGAGGCCGGACTTGAGTTCGACCACCATTTGCCTCTGCTGCTGGGGGCTGATTTCTTTTTCGATCATCGCGTTGCCCAACCGCATCAGATAGCCGAACGGCACCGGCGGCTCCTCGGGCAACGGATCGGGCAACGGCTGGGGTTTGGCCTGCAACGCGTGCACCGCGGTGACCAATTGAATGCCGGCGTCAACGGTCGGGTTCTGGTAGTCGATGATCTGCAACGCGGAGAGGGGATTGACGCGCACGCTGTCGACCGGGCCGATCCGAATGGGAAGGATCGGCCGCAGCAGGGCCTGCGCGTAGCGCAACTCGGCCTGACAGGGCTTGGACTGCAGCCAGTTGCTCGACAGCGCGACCATGAATACGTCGCACTCGCGGATTTGCTCGAGGATTTTGTTCCACCAGGACTCGCCGCCGCCCAGCTCTTGGTCGAACCAAACCTGCTGCTGGCTGCGCCGAAGCGCGGCGGTCAGCCCATCGAGCGATTTCCTGTCTTGGCTCGAGTAGCTGATGAACAGCGCCATCTCAGTCTCCTAAGGTGAGGCGGAGCAAACGAACTCGATGGAAGCCTGTATGCGACTGTTGCACATGCGGCGATACCGTATCAATGCTGGGCTCTATCAGGACGGCCAACTTTACCGTTACCTGGGTTGGCAATGCGCTCAATGCTTATCCGTCGCCGCCGTCCTGGAGGTGGGCTTCTGCGGGTGGATGGAATTCGGCGTAGGGCTCATACGTGTCCCGGAAGATGTTGTCGCGCACGGATGTTCCAGTGGCGGCGCGTCGGCCATGTCGCGCCCGGAGAGGAGCTGCGTCGGCGGGCTGCCCCAGGTGTTTCAGGTGTGTCCCGCGATCTGTTCGACCATCCACAGGGCGTTGCGCACCTGACGTCGGTTCGACCCGCGGTAGAACTCGTTGAGCTCGGCCCACGGCATCGCCGCCGGGGACCGCGGCGCCTCGGGGTCGACGGTGGCGACATAACGCCCGTGGATAAGACGTGTCGCTCGTTCCCAAGCATCCTGGACCTGGCCCTCGTGGGTTTCCAACGCCAGGCCGTAAGTCTGCAACATACCGAGGATCTGCGACGAATCCTCGGCGCCATGCGCATTTTGATCCCACGCATAGACCGCCGTGGCGGGGAAGCGGGCGGCCAGCCTGGTCCCGGTCGTCGATGCATGTGTGTCGACCAAGATCACCGCAGTGGTTTCCTGGTCACTATCGCCGAGCAGACGCAGCAAATGTCGGTGCCGTCGGCGTCTCCGCCACCGCGTCGATCGCCGGCCCATCCGACATGAATCCGGCTTGCTGACGGTAAAACTCGTGGTCCTTCAGGTACTCCTCGACGTTTGATTCGACCAGGGTGAGTGCCGGCAGCGGGGTGGTGCCGGGTGCGGTGTAGAAGTCGCGTTCCAGGGCGCGGCGGGTCAGGTTCGCGCACAGTGCCAAGGTCAATTGCGAAGTACCGCAGACGAATACGCGCCCGACGGTCTTGGCTGCGATGATGCTGTCGAGGAGCCGGCCAGCGGTCACCTCGTACTTGCCGACTG
>Ga0335081_10013595_pt1 | contig 13156 bp, 14 predicted proteins | sample Lox_Sample_35_FD_206713 | JGI IMG/M metagenome (GOLD analysis project Ga0335081, IMG submission 206713) | Soil microbial communities from Loxahatchee National Wildlife Refuge, Florida, United States - Lox_Sample_3.5 | ecosystem: Environmental > Terrestrial > Soil > Wetlands | place: USA...
TGGTATCAACGCCGATAAGCTGGCGCAGTTCTTCGACCAGAACCGTGGCAGCTTCCTGGGCTTCGTCGATCTGTTCAGCGGCGGCCAATTGCGCCGCCTGACCATCTTTGCCCTCGGCATTATGCCGTACATCACTGCGTCCATCATTCTTCAGTTGATGACCGTGGTCTACGAGCCGCTGGCCAAGCTCCAGAAGGAAGGCGAACTGGGCCGCAAGAAGATCACGCAATGGACGCGCTACCTGACCTTGGGCCTGAGCACGGTGCAGTCGCTGGGCATCGCCTATACGTTGCAGAGGCAACCGGATTTCGTCGTTAATCCGGGCATCAGTTTTGTGCTGATGACCATGCTGACGCTGACTACGGGCAGCGTTTTCATCATGTGGCTGGGCGAGCAGATCACCGAGCGCGGCATCGGCAATGGCATGTCGCTGCTGATCTTCGCCGGCATCGTGGTTGGCCTGCCGCGCGGCGTCGCTGACCTGTTCCAGAAGGCGCAATCGCAAGCCTGGGGCGCGTTCACCGTGCCTGCCATGCTGCTGCTGGTCGTGCTCATGGTCGCCGTGGTCGCGTTCATCGTCTTCGTGGAGCGCAGCGAGCGCCGCATTCCGGTGCAATACGCCAAGCGCGTGGTGGGGCGCAAGATCATGGGCGGGCAATCGACCCACCTGCCGCTGCGCGTCAACTCCGGCGGCGTGATGCCGGTCATCTTCGCGTCCTCGGTGTTGACCTTGCCGCAGACCGCAGGCGCCATGCTGAAAGGCAAGAGTGTCTTCGTCGATCGTATGCTCAGCTCGCTGGGCTGGGGCGAGCCGATGTACACGCTGCTCTACGCTGTCGGCATCATCTTCTTCGCCTACTTCTACGTCTCCATTGTCTTCAACCCCACCGAGGTTGCCGACAACATGCGCAAGTACGGCGGGTTCATCCCCGGCATCCGGCCAGGCGCGCGCACGGCGAACTACATCAACGATATTCTGACGCGCATCACGCTGGTAGGCGCGCTCTACCTCATCCTGATTTCGTTCATCCCCGAGTGGATGATCGCCGGCATTCGCCTGAACCATCTGCCGGGGGCCCTGGGCACGTTCTTCGAGCGGCTGCCGGCCTGGGTGACGAACGGCTTGGGCGTGAACTTCTACTTCGGCGGCACTTCGCTGCTGATCGTCGTCGGCGTGGCCATGGACACGATCAACCAGGTGGAGTCGCAGTTGGTGATGCGGCATTACGAAGGCTTCACCCCGCGCAGTGGACGAGTGCGTGGGAGAAGGGCAACGTGGTAAGGCAGTGGGTAGTGGTTAGGGGATAGTGGATAGAAGTTTCGAGTTTCAAGGTTCGAATTTCAAGAAGAACAGCGGCGGTTGCGGGTGGTGGTTTTCTACCCACTACCCACTAACCACTGACCACCGCTTGGGAGCACCGGGAAGCTCCGCCCTAACGAGGGTACTCACATGGAAGTGCAGGCTTCCGCGGCAGTGGGCGTAAAGACGGACACACGCATGACCGGTCCCATCATTCTGCTGGGACCACCGGCGGCGGGCAAGGGCACGCAGGCCAAGCTGATCGCCGAAACCTTCGGCATCCCGCAGATCTCCACCGGAGATATTCTGCGGGCCAACGTAGCTCGCAAGACCGAGCTGGGCATGAAGGCCAAGGCGATCATGGAGCGCGGCGAGCTGGTGCCCGACGAGTTGGTGTGCGATATGGTGGCTTCGCGGTTGCAGGAGGCCGATTGCGGGCGCGGCTTCATTCTGGACGGCTTTCCCCGCACCGTGCGGCAGGCGGAGTGGCTGGATGCGCAGCTCGCGAAAATGCGGGAAGCGAAGAAAGGTGACGTTGTTGCCCAGCAGGCGTGCGCGGCGCCGGTTGTGATCCGCTTGCTGGTTGATTATAATGTTCTACTGCAACGGATTACCGGACGTCGTTCGTGTCCCACCTGCGGGCGGATTTATAACGTCTACTTCCAGCCCCCCAAAGTCCAGGGCATCTGTGATGTCGAGGGCACGCCACTCGTGACGCGCCCGGACGATGAGGAAAGCGTTTTCGCGGAACGCATGAAAGCTTACGAGCGGCAAACGCTGCCCCTGGCTGATTACTACCGTGAGCGCGGGCGGCTGATCGAGGTAAACGGCGAGCAGCCGGTGGAAGAGGTAATGGCGCAGGCGTTCAGCGCGATCGAGAATGTCAATCGTTTGTAAGTCGTCCTCCGAGATCGAGAAAATGCGCCGCAGCGGGCGCATCGTGCGGCAGGTGCTGGAGGCGGCGAGAGATGCGGTGGCGCCGGGCCGCTCCACCATGGAGCTGGAGCGGGTGGCCGAGCGCAAGATCCGCGACCTGGGCGCGAAGCCGGCATTCAAGGGCTATTACAACTATCCCTGTGTGCTGTGCACCTCGATCAACAACGAGATTGTGCACGGTATTCCGTCGGACGCGCGGCTGCTGAAACCCGGAGATATTGTCTCCATCGATTGCGGCGTGGTGCTGGACGGATACTACGGCGACGCGGCGATCACGGTGCCCGTCGGTGACGGAATTTCGCCGGAGCTGCAAAAGCTGCTGGATGTGACGCGCGAGTCGCTCTCGCGGGGGATCGAAGCGGCGCGCGTGGGCAACACCGTAGGCGACGTTGGGGCTGCGGTGCAGACGATCGTCGAGTCCAACGGCTTCAGCGTGGTGCGCGAGTTCGTGGGACACGGCATTGGAACCAAGCTGCACGAGGAGCCGCAGGTCCCGAACTTCGGCAAGCCGGGACATGGCCCCAAGCTGCGCGACGGCATGGTGCTGGCCATTGAGCCGATGGTGAATATGGGCCGCCCCGAGACGCGGTTGCTGGACGATAAGTGGACGGCAGTCACGGAAGACGGAAGTTATAGCGCCCACTTCGAGCACTGCATCGCAGTGACGCGCAATGGGCCGGTGATTTTGACGGAATAGTGGCCAGTGGTCAGTGGCCAGTCAACAACTTGTAAGTTGCGATATCAGGATTGAAAACTAGCCACTGGCCACTGGTCACTGGCAACCGGGAGCGAATGAGTAAGGAAGACGCGATTGAAGTGATGGCCGTGGTGATCGAACCGCTGCCCAATGCGATGTTTCGAGTGGAGCTGGAGAACAAGCATCAGGTGCTGGCGCATGTCTCCGGCAAGATGCGCAAGAACTTCATTCGCATTCTCCCCGGCGACCGGGTGGCGGTGGAGCTCTCGCCGTACGACCTGACGCGCGGGCGCATCGTCTATCGCTATAAATAGTTGAAGGGATTGTTCACGTCATCATGAAAGTCAGGGCATCGGTAAAGAAGATTTGCGACAAGTGCAAGGTGATCCGCCGCCACGGCGTGGTGCGGGTCATCTGCGAGAACTCTAAGCACAAGCAAAGGCAGGGATAGCGAAGTGGATAGTGGTCAGTGGATAGCGGATAGAAGCCGCATCCGCATCCTAACCACTATCCACTGACCACTATCCACTAGAGGAAACTATGGCACGTATTGCAGGCGTGGATCTTCCGCGCAACAAGCACATCAGGATCGCGTTGACCTATATCTACGGCATCGGCACCTCGCGCTCCGCGAACATTCTCGGCTCGGCCAATGTAGAGCCGACCAAGAAGGTCAGCGACCTGAACGAGGACGAGGTCAACCGCATCCGTCAGGTCATCGAGCAGGAAGGCAACGTTGAGGGCGATCTGCGCAAAGATATTTCGATGCACATCAAGCGCCTGATCGAGATCGGCTCGTACCGCGGCTATCGTCATCGCCGCAGCCTGCCGGTGCGCGGCCAGCGTACCCACACCAATGCCCGTACCCGCAAGGGACCGCGCAAGGGCACCATCGCCCAGAAGAAGAAATCGACCGCGAAGACATAATTTATGGCTAAAGCAGCAGGTTCCGCCGCCGAGAAAAAAGGCAAAACGAAGAAGTTCAAGAAGAAGGAGCGCAAGCACATCCCGCATGGGTTGGTGCATGTGCAGGCGTCCTTCAACAACACCATCGTCACTATCTCCGACCCGGCCGGCAACACCGTGTCGTGGAAGAGCTCGGGGTCGCTGGGCTTCCGCGGATCGCGCAAGGGAACGCCGTTTGCCGCGCAGCAGGCCGCGATGAACGCCGCCAACCAGGCGCGCGATCACGGCATGCGCAGTGTGGATGTGAAGGTCAGCGGTCCGGGATCGGGGCGCGAGTCGGCGGTGCGCGCGCTGGCCTCGGCGGGGCTGGATGTGCGCTCCATCAAGGACGTGACGCCGGTGCCCCATAACGGCTGCCGCCCGCCGAAGAGGAGAAGGGTCTAAAGGCAGTGGATAGTGGTTAGTGGATAGTGGATAGCAGCGCTGGTTCGAAACCTTGGTCAGCAGCATCCAATAGACGTCCCTAACAACTTTCATTGCGAACTGGATGACGGCTATTCATCGCCGGTATCCACTAACCACTGATTTTCGATCGGGACGAAGGGACGCCAATCCTGTAAACCGATCCTAACCGAGTGCATAGCTGAGGTAGATAGTGGGTTAGCTATCCACTATCCACTAACCATTATCCACTACTCTGGAGACAAACTTGGCACGGTACAAAGACGCAGTATGCCGCCTTTGCCGCCGCGAGGGTATGAAGCTGTTCCTCAAAGGCGCAAAGTGCTTTACGGACAAGTGTCCGATCGAAAAACGAAACTTCGCTCCCGGCCAGCACGGTAAAGACCGCAGGGCCAAAATCGTAGGCTACGGCCTACAGCTTCGCGAAAAGCAGAAGGCGAAGCGCATCTACTTCGCGCAGGAAGGCCAATTCCGCAACTACTTCGAGCGCGCGGCGCGCAGCAAAGGCGTCACCGGCGAGATGTTGCTCCAGCAACTCGAGCGCCGTCTCGATAATGTTGTGTACCGCCTCGGCTTCGCGGTATCGCGGCGGCAGGCGCGGCAGTTGGTGCGTCACGGCCACGTCGCCGTGAATGGCCACAAGGTAAACATTCCGTCGTTTGAGGTGAATGCCGGCGACGAGATCGCGGTGCGCGAGGGCAGCAGCAAGCTGGCGATGCTGGAGATCGCGAAGGATTTTGCCAGCCATCAGGCGCCGCCCGCCTGGCTGGAAGTTGATCGCGACGGCTACAAGGGCCGGGTGCTGGCACTGCCCAAACGCGAGGACATCAACCTGCCCATCAACGAGCAGTTAATCGTCGAGTTGTACAGCAAGTAGGAAGAGCAGTAACTAGTAACTAGTAACTAGTAACTAGTAGCTAGCAACTAGCGACCAGCAGGTGCTTGCTTTAGACAAGCCTTCCGATTGTGCGCACGTCGGATCGCATTTCACCACGGTGCTGCGGCTATGCGCTGCGGCTCCACAACCTTCGCGCCAGATCAGCCGGACGCTTAAGCCGCTCCGCGCAGCATGGGCGAAGAGAACCAGGAGTTACCAATGCTTTGGAAAGGCTTTCAGAAACCGAAACGGCTGGCCACTGACACCGAGACGTTGACCGACAAGTACGGTCACTTCTGGGCCCAGCCGTTCGAACGCGGGTTTGGCACCACCATCGGCAACGCGCTGCGTCGCGTGTTGCTGTCTTCGATTGAGGGCGCCGCAGTCACCGCTGTCAAGATTGAAGGCGTGCTGCACGAGTTTCAATCGATTCCCGGTGTGGTCGAGGATGCCACCGACATCATCCTCAACTTGAAGCAGATTCCGTTTCGCCTGAACGGCGATGCGCCGAAGGCGATCTACCTGCGTGCCGATCAGCCTGGAGTGGTCACCTCAGGCATGATCGAGGCCGACGCCGACGTCGAAGTGCTGGACAAGGACGTGTACATCGCTACCGTCAGCGAGGGCGGCAAGATCGACATGGAGATGCGGCTGAAGAAGGGCCGCGGCTACGTTTCGGCGGACAAGAACTTCGACGAAGACCTGGGCCTGGGTTTCATTCCCATCGACTCGGTACACTCGCCCGTGCGCAAGTGCAATTACTCGGTGGAGGCGGCCCGCCTGGGACAGATCACCGACTACGACAAGCTGGCCATCGAAATCTGGACCAACGGTTCAGTCACTCCCGCCGACGCGCTGGGCCTGGCGGCGAAGCTGCTGAAGGACCACATGAACATCTTCATCAACTTCGAGGAGGAGCTGGAGGCGCAGGCCGCGGGCGCCGCCGACAAACCGGAGCGCATCAACGAAAACCTGAACCGCTCGGTCGAGGAGCTGGAGCTGTCGGTCCGCAGCTACAACTGCCTGAAGAACGCCAATATTCAGACCATCGGCGAGCTGGTGCAGAAGACGGAAGCCGAGATGCTGAAGACCAAGAACTTCGGGCGCAAGTCGCTGAACGAGATCAAGGAGATCCTCTCGTCGATGGGCTTGAGCCTGGGCATGAAGATCGACGAGCACGGCAACGCCGTGCCCGGCAGCGCTTCGAGTGTCTCCCCGTCGAATTTCGCTTCGATGAACTACGGGATCGACTCGGGGTATTGAAGTCAGTGGATAGTGGTTAGTGGATAGTGGATGGAACGGACTGACGAATACTTTCGGAGTGGCCCGAAATCAGTTTGCTTTGAAGCCTCCGGTCGAATGGTTGTGCACGAGCGCCGTAGGCGCGAAAGAGCTTAGCCCAGCGCTGACCGGGGTCCCGCTTTTGCGCGAATTGCGGTGCTTCAGCGCTGGGTAGGCTCGCATTTATATCTGGGCCCCTTAAGGGGCCGGCACAAGGAAACGCATATGCGTCATCGTAGAGCAGGATGGAAGTTGGGACGGAACACGGAGCATCGGCGCGCGTTGCTGCGCAATCTGGTGACCTCGCTGATCGTGGAAGAGCGCATCGAGACTACCATTACCAAAGCCAAGGCCATGCGCCCGCACGTGGAGAAGATGATCACGCTGGGCAAGCGCGGCGATGTGGCGGCGCGCCGGCTGGCCGCGGCTTACCTGATGACGCGCGACGCCGTCGATAAGCTGTTCGAGATTTCGTCGCGCTACGGCGATCGCGAGGGCGGATATCTGCGCATCATTCATTCCGGTTTTCGCCGGGGCGACGGTGGCGAAATGGCCTTCGTCGAGTTGCTGGGCAGCGAAAAGACGCTCGACGAGAAGCGCCAGAAGCGCGCCGAACTTCGCGCCAAGCGTGCCGAAGAGAGTCGCAAAGCCCTGGAAGCGGCCGAGGAAGAGAACAAGGCGATGCAGGAGCAGGAAGCCGCCAGCGAGTCGGGCAAGGAAGAGAAATAGAGACCATTGATAGTGAGAGCATCGACGCATCCGCATTTGCGGATGCGTTTTGCTTTGGGGACTGCGGCGACGAGCCAAGGCGCTCTGCGTTCCGCCAAGCGCGCTTCATGGCCTTGTGGCCGAAGCGGCGATTGCTTACGATGGGTGATCCGCGATTTTCCTTGGGGGAGAGGTCGTCCGCAGCAGCATGACCGGGCTCAGCTTGCCAGCATCCGAGACAGACCAGCGTTTGACGACCGCAGCGCCCGCCGCTACGCCGCGCTTAGCTCGCCGTTTGTATCTGGCGCTGGGCGCGGTTGCTCTGCTCTATGCCTTGCTCGCCGGCCTGCGCACCGTCGCCGACCCGGACCTCGGCTGGCAAATGGCGACGGGCCGCTGGGTAGCGCAGCATCACCGTATTCCTTCCACCGACGTCTTTTCCTACACGGCGAATGGCCAGCCTTGGATCTATCCTGCCGGGTCAGCGCTGCTGTTTTATGGCATTTATCTGCTAGGGGGCTACACCCTGCTGTCCTGCCTTGGGGCCGCGGCATGTGTCGGGGCAGTCGCCTTGCTGCTGCGCCGAGGCTCCGCATTCACCGCCGCAATTGCAATCCTCGCAATGTCGGTGATCGCGGACCGCACCACCCCGCGCGCGGAGATGTTCACCATTGTCCTGTTTGCGGCGTTCCTGTCGATCCTCTGGCAGCACTATGAGACTGGCCGCGCACCCCTGCGGCTGCTGCCGCTGCTGATGATCGCGTGGGTCAACCTGCATCTTGGATTTATCGCCGGCCTGGGGCTGCTGGGTGGCTTTGTCGGCGTGGAACTGTTGGAGCTGCCCTGGCCGGCTCGCAGGGGCGCGGCCCTCCAGAGGCTGAAGCGCTCGCTTCCCTGGTTCGCCGCGACTGCGCTCGTCACGCTGGTGAATCCCTGGGGCTGGGGACTCTACCAGGCGATCCTCCGGCAAAATCGCGCTATGGCGCAGCACTCCCAGATGATCACCGAGTGGGCCACGGGCCGATGGCACTGGCGCGGATCGATTCCCAGCTTCTCGCAAGAGCCGCTGCAGAATACGTTAACCGTCCTGATGCTGATCGTGATCATCTCTGCTTTGACAGCGCTGCTGGAGCGCCGGCTGGGAGCGGCTGTTCTCCTGCTGGGAGCGATGTACCAAAGCGTGCGCCACGTCAGGATGGAGGCGCTCACCGCCTGCGTGGTTGTGGTGGTGGCGGGAGCGGTCTTCAACTTCGCGATGCCCAAGCTACGTTCGTGGCTGCCCTTCCCGCGCGTGCGTGCGGCGTTCGCTATTGCGGCGGTGCTCGTACTTGCGGCGGTGGCTACCAGGCGCGCGGCCAAGTTCGTAAACGGCAACGTCTACCTGGGCAGCAATTCGCTCTGGAGCTTTGGCATCGGGCCGGGCTGGTGGCTACCGCAACGCGCGGCCGAGTTCATTGACCGCGAGGACCTCCCCAAAAACATGTTCAATTCTTACGATGAGGGCGGTTACGTGGCGTGGAAACTCGGCCTCCAATACCCGGACTACATCGATGGCCGCGCCATTCCTTTTGGGGCAGAGGGTCTGCCCCGTGAAGAACGCCTGCTGGCCACTCCACTCGATGACCCCGAGTGGCAGCAGGAAGCCGAGCGCTACCATATCAACTTCGCCATCATTCCGCTGGAGCGCCACATTGAGCAGCTACAGGAGCTGTGCAACGGCGCCAACTGGAAGCCGGTTTACCTCGACGAGCTCGCCATTGTGCTGGTGCGCCGTACACCTGAGACCGAAAGCGTAATCGATCGCTTGCAGGTGAGCTGTCCAAGCGTGTCGCTGCCCGGTGCGCCGCTCGAACACAACGCCAAGTCCTTTCCGCAGTGGGTCAACACCGCCCAGGTATTACTTGTGCTTCGTAGAAATGCGGAGGCGCTGGCGGCGGCAGACATTGCCATGCACATTTATCCCAAGAATGCTCTCTTGCACCGGATCCGCGGCGACATTCTTTACGCTTCCCACCGGCACGCCGAGGCTGAACTGGAGTGGCTGGCGGCGAATACTCTCGGCCCCGATACGGCTGTGTGGTCCCGTCTGGCCGAGCTGTATGAACAGCAGGAGCGCGCCCCCGAGGCCATACACGCCTGGCAAGAAGCCATCCGCCTGGCTTCGGATCCAACCGTGAAGCCGCGCGCGCTGGTCAAGATGGCGCGCCTGTATCTGCTGAATAAGCAACCGAGGGAGGCATTGCAGGCGTTGGATGACGCAGTGCGTGGCGCTCCCCCTGCCATGCTGGAGGCAAGCGGCGGGCGCAGCTTCAAGTTCGATGTTGCCCAGGGACGTGCGGCCATCTGGAGGTCGGTCGGCTATCTTCAGCAGGCCACCTCGTTCCAGGAGGAGGCAGTCAAGCTCGATCCGAATGCTGCCGACGCCTGGTCCCACCTGGCCAAGTTGTACCAGTGGCAAGGCCGGACAGGCGATGAGCATCGCGCCGAGGAGCGGGCCAAAGCGCTCACCGCCGGCCAGCCTCCGCAATCGCCGTAATCGGTTCCACCTGAATATGGCTTTTCGGGCCGGCCTCGCGGCATCAGCCCGCGGCTTCGGCGAGGTGTTGCGCCTTGCGAAATATCTGCTCAAACATGGCAGCCGTCAGCTTGCCTGTGGCCGTGTTCTGGTTGGAAGGATGATAGGACGCCAGCAGCACGACGCCATTGGGCATCTTGTAGGTGGCAGCGTGTGCGAAGTCGTATCCTGACCTGCTGCGCAGCACGCCATTGCGCTTCAAGTAATTCAGGTAGGCATCGAATCCAATCTTGCCCAGCGCTACAACCACCTTCACATTGTTGAGTATCGCCAGCTCACGGTCGAGGAACGGCGCACAATTCAATAGCTCCGACAGCAGCGGTTTGTTGCCCGGAGGGGCGCAGCGGACCGCGGCGGTGATGTAGCAGTCGGTGAGGCGCAGTCCATCATCGCGCCTTTCGGAGTTGGGCTGCGACGCAAAGCCCACCTTGTGCAGTATGGGATACATGAATTTGCCGGAAGCGTCGCCGGTGAAGGGGCGGCCGGTGCGATTGGAGCCATGCGCTCCCGGCGCCAGCCCGAGCACCAGGACGCGGGCGTCAGGGTCGCCGAAGCCGGGCACCGGGCGCGCCCAATAATCGTGGTCGCGATAGGCACGGCGCTTCTCGCGTCCCACCTGCTCGCGATAGGCGACCAGCCGCGGGCAACGGGTGCAGCTTATGACTTCTTGGTTGAGGACAGCGAGCGCAGATGACATTCGTTCCGATTCTAGAATGGCTAAAGCCACTTTTAGCGGCGTGCAATTTCGCCGGGCTCGAGCCCGGCGCTTCCACGGAAGATTCGCCGCGCGGAGCCGTCTCCCCCCGACTTGAGGCCTGTCTTCCAGCGGATCGCAAACAGCGTTCAGGCCGGCTTGCAACTGACAGCGTGGAACGCGGTAGACTTAGTCCTTCGGTGTACTTCTTCTGCTCCATTGCTAGCTTCTGTCAGGGGACGATCGACACCCTCGTTTGACCGCTGTGCACCGCTCTCATAAACTTGAGTTCTGGGCCAATGGGTAAAGTTCCCGCTTCCAGCAATGGCGGCGGGCTCGTCTGATCGCGAGCTTGCGGCATTCCACGTCGAAGCCCCATCCAGGGTTGCAAAGGCAATTCATTGACGACCGAAACCAGCACACCGGAAGTCAGCTCCTCCGAACCTTCCAACGCCTGCGAGCGTGAGCTCAGCATCGAAGTTCCCGCCGACGTGGTGAAGAGCGAGACTGCGGGCATCGTGGAGCGCTATCAAAAGCTGGCGCGCGTTCCCGGCTTCCGCAAAGGCAAGGTCCCGGCCACAATTGTGCGCCAGCGCTTCGCCAAGGAAATCAAGGACGATGTCATCGAGGCGCTGGTGCCGCGCTATTTCCGCGAAGAGGCCGCGAAGCAGAATCTCGCGCCGGTGTCGCAGCCGCGAGTCACGGACCTGCATATGGAGCCGGGCACAGCGCTGCGCTTCACCGCGTCGTTCGAGGTTCTGCCGGAGTTCAAGGTCGCGCCCTACGATGATATTCGCGTCACAACCCTTGACACGAACGTCACCGATGAAGAAGTCGAGACTGCGCTGAACAACTTGCGCGAGCGCCAGGCGACTTACAGCGCCGTCGAAGAAGAGCGTCCGCTCACCGATGGCGACTTTGCCGTCGTCAGCTTCAAGGGCACGCCGAAAGAGGGCGAACCCGACGCCAAGCCGGTAGAGGTTGACGAAGTGATGGTGGAGATCGGCGGCGAGAACACGGTCCCGGAGTTCACCGCAAATCTGCGCGGCGCCAAGCCCGGCGAGCAGCGCACCTTCGAGGTGAAGTATGCCGACGACTTCTCCGACAAGCGGCTTGCGGGCAAAACGCTCACGTATGAGGTGATGGTTAAAGCCATTAAGACGCGCAGCGTCCCCGAGTTGAATGACGGCTTTGCCAAAGAGTTGAGCGCGGATTTGAATACGGTGGACGAGCTGCGCAATCGGCTGCGCGAAAACATGAAGGCCGAGAAAGAGCAGGAAGCCCAGCACCAGGGCAAAGACAAGCTGATGGAGGAGCTCGTCAAGCGCAATGACTTCCCTGTACCGGAAGCGATGGTGAACGATCAGATCGATCTGCGCCTGGAGCGGGGGTTGCGGGGGTTGGCGGCGCAAGGCATGCGGACCGAGGACATGAAGCGCCTGGATTTCCCGCGCCTGCGCGCCGGTCAGCGCGAGGCGGCGCTGCGCGAGGTGAAGGCCTCCCTGATCCTGGAGCAGATCGCGGAAGAAGAGAAAATCGAGGTTAGCGACGAGGAGTTCGACCGCGAGCTGCAAGCCTTCGCCACTCAGTCGAAGCAGACCGTGGAGCAGGTGCGCGCTCGTTTGACGGAGAATGGCGGGCTGGATCGAATGCGGCACCGCCTGCGCAACGAGAAGACGTTAGATACGCTGTATCGCAGGTCGACATAGGCCCAACTATGCCTGCGTCAATGAAGAAGAGGTTCGAGAAGATCGCAATCAACTTGACAATTGCCGAGGCGGCATTCTGGTTGCTGGTTGTATCGCGGCGCTGGTTGCGCTTGCAGGGCGCGCCCTCTATCTCGCATGGCATTGATGCAACACTTTTCACCCACATCGCGGTAGGCGATGATATTTGAAGGAGACTAACCAATGCTTGTGCCCATGGTGATTGAGCAGACCAGCCGGGGCGAGCGGGCCTACGACATCTATTCCCGCCTGTTGCGGGACAACATCATCTTCCTTGGCACTCCTATTGACGATAACGTCGCCAACCTGATCATCGCCCAGATGCTGTTTCTGGAAGCCGAAGACCCGGAGAAGGACATCTCGCTGTACCTTAACTCGCCGGGCGGCTCGATCACCGCCGGCATGGCGATTTACGACACCATGCAGTTCATCCGTCCGGACGTAACGACCATCTGCATCGGCCAGGCTGCCAGCATGGCGGCGACACTGCTTGCGGGAGGTGCGCCGAAGAAGCGCTTTGCCCTGCCGACCTCGCGTATCCTGATTCACCAGCCGCTGATGTCCGGCCTCTCCGGTCAGGCCACCGACATCGACATTCACGCGCGCGAGATCCTGCGCATGCGCGAGATCACGAACCAGTTACTCTCCAAGCACAGCGGGCAGCCGCTGGAGAAGGTGGAGCGTGACGTAGAACGCGACTTCATCATGAACGCCTACCAGGCGAAGGAATATGGCATCATCGACGACATTATTTTCAAACACAAGTGACGAACGGTGTGTTCTCATTGGTAACTGAACGTTACTAAAGGTGGCAAAAATTTCGCAGGGTGCTTCCAAAGTTGTACCGCTTATGACACTAATGGAGCTTTGCAGGGCGCGGAACCGTGGTTCAATAGGTTCAGCAGCGCACCAGTGCGGAAGGTTCGAGAGCAGGTGCCTGAGGCTTGAGGCGGCCTTCTCAAAAGGGGCAACACGGCTCCTCCTGAATTTGAC